>Ga0194132_10001205_pt1 | contig 52497 bp, 50 predicted proteins | sample TA2KigOf80mmetaG_FD_148612 | JGI IMG/M metagenome (GOLD analysis project Ga0194132, IMG submission 148612) | Freshwater microbial communities from Lake Tanganyika, Tanzania - TA2015054 Kigoma Offshore 80m | ecosystem: Environmental > Aquatic > Freshwater > Lake | place: Tanzania: Lake...
CGGGCGGCGCGCGTGCGTGCGGCCGCACCCGCGAAGCCGAGCATCACGAGCTCGTCGAGCCGACGCTCGACGTTGGCGCGCGCGGTGCCGCCGCGGAGCCTGCGGCGGGCGAGGGCGGAGTCGAGCGTCAGGCACCGTCGCGCCGCCGGGCCGAGGAGCGTCGAGAAGGTCGCGAGCTCCTTCGCCGTGAGGCTCTCGAGCTCGCGGTCCTGGTCGATGCACCAGCGCACGACGTTGCCGACCACCTCGTGCGCCTGACGGAAGGGCAGGCCGCGCTCGACGAGGTGGTCGGCGAGCTCGGTCGCGAGCGAAAAGCCGCCGGCCGCGGCGCGCATCGCCTGCGCGCCGATGCCGAGGCGCAGCAGCATGCGCGCGAGCACGTTCAGCGAAGCCTGCAGCGTTTCCGCCGCCTCGAAGACCGGCGGCTTGTCGTCCTGCAGATCGCGGTTGTAGCTCAGCGGCAGGCCCTTCAGCAGCGTGAGCAGGCTCACCAGCGCACCGTAGATCCTGCCGGTCTTGCCGCGCACCAGCTCGGCGACGTCCGGGTTCTTCTTCTGCGGCATCATCGAGCTGCCGGTCGCGAACGCGTCGGGCAGCTCGAGGAATCCGAACTCCGACGACGACCACAGGACGATCTCCTCGCCGAGTCGCGACAGGTGCATCGCGAGGATGGCGCCGGCGGCGAGGAATTCGATCGCGAAGTCGCGGTCGGAGACCGCGTCGAGCGAGTTCTCGGTGACGCCGTCGAAGCCGAGGTCGGCGGCGACGCGGCGGCGGTCGAGGCGGAAGCCCGCGCCCGAGAGCGCCCCCGCACCGAGCGGCAGGACGTTGGTCCGCTTGCGGCAGTCGCGCATGCGGTCGCGGTCGCGGAGCAGCATCTCGACGTAGGCGAGCCAGTGGTGCGACAGCAGCACGGGCTGCGCGCGCTGCAGGTGCGTGTATCCCGGCATGACGACCCCGAGATCGCGCCGCGCGCGTGCCGCCAGCGCGTCGATCATCGCATCGATGCCGGAGATCACCGTGTCGATTCCGTCGCGCAGCCAGAGCCGCAGGTCCGTCGCGACCTGGTCGTTGCGGCTGCGGCCGGTGTGCAGCTTGCCGCCGACGGGACCGACGATCTCCGTCAGCCGGCGCTCGACCGCCATGTGCACGTCCTCGTCGCCGGGCTTCGCGCGGAAGAGCCCGTCGTCGATCTCGCGCAGGACGCGGCGCAGGCCGCGCTCGATGGTCGCGGTCTCGCGCGGCGTCAGCAGGCGGGCGCGGCCGAGGGCCCGGACGTGCGCCACGGAGCCGCGAACGTCCTGCGCGGCCATCCGCAGGTCGCTCTGCAGCGAGACGGTGAAGCGCTCGACGGCGGGGTCGGTGGGCTCGCGGAAGCGGCCCGACCACGCCTTCCCGGACGTGGCGCGCTTCCCCGGCGTTCTCGCGGACTTCGCTCTGGCTCGCTTGGGCGGAACGGGCATCGTCGCTGCGCTTACCACGGCAGCCGCGGGTGCTCCACGGCCACGCACGGTGTCGGACGGAGCGCTCCGCTCGCTCGTCGGTCGTGACCGGCGAAGCCGGTGCGAAGGAGGAACGTCAGCCCTGCTTCAGCTTCCGCGTGCGCAGTCGCAGACCGTTGAGCGAGATGAAGCCGGTCGCGTCCGACTGGCGGTAGCCGCCGGCCTCCTCGAAGCTCGCGATGCCCGGGTCGAAGAGCGAGCGCTCGGCCTTGCGGCCGACGACCGTCACGTTGCCCTTGTAGAGCTTGATGCGCGCGGTGCCGGTCACGTTCTGCTGCGACTGGTCGATGGCCGTCTGCAGCATCTCGCGCTCCGGCGCGAACCAGTAGCCGTAGTAGACCATCTCGGCGTAGCGCGGGATGAGCGAATCGCGCAGGTGCATGACCTCGCGATCCAGCGTCAGCGACTCCACCGCGCGGTGCGCCGCGTGCAGGATCGTTCCACCCGGCGTCTCGTACACGCCGCGCGACTTCATGCCGACGTAGCGGTTCTCGACGATGTCGGCGCGGCCGACACCGTGCCTGCCGCCGATCTCGTTCAGCCTCGCGAGGAGATTCGCCGGCGACAGGCGCTCGCCGCCGACCGCGACCGGATCGCCCTTCTCGTAGTCGACCTCGAGGTACTGCGCCTCGTCTGGCGCCTTCTCGGGCGACACGCTGAGCAGGAACATGTCCTCGTACGGCTCCAGCCACGGGTCCTCGAGGATGCCGCCCTCGAAGCTGATGTGCAGCAGGTTCCGGTCGGAGGAGTAAGGCTTCTCCTTGCTGACCGGGATCGGGATGCGGTGCTTCTCGGCGTACGCGATGAGATCGGCGCGTCCCTGGAACTCCCAGTCGCGCCACGGCGCGATGATCTTGAGCTGCGGTGCCAGCGCTGCGAACGTGAGCTCGAAGCGCACCTGGTCGTTGCCCTTGCCGGTGGCGCCGTGCGCGACGGCGTCGGCGCCGAACTGCAGGGCGACCTCGGCCTGGCGGCGCGCGATCAGCGGACGCGCGATCGACGTGCCGAGCATGTACGTGCCCTCGTAGAGGGCGTTGGCGCGCAGGATCGGAAAGACGTAGTCGCGCGCGAAGTCCTCGCGCAGGTCCTCGATGATGACGTGCGAGGCACCGCTCGCGCGGGCCTTGCCGTCGACCGGTGCCAGCTCCTCGCCCTGGCCGACGTCGGCGCAGTACGCGATCACCTCCGCCTGATACTCCTGCTTGAGCCAGCCGAGGATCACCGACGTGTCGAGGCCGCCCGAGTACGCGAGGACGATCTTCTGCACCTTCTGCTTCGCCACCTGCTTCTCTCCTGCGACGTCGGCGCCCTTCAGGCGCCGGGCTGCGATCGTGCGCTGAGCCAGACCATGACGGCCTTCTGCGCGTGCAGGCGGTTCTCGGCCTGGTCGAGGACCACCGAGCGCGGACCGTCGAGCACGTCCGCGGTGATCTCCTCGCCGCGGTGCGCGGGCAGGCAGTGCATGACCAGCACGTCCTTGCTCGCAACGTCGACCAGCCGCGCGTTGATCTGGTAGCCGGCGAAGGCTGCGCGGCGGGCCTGCGACTCGGCCTCCTGGCCCATGCTGGTCCAGACGTCGGTGTAGAGCACGTCCGCACCCTGCGCGGCCGCCGACGGGTCGGTGACGATCTCGATGCGGCCCGGCGCGAGCGACTGGGCACGAGCGAGGATCTTCGCGTCCGGCTCGTAGCCCTGCGGGCAGGCGAGCCGGAAGTTCAGCTGGAAGAGGGCGGCCGCGTTGAGCCACGAGTTCACGACGTTGTTGCCGTCGCCGATGAACGCGACCGTGGCGCCCTCGAGCGAGCCGCGGCGCTCGCGCATGGTCTGCAGGTCGGCCAGCACCTGTGCCGGGTGCAGCAGGTCGGTGAGGCCGTTGATCACCGGAATCGTCGCGTGCTGCGCCAGCTCGAGCAGCGAGCGGTGCGAGAACGTGCGCGCGACCACGAGGTCGACCCAGCGCGACAGGTTGCGCGCGATGTCGCCGACGGTCTCGCGCGCGCCGAGCCGGATGTCCTCGGGTGCCAGGTAGACCGACGCGCCGCCGAGCTGCTTGATGCCGGTCTCGAACGTGACCCGCGTGCGCAGGCTCGGCTTCTCGAAGATCATCGCGAGCGTGCGTCCGACCAGCGGGCGCTGGCTCTTGCCGGCCTTGAGATCGGACTTGAGACGATCGGCGTCGTCGAGCATCGACTCGACGTCGGCGCGCGTGAAGTCCGCGAGCGAGATGAAGTCGACCTTCACGACGGAAGACCTCGCTTCCCTTCGAGCCTCACGACGCGAACACCCGTGCGAGAATCGCGAGGCCCTCGTCGATCTCGGCGTCGGTCACGACCAGCGGCGGCGCGATGCGCAGCACGCGATCGGCCGTGAGGTTGATCAGCAGCCCCTGATCGAGCGCGGCGGCGGCAACGGCCTTCGCGCGCTCGGGGTCCTTCAGCGCCACACCGAGCAGGAGGCCGAGGCCACGCACCTCATCGATCTGCTCCGGGTGCTTCGTCTGCAACGCTTCGAGCCCGGCGCGCAGCCGCGACGCTGCCGCGCGGGCACGGGGCAGCGTCTTGCCGTCGCTCAGCACCTCCAGCGTCGCGACCGCGGCCGCGTTGGTGAGGCAGTTGCCGCCGAAGGTGGAGCCGTGCGCGCCGAGGTCGAGCCCGGACGCCGCGCGCGCGTTGCACACCATCGCGCCGACCGGGATGCCGTTGCCGAGCGACTTCGCGAGCGTCATCACGTCCGGTACCGCTCCCATCTGCTCGTACGCCCACAGCGTGCCGGTCCGACCGCAGCCGGTCTGGATCTCGTCGGACATCAGCAGCAGGTCGTGCCGGTCGCAGATCGCGCGGAGCTCGGCGAGGTAGCCCGGCGGCGGTACGTTCACGCCGCCCTCGCCCTGTACGGGCTCGACGAGGATCGCGACCGTCTTCGGCCCGATCGCAGCTTCCATCGCCGCCGCGTCGCCGAACGGCACGTAGCGGAAGCCCGGCAGCGATGGCTCGAATCCACGGCGGACCTTCTCCTGCCCGGTCGCGGCGATGGTCGCGAACGTGCGGCCGTGGAACGAGCCGAGGGCCGTGAGGACCTCGAAGCGTCCGCCGTGCGCGTGCCCGTAGCGGCGTGCCGCCTTCAGGGCGGCCTCGTTGGCCTCGGCGCCCGAGTTGCAGAGGAACACGCGCTCGCCGAACGAGAGCGCCGTCAGCAGCTCGGCGAGCCGTGCCTGTGGCGCGCTGTAGTGCAGGTTCGAGACGTGGACGAGCGTCGCCGCCTGGCGAGTGATGGCCTCGGTGACCGCCGGGTGAGCGTGGCCGAGGTTGGTGCAGAGGATGCTCGAGAAGAAGTCGAGCACGCGGCGTTCGCCGGTGTCCCAGAGGATCGCGCCCTCGCCACGCACGAAGGCGATCTCGGTGCGGCCGTAGACCTGCACCATGCGGCTCTTCGCGCTCGCGATGATGTCGTCGGCGCCCGGCGGTGGGCTGGCTCCAGCGGGGGCCGTGGCGGCGGTCATGGCTGGCTCCTTCCGTCGGGGGCGCGCTTCGTACCGTCGTCCTCCAGGGTGACGTCGCGGCGAAACTCCGTTCCGACCCCCTCGTCGGTGAACAGCTCGAGCAGCACCGCGTGCCTGACGCGGCCATCGATGACGTGCACCTTCTGCACGCCGCCGCGTAGCGCGTCGAGCGAGCACTCGATCTTCGGGATCATGCCCGTCATCGCGACGCCGTCGTCGATCAGCTTCTGCGCATGGGTGGACGAGAGAGTGCGGATCAGCCGGCCGTTCGCGTCCTTGACGCCCTCGACGTCGGTGAGGAGCAGCAGCTTCTCGGCGCGCAGCGCCTCGGCGATCTCGCCCGCCGCGATGTCCGCGTTGATGTTGAGGCTCTCGCCCTCGGGACCGGCGGCGACCGGCGCGATCACCGGGATGAAGTCCTGCTGCTGCAGCGCGCGGACGAGCTCGGGATTGACCCCGACCACCTCGCCGACCTGTCCGAGGTCGCCGTTGTCGGTCGCGGCGCGGCGCGCGACGATGAGGCTGCCGTCCTTGCCGGAGAAGCCGACCGCCTTCCCGCCGGCCAGGGTGATCATCGCGACGATCTCGCCGTTGATCTGGCCGGCGAGGACCATCTCCACGACCTTCATCGTCGCGGGGTCCGTCACGCGCATGCCGCGGACGAACGTCGAGCTGATGTTCAGCTCCGACAGCATGCGATCGATCTGCGGTCCGCCGCCGTGCACCACCACCGGGTGAATCCCGACGTACTTCAGGAGCACGATGTCGCGCGCGAACGCCTGCTTGAGCGCATCGTCGGTCATCGCGTGGCCGCCGTACTTGATGACGACGGTCTTGCCTGCGAAGCGCCTGATGTAGGGCAGGGCCTCGAGGAGCACTTCGGCCTGATCGATCCGCTTCGCGGGCGCCACGACGCGCGGATACGGAACCGTGCGCCGGAACGCAACTTTCTGGGTGCCGGTACCCACGTGCGTCGAAAGCGCCGCGTCCCTCGCCGGTGCCTCCGGGCGCGGCGCGGGTGGTTGCCGCCCGTCCACGATCGGAGGATGATCCGCCGATGACGCCGCCGATGCTCGAGCTGCTCGAGGAAGCCCGCCAGCACCTGCCCACGGCGACCGCGCTCCGTCGTCGGCTGCACCAGCACCCCGAGCTCGGTCTCGAGCTGCCGCGCACGCAGCAGGCGATCCTCGAGGCGCTCGACGGGTTGGGGCTCGCGATCGAAGTCGGACGGCAGACGACGTCGGTGCTCGCGACGCTCGAAGGCGGGCGCCCCGGACCGACGATCCTGCTGCGTGGCGACATGGACGCGCTGCCGCTCAACGAGGACACTGGCCTCGACTACGCGTCGCGCGAGGCGGGCAAGATGCACGCCTGCGGGCACGATGCGCACGTCGCCATGCTCGCCGGCGCGGCACGCCTGCTCTGCGCGAAGCGCGCCGAGCTGCCGGGCCGCGTGCTGTTCATGTTCCAGCCGGGCGAGGAGGGCCACTTCGGTGCGCGCGTGATGCTCGACGAGGGGCTGCTCGACGGCGAGCATCCGCCCACCGCGGCGTTCGCGATTCACGCAGCACCGAACCTCCCGGCAGGGGCGATCGCTACCCGACCGAGCGCGCTGCTGGCGTCGAACGACGACTTCCAGATCCACGTTCGGGGCCGCGGCGGACACGCGTCGATGCCGCACGACGCGCTCGACCCGATCCCGGTCGCGTGCGAGATCGTGCAGGCGCTGCAGACGTACGTCACGCGCCGCGTGAACGCGTTCGAGCCGGCGGTGATCACCGTTGCCTACATCCGCGGCGGCACGACCTTCAACGTGATCCCCGAGGTGGCGACGATGCGCGGCACCATCCGCACCGTGTCCGAGCGCACGCGCAAGCAGGTGGTCGGCGACATGCGCGGCCTGGTCGAGGGCATCGCGCGCGCCCACGGCGCCGAGGCCGAGATCGAGCTCTGGAAAGGCTACCCGGTGACGGCGAACGACGGCGACTTCGCGCGCTTCACGCTCGGCGTCGCGCGCGACCTGCTCGGCGAGCGGCGTGCGCTCGAGATGCCCAACGCGTTCATGGGCGCCGAGGACTTCTCCTACGTGCTCGAGCGGCTGCCCGGCGCGATGGTGTTTCTCGGCGTGCGTCCCGACGGCGTCCGGCACCCCGCCCCGAATCACTCGAACCGGATGATGCTCAACGAGGACGCCATGGCCACGGGGATCGCGATGCACGCGGCCATCGCGACCACGTGGCTCGAGCGGGCCGTGGCGCAGGCCCCGGCCGGCTTGCGCTGATCCGCGCTCAGGACCTGCGTTCGCCGAAGAGGATCAGGCCGAGTCCGAACACGACGATGATGCCGGCGGCGCCGGCGAGCCGCGGAACCAGCGCCCGCGGGTTCCGGTCCGGTGCCACGTACGCGACGATCCAGGACCCGGCGAACCCCAGCACCAGCAGCAGGAGTGCCGCGATCAGAAGCGTGCTGCCCTCGGGCGTCGACGACCTCGTCACGGGCTACGTGGAAGATGACGGCTCGGGGATGTCAACCGCCGGAGTGCCTTGCGGCACCGCGGCCGGCGAAGGCGATCGCGTTCGGCGAGCGCCGCGTGCGGTTCCCCGCGGGCACCGTCCGGCCGGGCCGTCGGGCGGCGCCTCCCGGGTCAGAGGATGAAGCGGGCGAGATCTTCGCTCGCGAGGATCGGCTCCAGCTCGGCGCGCACGTGCTCGGCGGTCACCGTGACGCTCTGCCCACCCATGTCGGGCGCATCGAACATCAGCTTGTCCAGCAGCCGCTCGAGCACCGTGTGCAGGCGTCGTGCGCCGATGTTCTCGGTGCGCTCGTTCACCAGTGCGGCGATGCGCGCGATCTCGGAGACCGCGTCGGGTGCGAAGTCCAGCGAGACCTCCTCGGTCGCGAGCAGTGCGGCGTACTGCCGGATCAGCGCGGTCTTCGGCTCGGTCAGGATGCGCACGAAGTCGGCCTGCGTCAGCGCCTCGAGCTCGACGCGGATCGGGAAGCGGCCCTGGAACTCCGGGATCAGATCGGAGGGCTTCGCGATGTGGAAGGCACCCGAGGCGACGAAGAGGATGTGGTCGGTTCGCACCGGGCCGTGCTTGGTATTGACGGTGGACCCCTCGACGATCGGCAGCAGGTCGCGCTGTACGCCTTCGCGCGACACGTCGGGGCCTCCGGTGTGCGAGCGTCCGGCGATCTTGTCGATCTCGTCGAGGAAGACGATGCCCGAGCTCTCCACGCGGCGTACCGCCTCGCGGACGACGTTGTCCATCTCGACGAGCCTTGCCGCCTCCTCCTGCGTGAGAGCCGCGAGCGCGTCGGGCATGCTCATCTTCCGCTTGCGGGTCTTCTTCGGCAGGAGGTTCGAGAACATTTCCTTCAGGTTGAAGCCGACCTCTTCCATGCCCTGCGGCGTCATCACCTCGATGTTCGGCACCGGGTTGTCCGCGACGTCGACCTCGACATCGCGCGTGTCGAGCTCGCCCGCGCGCAGCTTGCGACGCAGCTTCTCGCGCGTGCCGGTCGCCGCCTCGTCGTCGACCGCCGGCCCCATGCCGATGGAGCGCACCGGCGGCAGCAGCAGGTCGAGCAGCCGGTCCTCGGCGGCCTCTCGCGCGCGCACGGCGACGCGCTCGCGCTCTTCCTGCTTGACCATGTTGATGCAGAGCTCGACCAGGTCGCGGATGATCGACTCGACGTCGCGGCCGACGTAGCCGACCTCGGTGAACTTCGAGGCCTCGACCTTGATGAAGGGGGCGCTGGTGAGGCGGGCGAGGCGGCGCGAGATCTCCGTCTTCCCGACGCCGGTCGGGCCGATCATGATGATGTTCTTCGGGATGATCTCGTCGCGCAGGTCGGCGTCGACCTGCTGGCGGCGCCAGCGGTTGCGCAGCGCGATCGCGACGGCGCGCTTCGCCGCCCGTTGTCCGACGATGTAGCGATCGAGCTCGGACACGACCTCGCGCGGCGTCATCGGGCTGGCTGTGGCCTCGTGTGCCGCAGAAACGCCGGCGTCGGCGGGGACCGGCGTCTGCTCCTCGTGCTCGATCACGCGTTTCTCTCCGGAGCTCCGATCTCCTCGATCACGAGCTGGTCGTTCGTGTAGATGCAGATGTCGGCGGCGATGCGCATCGCCGCCTCGGCCACGGCGCGTGCGTCGAGCGTGGTGTGCGCGAGCAGCGCCCGCGCCGCGGCGAGTGCGAAGTTGCCCCCCGAGCCGATGGCGATGGTCGCGTCGCCGTTGGGCAGGGGGTCGGGCTCGATGACGTCGCCGGTGCCGGACAGAACCAGGACGTGCTCCGCGTCCACCGCCAGGAGCATCGCCTCCAGGCGGCGCAGCGCGCGGTCCGTGCGCCAGTCCTTGGCGAGCTCGACCGCCGCGCGCCGCAGCTGGCCGCGGTACTCCTCGAGCTTCTGCTCGAAGCGCTCGAAGAGCGTGAAGGCGTCGGCCGAGGCGCCGGCGAAGCCGGCCACCACCTGGTCACGGTGCAGGCGGCGGACCTTCCGCGCACCGTGCTTCATGACCGTCGAGCCCACGCTCACCTGGCCGTCGCCCACGATGCAGACGTGCCCGCTGCGCTTCACGGCGAGGATGGTGGTGGCGTGGATGGCGGGTCGCGTCGGCCTCTCCTCCACGATCCCGTCTCTACGGTTCGGCGCGAGCAATGTCGATGGCCGCCGGCGAGCGCGCCCCCCCCCGCACCGCGGGCGCTCACGCCCTCGGGTGGAACCTCCGGTACTCCCGATGCAGCTGCTTGAGGCTCACGTGCGTGTAGCGCTGCGTGGTAGATAGGCTCGCGTGACCGAGCAGCTCCTGGATCGACCTCAGGTCGGCGCCGTCGTCGAGCAGGTGCGTGGCGCAGCTGTGGCGCAGTGCGTGCGGGTTCACCTCGGCCACGCCGGCGTCGCGCATCGCGCGCGCGACGATGCGCCCGACGCTGCGCACGTCGAGCCGCGTCCCGCGGGAGCCGAGGAAGACCGCCGACCGGCCGGCCGCCGCGGCGCCGCTCAGGCTCGCGAGCACCTGCAGCGCCGAGCGGGCGGCGCTGGTGAGCGGGACGATGCGATCCTTGCCGCCCTTTCCGGATCGTACGTGCAGCTGCCGCTGGCCGGAGGAGACGTCCCGCCAGTCGAGCCCCACCACCTCGCTCGCGCGGAGCCCGCTGCCGTAGAGGACCTCGAGCAGCGCCGCGTCACGCGCGGCCCGCCGATCGGGGATCGAGCGCTCGCTCAGCACGCGCTGCAGCTCGCCCTCGGCGACGTAGCGGGGCAGGGTGCGGCGGAAGCGCGGCGTCCGCAGCGCGGCGGCGGGGTTCGCGGCGATGGTGCCGGCTCGCTTGAGCTGCGCGAAGAACGATCGCAGCACCGCGATGGTCCGCCCCAGCGAGCGCCGGCGGACGTCGGCGCCGCGCTCGGCGAGGAAGCGCCGCAGCCGGTCGATGTCGACGTGATCCCACCCGACCGGTGCGCCCCCGAGAAAGACCACGAGACGGTCGAGCTCGGTCCCGTAGGCGCGCAGCGTGTGTCGCGATGCGCGCCGCTCGACGCGCAGGTGCTCGAGGTAGGCGAGCACTCCCGGGTCTTCGCCGGGCCGCAGCCCTCCGGGATCCACCTCCGCACCTTCCCGCACGCACCGCTCCTGACCCCGGCCGTCGCCGGTGGGTCGCCTGTATCGACCGGACGCCCTGTGCTACCACCGGACGCCATGGTGACGCCAACGGTCGCGCCGCGCTGCCACCGCTGCGGAGCGCCGCTCGCCCCGAAGAGCCCGTCCCGGCGCGCCGCGTGCGCGGGCTGCGGTGCCGACGTCCGGGTGTGCCTGAACTGCCGCTTCCACGCCCCGGGTATGCACCACGACTGCCGCGAGCCCGCGGCGGAACGGGTGGCGGACAAGGAGCGGGCGAACTTCTGCGAGTTCTTCGCGTTGGCGCCGGGCAGCACGTCGCTGCGCGGCGGAGAGGAAGGTGCCGGTGCCCGTGCCCAGCTCGAAGCGCTGTTCCGCAGGCCCTGAGCGCCGTGCGGTCGTGGCGGCGCTCGCGCTGCTCGCGGTGGTCTCGGGCTGCACGTCCGACGATCCGGCGCGCGCCGCGGCCGAGCGCTTCGTCGACCGATACTACGTGGAGATCGACCTCACCGGCGCACGCGACGAGGCCGCCGGCCTTGCGCGTGCCAAGGTCGAGCGCGAGATGAAGCTGCTGGAGGGCATCACCCCGCCCGAGGATTCGGCGCGCCCGCGGGTCCACTACCGGTTTCTCGAGCAGCAGGAGCCGGGTCGTGACCGGCGCGGCTTCGTCTACGAGCTGACGATCAGCTTCGAGCGCGGCGACCAGCTGCAGCGCCGTGCGCTGGTCACCGTCGGCCAGGACGACGGTGCCTGGCGTGCGGTCAACTTCCAGGAGCTGGATTGACGTCCGGCTCGGCGCCACCGACCGGGAAGCACGAACCGGAAGAGGTGTTTCGCCCGACGTCCGCAGCGACGTCGCCGGCCCGGAACGACGAAACTCCGGGACGGTCCCGTCTGACCCTGCGCGCACGGCGCGGGTTGCGCGGTCTCGCGCTCGGCTGCGCGGTGCTCGGCGTGGGGCTGCTCGTGGTCGGGACGGTCGTTCTGGTGCGCGTACGCGGCGTGCTCTCGGGGCGCAGCGAGGAGCTCGTCGCGGCCGTCGGCCGGGCGGTGGGCCTGCCCATCGCCGCGGATCGCGCGGAGGTGTCCTGGTGGCCGCCTGGCGTCACGGCACACGACGTCGAGATCCCCGATCGATCGCCGTACGGTCCGGGCGACCTCGCGCGCGTCGACGAGGCACGCATCCGGGTCGCGCTGATGCCCTTGATGCGCGGAGAGATCGTCGTCACCGAGGTTCGCCTCGTGGCGCCCGTGCTGTTCGTGGTCCGCGGCGTCGACGGCGGCTGGAACCTCGGTACGACGCCGGCACGCGAAGCCGCCGCGCGCTCGGGCGACGCCAGCCCTGCCGGCGCGACGCCGGCGATCGTCATCGACTCCGTTCGCGTTCGCAACGCGCGGCTGGTCTACCGCGATCGCGCGATCCCCGGGCTGGGCGAGCTCGAGATCAAGTCCGGCGACGCGCTGCTGCGGCGTCGCGGCGACCTGTACCGGGCGACGTTCAACGCGCAAGCGCTGGGTGGCGACGACGACAACGTGGAGGGTACGATGGTCGTCCCGAGCGGCGACGCGCCCGGCGACGTCAAGCTGCACCTGCGCGCCACCGGGCTCGGCGGCGCGCGGCTGCCCGAGGTGGCGGCTCTCCTGCGCGGTGCGATGCCCTTCGGCATCGCGCTAGACGGCCCGGTCGACGCGACGCTGGATGCGACGCTGCCGCGCAACTGGCCACCGGGGAGCGCGACGGGACGCATGGTGCTCGACGCCGGCGCGGCGGGCTTGCGTGCAGCGGGCGGCTGGGTCGCGAAGCCCGCGGGCCGGCCGCTGAACGCCGATCTCGAGCTCCGTGCCGGCACCTTCGGCCTGGCGGTCGATCGCGCCTCGCTCGCGAGTGGGGATCTGCACGTGGTCGCCAGCCCGGCCGAGCCGAGGGACGCCGCGCCCGATGCGGGGCAGGGGCCGCTGCTGCTCTCGCTCGACGGGATCGATGCCGAGCGTCTCGCTGCGTGGGTGCCCGCGCTGGCGAATCTTCGTCCGCGCGGCGCGCTCTCCCTCGAGGGAAGGGTGACGCCGACCGGCGACGGGGTCGCGACGGACCTGCACGCCGCGACGAGCCAGCTTGCGCTCGACCAGCCCGGGCGTGCGGTGACCGTGGCGAGTGCCAGCGTCGATCTCTCGATCGCGCCGGGAACGAAGGGTGTCCTCGGTGCTCTGCGCATGGCCGAGCTGAAGAGTACCGAGGGCAGCATCGCGACCCTGTCGGCGAGCGTCGGTGGCGGCATGGCGCAGCCGCTCGACGTGGCCATGAACGGGGCGCGTCTCGCGCGCAACGGCGTCGTGCTCGACAGCGTCGGGATCGATCTGGTGGTGCGCGACGGCGACACCGAGATCCGGGGCTTGCGGCTCGGCGGCCTCGGCGGGAGCATGACCGCCCGGGGCCGCGTCCTGCGGGACCGGGACGGGGTGTACGCCGCCGCGCTGCAACCCGAGTGGAGCGGCGTCGACCTGTCGCGTCTGCTCGCGCTCGTCGGCGGCACGGAAGGGGCGCAGGGCATCTTCTCGGGCCAGGCCAGCCTGGAGACCAGCGCCCCGTCGATGGATGCCGCGCTCGACAACCTGAACGGCACCTTCGCGGCACAGCTCGGCGACGGCGTGCTACCCGGGGTGAACGTCGCGCGCCTCACGCTCGCGAACCTCGACGGCATCCCGAAGCTCGAGGAGGTGGCCCTCGGGCGCGCACGCGAGCGCTTGCCGGAGCTGCTCGCGCCGACGAGCACCATCAGCCTTCTCCGCGTGGGGGGCACGGTGAACGAGGGCCGCATCCAGATCGGCGAGCTGCGTCTCGACGCGGGAATCTACGCGCTCGAGGCCCGCGGCCGTCTCGCGTTCGACGGCGAGACCGACCTCGAGGGGACGTTGAGCCTCACCGAGGATGCGAGCCGGAAGCTGCTTTCCGGCTCCAGCGGTGGCGTCCTGCAGGCGCTCGCCGGCAGTGACGAGCAGGTGCGCATCCCGATCGCGGTGCGCGGCCGCTATCCGGATCTGCACAGCGCGCCGTCGAGCGAGTTCCTCGCCGACGCGGCGGCGCGCGCGATCCGGCTGCCCGGGAAGGAGCGGGCGGTGGGTTTTCTGCGCCGGCTGCTGGGCGGCGGTGAAGACTGACTCTCGGCCGGGCCCGGCCCCGGTCGCGGGCGAGTGGCACCTGCTGCGCGACGCGGAGCTGTGGGCGCGCGTGATCCGCGTCGCGCGCGAAGACATCGCCTACTTCAAGTGCCTCTTCGAGTCCTACGAAGGGGTCGCGCTGATCCGCTCCGTGGAGTCGCAGGACGATGGCACGGTCGTCATCGCGATTCTCGCCACCGGCGACTTCCGCGACGAGACGGACGCCATCCTCGCCGACGTCGCGGAGCGTGGTGCGCCGGCCTTCACCGGGGCGCCCTTGCCCGCGGCCTGCACCGAGGACTGGTTTCTCGCGACCTGGGCGCGTGAAGCCGGCGACGCGTGACCGTCGGCCGGGCTCACTCCGTGGTGTCGTCGACGGTCGCATCGTCGCCGGACGAGCCCGTGTCGCGCGCGCGCGTCGAGGCGAAGTACGCGATCACGATGCTGACGCCGTAGAGCACGACCAGGGGTGCGACGAGCAACAGCTGGGACGCGACGTCGGGACCCGGCGTCAACACGGCGGCGACGACGAAGATCCCCATCACGGCGTAGCGCCACGGTCGCAGCAACGTCTGGTGGTCGATCATGCCGATGCGCGACAGGAAGTACGCCAGCACCGGCATCTCGAAGGTCACGCCGAACGCGAGCAGCATGCGCGCGCTGAACGACAGGTACTCGCTGATGCGCAGCGTCGGCTCGATGCCGATCGTCGCATACTGCTCGAGAAAGAACGCGTATCCGACCTGGAACACGAATGCGTAGCAGAACCACGCTCCGGCGACGAAGAAGAAGGTGCCGAAGAACACGAACGGCACGACGTAGATCTTCTCCTCCTCGTAGAGCCCGGGCGCGACGAACTGCCAGACCTGGTAGAGGATCGCCGGCGAAGCGAGGAAGATGCCGGCGATGAATGCGACCTTCAGCTTGGTGAAGAACGCTTCGGTGACGCCGGTGCCGATGAGCTTGACGGTCGCGTCCCCTGCGGCGAGGTTGATCGGTCGAATCAGGATTGCGAACAGCGTGTCGGCGTAGACGTACGACACGAGGAAGCCCGCGAGGATGGCGAGCAGCCCCTTCGCCAGGCGCCAGCGCAACTCCTCGAGGTGCGCCGTCAGCGGCATCTCGGCGTCGGCCATCGGGCTCTCGCTGCGCTCCGGACCGGGCCGGAAGCTCAGACCTTGGATCCGGGCTCGTCGGCCGATGGTGCGCTCGGCATCGAGCCCACCGGCACGGCTCCCTCCGCGGGGACGAGCGTGGGCGTGGCGGGAGCCGCCGTGGATGCCATTGCGGTGAGGGGAGTCGTCGGCGCGGTCTCCGGAGCGGAGGCGTCGCCCGTGCCGGCTGCCTCGGCCGCCGGAGCCAACCCGCCGCCCTCGGCTGCAACCAGTGCTGCAGCGGCGGCCTTCTCCGCGGCCTCCTTCTGCGCAGCGGCCTTCGCGCGTGCCTGCTCCGCCTTGCGCCGTGCGAGATCGTGGTCGCGCGCTTCCTGCTCGATCATGCTGCGCGCGCTCTCGAGCTCCTTGTTGACCTCGCCGGTGACGCGGCGGAACTCCGCGAGCCCCTTGCCCAGCGCGCGTGCGACTTCGGGAAGCCGCTTCGGACCGAGCACGAGCAACCCGACGACCAGGATGACCGCCAGCTCGGGCATGCCGATGCCGAACATCGCCCGGACGCTACCCGACCGGCCAACGTGCGGCAAACGCGCTCGCCCGCGCGGCCGGGTCGCAGCGCGCGGTTTGCCTCGCGCCGACCGACCGAATATCGAGGCGGCGGAGGGCGCCGACATGTCGCTCGCGATGAGCACGGCGGAGAGAGAGGCGTTCCTCGCGGACGTCCACGTCGCGGTGATCAGCATTCCCGAACCCGAACGCGGCGGGCTCGTCATCCCGATCTGGTACGACTACGCGCCCGGCGGGCCGCTGTGGTTCGTGACCGACGCGGCGTCGCGCAAGGCGCGCCTGCTCGAGCGCGCGGGGTGCCTCGGCATCTGTGTGCAGACCGAGCAGCCCCCCTACAAGTACGTCAGCGTCGAGGGCTCGGTGCGCTCGATCGAGCCCGCCGACATCGAGCGCGACACGCGTCCCCTCGCGCACCGCTATCTCGGCCGCGAGATGGGCGACCGCTACATCGAGGCGACGCGCGGCGGGGGCGGGGACGTCGGGAGCATCGTCGTGCGCGTCGATCTGCGTCGCTGGCTCTCGGTCGACTACGACAAGCAGTTCGGCGGCGGCTGACGTCCGCACCGCCTTCGCCCGCCACGAGGCGTCGAGCCCGCAGCGTGCCTCCGGTCGACGTCCGACCGGATCGGCCGCCCCCCGCGGCCGAGCTCACGCGAGGAAGCTCGGCCGGCGGACGTCACCCGGCTCCGGCGGCGCTCAGAGCCGCCAGTGCGGGGCGAGCACCTGGCGCAGGCGGTCGAACGCATGCGTGCGGTGGGTCCCCGGCGCGTGAACACGCGCGCCGTGCGTCAGCTCGTCGAGCACGGCCTCGGTCCCGCCGCGCATGGCGTCGAGGTCGTAGCCACCTTCCAGCACCGCGACGAGGCGTCCGTCGGCGACGTCGTCGGCGACCTGAAGCAGCACGCGCGACATGCCGACGAAGCCCTGCTCGGTGACCTGCATGCCGCCCAGCGGATCGCGCCAGTGGCAGTCGAAGCCGGCGGAGACCAGCAGGAACTGCGGCGCGAACTGGCGCAACACCGGTGCCACGACCTCCTCGAGCGCGAGCACGTAGCCCTCGTCGCCGACGCCCGCACCGAACGGGACGTTCACGTTGAAGCCGAGGCCCGAGCCGCGGCCGGTGTCGGTCACCGCGCCGGTCCCCGGGTAGAAGGGATACTGGTGCAGGGACACGTAGAGCACGGACGGGTCGTCGTAGAAGATCGCTTCCGTTCCGTTGCCGTGATGGAGGTCCCAGTCGATGATCGCGATGCGCTCGTAGCCGTGCCGGCGCTGCAGGTGGCGCGCCGCGATCGCGACGTTGTTGAACAGGCAGAATCCCATCGCCTGCCCGGACGTCGCGTGGTGCCCCGGCGGTCGCACGAACGCGAAGCCATTGCGGCAAGACCCCGTGGCGACCGCGTCACTGAGCTCGAGCACGCCGCCGGCGGCGAGCAACGCGATCTCGAACGAGCGATCGCACGTCGTGGTGTCGGCGTCGATGCGCGCGTGCGTCATGTGCTGCGTCCGGGAGATGCGCTCGTAGAGGTCGTCGGTGTGTGCGAGGCGGATCTCGTCCTCCTCGGCGAGGCGTGCGGAGATGCGCTCGAGCGGTGAGCCGCGCCACTCGTGCAGCGCACGGTCGACCGACAGCAGGCGCTCGGGACGCTCGGGATGCCCGGCTCCGGTGTCGTGCTCCTGGTAACGAGTGTCGACGACGATGGCGGTTCTCATGAGATCAGTATAGCCCGCCGCGCCTGCCCGCGATGTCGGAAGGCACGTTGCCGCGACCGGCCTGGCGGGCGTTCGTGCCCGGTGCCGCGGCGCCCCGCGGCGCCCGGCGGCGCGCCATGCCGTCGATGGTCCCGTCCGGCATCGCGTAGGCCGAGCGGCGAACCGGCATCGCCGCCCCGGCGGCGGGTTCCAGCGCCCGGACGTCGTTCGCGGCGACGGTCGCCGGAGCCGGCGCGGGGGCTGACCCGACCGCGAACTCTTCCGGCGCGGGCTCGTCGGTGGTATCCGACGGCCCGGACGGCGCGACCGGGAACGCGGGCTCGGTGCCGCGCTTGAACGCCTGGAACACCGCGCCCGCCGTGCCCGGCGTCGTGCGCTGCCCGGAGCGATCGACCGCGACCAGCGTGACCTCGTTCGGCACCGCGAAGTCGAGCACCGGCTGATCGGCGAGCGCCTTGACCATGAAGTCGTGCCAGATCGGCGCTGCCGCCTTGCCACCGGTCTCCTTGCCGCCGAGCGACTTGTCCTGGTCGTATCCGACCCAGACCCCGGTCAAGAGCTGCGGCGTGTAGCCGACGAACCAGACGTCACGCTGGTCGTTGGTCGTTCCGGTCTTGCCCGCGGCCGGCCGTCCGATCTGCGCCTTCGTGCCGGTCCCGGTCTCGATCACGTTCCGCAGCATGCTGGTCATCACGTAGGCCGTGTCGGGTGAGATCGCGGGGCGCTTGAGGAGCGGCGCCTCCTCGATCAGCTCACCGCGGACGTCGGTGATCTTCGTGATGAAGCGCGGCTCGACGCGCATGCCGAGGTTCGCGAACACGCCGAACGCCTCGGTCAGCTCGAGCAGCGTGACCTCCGACGAGCCGAGCGCGATCGACAGGTTCTTCGCGAACGGTCGCGTGAAGCCGAACCGGGGCAGGTAGGCGAGGAGGTACTTGAGGCCCATGGAGCTCACCAGCTTGACGGTCACCACGTTGCGCGACTTGGTGAGCGCCTGCCGGACGGTCGTGGGGCCGAAGAAGCGGTTCTCGAAGTTCCGCGGCGACCAGACCTGTCCGCCGCCCACGTTGAAGGAGATCGGCGCGTCGTTGATCACGCTCGCGGGCGTGAAGCCGCGATCCATCGCCGCCGCGTAGATCACCGGCTTGAAGGACGAGCCCGGCTGCCGGTAGGCCTGCGTGACCCGATTGAACTGGCTGCGGGTCCAGTCGGTGCCGCCGACCATCGCCTTGACGTCGCCGGTCACGGGCACCATCGAGACCAGCGCGCCCTGCGTGCCGTTGCCGTGCACCAGCTCGAGCGAGCGCTTGTCGCCGCGCTGCACGACCTTCGCATCGAGCACCTCGCCGGCCACCGGCCGCCAGCCTTCCTTGGCCGCCCAGGTGAGGCCCGCCGCCGGGAACACGGCGTGCCCGCCGGCCCAGCGCACGTCGACGCTGCCGTCGCGTCGCCCCGCACGCCCGTCCTTGCCGGGCAGCACGACGACCTCGAGCGTCGTTCCGGCCTCGGGAAGCGGCGGGTCGTTCGGCCCGATCGGCTCCTTCAGCAGCGCCCTCAGCTCGTGCTCGCTGATCTTGCGCGGTGCGCCCCGGAATCCCTGCCGCTCGTCGACGGCCGCGATCCCGTCGCGCAGCGCCTGGTCCGCTGCCCGCTGCATCGCGAGGTCGAGGGTCGTGTGGACGTCGAGTCCGAGCTGATACGGTGCGCTCGCTCCGTAGCGCTGCTCGAGCAGGCGCCGGACGTGCTCGACGAAGTAGGGCGCGACGCCGTTGACGGCCGCATCGCCGCGCTGAAAGACCAGCTTCTCGTCGAACGCCCGCTCGGCCTCGTCGTGGGTGACGAAGCCCTCGTCCACCATACGGTCGAGGACGTAGCGCTGGCGCGCCCTGGCGCGCTCGAAGTGCTTGACCGGAGAGTAGCGGCTGGGCGCCTGCGGCAATCCGGCGAGCATCGCCGCCTGGGCCAGCGAGAGCTCGGCGACGTCGCGGCCGAAGTACTCGAGGGCGGCCGCCTGGACGCCGTACGCACCGTTCCCGAGGTAGATCTGGTTCAGGTAGAGGTAGAGGATCTCGTCCTTGGTGAGCTGGCGCTCGAGGCGGTACGAGAGAACGATCTCCTTGACCTTGCGCTCGTAGCTGCGCTCGGGCGTGAGCAGCAGCGACTTCACCACCTGCTGCGTGATCGTGCTGGCGCCCTGCCGCGTCGAGCCCGCCTGGTAGTTGGTGATCGCCGCGCGCAGGATGCTCGTGTAGTCGATGCCCGTGTGCTCGAAGAAGTTCTGATCCTCGGCGGCGACGAAGGCGAGCTGGACGGTCTGCGGGATCTTGTAGATCGGTACGAGGTAGCGCTTCTCGAAGAAGAACTCGCCGATCTGCGTACCGTCGGCGGCGAACACCCTCGTCGCGACCGGCGGCCGGTAGTCGAGCAGCTTGCCGACTGGCGGCAGGCTGGTCGTGAACTCCCGGTAGAGGATCGCCGCGGCGCTGCCGGCGGCGGCGAGCAGGATCGCCGCGAATCCGAGGAGGAACGTCCGGAACGGCCGTCGTGCCCTCGCGGCCTGCTTCTTCCCCACCTGCTTCTTCCCGACCTGCCCCAAGATGACCCCGGCCTGCCGCCCTCTCGGGCGCTGTCTACACCATCCTCCCCGTCGCGGCCACCTCGTTGGCCGGTCGATGGACACGACTGGCCCGGGTCGTGCTAGTGTGCGGGGTATGTCGCTCGGGGAGCACCGCACGCGCAACGGGGAGGTACGCGAGGGTTCGCAGGGGCCGGTGCGCTCGCGCCACGGGCTGCGCCTCCTCGAGCACGTGAGCACGCTGATCGGCGAGTCGGAGAACCTGCAGGAGACGCTCGACAGCGTCGTGCAGGTGGTTGCCGAACGCATGCGGACCGAGGCGTGCTCGGTCTACCTGCTGGACGAGAGCGCGACGACGCTCACGTTGTGGGCGACGACAGGCCTCGAGCGCAGCTCGGTCGGGCGCGTGCGCATGAAGACCAGCGAAGGTCTGACCGGGCTCGTGATCGAGACCATGCAGCCGGTCGCGGTGCCGGATGCTCCCGTGCACCCGCGCTTCAAGTTCTTCCCCGAGACCCACGAGGAGCGCTACCACTCGTTCCTCGGCGTCCCGGTGCTCGAGCGCCGCGCCCCGCTGGGCGTGCTGGTCGTGCAGACGCTCCGACGCCGCCAGTTCACGGCGGACGAGATCAGCCTGCTGCGGACCATCGCAGGGCAGCTCGCCGGTGTGCTCGTCCAGGCACGCCTGCTCGACAGCCTGAAGATCAAGGAGCAGGAGCAGGCCGACTTCCGGCGACGCATGCTCGACGCGATTCGCCGCCTGCAGGCCTTCGAGCGCCAGGTCGAGCGGCGCTCGACGCAGGCGATCGACCGCGACCCCGGTGAGCGTCTGCGCGGCATCGCGGCGTCGCCGGGCTTCGGCATCGGGCGCGTCCACATCCTGCACCCGCGGGTCGAGCTCTCGGAGATCGACGACCGCGCGTGCGACGACCCGGTCACCGAGACCGAGCGCTTCGAGAACGCGCTCGCCATCGCCACGCGCGACATCGAACGGCAGCGCGACAAGATGAACGAGATCCTGCCGGAGGCGACGAACCAGATCTTCGAGGCCCACCTCCTGATGATGCGCGACGATGCGCTCGCAGCGCGCGTGCGCTCGCTGATCGGTGAGGGCACGTCCGCGGAATACGCGTTGCGCCGGGTCATCGAGGACTACCTGGTCGCGTTCGAGCGCATCGAGGACCCGTACCTGCAGGAGCGTGCGCTCGACGTCAAGGACATCGGGCAGCGCCTGTTCCGCATCCTGCTCGGGATCGAGAGCAGCAGCGAGTCACCCGACGACGGCAGCGTGCTGGTCGCGCACGAGCTGACGCTCACCGATCTCTCCGAGATCGACCCGAAGGCGTTGCGCGGCATCGCGCTCGCGACCGGCGGCGTGACCTCGCACGCGACGATCCTGGCGAAGTCCTTCGAGATCCCGACCGTCGTCGGCATCGAGCACCTGCTCGAGATCGCGCACGAGGGCGACGAGATCATCGTCGACGGCAATGCCGGCGTGGTCTACCGCTCGCCGGGTCCCGAGGTCATCCGCGAGTACGAGCGCATGGAGCGCGACTACCGCGCGTTCAACGAGAAGCTGGAGTCGTTGCACGACCTGCCGGCGGTGACGACCGACGGGCGCCGGGTCGCGCTGAACGCGAACGTCGGCCTGCTCGGCGACGTCGTGCTCGCGAGCCGCCACGGCGCGGAGGGCGTCGGCCTCTACCGTACCGAGTTCCCGTTCATCTCGTTTCGCGAGTTTCCGACCGAGCACGAGCAGTTCGAGATCTACCGGAAGGTCATCGGAGCCATGGGTGGCAAGCCGGTCACGCTGCGCACGCTCGACCTCGGTGCCGACAAGTACCCCGCCTACCTCCACGTGGCCCGAGAGGAGAACCCGTTTCTCGGCTGGCGCTCGATCCGCGTGTCGCTGGCGATGCCGGAGTTCTTCCGCCAGCAGCTGCGGGCGGTGCTCAGGGCGGCGACCGTCGGCCCGACGCGGCTGCTGCTGCCGATGATCTCGTCGCTCGACGAGCTCCTGCAGACCAAGGAGATGCTCGCCGAGACCGTGCGCGATCTCGAGCGCGAGGGCATCGAGCACGTCGCCGACATTCCCCTCGGGATCATGATCGAGGTGCCGTCGGCGGTTTATCTCGCCCCGCAGCTCGCCGAGGAGAGCGACTTCCTCTCGATCGGCACCAACGATCTGATCCAGTACCTGCTGGCGGTCGATCGCAACAACCGCAAGGTCTCGCCGCTCTACCAGCCGCTGCACCCCGCCGTGCTCGGCAGCATCGCGCAGTGCGTGCAGGCGGCGCGTGCCGCGGGCAAGCCGATCTCGATGTGCGGCGAGATGGCGGCCGATCCGATGGCGACGCTCGTGCTGCTCGGCCTGGGGCTCGACGAGCTCAGCATGGAGCCGTTCTTCATTCCGGTCATCAAGCAGCTGATCCGCTCGGTGTCCTACGCGTCGGCCGTCGACCTCGCGCAGCACGTCCTGCAGCTGGCGACCGTGCGCGACATCAAGAGCACGATCTTCGACACCATGCGCGAGCGCGGGGTGATCGAGCTCCTCGACATGTACCAGTAGCGATCTCGAAGCGGCCCGGACGGTGGCGGTGTGAGCCGGCGTCCGCCGCGTCGGGCGGGGTGCCGCGCGTCGCCGCTGCCTCGCGCGTGCGAGGCGATGCGCTCGGCTCGCGGAGCGCGGTCGTCGGACGCGCGACCGTCAGAGGCTCAGCACGACCACCGACGCGTTGGCGCCGCGGCCGACGGTATGACCGAGCGCGCAGCGCGCGTCCGCGACCTGCCGCTTCTCGGCAGTGCCGCGCAGTTGCCACACCAGCTCGACGATCTGCCCCAGCGCCGACGCGCCGAGAGGCTCGCCCTTCGACAGCAGGCCGCCGCTCGGATTGACCGGCAGGCGCCCGGTCATCTCGCCGACGCCATCGGCGACGAAGGCGCCGCCGCCCCCGCGGGGACAGAGGCCGAGCTCCTCGACGGACAGGATCTCGCGGCCGGAGTCGGTGTCCTGCAGCTCGACGACGTCGAGATCCTCGGGCCCGAGCCCGGCGGCCTCGTACGCCGCGCGCGCCGCCGTCTCGGTCGGGCTCGGAGGTTCGTTCCCGGGCAGTCCCGACATCGGCGTGTGCTCGCCCAGCACGCTGCCGGGAAGGTGCGAGCGGAGCACCGCGGCGCGGATGCGTACGGGCGGTCCGACGGGCCCGGGCGACGCCCCGAGCACGACGGCTGCAGCCCCTTCGTTGGGCGAGCACAGCATGAACAGCGTGAGCGGATCGCAGACCATCTGCGCACCGAGCACCATCTCCGTCGTGAAGGGTTTCCGGTACATCGCGTACGGGTTGTGTACGCCGTGCGCGTGGTTCTTGACCGACACGCGCGCCAGGTGCTCGCGGGTCACGCCGGACTCCGCCATGAGACGCCGCGCGCGAAGCGCGAAGTACGCGGGCGCCGGCGAGAATCCGGCCTCCTCGCACCACGGTGGAAAGAAGCTCGAGCGGATGATGCCGCGAGGCATCTTTTCCATGCCGAAGACGAGCACGCGGTCGTGCTGCCCCGATGCGATCGCGCTCGCGCCCAGGGCGAGTGCGGCGCCGCCGCTCGCGCAGCCCGCCTCCACGTTCACGATGCCGATGCCGGAGAGCCCGAGCCCGCCGAGCACCTTGTGCCCCGCCGCGACGCCCGTGTACACCGTGCCGCAGAACGCCGCCTGGAATCCGCCCCGCCCGACGCCGGCCTCGCCGAGCGCCGCGCGCACCGCCGACTGTCCGAGCTGCGTCACGTCGCGATCGGCGAAGCGTCCGAAGGGGTGGATCCCGACGCCGGCGACGTAGACCAGGCGGCCGCTCACGAGCTGCTCCCGCGTGCGGGCCGGTAGGCGAAGCTCAGCACCTCGTCTCCCGCGTCGTTGGTGAACAGCGGCGCGATCTCGAGGGTGACCGGCAGGCCCGGCCGCAGCTCTGCGAGCCGCGACTCGGCGAGCCGGGTCACCACGCGCAGGCCCTCGGGGAGATCGACGACGCCGAAGCCGTAGGGCAGCGGCCCCAGATATCCCGGCGGGCGGGCGTTCACCACCGTGTGCAGCCAGAGCGTTCCGCGCGCGCCGATCGCCTCGACCGAGCACTCGGTGCCGCTGCAGTACGGGCACGTCGTGCCGGCGGGAAAATGGTACTTGTCGCAGGAGGCGCAGTGGCCGGCGAGCAGCCTCGCGCCACGCGGGTCGCCGGGCAGCGTGAACAGGCCGGCGTGAATCGGCACCTGCGCCATGGCGGCGTTCATATCATCGCGCCGTTCGCGGCCACAATCGCGGTGCAGCGGCAGCGAAGGTGCTCGCCGTGCGTTCGGCGTTCGTGTAACCCCCTGGAGATGACCGCATCCCCCGCCACCTCCGCACGGGAGGCGACGCCCTCCGGGGCGCCGGCCCGGCGTGCGGCGCGGCCCTGTCTCGTCTGCGGCGCGCGGGGCGCGCGGCCGCTGCACGGCCCACGCAGCCCTCTCGTGCGGTGCTCGTGCGGCCTGGTCTACGTCGATCCGCTGCCTACGCCCGAGGAGGTGGCGGCGCGCGAGAACGAGGCGTTCCACGGGGGCCTCGTCGACGAGACTGCAGAGATGTTCAGCGCGTACTACCGGAACTTCCCGGACGACCCCGTCGTGCGCGGCTTTCGAGCGACGGTCGCTCGCCTGAAGGAGATGACCGGTGGCGGCAAGCTGATCGACGTCGGCATCGGCACGGGGCTCCTGCTGCACCTGGCGCGCGAGGCCGAATTCACCCCGCTCGGCTGCGAGATCTCCCCGGGCGCCGCGGAGAAGGCGCGCGAGGAGTTCGGTGTCGAGGTCGAGGTCGGCGACTTCCTCGTCGCCGATGTGGGCGAGGCGCCGGCCGCAATCACCATGGCGGACGTCGTCGAGCACACGGCAGACCCGCGCCGGTTCCTGATGCGTGCGGCCGAGCTGCTGCGCCCAGGCGGCGCGCTGTTCGTCGCGGTGCCGAACCACCGCTCGACGCTGTTCCGCACCGCGGACGTGCTGGCCCGCATACCGGGACTCTCGTCGTTGGCGGGCCGCCTCTACGTGCCCAACCACTACTGGTACTTCACGCCGGCGACACTGGTGCGGCTGATCGAGAGCGTCGGGCTGCGCGTGGTCCTGGTGCGCGGCGAGAGCCCGTACCTCGGCCGCTACGCGTTCTCCTTCCCGGTTCGCGCGGGTCTAGAGGCACTGATCGCGCTGGGCAAGGTCGCGGGCCTCGAGGCGCGGGTCGAAGTCTACGCGGTGAAGCCGGCTTGAGGACGAGTGTGCCGCGCGGAGTCTGCTGCGGAGGTGACGCGCGCGCGACGCCCGCATGCCCGTCGGCACGACCTGAATTGACTGCACTTCGTCGGCGGTGGTACGGAAAACCTCGTCCTTTCCATACGTTGGCCCGTGAGTCCCGCCGGGTGCGGGCGGGCGCCGGCCCTCTATGAATCTCCGTCTCGCACGCTACATCGACCGCTGGGTCGGTTTCACGATCTGCTTCGCCCTGTGGCTTGCAGCGCGCGTGTACGGTGTCCTCACCGGACGGCAGACGGTGCCCCCCCTGCTCGCGACGACGCCGGCGGACCCCGCCGACCGCGCGGTCGCGCCGCGCCGCGTGCTGGCGATCAAGTTCTACGGACTCGGCAACATCGCCATGATCCTGCCGACCCTGCACGCGCTGCGGCAGGGCGACCCGGACACGCGCATCGACTTCCTCACGTTGCCGGGCAACGTTTCCCTGCTGCGCCGGAGCGGCCTGGTCTCGGACGTGCTGACCGTCGAGGTGTCGAGCTTCGCTTCGTTCGTGCGTTCGGCGATGGCGCTCGCGCACCGGCTGCGTCGCACGGGCTACGACAGCGTGCTCGACTTCGAGCAGTTCATGAAGCTGTCGGGCATCCTCGCGTTCTGGACCGGTGCGCGGTCGCGTGTCGGCTTCAACACCGAGGGACAGGCGCGCGGCTGGCTCTACACGCATCGGGTCGCCTACGCCGACACCGACCACATGGCCGACATCTTCATGCGCACGGCCCTGCCTTCGTCGCGGGCGATTCTGCCGGCGCCGCGCGTGCGGCTCGACGTCGAGGCGGAGGCGCGCGCTCAGGTTCTCGCGAAGCTCGGGATCGGTACGGACGAGCTCGTGGTCACGATGCACGTCGGTACCGGCCCGAACTACGACAAGATCGCGCTCAAGCGCTGGGACGTGGAGCGCTTCGCGGCGGTCGCCGACGAGCTCGCGTCGCGGCACGGGGCGCGGATCGTCTTCACGGGGGTGGGTGCCGAGGAGGCGTCGCTCGTCGACGAGGCGCTGCGGGGGATGCGCCTTCGCGAGCGCGCGCTGTCGGCGTGCGATCGCATTTCGGTCCTCGAGCTGGTCGCGTTGCTCGCCGTCTCGCGCTTCGTGGTGTCGAACGACACGTCGGTGATGCATCTGACGGGGCTGGTCGGCACGCCGGTCGTGGCGTTCTTCGGGCCCACCGAGCCGCGCATCTACGGCCCGCGGGGCGACGACGACCTCGTGTTCTACAAGAGCCTGTTCTGCAGCCCGTGTCTTTCCAACTACAACCTCAAGATGAGCCGCTGCGTGAATCCCGTCTGCATGCGGGCGATCACGGTCGACGAGGTGCTGCGTGGGATCGCCTCGCGCTTCCCGGAGACCGCGAACGCCGATGTGTCGCGCGCCGCGAGCCTGTAGGCTGAAACGCATCCATGGAAGCCTTCGTCACTGGATCATCCGGAGTGCTCGGCCAGAGCCTCCTCCCTCTGCTCGCCGAGTGCGGCGACCGCATGCACCTCTTCGACATGGTGCCGCTCGCCGACGACGTGCGGAGCGACCTTCGCGCGAGCGCGCGCGGCGGGGGGAGCGTCGCCGCGGAGCACCTCGCGGACATGCGCGACCCCGCGGCGCTCGCGAAGGCGATGGCCGGGGCGGAGGTGGTCTACCATCTCGCGGCCGGACAGCGCATGAAGCCGCAGTTCTCGGGTCTCTCGGAAGAGGAGATCTACACGATGAACCTCGCCGGCGTGCAGAACGTCCTCGCCGCGGCGAGGACGACCGGCGTGCGCAAGGTCGTGTTCATCTCGAGCTCCGGCGTCTACGGGCTGCCGCAGACGCCGCTCGTCGACGAGGACACGCACCCGAAGGTCCCGCTCGGTGCGTACGGACGCTCGAAGCTCGAGGCGGAGGGCCTCTGCCTGCGCGCCGTCGAGAAGGGCCTCGACGTGACCATGCTGCGCCCGATGAGCCTGTTCGGCGACGGCATGACCGGCGTGTTCGTGCTGCTCTTCGACTGGGTGCGGCGCGGACGGCGCGTCTTTCTGCTCGGCTCCGGACAGAACCGCGTGCAGATGGTCGCGGCAGACGACGTCGCGCGCGCGGCGGTGCTCGCGGCGTCCGCGAAGGACACGGCCGGCCTCATCGTGAACATCGGCTCGGACCCCGCGACCGTGCCCACGGTGCGCGCCCAGGTCGAGGCGCTGATCCGCTACGCCGGCTCGGGGTCGCAGGTGACGGCGATCCCGGCCGGGCTGCTGCGCAACGCGGCGCGCGTGCTGAACGTCTTCGGGTTGTCGCCGATCGTCCCCGAGCATTACAAGCTCGCGGATCGGAACTTCGTGCTCGACATCACCCGCGCCCGCACGCGCCTCGGCTGGGAGCCTGCCGGCGACAACGTGCAGATCACCTGCGAGGCCTTCGACTGGTACCGGGAGAACTGGCAGAAGGTCGCCCCGAAGCCCAACCTGCCGCTGCGCGTCCTCGAGGCGATCACATGAGGCTGCGCACGTATGCCGCATTGGCCGCGAAGGCGACCGAGGCGAACTTCCGCCGCCTCGACCATCCTTTCAAGCTGACTTTCTGCATCACGTACTGGTGCAACTACAAGTGCCAGACCTGCAACATCTGGCAGATGAAGCCGCGCGACGAGCTGAAGCTCGACGAGATCCAGGCGTTCTTCCGGAACTCGCCGGAGTTCCTCTGGGTCGATCTGACCGGCGGCGAGGTGACGCTGCGCAAGGATTTCGTCGACGTCGCCTACGCGGTGCTCGACAACTGTCCCGACCTGCTACTGTTGCACTTCCCGACCAACGGGTACCTGTCCGACAAGATCGTCGAGAACACGCGCGCGATCATGGCGCGCAAGCCCGAGAAGCTCATCATCACCGTCTCGACCGACGGCGACGAGCAGATGAACGACGAGATCCGCGGCATCGAGGGCGGTTGGCAGCGACAGGTCGAGACGTTTCGCCGCCTGCGCGAGATTCCGGGCGTCGAGGTCGTGCTAGGCATGACGCTCTCGCAGAAGAACGTGGACCACTTCCCGGTCGCGTTCGCGGCCGCGCAGAAGGCGATCCCCGGGCTCGCGTATCGCGACTTCCACGTCAACATCGTACACGAGTCGGCGCACTACCTCGGCAACACCAACCTGTCGCTGAGGCGCAACGTGACGCCCGACGCGATGCTGCACGCGGTCCGGCAGGTGGCGAAGCTGCGCGGTACGCCGCGCGGTCCGGTCGGCTATCTCGAGCGTGCGTACCTCGGTCAGGTCGAGCGCTACCTCAAGACCGGCGTCACCCCGATGCGCTGCCACGCGCTGTCGGCGTCGTGCTTCGTCGACTCGTGGGGCAACGTCTTCCCGTGCACGATCTACGATCGGAAGCTCGGCAGCCTGCGCGACGTCGGCCACGACCTGCGGCGCATCTGGAGCAGCGAGCTCGCGGTCCGCACGCAGAAGGAGATCTGGGAGTACGACTGCCCGCAGTGCTGGACGCCCTGCGAGGCGTACCAGTCGATCATGGGCAACTTCCTCGTTCCGGGGCGGCTCACCGATCGGACACCCGCACCCGGCGCTGCCGCGACCTCGGGCACTTCGCCCGCGGTGCCGGAGGCGGGCAAGCCCTGACGCCCGCCGTGGGCGCGAAGCGCTTCACCGCGACGCCGGTCAGGGACAAGCGCAGCCGCGCAGCCACGCCGGTCAGGGGGCGACGCAGCCGCGCAGCCACGCCGCGTACGTGGCGGACACCGCCGCGGCTTCGAGCGCCACGATCTCCGGGACCTCGTACGGGTGGAGCTCGGCAAGGGCGGCGGTGACGTCGTCGAGCCGCGCGGCGGTGGTCTTCGCGAGCAGCAGGAGCTCGCGGTCGTCCTGCACGGCTCCCTGCCAGCGGTAGATCGAGCGAACGGCGGGAACGACGTTCACGCAGGCGACCAGCCGGCGCTCGACCAGTGCGCGCGCGAGGCTCACGGCGGCGTCCTCGCTGCCCACGGTGGTGAGCACGACCAGCACGCGATCCGCGTCGCCCGTGAGGCTCATGTCCAGCGGCTAGCCGACCGGTGGGAGCCGATCAATGGGCCGGCGTGCTGCCGGCGCTCGCCGTGGGCCTGATCGTCACCCGGTGGGTCGTTCCGGACCCGCGGTAGACGAGGACGCGCTGAGTGTGCGCATCGAACGTCCAGCGGTCGCCGTCGGTCACCTCCACCGAGAAGCCGCGCGGGTAGCGTCGTCGTGCCGGCACGAAGATCTCGGTCGGATCGGGCGGCCTGATCGTCGTGTCGTCGACGAAGCGCAGGCTGAACTCGTCCGCCGTGGCGTCGAAGCGCATCTCCTGCGGGATGCCGGCGATGCGCCGAGCGAACGGCCGCGCGAGGATCGCCGCGTCGGCCGCGTTGCCGATCCCGACCCCGCCGGACGGCGGGGTCTCGCCGGCCGGCACGAACGCCCGGATGGCACCGCTGGCGAGCCGGCGGTCGAGCTCGTCGAGCGAAGCCGCGAGGAACTCCGGCGTGGTGCCGCGGTAGGTGCCTTCGGGCGGCGCGTTGCCGCCGATCTCGCCCACCACGAGCGGCCCGCCGACGGCGCGAGCCAGCTCCCCGGCACGCGCGTAGCTCGCTTCGAGGGACGGGGCCGCTCCGGACGGGTCGGTCGGCTGGCCGAACGACTGGCCGAACAAGTGCGGCGCGAAGATCGACGCCGGCGCCGTGTCGACAGGGGCCGCGACGAGCGGATCGCCGCGCACGACCGCCGGCTGGTAGACGATCGCCTGCGGCGCGCCGGCGCTGCGCACGACGTTGCGCAGCTCGACGTAGAGGGGCGTGAGCGCGCGCTCGACGAACTCCGGCGCTGCGAAGCAGGTACCCGGGCTGGGCTCGTTCAGCAGGTCGAAGCCGAAGATGCGCCTGTCCTGATCGTAGTAATACGCGATCGCACTCCAGGTCGCCGCGTAGTGCTCGCGCAGCAGCGCTCCGTCGGGCGCCTTCGCGTCACGATAGAAGTCGCACTGTGCGCGCCTCGCGCGCACCTCGGCGACGGCGTCGAGCGCCCCCCAGCCCTGCCGGTGCTCGCGGATCCCTTCGGCTCCGGCACAGGTCCACGGCGGCGCTCCGCTGCCGCCCAGGATGCAGCTCGACCGCCGCACCTGGTACAGCGCGAGCATCACCTGCATGCCGTGATCGCTCGCGGCGCGCAGCAGCGGATCGACGCGGTCGCGGAGAAATGCGAGCTCGTGCTCACCGGGACGTGGCTCGACCGAAGCCCACGCGACCGGCAGGCGCACGAAGTTGAAACCGAGCTCGGCGAGGAACGCGAACTCGTCGTCTCGCAGAACGCGCTCCTGCTCGGGGGGCGTGCCCTCGGGGCTCGTGATGTTCACGCCGCGCAGCAGCACCACGCGACCCTTCGCGTCGCGAAGCCACGGGCCGTCCACCTGCACGAGCAGCGGCTCGAGCGTCGGCGGCGACAGCGCGCCGCGGTCGCTGCAGGCCACGAGCAGGATCGCCAGCAGCAGCGAGAGCGTGCGCGCCGGGCAGCGTACGGGCAGGAGACGGAGGGCGAGGGGGCGCACGGCAAGGGGATATCGGTCCGGGCGGCGCACTCAAGTGGCGGCTTCAGGCGGACGGGCGATCGAGCATCCGGTACTGCAGGGCCTCCGCGACCTCGGTCGCACCGATGTGGTCGCGGCCCGTGAGATCGGCGACCGTGCGCGCGACCTTCAGCACGCGCGCATACGCGCGCGCCGAGAGTCGCAGCCGGTCGACCGCGGACTCGAGGAGGCGCGTGCCGGCCGGATCCGGACGGCAGTGCTGCTCGAGAAGGCGGCTCCCCAGCTCGGCGTTCGCCGCGATGCCTTGCGACGCATAGCGTGCGCGTTGTCGTGCCCGCGCCGCACGCACGCGCGCGCGGATCGCCGCCGACGGCTCCGCCGCTGCGGCGGATGTCATGTCGTGCCACGGCAGGGCGGGGACCTCGATCTGGATGTCGAGGCGGTCGAGCAACGGGCCCGAAACGCGTCCGCGATAGCGTTGCACGGCGCCAGGCGTGCAGCCGCACGCGTGCCTCGGGTCGCCGGCATGTCCGCACGGGCAGGGATTCATCGCGCACACGACCTGCGCGTGGGCCGGGAAGGAGTAGGTCCCGCTCGCGCGTGCGACCACGATGACGCGCTCCTCCAGCGGCTGCCTGAGGGCCTCGAGGCAGGCGAGCGGAAACTCGGGCAGCTCGTCGAGGAACAGGACGCCGTGGTGCGCCAGCGCGATCTCGCCCGGGCGCACCGGACGTCCCCCGCCGATGAGGGCCACCTCCGAGGCGGTGTGGTGCGGTGCGCGGAGCGGGCGCGCCGTCACCATGGACTGCGTCCCGAGGAGGCCTGCGATGCTGTGCATCGTCGTGCAGGCGAGCGCTTCGTCGAGCGACAGCTCCGGCAGGATGGTGGGCAGGCGGCGCGCGAGCATCGTCTTGCCGGCCCCGGGCGGCCCGACCATCAGGACGTTGTGCGCGCCGGCCGCGGCGACCTCGAGCGCGCGCTTCGCGGCCGCCTGCCCGCGGACGTCGGCGTAGTCGAGATCGCAGGAAATCCCGCCGTCGAGCAACGCCGCGGCGTCGACCCGGGTCGGGTCGAGCGCCGTCCGTCCGCGCAGCAGCGCCACGGCTTCGTCGAGGCTCGCCACGCCGAACACGTCGAGACCGCCGCCGAGCGCGGCCTCGCGCGCGTTGGCCGCAGGCACGAGGAGTCGGCGGTTTCCGGCGTGAGCCGCGGCGCGGGCGATCGGCAGCGCGCCCTGCACCGGCTTCACACGCCCGTCGAGCGCGAGCTCGCCTACGGCGACGACCCCTGAGAGCGCTCGCTGATCGAGCTGCTCGTTCGCGGCGAGCAGCGCCAGCGCGATCGCGAGGTCGAAGGTCGCGCCGTCTTTGCGGAGGTGCGCCGGCGCGAGGTTGATCGTCACCCGTCGCTCGGCGATGGCGAGGGCGCAGTTGCGCAGCGCCGCGCGCACGCGGTCCTTGCTCTCGCGCACCGCGCTGCCCGGCAGGCCGACGATCGCGAAGTTGGGCAGCCCTCCGGCGACGTCCACCTCGACCTCGACGAGGTGGGCGACGATGCCCGAGAGCACCGCGGAATTGGTTGTCGACGTCACGTGCCCCGGTACGAGGGGGTCGGGGTGTCGCCGGTCTAGCCGGTCACGCGCCGGCGCGCGACTGCACGGCGCGCATCGTTTCGCGTCGCTCAGCGGCGCCGCATCAGCAGGCGGTAGCGCTGCAGGTGCCGGCGGGCAGCATGGCGGTCGCCGAGCGTCTGGTACAGCGCGCTCAGGCGCTGATGCGCATCGGCGAGGCCTGGCGAGACGTTCAGGACGTGCTGGTAGCGGCGCACGGCGAGGCGTGGGTCGCCGAGGTCCTCGGCGAGCAGCGCCAGGTTGAAGAGGGTGGTGGGCTCGTCCGGCGACAGAGCCAGCGCGGCCGCGTAGTGTCGCTCGGCCTCGGTGAAGTTTCCGCTCTCGTGCTCGAGTCGCCCGAGGTTGATGTGCGCGGGCCCCACCGACGGGTCGTGCGCGAGAACGGTGCGGTACGCGGCCATCGCGTCGCGGGGCGAGCGGTCCTCGAGCGCGAGCGCGCGATCGAAGGCGCGCTGCGCCTCGCGTTCGTCGGGTGAACCCGTATCGTCGATCGAGCGGACGCGGCGTGTCGGCTCGCGCGGTGGCTCGAAGCGCAGCAGCATCTGTCCCGAGTCTGCGTGCCAGCGCTGCCTGCCGTCGGTGACCATCACCCGGCCCCGGTCGATGGTGAACGTGAGGCTCGACAGCTCACGCCCGTCGATCTGCGGCTGCAGGTTCGCCAGAACGGTCGCGACCCGCCGCGGCGAGAACTTCGCGTCGAGCATCACGCGGGCTGCGCGCAGGGTCATGAGATCGCGCAGGCTGTACTCGAAGCGACGGCGCGGACCACGCGCGGGGGCGAGGAAGCCGGCGTGGACGCAGCGCCGCACCCGTGACGGACTCAGCTTCGCCAGGCGCGCGACCTGGCGCGTGGTGAACGTCTGCCCGGGCAGCTCGTCGCTCGACCCGCGGCGCGTCGACCGTTCAGCGCTCAAGCTCGATCCGCCAGCCGTCGCCGAGGTCGGCGACGTCGAGCACGGCGTAGCCGTGCGCCTCCGCGGCGCGCGGGATGTCGCGGACCGCACGCGCGTCGTCCACGACCAGCGCGAGGCGTGCCCCGACCGGGAGCTCCTCGAGCCGGACCTTGGCGCGCGCCCAGTTCACCGGGCAGCGCACGCCGCGCAGCACCATCTGCTCGCACTCGATCGTGGGATCCGGACGCCCACGGCCGGCGCGCTCGAGCGCGTCGCGGTTAATCGAGCGTCTCCTCGTGGATCGGCTGCTTGGGGGCCGCCGGAGCCGGGTCGGCCGCCAGGTCGGCCGCCGGCTCGGTGGCGGGCGCGGGCTCGCCCGAGATCGCACGTCCCGCGCGCTGGATGCCGTTGCCGGTGGACTCGAGCGCCCGGCTGACGCCGTGGCCAGTGGTCGAGATCGCGGTGTCGAGCGCCCGCCCGACCGCTTCGCCTGCGCGGGTCACGCCGCGTCTGGTGGAGTCGGCCGCCGTGTCGATCCCGCTGCGGACCGCCCCTGACGCGCCGTCCTCCTCCGCGGGCGCGGAGCCCGTCGTGGCCGCGAGCAGCAGTGCGGTGCCGGCGAGCAGCCGAACACCGCGCTTCACGTGATCGCCGATGCTCATCATGCGCGAACCCTACCGCGTCCTCGTCCGGCGTGCGAGAGGACTCACTGCAGGACCGACGGCAGATCGGTCGCCTCCTGAATGGTTCCGAACGCGGCCTCGTAGCGGCGCACGTTCTCCTCGAGTGCCCGGAGCACGCGCTTGGTGTGCTCCGGTGTCGTCACGACGCGCGAGCGGAGAGAGGCGACCGCTTCGCCACCCGGTCCGCGCTGTGGCTGGACGAAGAGGAAATCCAGCACGAACTCCTCGCGGCGGTGCGAGATCATCATGAGGTTCGAGTACACGCCCGGAGCCACGTTCGCGTCGGCCTGGATGGCGATCGGCTGCGTCGTCGGGGCGGGTGGCGGATCGTCGGGCTTCACCATGCCGGCGACCATGACATGCACGGCTCCGTGTGTCATCCCTCGCGAGGGTGCTAGGCTACCGCGCCGCGCATGGCGACTTACACCATCAAGCGTGCGCTCGGGGCCGAGCGGACGTACCGCATCGACTATCGCGCCGAGCTGAACGACGCGCAGTACGAGGCGGCGACCACGCTGCACGGACCCCTGCTGGTCGTCGCGGGCGCGGGCAGTGGCAAGACGCGGACACTGGTCTTTCGCGTCGCGCGGCTGGTGGAGAGCGGTGTCGATCCGCAGTCCATCCTGCTCTTGACGTTCACGCGCCGCGCGGCCCTCGAGATGCTGCGCCGGGCGGAGGGACTGCTCGCCGACGGCGGGCTCGACGCCGTGACCGGCGGTACGTTCCACTCCTTCGCCAACACGGTGCTGCGTCGCTACGGCAGGATGTTCGGCTGGCCGGAGCGCTTCTCCATCCTCGACCGGGGGGATGCCGAGGACACCATCAACCTGGTGCGTGCGAGGCTCGGCCTGGACCGGACCGAGCGCCGCTTCCCGAGGAAGCAGACGCTCGCGACCATCTTCTCGACGGCGGCGAACAGGAATCTGCGGGTGGCCGAGCTCGTCGAGCGCGAGCACCTGCACCTGATCGACGACGTCGAGGACATTCTCGGGTGTCAGGCGGCATACGAGAGCTACAAGCGCGAGCGCGCGCTGCTCGACTACGACGATCTCCTGATCCACCTGCGCGACCGGCTGCGGCAGCACGATGAATTTCGCGAGCGGCTCCGCTCGGTCTACCGGCACGTGATGGTCGACGAGTATCAGGACACGAACCATCTGCAGGCCGACATCGTCGCGGCGCTCGGTGCGCCCGACGGGAACGTGATGGCCGTCGGAGACGACGCCCAGTCGATCTACGGCTTCCGCGGCGCCGACTTCCGCAACATCATGGAGTTCCCGCAGCGGTTCCCGGGGGCCCGCCTCGTCACGCTCGAAGAGAACTACCGGTCGTCGCAGGCGATTCTCGACGTGACGAACGCGGTCATCGGACAGGCGAAGGAGCGCTTCGCGAAGACGCTCTTCACGCGCCGGAGTGGAGGCGCCCGGCCGCAGCTCGTGCCCGCGCCGGATGAGCGCTGGCAGAGCCTCTTCGTCCGGCAGCGGCTGCTCGAGCTGCACGAGGAGGGCGTTCCGTTGTCGGAGATCGCGGTGCTCTTCCGCTCGTCGTTCCACTCGTTCGACCTGGAGCTCGAGCTCGCGCGCTCGGGCGTGCCGTTCGTGAAGCGTGGCGGCTTCCGCTTCGTCGAGACCGCGCACGTGAAGGACGTGGTGGCGCACCTGCGCGTGATCGAGAATCCGCGCGACGCGGTATCCTGGCACCGCATCCTGCTGCTGCTCGAGGGTGTCGGGCCGAAGCTCGCATCGGCGGTCGTCGAGTGGCTCGCGGACGGCGACCGCGGCGGCGCGGCCCTGGGCGAGTTCCCCGGGGCACCGGGTTCGCGCGGCCGGGGCATCGGCACGGTGCGGCAGCTGGGAGCTTTTCTCGCCACGCTGGACCCCGGACGCGCACCCACGGCACTCGTGCAGCAGGTCGTCGACTGGTACCGACCGGTGCTCGAGCGCATCCACCGCGACGATGCTCCCAAGCGACTGCGCGACCTCGAGCAGTTCGCGGCGCTGGCCGAGCGCTACCGTGAGCTCGCTGCGATGCTCGCCGACATGGCGCTCGAGCCGCCGGCCGACTCGGTGGGGGACGTGATGGCGGTCGACGTGGAGGAGGGCGAGATGCTGACGCTCTCCACCGTGCACTCGGCGAAGGGACTCGAGTGGCACAGCGTCTTCGTGCTCGCGGTCGCCGACGGCCGCTTCCCGTCGGCGTACTCCGTCGACGAGGACGAGATCGAGGAAGAAAGGCGGCTCCTCTACGTCGCCTGCACGCGCGCCCGCGAGAACCTGATCCTGACGTACCCGTCGCTGGTTCACGAGCGCGGGGTCGGGCCGGTGGTTGCGCGCGCTTCGCGATTCCTCTCGGAGCTGCCGGACGGCCTCCTCGAGCACGTGACGCTCGTGGATGAGGTCTGATCCCCGTCACTCGCCCTTCGGGCTGCGTGCCGCGATTGCAGCCGCTGCCGCACGCAGCAGCTCGATCCCGTTCCCGGAGTCGCCGGGAGCTCCGCGTCGGTCGTGCGGTGCGAGGTCTCGTATTTCCGCGTCCTGCCGCGTCGGTCGTGCGAGCGCCGTGCCGCGGACGACCACGCGCAGCAGGCTCGACTCTCGCTGGTAGAAGCCGCGACTGTGGAACGAGTTCGGCAGCGAGAAGAGGACGAAGTCGAGGTGGTGGCACACCTCGTGCAACAGGGTGCGGAGGAACGTCTTCGTCCGTACGACGTCCCCGCGCTTCGCGGTGCGCATCCACACGAGGATGCGGTCCCCGGTCGTACCGTGCCCCGGCGTGTAGAGCCCGTGCAGCTCGCCGCGCTGATCGTGGGGCCGTACGCCTGCGACGCGAACCTGCACGCCTGGAACCTTCAGCCCGTGGCAGATTCGTGCCGCGAGGAGCTGGGAAGCGTGCTCGGTGCCGTGCAGGTCGTCGCCGTGCAGCGCCGCGTCGAGCTCGATCACCGCTGCCGCAAGCAACGCGCTCGACGGCAGCGGCACGCGCGTGATCGTGTCGCTACGCTCGTACTCCCGTCGCAGCCCGTCCGGCAGGCGGCGCCACCAGTCGCTCGCCATGGTCGTCGCTCGCGCCCGGCGGCGCCGGCCGCGAGCCCGGATCGGCTTCTCGCACGGCGGGCCCGACACTGCAATCGGGGGCGTCGCTGCGACGTCGTCGGTTGACATCGAGGGGCCCGCGACACTTAAAGGAGGTCATGCTGCGCCGCATCCATCACGTCGGCATCGTCGTGCGAAGCCTCGACGAGGGCTACCGATTCTACCGCGACACGCTCGGGCTCCCGCTCATCAAGGAGGCAACCGTGCCGGATCAAGGCGTCCGGGCGGCGCTCCTGCTCGCGGGAGAGAGCGAGATCGAGCTGCTCGAGCCGATCGATCCGCAGGGCGGGGTGGCGAAGTTCCTCGAGAAGCGCGGCGAGGGACTGCACCATGTGTGCTTCGCGACCGACGACGTCGCGGCCGAGCTGGAGGCGACGAAGGCCAAGGGAATCCCGCTGATCGACCAGGCTCCCCGCAAGGGGCTCGCTGGAATGATCTGCTTCCTGCACCCGAAGGCCCAGCATGGGGTCCTGATCGAGTACGCCGAGCCGTTTCCAGACGACGCAGGACACTGAAGGACGCCGCGTGTGGGGAACGCGATGACCGCTCGTGGGGGCGCGAGGCATTGACCGGGAGCCTCGCACCGTGAAGAACCCGCCTTCGACGAGCGTCCAACGCTCGTCCTCGGGCTTCTGGCGCTGCGATGTACGAAAAATTCTTTGGGATTGATGAACCGCCGTTCCGGCTCACTCCCGACCCACGCTACCTCTATCTGTCGGCCAGGCACCGCGAGGCGCTCGGCCACCTGGTGTACGGCATTCACGAGGGCGCGGGATTCGTCGCGATCACCGGGGAGATCGGCGCCGGCAAGACGACGCTGCTGCGCTCGCTGCTGAGCCGCGCCGACGACTCCACCCAGTACGCCTACATCCTGAATCCGGTGCTCACCGGGCTCGAGCTGATGCAGGAGATCAACCACGAGCTGGGGATCCCGTCGACGGGGACGCGCCGCGACATGCTCTCGGCGCTGAACCACTTCCTGCTCGACCAGAAGCGCCGCGGACGTCGCGTGGTGGTGGTGATCGACGAGGCGCAGGCGCTCGACGGCGCGACCCTCGAGCAGCTCCGCATGCTGTCCAATTTCGAGACCGAGACGGCGAAGCTCCTGCAGATCGTGCTCGTCGGGCAGCCGGAGTTGCGCGAGGTCCTCGCCCGTCCCGAGCTCGAGCAGCTGAACCAGCGCATCACCGTGCGCTGGCACCTCGGCCCGCTCGACCGGACGGAAACCGGGAGATATGTCGCGCACCGTGTGACCACCGCGGCCGGTGGTCGGCTGCGCGCGATCTTCACCCGCGGTGCGATCGGGCAGGTGTACCGGTTCTCGGGCGGCGTGCCGCGCCTGATCAACATCATCTGCCACCGCTCGCTGCTCGTCGCCTTCGCGCACGACAGAACGCGCGTCACGCGCGCGACCGTGCGGCGTGCGATTCGCGAGCTGCAGGAGCCGCGGCGCGTCCGGCCGGACCGCTGGCGCCGAGCCTGGACCGGGGCGACGGCCGCCGTGGCGGTGCTGGCCGTGCTCGCGACCGGTGGCGCGATCGCGTGGCAGCGCTACGGGGACCAGTGGCGCGCACGTCTGGCGGCGGCTGCATCGGCGGAGGCTGAGCCGGTGGCGGACCGCGTCGAGGCGATCGCGCGTCCTGCCGACGCACCGGTCGATGAGCCGATGGCGGTCGCGGCAGTCGCCGCGGTGGAGACCGAGGAACCGCCCGCGGACGGGCAGGGGAGTGCCGAGCCGCCGAGCGACACCCCGGCGACCCCAGCCACCGTCGCTTCGGAGGAGGCGCAGGCGCTCGAGCGATCGACGCTCGTCGAGGCCATCCGTCAGATCTCGCCCGGCAACAGCGCGTACGCCGCCACCGAAGCGCTGCTTCGTGCCTGGGACGCGCCCAAGCTGGCGCCCGCCGAGGCCTCGAGCCCGACGATCGACCTCACCCGGATCGCGCGGTCGCGCGGGCTCGAGTACCTGCCGATCCAGGGCAATCTGAACTTGCTGCGGGTGCTCGACCTGCCGGCGATACTCGAGCTCTCGCTGGACGACGGCTCGGCGCCGCGGTTCGTCACCGTGGAGCGCCTCCACGACGCCACCGCGACGGTTTCCGTGGGGCGCACGCCGATCGAGCTCTCCGCCGACGTGCTCGGCGAAGCGTGGTTCGGCAAGGCGCACCTCTTCTGGCAGGATCTCGACCGGCTGGGCCCGATGCTGACGATGGGTTCGTCGAGCCCCGCGGTCGGTCGGCTCCACGAGCTGCTCCGGTCCGCCGACGTTTACAGCGGCAAGGCGACGTCCACCTTTGCGAACGCGACGCAGGAGGCCGTGCTACGGTTCCAGCGGGGCAAGCGACTGGAGGCCGACGGCAAGGTTGGACCGATGACGATGATCGCGCTCTACCAGAGCGTCTCGGGAGATCGGCTGCCGCACCTGGGCGCAGCGCCGGAGGGAAGTGGGGAAGGCGCGGCTGAGGACAGGTTCAGCGCGCTGCGGGGAGGTCGGAATTGAGCACGATCCTTGATGCGCTGCGCAAAGCGCAGGAGGACACGGGGGGCAAGCAGACGCCCGTGGGCGAGCATCCTGCGGCGAACGCGGCGGTGACCCCGGCGCGGCGCGCGCGTCGCCGGTTCGGATGGCCGGTCGTGGTCGCAGGGATCCTCGCGGTCGCGTTCGCGGGCGGTCTCGCCCTCGGGGATCGTATCGTGGCGCTGTTCGGTGGCTCCGCGGAAGCCCCGCAGGAAGAGCTGCAGCTGGCCTCGCGCGCGGAGGACGTCGCCGTTGCCGGCGACACGACGGCTGCTCCGCCGCCGGTCGCAGAGGCGCCCGCGCCCACCCCGGTGGTCCGTCGTGGTAGGCGTCCGGCACAGGCAGCGGACATGCCACCTCCGGGCGGGTTCGCGCAGACGTCAGAGACGTTGCTCGATCGAAGCAAGTCCGCACCGGAGACCGCGCCGACGCCGTACGGCCAGCTGCACGTGTTCGGTGCCGGCGAGGTCCCGTCGGGGGCCAAGCGGCCCCCCGAGGATCGGCTGGAGCGCCTGCGTCAGCTGCGCGAGAAGATGCAGAAAGCGCGTCGGGGGGCGGTGCCTGCGGACGGACAGGGGGACTCCGCGCCGAAGCAGATCTTCGTTCCACCGCCGCGCGAATCGACGCCTGCCGAGGTCGATCGTGGCAACGCCGGCACCACCGTAGCCTCGGGGGCGAGCGATCCCTCTCGATCGACGCTGGACCGGGGTGAAGCGCCGTCCGAGCCGGTGGCTGCGGCGCCGGTGGAGGTCGCGCCGGCCGATGCGGACCGATCCGGTGGTGGGGCGGTTGGGGGCCCGGAAACGGACGCCCGAGCGGAGAGCGAGGTCGCCCAGCCCGAGGACGGGCCCACGGCGGCCCCCGAGGAGCCGACCGCGGTCGCCGCGGTCCGGGCACCCGAGCCGCCGGCGCCGGTGCTCGGCTCGCCCCCACCGGCGGCCTCGCCGCCGGTGCTGCGCCGCGCGCCCGGTGGTGCGCCGCAGGTGGCGATCAACATCCTCCAGTGGTCGGCCGATCCGGGCCGGCGGTTCGCGTTCGTCAGCGTCGACGGCGGCAACATGACGCAGGTCCGCGAGGGCGACCACATCGGGGGGCTCACCATCAAGCACATTCACCAGCAGATGATCGAGTTCGGGTTCAACGACTCGACCTTCCTGCTGCGCGCGAATTGACGGCCGTGTCGGGACACGTGCCGACCACGCGCTCTCACGCCTCGTCAAGCGGAGCTTGACGGGGACCTGCCCCCCGCGCCGACGCCGCGCGCGGCGCGCGGCGTCGTTTCGCCCGGCGGATCACGGTGCGGCGCCGGGGCCGCGACGCCTGGTCACCCGAGCATGATCATGCCGCCGTCGACGCAGATGACCTGGCCGGTGATCATCGCGCTCTCTTCGGAGGCCAGGAAGACGGCGGCGCCGGTCAGGTCCTCGGGCTGGAGTGGACGCTTGAGAGCCATCATCACGCCCACGATGTACTGCATGATCTCCTCGGGAACCGTCTTCTTCGTGGCCTCGGTCATGGTCGGACCGGGGGAGATCGCGTTGCAGCGCACACCGGCCATGCCGCCGGCGCCGGCGATGAGGTGGGTCAGCGCGCTGATCGAGGCCTTGGTGATGCTGTAGTGGAAGCTCGGCAGCTCGTCGTCGTGCTGCACGTACGGGTGCATGTACGCAGCGCCGGAGCTCTGCGTGATGATGGAGCCCTTTCCCTGCCGCTTCATGAACGGGTAGCAGGCGCGCGCCGACAGCCAGACCCCGAAGAAGTTCACGTCGAAGATCTTCCGCAGATAGGCGTAGGAGTGATTGGTGTTGTCGATGTCGTAGAAGATCGCGGCGTTCGCGATCAGCGTGTCGATGCGTCCCCACCTGTCGACGACGGTCTGCGCCATCTTCCGGGTGTCGTCCTCGCTCGACACGTCGACCGGGACGAAGATCGCGTCGCCGCCCTTGGCGCGTAGCGCGGCCGTGACGGCCTCGCCCTTTTCGCGATTGATGTCGGCCACCGCGACCCTGGCGCCCTCCTCGGTGAATCGATGTGCATAGGCCTCGCCGATCCCCTGGCCGGCGCCGGTGATGATGGTCACGTTGCCCTGGAGCTTCATTGCCTGTCTGCCTCCTCTGTGGGTGCTGGTCGAACAGTCGATCCAATCGCGGGGCGTAGCACGAACGCCAAAGCCGTTACCAACCTCGATCGGGTGACCGGCAAGGTGGCGAAACTCCTTGACACGGGTCTCCCGTGTCGAGATAGTCTCCTCCGACCGATCGGTCGGTCCGAGAAGATGAGCACGGCACTTCCCATCTGGAACAACGAGATCAGCTCCCGCGATCGCATTCTGGACGCGGCCGAGACACTGTTCGCCAAGCGCGGTTACTCCGGCGTCGGGCTGCGCGAGGTCGCCGAGGTGGTCGGCCTCGGCAAGTCGTCGCTCTTCCACCACTTCAAGAACAAGCCGCAGCTGTACGCCGCCGTGTGCGGCCGGATCTTGCGTCGCATCGAGGAGAGCCTCATGCGGACGCTCGCTGCCGGCGGGACGCCGGTCGAGCGTCTCGAGCGCTGGCTCGACGATCTGCTCAGCCTGCTGGTCGACAACCCGAGCTACGCCCGGGTTCTGCTTCGCTCGCTGTTCGAGGACGACGACCTCGCCGGCGAGATGCCCGAAGAGGTCGAGGTCGAGCGCGCGATCGCGAGCATCATGGGCAGTGCGGGGGCGCTGCTGCGCGAGGGCATGGGCAGCGGCGCGTTCCGCCCGGCCAACGTTCCGCACACGCTGCTGACGCTGGTCGGCATCACGGTGTTCCCGTTCGCCTCCGGCGACTTCGGGCGAGAGATTCTCGGCGGGGACGTGTTCGCTCCCGCCGAGGTGCAGCGTCGCAAGCAGGAGCTGAGAGACTTCCTCCGCTCGGGGCTGATCGCCCGGGCGGAGCGCTGACTGTCGGTCGCGGCGATCGTTCGATGCCGCACGAGGGAGAGCCAAGGAGCCGCTCGATGGAGAAGATACTCGCGGACTACCGGAAGAGGATCGGCGACTTCGAGGTCGTCGACGTGGACGAGGCGCGCATCGCGGCGCTACGCGCGCAGCTCGACATCGACGTGCCGATCGATCTTCACTGGACGTGGAACTACGGCAGCGAGGTCGAAGAGCTGCGCGCCCTCTACGAGCGCGGCAAGCGCGGCCAGTGGAACGCCGAAGAGGACATCGACTGGAGCGCGCCATTCCCGCTCGACGAGTGGTTCCTGCCGCGCGAGAACCTGCTGCTCCTGCCGACGATCCTGACGTTCATGGGAAAGGACGAGGCGACGTGCAAGGAGGCCGCGGTCGACGAGTTCGCGTTCACCGTCTCGCAGCTTCTGCACGGCGAGCAGGCGGCGCTGCAGATCTGCGGCCAGCTCACCAATGCCTGTCCGACGATGGATGCGAAGTTCTACGCAGCGTCGCAGGTCGCGGACGAGGCGCGCCACGTCGAGGTGCTGGCGAAGTTTCTGCAGCGCAAGGTCGGGACGATCTACCCGATCGGCGGAACGCTCAAGGTCCTGCTCGACAAGCTGCTCGAGGCGCCCACCTGGAAGACCAAGACGCTCGGAATGCAGACGCTGTTCGAGGGGATGGCGGTCGGCATCTTCGACATGCTGCAGAAAGGCTCGTCGAACCCGCTGCTCACCGACATGATCCGTCGCGTCAAGCAAGACGAGGCTCGCCATGCGGCCTTCGGCATCCTCACCATGCGCAAGACGGTGAAGGAGGCGACGCCGGAGGAGATGATCGAGATGGAGGACTTCGCGTTCAGCATCCTCGAGACACTGAACGCGAACCAGCAACTCGACATGCTGCGGGAGCTCGGTCCGAAGTACGGCCTGGACCCGGATGCGGTCGTGCAGATGGGGCTCAGCCTGCCCGACTGGGCGAAGATCAACAGCGACCTCTTCATGCACACGGTCGTGCCGAACCTGGCCCGGCTCGGTCTCATTACGGACCGTACGGAGTCGCGGTATCGTGCGGTCGGAATCATGTATGGGGACCGCTTTGGCACGGGCATGGACGCGGACGTCGCTGCCAGCATGAACTGATCCCGGCGGGAGCCGAAGGCCCGGCCGCCGGCTCCCGCTCTCGTCAGGCTTCCGGGGTGTCGAGGAAGGCTCGCACCTCGGCGAGCAGCTCGCGGGGACGGTCGAAGTGGACCATGTGGCCCGCGCCCGGAATCTCGACGAACCGGACCGCCCGGAAGCAGCCCAGACGGCGCTGCAGGTCGTCCGGGTCGAGATAGATCGCACCCGGCTTGCTGCGCCAGAACTCGCCCGACTCCGCGCCGTGCAGGATGAGGGTTGGTGCAGCGACGCGCTTCCAGAAGGCCATGGCGTACTCGAGGTTGAAGGGACCGTTCAGCGCCATGGTCGAGAGCATGGCGTCGAACTTCCACTCGAGCTTGCCGTCCTCGCGCGCGCGCGTTCCGAGCAGGGCGAGCTCGCGCGCCTGGCGTTCCGTCAAGCGCGGATTGCGCTCGCGCATGCGGCGGTAGGCGGCCTCGAGGTCGTCGATCCCTCGCTGGCCGCTCATCGCCTGGTCGATGCGGCCGAACCCGGCGATCGTCCACGCGATCTCCTCGTCCATCGTGGGCAGGGGAGGACCGAGGCCCTCGACGATCACCAGCCGCTCCGGCACGCCCGGGAAGCAGCCGGCGTACGTCGCGACGATCTCGCCGCCCATCGAGTGGCCAAAGATCACCGGCTTTTCGAGCCGAAGGGCGCGCACCAGATTGTGCAGGTCGAGGACGAAGTGGCCGAAGTGGTAGTAGGGCGTGGTCTCGCTGTCCCCGTGTCCGCGCAGGTCGAGCGCCAGCACGTGAAAGCGGTCGACGAGTCCGCGCGCGAGCTCGTCGAACGAGTGCGAGTGGTCGCGCAGGCCGTGCACGATCACCAGCGGGGGCTTCGTCGGGTCGCCCCAGTCGCGGAAGTGAATGCGCAGCGTACCGCTGCGAAAGAACCTTTCACTGTACTCGGGCATGGCGAACCACCGTAGCCAGCGGCCGCCGCCCCGCCAAGGCGCTGTGCCTCGCACGGCACCACGGCCACTCTGACCGAGCTCGACGTGGCGCTCTTGTTCCGCGCGGCCGACCTGGAGCCGGACTGCCTCCCGGCCGGAACGGGCGCCGGCCGACGGCAGGGCGGAGCCCGCGACGACGACGCACCGGATCGGGCCGGGCGGTCGTGCGCGTCCCCCGAGCCACGATCGTGCCGGCCGACCCCGTTGCCGCAGCGACCCGGTGCGGATAGCTCGAATCCGGGGAGGAGCAGCCATGGCGGACTGGTATGTGACGTTGACGCCCGAGCACGTGGACTTCATCCGTGCGCAGCACGTGTTCTTCGTGGCGACGGCGACTGCGGACGGCGGGGGCTACCCGAATCTGTCCCCGAAGGGATACGACTGCCTCGAGATCCTGGGCCCGGCGGAGATCGTCTACGCCGACCTGCCTGGCAGCGGGAACCAGACCGCGTCCCACGTCGCGCGGGGCGGGCGCATCACGCTGATGTTCTGCGGCTTCGGCTCGCAGGCGCGGATCCTCCGGGTGTTCGGCCATGGGCGGAGGATCCTGCCGGACGACGACGCGTGGGAGCCGCTCGTCGCCCGGTTGCGCTCCGGCGTGATGAGCTCGCAGACGCGCCAGCTGATCGCGATCGACATCGACAAGGTGCAGACATCGTGCGGGTACGCGGTGCCGCGCTACGAGTTCGTGAGCGAGCGAGACACGCTGCGGCGCTACTACGAGCACGCCGCGGAGCGCGGCGAGTTGCCCGCAAAGCTCGTACGCTCGCGGCGGCTCCAGGACCCGGTCTGACGACGCCCGCTTCAGCCCCGTCGATCGCGGCGGACCAAGCCGTGGAGAGCGTCTGTGGGCGAGCGCGCTCGCCTGCATCCGTCGCTCCGCGCACACCCTTGGAGCACGAGGGGCCGACCGCTATCCTGCCGGCGTGGTCTCCGAGAAGCCCCTCTCGATCGGATCCCTGCGCATCGACCCGCCGCTGGTTCTGGCGCCGATGTCGGGGGTCACCGACATGGCGTTCCGCCGGCTGGTTCGCGAGTGCAGCCCGGGCGCCGTCGGCCTCGTGGTCAGCGAGTTCATCTCCATCGAGGGGCTGACGCGGAACGATCTGCGCAGCCACCGCATGCTGCGCTTCCACCCGGACGAGCACCCGATCTCGATCCAGATCTTCGGCGGCGAGATCGACCGCATGGTCGAGGCGGCGGCGATCGTGCAGCAGACCGGCGTGGACGTGGTCGACATCAATTGCGGCTGTCCGGTCCCGAAGGTCGTCAAGCGTGGCGGTGGGGCAGAACTGCTGCGACGCGTGCAGCACCTCGAGCGCATGCTGCGTGCCGTGCGGCGGGAGCTTTCGGTGCCGCTCACCCTCAAGTTCCGCACCGGCTGGGACGAGGAGTCGATCAACTGCGTCGAGGTCGCACAGATGGCCGAGGCCGCCGGTGTCGCGATGGTGATGGTGCATGGCCGGACACGCGTTCAGCTGTACACCGGGAGTGCGGACTGGGAGCTGATCGGCGCCGTCAAGCAGGCTGTGGGCATCCCCGTCGTCGGCAGCGGCGACGTGACCAGCGCGGCCGCCGCGCACGAGCGTCTCGCGATCAGCGGCGCCGACGGTCTCGCCATCGGCCGCGGAGCGATGGAGAACCCGTGGCTCTTCGGCGAGATCGCGGCCGCAGTCGCGGGGGACACGCATCCTGCCTCGACGGTCGACGGTCGCATCGCAGCGTTGCGCCGCTACCGGGCGCTGCTCGACGAGCAGTATCCCGAGAAGGTCACGTCGGCGCGGCTGCGCGGCATGGCCTGCCGCACGCTGAAGGGCTTCCCGGGCAGCGCCGCCCTCCGCGAGGCCGTGTCGCGGACGCGCAGCAGCGACGATCTCCTCGCGATCGTCGCCGGGTTCGAGGCGCTGCCACCCGCGCAGCAGTCGGCTCGGACCGCGGCTTGAGCGTGCCGGACCCGAGCCGTCGGGCGATCCTGTTCGACATCGACGGCACACTGCTGCGGTCGCGCGGCTCTGCAGCGATCTTCGACGACGCGATGGAGAGCGTGTTCGGCATCCGCGGCGACCTCGGTTCGATCCGGCCCGACGGCATGACCGATCCCGACATCCTCGCCACGCTCATGAACGGGCGGTCCCCGGTGCACGGAGCGATCACCCCGCGGCTGCTCGCGAAGTTCGAGGTGAGGCTCGCGCGTGCTCTCGCGGACGGAGTCGCTCGCGGAGACGTGTCGGTGTGGGCGTTGCCCGGCGTCGCAGCGCTGCTTCGCGAGCTCTCGCGCCGGGACGACGCGCTGCTCGGAATCGTGACGGGAAACATGCGCGCCACCGCGCGCATCAAGCTCGGCGCGGTGGGGCTGCAGGGTTACTTCCCGGATGGCGGCTACGGCAGTGATTCCCCGGTTCGCGACCTGCTGCCCGGAGTTGCGCTGCGCAGGATGTCGCAGAGGGCCGACGTGATTCTCGATGCGCGCCGATCGGTGATGATCGGCGACACGCCGCACGACCTCTCGGCGGCGAGAGCCCATGGCGTGCGCTGCGTGCTGGTGGCGACCGGCCAGTACACGCACGACGAGCTGGTGGCGGCCGGACCGGATGTTCTGCTGGAGGATCTCAGCGACGGAGAGCGCGCGCTGCGCGCGATCCTCGGAGAGGAGTGAGTCGAGATGGCAGGTGGAAGCTTCGAAGTCTACGTTGCGAAGGAGAACCTCAAGTTCAACGCGGCGCACTTCATCGCCTACCCCGGATTTCGTGAACGTCTGCACGGTCACAACTACCAGGTCACCGTGCGCCTCGAGGGCGACCTCGGGCCCGACGGGTACGTGATCGACTTCGGCCTCGTGAAGCAGGCGACGAAGCGGGTGTGCGACGCGCTCGACGAGTACACCCTCCTGCCGGCCCAGAGCGATTGCCTCCGCATTTCCGAGCAGGGAGACTCGGTCGAGGCGGTGTACGAGGACGGCTCGCGCTTCGTGTTCCCGCGATCGGACGTGATGCTGCTGCCCATCGTGCACACTTCCGCAGAGGAGCTTGCGCGCTACGTCGCGGGGCAGGTGCGGGCGGAGCTTCTTGCCGTAGGGGCCCGGCCCTGGCGGCGGCTCGAGGTCAGCGTCGCGGAGACCCGGGGGCAATCTGCCACCTATTCGGAATGACCCATTCGTGGCATGGAAGAAGTCGCGAGCATCCCGGCCATTTTCGTGGCACGGAAGAGGTTGCAAGCGCCCCATCCATTCGGGCAGAACGGGAAGTCACGCCGGCGAGCTCGCATGCTCGTAGCCGGCATTTGTACTTCGAGGAGCGAGGCCGATGACCGAACGCGTTCGTGAAATTCTCAGCTGGTACGCCGGCAGCAGTCCCGGCGTCCTGACCAACCTGGCGCGCATGCTGAACCACGGCAGGCTGGGCGGGACCGGAAAGATGGTGATCCTCCCCGTCGACCAGGGCTTCGAGCACGGTCCGGCACGAAGCTTCGCGCCGAACCCGGCGGGCTACGATCCGCACTACCACTTCAGGCTGGCGATCGAATCGGGCTGCAACGCCTACGCCGCCCCGCTGGGCTTTCTCGAGGCCGGCGCGGCCGAGTTTGCCGGTGAGATCCCGCTGATCCTGAAGCTGAACAACAGCGACGTGCTGTACGAGACGCCCGACCCGTGCTCCGCCTTGACGGGTTCGGTCGGCGACGCGCTGCGCCTGGGCTGCTCCGCGATCGGCTACACGATCTACCCGGGCTCCGCTCTGCGCAACGAGATGTACGAGAACCTCCGTGAGCTGAGCGAGGAGGCCAAGGCGGCCGGTCTCGCGGTCGTGGTGTGGTCCTACCCCCGAGGATCGGCGATCTCGAAGGACGGCGAGACCGCGATCGACGTCGTCGCGTACGCGGCGCAGATCGCCGCCCAACTCGGCGCGCACGTCATCAAGGTGAAGCCGCCGACCGCCTTTCTCGAGCAGAAGGAAGCGAAGAAGGTCTACGAGGCGCAGAAGATCCCGGTCGAGACGCTCGGGGATCGCGTGCGACACGTCGTGCAGTCGTCCTTCAACGGGCGCCGCATCGTCATCTTCTCGGGCGGCGCCAAGGGCTCCGACGAGAAGGTCTTCGACGAGGTGCGCGGCATCCGCGACGGTGGCGGGTTCGGCTCGATCATCGGTCGGAACTCGTTCCAGCGCCCGCATGCCGATGCCCTCAAGTTCCTCGACACGGTGATGAAGATCTACGGCGGGCAGATCAAGTAGGCTGATCTGGCGTCGAGCGGCGGTCGGACGTCCGGGCAAGCGGGCGTCCGACCGCGCCTTCGTGCGCGCGTCGCCTCCGTCTCACGCGGTGCGCGACGTCGCGAGCTTCGACCGCAAGAAGGCGATCGCCGCGCGCAGCGCTTCGGCTGCCGCGTCCGGACGATAGGCATCGGGTCGGCGGTCGTTGACGAACGCATGGCCGGCGCCGCGAAACATGTGCAGCTGCACGTCCTGGCTGCTGCGTGCCGCGCCGGCGCGGAACGCGGCGATGTCCGCCGCGGGGATCAGCGGATCGTCTGCTCCGAAGAGGCCGAGCACCGGGCAGCGAAGGGCGGCGGCGGTCTCGACCGGCGATGGCAGCTTGTGCTCGGTCTCTCGTGCGTGGCGCAGCATACCGTAGAAGGCGACGCAGGCGTCGAGTTCGTCGAGTCGCGAGGCGGCCATCAGGGCGTACTGTCCACCGAGGCAGAAGCCGGCGATGCCGACGGCGTCGGCCGCGCCCCCCGCGGGTGAGCGCAGGTAGTCGACCGCGCAGGCCACGTCGTCGAGCACTCGCGCGTCAGGCAGGTCTGCGATCCAGCCCTGGATCGCCGCCATGCCCTCGAGCCGTGGCGTTCCCTCCCGGACGTAGAGGTCGAGCAGCAGGGTCCGCAGTCCCGCCGTCGCGAATCGGGCGCCGATCTCGCAATAGAGCGGCGACACTCCGTGCACGTCCGGGATCAACACGACCGCCGCCGCGCGCGGATCGTCGCCGAACAAGATGCCGCGAAGCTGCGTGTCGCTCCCGGCAAAATGCACTTCCGCGTGGTGTCCTTTTGCTTCCTCGTGCATGATCTCGCGCGCTCCATGCTCCCGACGTCAAGCGCAGCCTTGACCCCACCGCTCGCACGCCTTAGTCAGGCGTCACCTCGGCCACTGCCTCCCCCGGGCGGTGAATTCGAACTCGCGGCGTCGTGTCGACGTCGCATGGGAGCGCAGACCTCGAGTCTGTGCAAGGTGGTGGACCATGGAGCGTACGAAGGAGATCCGAGTCTCGATGCGCCGTCTCAGCGCCGGGTGGCGCGTCGCGGCTGCCGCCCTGCTGTTGACGTTGTTCGTCGACGGGGCTGCGGTCGCGGCAGAGGAGCCCGGCAGGGTGGACCTGAACACGGCCAGTGTCGCGGAGCTCGAGAGCCTGCCGGGCGTCGGGCCCGCCAAGGCGCAGGCGATCGTCGCGCACCGGGAAGCGGCGCCGTTCCGCAACGCGGACGAGCTGATCGAGGTGAAGGGCATCGGCGAGAAGCTCTACGCGCAGCTGAAGGACCGCGTCACGATCGCGGGCGCGCCGGCCGCTCGAAAGCAGGGTGGCGAGCCCGCGGGTGCCGGGGAGGCGAGGGGGAATCGCGCCGCCTCGGCGAAGCCGTAGCGTCGCGCGACGGTGACGGACGCGCCGACTCGACGGGTTTGCGGATGGTGCGAGGAGCGGGCGGGCAGGCCGAATCGTCACCACAGGCGCGGTGGCCGGGCGTCGCTCACGCGCGAGAGCGGCGCTCGGCCTCGCCCTTGAACTCCAGAACGGAGTCGCGCAGCGCCTGGCGCTCGATGAGGCGGCGAAGCGGCCCGGGAACCCAGAATCCGAGGTCGACGGTCTGTCGGCACGTCACCCGCGTGTGCGCGTCGTCGATGCGCTCGAAGGTGTAGCTACCGTCGATCCCCGAGACGTCGCCTTCGACGAGCCGCCAGTGCGCTCGCGCGGGAAGGTCGTAGGTGTACTCGAGCACGTATCGGACGTTGCGGATCTTCATGTCGAGCGTCATCTCGACCTGTCGCGCGCGCCCCTCCGCGTCGCGCTCGAGGACACGTACGCCCGTCATCGGTCCGCTCCACTGCGGATAGCGATCGAAGTCCAGCAATACGGCGCAGCAGATGTCGATGCTCGCGTCGACGTCGGTGGTGAAACTCTGGTCGGCCTCCGCCATTCCCCATCTCCTCGTTCGCACAGGCGCTTCGCACCGCCGAGGTGCCAAGTCAAGACAGCTTCCGGGCGCGTGCGTGCACGCACGGAGGGTTCTTGTCGGGGACCACCGCTGCGGCTAGAGTCTCGGCGTGACGAAGGTTCGCACTGTCGAATGGAGACGTGGTCGAGTCGTGATGCTCGATCAGCGCTTGCTGCCCAACCGCGAGGTCTATCGCCTCTACCGCGATTCCGCCGACGTCATCCGCGCGATCAAGGAGTTGGTCGTGCGCGGCGCGCCCGCGATCGGCGTTGCGGCCGCGATGGGGCTCGCGCTCGGTGCGCGCTCACTGCCCGGCGATCGTTTCTCCCGCGATTTCGAGAAGCTCTGTCGCGCATTCGCCGCGGCGCGTCCGACGGCGGTGAATTTGTTCTGGGCCATCGAGCGCATGCGGCGCGTCGTCCGTGAGAACGGACAGCGTCCGGTAGACACGCTGCGGACGCTGCTCGAGCGCGAGGCGCTGACGATCTACGAAGAGGATCTCGACGCGAACCGTCGTCTCTCCGAGCACGGCGCAGCCCTGCTCCCGCGCAAGGGCACGATCCTCACCCACTGCAACGCCGGTGGCCTCGCGACTGCGGGCATCGGCACCGCACTGGGTGTCATCGTCGCCGCCCGCGATGCCGGCAAGAAGATCTCGGTGTTCGCCGACGAGACCCGTCCCGTGCTCCAGGGCGCTCGCCTCACGGCGTGGGAACTTCGCCGCGAGCGCATCCCGGTGACCGTGATCACCGACAACATGGCCGGCCATTTCATGCAGCGTGGAAAGATCGATGCCGTGATCGTCGGAACGGACCGGACGGCCGCGAACGGCGATGTCGCAAACAAGATCGGTACGTACTCCGTGGCCGTGCTCGCCGCGCGGCACAAGATCCCCTTCTACGTCGCCGCGCCGACAAGCTCGATCGACCTCGCCTGCAAGAACGGCGAGAAGATTCCGATCGAAGAGCGGTCACCCGACGAGGTGTCGCACGTCAACGGGAAGATGCTGACGCCGCGGGGCGTGAAGATCGCGAACCCGGCCTTCGACGTGACGCCGCACGAATTGGTGACGGCGATCATCACGGAGAATGGAGTGGCGCGGCCGCCGTACTCGAAGTCGCTGGCGCGATTGGTGGGGGGGGCTGGAGCTGGCGATGCCCCGGTTCGAAAGCGCCGGTCGACCTAGAACTCAGGAGCCGGACCTGTCCAGCGCACCCCGGTCGTGCCAGATTGGGCGATCTCCCGATGTGGCAGTCTCGCCCTCCGTCTTGTGAGGCACAGATCTAATGGCTTGGGGAGGCGCACGCGCGCGACTGGCCAGGGGTAGCGAGCCCGCCTCCCAGTTCGCGCCGATGTGTGGTGGCGCCCCTCTGAACCTGGACAGGGTACAAGCCTGAGGTGGTTCCCCTCCAGAACTGGACAGGCAATAGGGCCTGGTCCAGAGGAGGAGCGAATTGTGGTGCCCCCTCGGTTTCCGTACTGCTCAGGCCGCTAATTTCTCCCGGTACTCCACCGGCGTGAGGTAGCCCAGCGCCGAGTGCGGCCGCTGAGCGTGGTAGCGGTCCAGCCACCGAGCGATCTCCTCGAAGGCATGGTCGCGATCCCGGAATCGATGCTGCCAGACGCATTCCGACTTCAGCGTCCCGAAGAAGCGCTCGATCATCCCGTTCTGCTCCGGCGTGCAGGGCGTGCTGTACTCCTGGTCGAGCCCGTAGCGGCGCACCACCTTCACGAAGGGCCTCGCGCCGAACACGAGGCCGTTGTCCGATCTCAGCGTCAGGTCCTTCGCGGCCGGATCGATCTTGCGACTGCGCAGCGCGTCCTCAAGCGTTGCCGCCGCGATCTTCGCGACCCCGGTCTTCGACAG
>Ga0194132_10001208_pt1 | contig 52396 bp, 46 predicted proteins | sample TA2KigOf80mmetaG_FD_148612 | JGI IMG/M metagenome (GOLD analysis project Ga0194132, IMG submission 148612) | Freshwater microbial communities from Lake Tanganyika, Tanzania - TA2015054 Kigoma Offshore 80m | ecosystem: Environmental > Aquatic > Freshwater > Lake | place: Tanzania: Lake...
CGATCACGCCCATCCCGGTGCCGGGAGCCGTGTGGCTGTTCGTTGGCGCTCTTGGCCTGCTCGGAGCCATCCGCAGGCGAGCCACCTCGCTCAGCTGCCACGCCAGCGAATAGATTCTCTGACCGCACGCAAGCCCTGAAATGACATGCAGCAACGATGACAGGAGCCTAATCGCCCCAACCTGAGACGAGGCGGTCAACCCGCGCGCCTGCTGGTGGATTGGCTCAGCATTTCCCGGGCGTGCGCGCGGGCGCGCTCGGTGATCTTCACGCCGCCCAGCATCCGGGCGATTTCCTCCACGCGCCCGGTTCGGTCCAGGGTGCGTACCCCGGTCTTCGAGCTGCCACTGCCGGCGGTTTTTTCCACCAGACAATGATGGTCCGACAAGCTCGCGACCTGGGGCAGGTGCGTGACGCAGAGGACCTGTCGAGCGGAGGCGAGGCGTTGCAGTGACTGGCCGACAATCTCGGCCACCGCGCCGCCGGTGCCGGCGTCCACTTCGTCGAAGATCAGCGTCGTGGGGCCGCCCGGCGCGAGCGAGGCCAGCCGCAACGCGAGGCTGATTCGTGACAGTTCGCCGCCGGATGCAACCCTGGCGACAGGGCCTGGTGTTTGCCCGGCATTGGTGCTGACCAGGAATTCGATCTCGTCGGCGCCCTGCGGTCCTGACGCCTCAAGCGATGTGCTGTGTGTGACGGAGACGCCCAATGCCGCATCGGGCAGGCCCAGCTTGCGCAAGTGGCCGTTGACGGCGGTGGCGAGCGCGCGCCCGGCCTTGACGCGGGCCTTGTGCAGGGCGCTCTGTGCCGAATCCAGCCGGGAGCGCAGTTGCGCGGCCGCTGCCGCCAGCGACTCGATGCGATCCTGGCTGCCGTCGAGCGCAGCGAGTTCGCCATCCAGTTCACCGGCCACGAGCCAGAGCCGGCCGACTTCGCAGCGGTGCTTGCGCGCCAGGGTCTCCACGGCGGCCAGCCGGTTCTCGACTGCCTGCAGCCGGAGCGGATCGTGCTCGAGCGTCGACAGTCTCCGGCGCAACTGGTCCGCCGCTTCCCGCAGGTGGATGGCCGCTTCCTCGATCTCGGCGGCAGGTCCGACCAGGTCCACGTCGATCTCTGCCAGGGCGCCGACGATCCGGCTGGTCGCCGACACCGTGGCTTGCGCGCTCACTTCGTCGGCGTCGTAGAGAGCCTCCAGTGCCGTCGTCACGCCGGCGGCGATGCGGCCCACGTTGGCCAGCACCTGCCGCTCGTTCTCAAGCGATTCGATCTCGCCTTCGGCGAGGCCGAGCGCCTTGAGCTCACGGGCCTGGTAACGCAGCAAATCGCGGCGATCGTCGCGGTCACGGCCGGCACGTTGCAATGTCTCGAGCTCGGCAGACACTTCGCGCCAGCACGACCAGGCATCGGCCGACTCCAACAGCGATGCGGCATGCCCGCCGAACGCATCGAGCAGTTCCCGCTGCGAGGCCTTCCGTACGAGCGACTGGTGTTCATGCTGGCCGCAGATATCGACGAGCAGCTCGCCCAGTTCCCGCAGCAGCTCCATGGTGGCCGGGCGGTTGTTGATGTAGCCGCGTGAACGGCCCTCGGCGGTGACGACGCGGCGCAGTTCGCAGTCCGTCCCCTCGTCGAGATCGTGATCGGCAAGCCAGCGTCGCGCCGCGGAGTCGGCCGGCACGCTGAAGCTGGCGCTGACTTCCGCTTTCGACTCGCCGCTGCGCACGGCGCTGCTGTCGGCGCGCGCGCCGAGCGCCATCGCCAGCGCGTCGACCAGCATCGACTTGCCGGCACCGGTCTCGCCCGTCAGGGCCGTGAAGCCGGCGCCGAATTCCAGCTCGACTTCCTCGAGCACGGCGAAGTGGCGGGCCGCGAGCCGGGTCAGCATCAGCGTGGCTGGCGGGTCGTGGCCAGGTGATCCCGGCCCCAGTGCAGCTTCTCGCGCAGGATGCCGAAGTAGTCGTAGCCGCGCGGGTGGATGAGGTCGACGTGCTCCTCGGCAGCGCGTACCCGCAGGCTGCGCCCCGGCAGCAACTCGCCGGCGACTTCGCCGTCGCAGCTGATTTCCGCCCGCTGCGAGTGACTCTCGCTCAGCATCACGTCGGTGACGGATGTCGCCGGCACGAGGATGGGGCGCTCGCTGAGCGTGTGCGGGCAGATCGGCACCAGCAGTATCGCGGCGAGGTCCGGCGAGACGATCGGCCCGCCGCAACTCAGGGAATAGGCGGTGGAGCCCGTTGCCGTGGCTATGATGAACCCGTCGCCGCCGTGGGTGTTGACGTAACGGCCGTCCACGAACGAGCGTATTTCCAGCATGCGGCCAGGGTCGTGCCGACTGACGACGATATCGTTCAGCGCGAGCCCGCTCACGAGCACCCGCCCGCCCTCGATGATTTCAGCCCGCAGCAGCATGCGCCGCTCGGTTTCGAATTCCCCGCGCAGGACCTCGTCGATCCTGGCGCGCATGTCGGCGGGGCCGATATCAGCCAGGAAGCCCAACCGGCCACGGTTGATGCCGAGCAGGGGAACGCCGCTGCCCGCGGCCCGGCGCGCGGCATAGAGCATGCTGCCGTCGCCGCCAACCACGATCATCAGCTGCGAGCGGCGCGCAAGTTCCCGCTCCGCTACACGTTCCACCTGGTTGCCGACACGGGCCGGATCCATTTCCTCGGCGGCGATGACACGCCGGCCCCGTTCAGCCAGGTGAGCGGCGAGCGTCTGCAGGGACTCGATCACGCGCGGGTCCGCGGGGTTCCCTGTCAGCGCTATGGTATCGAACCGGGATGATGGCACTGCTCGCTCCGCGCGGTGATCGGGCTGCCGGCTGGCGGGCAGCGGCTCCGGGCAACATTACCGGTCTACTCAGCGCCGCGGCAAGCCGCCGGTTGCGCGGTGCATTTTGCGCCTCCGGGCCCGCCTTGACACCCTTGGAATCCGGTTGATAGCTTGCGAAATGTCGGCTTTCCCGGCCGGCAACTGCTACCCAAGTTATGACCGACCACAGCAACAGCGGACCCGGCGACCGCTCCGGCCACATCCTCAAGGCGCTGGTCGCCCAGTACATCCGCGACGGGCAGCCCGTGGGGTCCCGCACGCTGGCGCGGGCGAGCGGCTTGAATCTCAGCCCGGCCACGATCCGCAATGTCATGGCGGACCTCGAGGAACTCGGCTTCGTGGCAGCGCCGCACACCTCTGCAGGGCGTGTGCCGACCGCCAAGGGTTACCGATTTTTCGTCGACACGCTGGTGAAGCTCCAGCCTCTTGCCGCCAACGAGATCAACCGCTTGCAGTCCCAGTTTGCCGCGGATGCGGTTGCCGACTCCAAGAACATCGCGGAAGTGGCGTCTGCGGCGCTGTCGGCCCTGACGCAGATGGCCGGCGTGGTGACGCTGCCGCGCCAGCGCCAGGTGACGTTGCGGCAGATCGAGTTCCTGCCACTGTCGAACCAGCGCGTGCTCGTCATCCTGGTGGTGAATGACCGCGAGGTGCAGAACCGCATCATCAACGTCGACCGGCCCTTCGCCGAGAGCGAATTGCGCCAGGCCGCGAATTTCCTGAACGACAAGTTCGTTGGACAGGACATCCGTGCGGTGCGGTCGCGGATACTGGGCGAGCTGCAGGCCACGCGCGAGTCGATGAACCGGCTGATGGTGGACGTGATCGCCGTCGCCGAGCGTGCGCTCGATGTCTCGGCAGTGCGCTCGGAGTTCGTCGTCAGCGGCGAGACCCGGCTCATGGAGTTCCAGGAGCTCTCCAACGTCGAAAAACTGCGCCAGCTGTTCGAGGCGTTCAACGCCCAGCGGGAAATCCTCCACCTTCTCGATCGCAGCATTGCCGCCCACGGCGTGCAGATATTCATCGGCGAGGAATCGGGCTATCGCATCCTGGACGACCTGAGCATCGTCACCGCGCCCTACCGCATCGACGACGACATCGTCGGGGTGCTCGGGGTCATCGGGCCCACCCGCATGGCCTACGAGCGGGTGATCCCCATCGTCGATATAACGGCCCGCCTCGTCGGCGCGGCCTTGAATTCGAACCAATAATCCCCATAGTGCGCCCCGGTGGCTGGGTTCCGGGCGTCCGGGACGGCGAAGCCGCCCGGAGGAATCCATGACCGATCAACAGCCCGCGGCCGACACCGATACGCCGCCGCCCGTGGACCCGGTGCCCGAACCCGGTGCCGGGCCGCAGCCTTCCGCGCTCGAGACGGCGGAGACAGCGGCCCAGGAGAACTGGAGCAAGTACCTGCGCGCCGCAGCGGAACTCGACAACGTCCGCAAGCGCGCCGCACGGGATGTCGAGCAGGCCCGCAAGTTCGCCGTCGAGCGTTTCGCGACCGACCTCCTGCCGGTCCTGGACAGCCTCGAGAAAGGGCTGGAGTCCGGCAGCGCGGCGTCTGCCCAGTCCCTACTGGACGGCAAGGAAGCGACCCTGCGCCTGCTGCTCTCGACGCTCGATAAATTCGGCATCGAGGCCGTCAAGGCTGACGGCCAGCCGTTCGATCCGCAGCTGCACGAGGCCCTCAGCATGGTCAGCGTGGTGGGCGTGACACCCGGGTCGGTGCTCAAGGTCGTGCAGCAGGGGTACGTACTGAACGGGCGGCTGCTGCGGCCGGCGCGTGTCGTCGTCGCGGCGCAAGCGCCAGGCGGGGCTCCGGGCGACGCCCCGGCGCCGGACCAGCCCGGTTGAATAACCGCGGAATAGTCCCCATCAAACCGGGCATGGGCTGGCGCACAGCGCGCCGGCAGAACTGAAATTCGCTTAGCGACTGGAGATCATCATGGGCAGAGTCATCGGCATAGACCTCGGCACGACCAATTCCTGCGTTGCCCTCATGGAGGGCAAGGCACCGAAGGTCATCGAGAACAGCGAGGGCGACCGCACGACCCCGTCGATCATCGCCTTTACCAAAGACGGTGAGGTCCTGGTCGGGCAGCCGGCCAAGCGCCAGGCGGTCACGAATCCGGCGAGCACCCTGTTTGCGGTCAAGCGCCTCATCGGCCGCCGCTTCGAGGACGAGGTGGTATCCCGAGACATGGGAATGGTGCCCTACAAGATCGTCAAAGCCGACAACGGCGATGCCTGGGTCGATGCTGCGGGCAAGCGGATGGCGCCGCCGGAGGTTTCCGCGCGCGTGCTGATGAAGATGAAGAAGACGGCCGAGGATTACCTCGGTGAGCCGGTCACCGAAGCCGTCATCACCGTGCCGGCGTATTTCAACGATTCGCAGCGCCAGGCGACCAAGGATGCGGGCCGCATCGCCGGACTCGAGGTCAAGCGCATCATCAACGAGCCGACGGCTGCGGCGCTTGCCTACGGGCTGGACAAGCAGCGTGGCGATCGCAAGATCGCCGTCTACGACCTTGGTGGCGGTACGTTCGACGTATCGATCATCGAGATCGCGGAGATTGACGGCGAGCACCAGTTCGAGGTGCTTGCGACGAATGGCGACACCTTCCTCGGTGGCGAGGACTTCGACGCCCGCATCATTTCCTATCTGGCGGGGGAGTTCCAGAAGGAGAGCGGCATCGACATCCGCAAGGACCCGCTCGCGATGCAGCGCCTCAAGGAAGCCGCGGAGAAAGCCAAGATCGAGCTGTCGTCCCAGCAGCAGACCGAAGTCAACCTGCCCTACATCACGGCTGATGCCAGCGGGCCGAAGCACCTGAACATCCGCCTGACGCGGGCCAAGCTCGAGTCCCTGGTGGACGAACTGATTGCGCGCACGATCGAGCCCTGCCGTATCGCGCTGGCCGATGCCGGGCTGAAGATCAGCGAAGTGGAAGACGTCATCCTGGTCGGCGGGCAGACCCGCATGCCCAAGGTGCAGGAGGCGGTGAAGAACTTCTTCGATCGCGAGCCGCGCAAGGACGTCAATCCCGACGAGGCCGTGGCGATCGGTGCCGCGATCCAGGCCGGTGTGCTGTCGGGCGAGGTCAAGGACGTACTGCTGCTCGACGTCACGCCGCTGTCGCTCGGCATCGAGACGCTGGGCGGCATCATGACCAAGCTGATCGAGAAGAACACGACGATCCCGACCAAGGCGACACAGGTCTTCTCGACGGCCGATGACAGCCAGACGGCCGTGACCATCCACGTGCTGCAGGGTGAGCGCCAGCGTGCCGGCGACAACAAGTCGCTCGGCCGGTTCGATCTGAGCGAGATCCCGCCGGCGCCGCGCGGCATGCCGCAGATCGAGGTGACGTTCGACATCGACGCCAACGGCATCCTGCACGTCTCGGCCAAGGACAAGGCGACGGGGCGCGAGCAGAAGATCGTCATCAAGGCATCGAGCGGGCTGTCGGAGGACGAGATCAAGCGCATGGTCTCGGATGCCGAGGCCCACGCAGAGGATGATCGGCTGTTCCGCGAGCTGGTCGAGACCCGCAACCGGGCTGACGGTCTCCTGCACGCGACGGAGAAGTCATTGGCGGATCTGGGCGACAAGGTCGATGCTGCCGAGCGCGCCGCTGTCGAGTCGGCACTGGCCGATCTGCGCACTGCCCTCAAGGGCGATGACAAGGCGGTCATCGACCGCAAGGCCGAGGCATTGGCCAAGGCAGCGTCGGGTGTCGTCCAGGCGGCAGCCGGCCAGAAGGCGGGCCCGGCGCCGGGTAGTGCAGGCGGTGGAGATGACTCGGGCGTCGTCGATGCCGAGTTCGAGGAGGTCAAGGATCCGAAGAACAAGGGATGAGCAAGCGCGACTACTACGAGGTGATGGGCCTTGCGAAGGGCGCGTCCGCGGACGAGCTCAAGAAGTCCTATCGCCGGCTGGCCATGAAATACCACCCGGATCGCAATCCGGGGGACGCCGCTGCCGAGGCCAGCTTCAAGGAAACCAAGGAGGCCTACGAAGTCCTCAGCGACGAGCGCAAGCGCGCGATCTACGACCAGTACGGCCACGCCGGCCTGGACCCGACAGCCGGTGCCGGCCGAGCGGCCGGCTTCGGCGGGGCCGACGGCCTGGGCGACATCTTCGGGGATGTGTTCGGCGACATTTTCGGCGGCGGCCGGCGCAGCCGCAGTGGTGTCTATCGCGGTGCCGATCTTCGCTATGAGATGGCGCTGGACCTGGAGCAGGCGGTCTTCGGGGCGAGTGTCAATGTCTCGATCCCCGCGCTGCGAACCTGCGAGCCCTGCAAGGGTTCGGGCGCCGCTCCGGGCAGCGGTACCACCAGCTGCCGTCGCTGCGGCGGCAGCGGAAACCTGCGGGTCAGCCAGGGATTCTTCTCGATCCAGCAGACCTGCAGCAGCTGCGGTGGCAGCGGGCAGACCATCGAGAAACCCTGCAGCAGCTGCCAGGGACGTGGTCGAGTCCAGGAAACGCGCACCCTGTCGGTCAAGGTGCCTGCGGGCGTCGATGATGGCGACCGCATCCGCCTGTCCGGTGAGGGCGAGGCCGGACAGAACGGTGGCCCGCCCGGCGACCTCTACGTGGAGATCCGCGTCCGGCCGCACGATATCTTCGAGCGCAATGGCGCGGACCTCTCCTGCGTGGTGCCGGTCAGTTTCGCCACCGCCGCGCTCGGTGGCAGCATCGAGATCCCGACCCTCGATGGCGAAGTCACCCTGAAGATACCGGCGGAGACCCAGCCCGGAAAGGTTTTCCGCCTGCGCGGCAAAGGTGTGACACCCGTGCGCAGCAGCAGCGTTGGCGATCTGTATTGCCGTATCGACGTTGAAGTCCCCGTTCACCTGACGCCCGAGCAGAAGCGGCTGCTGAAGGCATTCAACGACTCCCTGTCCGTGGACGGTGGCGATCATCGACCCCGGTCGGACTCCTGGCGTGACGGTGTGCGGCGGTTTTTCAGCGCCATGAATTCCTGAGATGATGTCAACGGCACCCGCATGGGCCAGCGACTGGGACGGGGCGGAGCATTGCGTGTAGCGGTACTCGGGGCGACAGGGCGCATGGGCACGGCGATCATCCGGCTCATTGCGGCCAGCACAGATTGCCAGTTGACGGGCGCGGCCACCGAGCCCGGTCACGCGCAACTGGGCAACGACGCCGGTGCGGTGGCCGGTGCCGGACGTCTCGAGGTTGCGCTCGGATCCCAGCCGGAAGTCGCCACAGCCGACTGCGATGTGGCCATCGATTTCTCCGCTGCTGTCGCGTTCGACTCGACCATCGGCGCCTGCCTCGACAGCCGCTGTGGTCTGGTGCTGGGAACGACCGGGCTGGCAGAGGTTGCGTACCTGCGCCTGCGCGAGGCGGCGCGGGAAATTCCGATCGTCTACGGCCGCAACATGAGCGTCGGCGTGCTCGTGTTCACCGAACTGGCGTGCACGGCTGCGCGCCTGCTCGGGCCCGAAGCGGACATCGAGATCGTCGAGACCCACCATCGCCACAAGGCAGACGCTCCATCCGGCACCGCGCTGCAGGTCGGCGAGGCGGTTGCCGAAGCACTGGGCGGGCGCCTGGGCGACCTTGCTGTTTTCGATCGTTTCTCCTCCAGCGGGCCGCGCAGGCACGGCTCGATCGGCTTTTCGTCGATTCGTGCCGGCAGCGTCGTGGGCGATCACGACATCCACTTCGCCACTGACGAGGAAGTCCTGACGCTCCGCCATCGTGCGCTGGACCGGGCCACATTTGCGCGGGGTGCCTTGCGGGCAGCGCGTTGGCTGGCGGGCCGGAAACCCGGGCTTTATTCGATGGCCGACGTGCTTGGCCTCGAGCCACGGGACCGCCTGCCCGGCTGATGGTGTCCGTCGCGCGCGTCGATTAGAATGCGCCCGGTTCCAACCCAAAGAACGAACTGGCGCAAGGGCTCCCGGCCTGGAACCTGACGCCAGCCGTGTTCATGCGCCGGAAATTCGTGAGGAAACCTTCGTGACCGAACCTGCGCTTCTGGCCCTCGAGGATGGCAGCGTATTCCGCGGCGTCTCTGTAGGCGCGGCCGGCCGCACGATCGGCGAGGTCGTGTTCAACACGGCCATGACGGGTTATCAGGAGATCCTCACCGACCCTTCCTACTGCAGGCAGATCGTCACGCTGACCTATCCGCACATCGGCAATACCGGTACCAACAGCGAAGACCACGAGAGCGACAAAGTCTACGCGGCGGGACTCGTGATTCGCGACCTGCCGCGACTCGAGAGCAACTTCCGCTCCGAGTTTTCGCTGGGCGAGTTCCTGCGGCGGGGCAATGTCGTCGCCATCACCGAGTTGGATACCCGGCGGTTGACGCGAATCCTCCGGGACAAGGGTGCGCAGTCGGGCTGCATCATGACGGGCGAGGCTGACGTCAGGACCGCCATAGAGCACGCCCGCAAATTTCCGGGTCTTGCCGGCATGGATCTGGCCCGCGTGGTCACTGTCCGCGAGCAGTACCAGTGGAATATGGGCGTCAGATGGCCCGCGCCGGCAGCGCTGCCGCCGAATCGCCCGTCGCCCCTGCTGGTCGTCGCCTACGACTTCGGCATCAAGCGCAACATCCTGCGCCTTCTGGTCGAGCACGGCTGCCGGGTCGTCGTCGTCCCGGCGCAGACCAGTGCGACCGACGTACTCGCCATGGGGCCAGACGGCGTATTCCTCTCCAATGGCCCGGGAGATCCGGAGCCCTGTACGTACGCGATCGAGGCGATACGGCAGATTCTTGCTTCGGGCACGCCGGTGTTCGGCATCTGCCTCGGGCACCAATTGCTGTCGCTCGCGAGCGGCGCGCGCACGATGAAGATGAAATTCGGCCACCACGGCGCGAATCATCCGGTGCTGGATATCGCCACCGGCCAGGTGCTGATCACCAGCCAGAACCACGGCTTCGCAGTGGACGAGGCAAGCTTGCCGCCGAATCTGCGTCCCACCCACCGCAGCTTGTTTGATAACTCACTTCAGGGTGTTGAAAGAACTGATTGTTCCGCATTCAGTTTTCAAGGGCACCCGGAGGCAAGCCCGGGACCTCGCGACGTCGCACCCCTGTTCGCGAGATTCGCTCAGCAGATGCGCGAGCGGGCGGCCGGTCGCTTCGGTGGCGCGCGTGACGGTCGTTCCGTTGCAGCGAAGCTTTGAGATTCCCGGATGCCGAAACGCACTGACATCAAGAGCGTACTGATCATCGGTGCTGGCCCGATCGTCATCGGCCAGGCCTGCGAGTTCGACTACTCCGGTACCCAGGCCTGCAAAGCGCTGAAGGAAGAGGGCTTCCGCGTCATTCTCGTCAATTCTAATCCGGCGACGATCATGACTGACCCGGATGCTGCCGATGCCGTGTACATCGAACCGGTCACCTGGCGCACGGTCGCGCGGATCATCGAGCGCGAGCGGCCGGATGCGCTCCTGCCGACCATGGGCGGGCAGACGGCGCTCAACTGCGCGCTGGATCTGGTGCGCGAGGGTGTGCTCGCGCGATTCGATGTCGAGCTGATCGGCGCCTCGCAGCAGGCGATCGATACAGCCGAGGACCGCGAGCTGTTCCGCAACGCGATGACCGAGATCGGACTGGAATGCCCGCGCGCCCAGATTGCCCACACGATCGAAGATGCCCTGCGCATCCAGCCGGAGATCGGCTTTCCGATCGTGATCAGGCCCTCGTTCACGCTCGGCGGCAGCGGCGGCGGCATTGCCTACAACCGGGACGAATTCGAGGAAATCGTCACCCGCGGGCTCGAAGCTTCCCCGACCAGCGAGGTTCTTCTCGAGGAATCCGTGCTCGGCTGGAAAGAATTCGAGATGGAAGTCGTCCGCGACAGGAACGACAACTGCATCATCATCTGCTCGATCGAGAATCTCGATCCGATGGGGGTGCACACCGGGGACTCGATCACGGTAGCCCCGGCCCAGACGCTGACCGACAAGGAGTACCAGCGGATGCGAGACGCGTCCATAGCGGTGCTGCGCCGCATCGGCGTCGATACCGGCGGATCGAATGTCCAGTTCGCGATCAGCCCAGTGGACGGCCGGGTGCTGGTCATCGAGATGAACCCGCGCGTCTCGCGCTCGTCCGCGCTCGCATCGAAGGCAACCGGGTTTCCGATAGCCAAGGTCGCCGCCAAGCTCGCTATCGGTTACACCCTCGATGAATTGCGCAACGAAATCACCAGCGGGGCCACTCCGACTTCCTTCGAGCCGACCATCGATTACGTCGTCACCAAGATCCCGCGGTTTACCTTCGAGAAATTCCCCGGTGCCGATACGCGGCTCACGACGCAGATGAAGTCGGTCGGGGAGGTCATGGCGATGGGCCGCACCTTCCAGGAGTCGCTGCAAAAGGCACTGCGTGGCCTGGAGACAGGTATCGACGGTCTGGCCGAACGAATATCCGCCGAACCTGGCGCGGACGAGCTGGACCGGCTGCGTCACGAAGTCCGCATACCAGGCGGCGAGCGGCTCCTTTACGTCGCCGACGCCTTCCGCCACGGGCTTACGCTCGCCGAGGTATTTGACCTGAGCCGCATCGACCCGTGGTTCCTCGCCCAGATCGAGGAGCTTGTCCGGATCGAGGACCAGTTGCGCCAGGAAGGTGTGGCGGCGCTGAAGCCGGAGCGGCTGCTGAACCTCAAGCGGCGTGGCTTCTCCGACAGCCGCATCGGGAAACTGATCGCTACCCGCGAAGCAGACGTTCGCCAGCGCCGGCACAAGGCAGGCATCCGACCGGTATACAAGCGTGTCGATACCTGCGCCGCCGAGTTCGCGACGTCCACCGCCTACCTGTACTCCACCTACGAGGAGGAGTGCGAGGCGCAGCCGACCGACCGTCGCAAGGTGATGATTCTCGGCGGTGGGCCGAACCGCATCGGGCAGGGCATCGAATTCGACTACTGCTGCGTGCACGCATCGCTGGCGCTGCGTGAGGCAGGGTACGAGACCATCATGGTCAACTGCAACCCGGAGACCGTGTCGACCGACTACGACACGTCGGACCGGTTGTACTTCGAGTCCCTGACATTCGAGGACGTCATGGAGATCGTCGATCTCGAGAAGCCGGTCGGCGTCATCGTCCAGTATGGCGGTCAGACACCGTTGAAGCTGGCCAGGGCGCTCGAGGCCGCCGGTGCGCCGATCATCGGCACATCGCCTGACTCGATCGATGTCGCGGAGGACCGGCAGCGATTCCAGCAACTGCTGAAGAATCTGGCGCTGAAGCAGCCTCCCAATTGCACCGCGACGAACGAGGAAGAGGCCGTCAAGCAGTCCCAGGGAGTCGGCTTCCCGCTCGTGGTGCGACCTTCCTATGTACTCGGCGGCCGCGCCATGGAGATCGTGCATGGAGAGGACGACCTCCGCGCGTACATGAAAAAAGCGGTTGCCGTATCGAACGACAGCCCGGTCCTGCTTGATCGTTTCCTCGACCTGGCCGTGGAAGTCGACGTCGACTGCATCTGTGATGGCAAGAATGTATTCATCGGCGGGATCATGGAGCACATCGAGCAGGCCGGCATTCACTCGGGTGATTCCGGCTGTTCGCTGCCGCCGGCGACACTGACCGGGGATGTGCAGGACGAACTGTCCCGGCAGGTTACGGCGATGGCGAAAGCGCTCAAGGTCGTCGGCCTGATGAATACGCAGTTCGCGATCCAGAACGGGATCATCTATATCCTGGAGGTCAACCCGCGCGCTTCGCGTACTGTGCCGTTCGTATCGAAGGCGATCGGCATGCCGCTGGCCAAGATAGCGGCAAGGGTCATGGTCGGAGAGTCACTCGCACAGCAGGGCATCACTGTCGCAGCCAGCCGCACGCCGCCTTACTACTCCGTGAAGGAGTCGGTGTTCCCGTTCACGAAGTTTCCCCATGCCGACCCGATCCTCGGCCCGGAGATGAAATCGACGGGCGAGGTGATGGGCACCGGCCGCTCATTCGCCGAGGCCTATGCGAAAGCGCAGCTGGCTTCCGGCGTCAAACTCCCGCGCAGGGGCGTTGCGCTGATTTCAGTGCGCGATCCTGACAAGGCCGGTGCGGTCAAGCTCGGCAGGATACTCATCGACCGGGGCTTCGACATCGTGGCGACGACCGGCACGGCGATGACGCTTGCGAAGGGTGGGGTACCCTGCCGCCGCGTCAACAAGGTGCGCGAGGGCCGGCCGCATATCGTCGACATGATCAAGAACGAAGAGCTCGCCCTGATCGTCAATACGACGGAGGGCAAGCAGGCCATTCGCGAGTCGCACCCGATCCGTGCCACCGCGGTGCGCCACCGCGTTACCTATTACACGACGCTGGCTGCCGCCATTGCCACCACCATGGCCCTCGATCACATCGACAACGGCGATGTGAATCGCCTGCAGGACCTTCACCAGGAGCTGGCGTCGTGAGAAAGGCGCCCCTTACAGTCCGAGGTGCGGAGCTGCTGCGGGAGGAATTACGGCGGCTGAAGAGCGAGGTGCGGCCCCGCGTCATCCAGGCCATCGCCGAGGCCCGTGGCCACGGCGATCTCAAGGAGAATGCGGAATACCACGCCGCGAAGGAAGAGCAGGGTTTCATCGAGGGCCGCATCCTGGAGATCGAGTCCCGCCTTGCCAACGCAGAGGTCATCGATGTCACGCGGCTGAAGAACACGGGACGGGTCGTGTTCGGTTCGACAGTCCGCCTGGTCGACGAATCCGATGGGCGCGAGGTGACCTACATGATCGTCGGCGAGGATGAGGCGGACATCAGCGCCGGCCGCGTCTCCGTGACCTCGCCGATAGCCCGCGCCCTCATCGGCCGCAACGAAGGCGACGGCGCAGTCGTTGCGGCGCCGGGTGGCGAACGTAACTACGAGATCCTGAAGGTGGAATACGTCTGAGTTGCAGTCAGCCAGCAGCGTCGGCGGCCGCATTGCGCCGGTAGAGTACGGCGACGTTGCCAACCCGGCTGATGAGCTGCGCGCCGCTGCGGTTGACGAGTTCGATCACCGCGTTGTCGCGGGCGTCGCGATCCGCGACGCGAATACGGACTTTCAGCAATTCGTGATGATCCAGCGCAACGCCAAGCTCGTGCAGCACCGCTTCCGTCACGCCGGCAGTGCCGACCAGCACGCAGGGCTTCAGCGCATGCGCCAGTCCGCGTAGGCGGCGTTTCTCGGCTTCGTCGGGCTTCATGGCCGGCATTATATCGGGCACTCTTTCGCAGGCATGGCCAAACAGACTTCCAGTGGGCGGTGGAAACAGCGCCAGGCGCGTGACCCTTATGTCCGCAAGGCGCATGCCGAAGGCTGGCGGTCGCGCGCGGCTTTCAAGCTGCAGGAAATCCTCGCCAGGGAGCGCTGCCTGCGCCGCGGCGCGGTCGTCGTCGATCTCGGCGCTGCGCCCGGTGGCTGGAGCCAGGTTGCGGCGGCGGCGGTGGGCGAGGGCGGGCTGGTCGTGGCGGTCGATCTGCTGGAGTTCGAGCCGATCCCGGGCGTGCGGTTCATCCGCGGAGACTTCTGCGACGAATCAGTCATTGCGGCGCTCCGGTCTGCGCTCGGCGGCCGGCCCGTGGACCTTGTGCTTTCCGACATGGCCCCCAATATCAGCGGGAACTGGAGCGTCGATCAGCCCCGTTCCATGGCCCTGGCCGAGCAGGCCCTGGAGGCTGCCGAGGAGCTGCTGAAGCCGGCAGGCGGATTTATCGTCAAGGTTTTCCAGGGCGAAGGATTTGCGGAACTGGTCCGCACCTGCCGTGGTCATTTTGCTACGGTGCGGATACGCAAACCCGACGCCTCGCGGGCGGAAAGCCGCGAGATGTACGTGGTGGCTACCGGACGCCGTTTGGTGTAGCGTCTTTCTGCTGGTGTATTGCGCAAGTCGCGGATTCGAATAAAGGATTTTCAGTGAACGACCTGGCCAAGAATGTGCTCGTCTGGATCGTCATAGCCATTGTCCTCCTGACGATTTTCCAGAGCTTCAGTTCCGGAACCCGTGGGCCGCAGGCCGTCGAGTACTCGACCTTCCTCGATTCTGTACAGACCGGCCAGATCGAGCGCGTGGTGTTCGATGGCGAGACGATCCGCGGCGAGTCGAAGACCGGCCAGACGTTCGTGACGTACAGCCCCGAGACGGACAACACGGCGCTGATCGGTGAGCTGAAAAAAGGTGGCGTGCAGATCAGCGCGACGGCACCCAAGACGCAGAACCTGCTCGTCAGCCTGTTCATCAACAGCTTCCCGGTCCTGCTGCTGATCGGCGTGTGGGTCTATTTCATGCGCCAGATGCAGGGCGGCGGTGGCGGTCGCGGCGCCATGTCGTTTGGCAAGAGCCGCGCCCGGCTCCTCGGCGAGGACCAGGTCAATGTCACCTTTGCGGACGTGGCCGGGGTGGAGGAGGCCAAGGACGAAGTCGGCGAGATCGTCGACTTCCTGCGCGATCCGGCGAAGTTCCAGCGCCTGGGCGGCAAGATCCCGCGCGGCGTGCTGATGGTCGGCTCTCCCGGCACCGGCAAGACCTTGCTCGCCCGGGCGATCGCGGGAGAGGCCAAGGCACCTTTCTTCACGATTTCCGGATCCGATTTCGTCGAGATGTTCGTCGGCGTGGGCGCTTCCCGCGTGAGGGACATGTTCGAGCAGGCGAAGAAGCATGCGCCGTGCATCATCTTCATCGACGAGATCGATGCGGTCGGTCGTCATCGTGGCGCAGGACTGGGCGGTGGTCACGACGAACGCGAGCAGACGCTCAACCAGCTGCTCGTGGAGATGGACGGGTTCGAGGGCAACGAAGGCGTCATCGTCATTGCCGCGACCAACCGACCGGACGTCCTCGACCCGGCGCTGCTCAGGCCAGGCCGCTTCGACCGCCAGGTCGTCGTGCCGTTGCCCGATGTGCGCGGCCGCGAGCAGATCCTCCGCGTCCACATGCGCAAGGTTCCGCTGGCGGAGGACGTGCAGCCGTCCGTCATTGCGCGCGGGACGCCGGGGTTCTCTGGTGCGGATCTGGCCAATCTCGTCAACGAGGCCGCGCTTTTCGCAGCGCGAGCCAACCGTCGCAACGTCACGATGGACGAATTCGAGAAGGCCAAGGACAAGATCATGATGGGCGCGGAGCGCCGATCCATGGTCATGAGCGAAGAGGAGCGGCGCAACACCGCCTATCACGAGGCCGGCCATGCCATCGTCGGGCTGTCGGTGCCGGAGCACGACCCGGTGTACAAGGTCACCATCATTCCCCGCGGGCGCGCCCTGGGCGTCACCATGTACCTGCCCGAGGAGGACCGTTACACGAGCAGCAAGCGGCGGTTGAACAGCCACATTGCGACGCTGTTCGGCGGGCGTCTGGCTGAGGAAATCGTCTTCGGTCCGGATGCCGTGACCACGGGGGCGGCAAACGATATCGAGCGCGCGACCGAACTGGCGCGCAACATGGTTACCAAGTGGGGCCTGTCCGAAAGGCTCGGACCGCTAACCTATTCGGAGGAAGACGGCGAGGTATTTCTCGGTCGCTCGGTGACGCAACACAAGCAGGTGTCGGACGTCACTATCCATGCCATCGACGAGGAAGTCCGCAAGATCATCGACCAGAACTACCGGGGCGCGGAAAAGATCCTCCGTGACAACCTGGACAAGTTGCACGCGATGGCCGATGCCCTCATCAAGTACGAAACGATCGGCGAAGATCAGCTGCAGGACATCATGGCCGGGCGCGAACCTCGCCCGCCGGATGGATGGGACAGCCAGGGACCAACGCCGACCGCGCGCGCGACATCCGGATCGCCCAGCAAGGGTGATTCGGGCGTCGGCGAGCCGGCCAAGCAGCACTGAACAGCCGGGCGGCCGATGCCGGCTGCGCCGTGACGAGTCGCCGGGCATTTCTGCCGCCAGGTCCGGGGCAGAGGCCGCTTGTGATGGCCATCCTGAACCTTACCCCGGACTCGTTTTCGGACGGGGGCGCATTGCGCGACCTGCCGGCCGTGATCGATGCAGCTGCGCAAAAGATCCGCGAGGGAGCTGACGTCCTGGATTTGGGCGGCGAGTCGACCCGGCCGGGTTCTGCCGGTGTCGGCGAGGACGAGGAACTGGCGCGCGTTCTCCCGGCGGTAGCGGCGCTAGCTGACCGGTTCGATTGCCCGCTGTCGATCGACACGCGCCGCGCTGCTGTCATGCGGGCCGCGGTGGTAGCCGGCGCGGGGCTGGTAAACGACGTTGCCGCGCTTCGCGAACCCGGCGCCATGGCGGCAGTCGCGGAGCTGGGCGTACCGGTGGTGCTGATGCACATGCGTGGTGAGCCGCGGACGATGCAGGTGGACCCGCACTATGACGACGTGGTCAAGGAGGTGTCCGGCTTCCTGCGTGAACGGATGTCCGCCTGCCAGGCCGCTGGTATCCCCGCAGAGCGAATCATCCTTGATCCCGGTTTCGGATTCGGCAAGCTGCTGGCGCATAATCTGGCGCTGTTGCGAGGCTTGCCCGAGCTGGCTGCTCTGGGGCAGCCTTTGCTGGTGGGCCTGTCCCGCAAGTCGATGATCGGCGAGCTGACTGGCCGGCCTGTGCACGAGCGCGTGCACGGCAGCGTCGCGCTGGCAGTGTCGGCCGCCCGACTGGGGGCTGCGATCCTGCGGGTACACGATGTCGGACCGACGGTCGATGCGCTCAGGGTCACCGGCGCGGCATCTGGAGACTGGAGCTGATGGCGAGACAGTATTTCGGAACCGACGGCATCCGCGGGCGCGTGGGTCAGCATCCGATGACCGCGGAATTCGCGCTGCGGCTGGCAAGTGCCGCTGCGCGGGTGCTGGCGCCCACGGGCGGCCGGGTCATGATCGGCAAGGACACCCGGGTGTCGGGCTACATGTTCGAGTCGGCTCTCGAGGCCGGATTCGTCGCCGCCGGCATGGACGTCGATCTGCTTGGTCCTTTGCCTACGCCGGGTATCGCCGTGATGACGCAGGCGGCCAGCGCAGACCTCGGCGTGGTGATCAGCGCGTCGCACAATCCTTACTACGACAATGGCATCAAGTTTTTCGACCGCAGCGGCGCCAAGCTCTCCGACGCCATCGAGGAGCAGATCGAGGCGCATCTCGGTGAAGCGGCTATTACGCGGGAGTCCGAGTCTCTCGGCCGGGCCCGTCGTTTCGAAGCGGCCATCGAGCAGTACCAGCGGTTCGCCATCGGTACCCTGCCGGAGGGCTTGCGCCTGGACGGGCTGAGGATCGTCGTCGACTGTTCGCACGGTGCCGGCTACAAGGTGTCGCCCCGGACCCTTACCGAACTGGGAGCCGAGATCATTCCGGTCGGTTGTTCCCCCAATGGCCGCAATATCAATGCCGGGTGCGGCTCGACGCAGCCAGAACTCATGCGTTTGATGGTGCGTGGCGTCGGTGCCGATCTGGGCGTGGCTTTCGATGGTGATGGCGACCGGCTGGTCATGGCGGACCGGGAAGGAAACCTCGTTGACGGCGACCAGTTGCTCTACGTCCTCGCGCTGGACCGGCATGCCCGTGGCGTGCTGAAGGGTCCGGTAGTCGGGACACTCATGACCAACCTCGGTCTCGAGAAGGCGCTCGCTGCCACCGGCATCGGTTTCCGGCGTGCCAGGGTGGGCGATCGCTATGTCATGGAGCTCCTGCGGGAGTCCGGCGGTGTGCTCGGCGGGGAGTCGTCGGGTCACATCCTCTGCCTCGACAAGACCACGACCGGGGATGGCCTCGTCACGGCGCTGCAGGTGCTGGCCGTCATGCGCCAGAGCGGGCGCAGCCTGGCCGATCTCGTGGCCGGCATGCGCCGTTATCCGCAGGTCCTGATCAATGTGAAGACATCGCGACGGATCGACCTGGCTGCACCAGGCGTCCTGCGCGAGGCAGTCGAGGGTGTCGAGCGGGCGCTCGGCGACCGGGGGCGCGTCGTCCTGCGCGCTTCCGGTACCGAGCCCGTCGTGCGCGTCATGGTCGAAGGCGAGAGCGAGTCCGACGTGCAGCGACACGCCGAGTCGATCGCCCGCGTCGTCAGCGCTGCCGGTTGAGCGCCTGAGCGTCGCGCAAGCCGTTGATTTTACGGCTCCGGGCGGCTAACCTTCGCGCCCGTCACGGTCGGCGCCGCAGCCCGCGGCAGTAGCCGACGACGGAAATTCCATGAGACGTCCCCTCGTAGCAGGTAACTGGAAACTCAATGGCAGCCGAGCCGCCAATGGCGCATTGCTGCGGGCATTGGTTTCAGGCTGCCGTGACGACGCTGGCCGCGAGATCGTTGTCTGCCCGCCGTTCGTCTATCTGCCGGATGCCGCAGCATTGCTCGGCGGCTCGACGATTGGCCTGGGTGCCCAGGATGCCGCGGCGGAGTCGGCCGGGGCGTTCACAGGCGAGATATCCGCCGCGATGCTCGCCGATGTCGGCTGCCGGTACGTGATCGTCGGCCATTCCGAGCGGCGAGCGCTTTATGGCGAGTGCGACGACATGGTGGCCCGCAAATTCGCGGCAGTGCTTGCCGCCGGGCTGGTGCCGATCCTTTGTGTGGGCGAAACGCTGGAAGAGCGCGAGCGCGATCAGACAGAAGCCGTGGTCGAGCGGCAGCTTCGGGCCGTGCTCGGGCGCGTTGCTGCATCGGCGTGGCAAGGCGCTGTGGTCGCCTATGAGCCCGTCTGGGCGATCGGCACCGGCAGGACGGCGACGCCGCAGCAGGCGCAGGCTGTGCACGCTTTCATCAGGGGGCAGTTCGCAACGCTCGATGCTAGAATGGCCGGCCAACTGCGCATCCTCTATGGCGGCAGCGTCAAAGGTGCGAACGCTGCAGCTTTGTTCGGCATGCCGGACATCGATGGCGGGTTGGTCGGTGGTGCATCGCTGGATGCGCAGGACTTCATCTTGATCTGTGACGCGGCATCGGGAAGCGCGACATGACTCTATTGCACACGGCCCTGTTGATCGCCCACGTCATCGTCGGCGGCCTGATCGTCGGCCTTGTCCTGCTGCAGCGTGGAAAGGGTGCTGATGCCGGTGCGGCATTCGGCGCCGGTGCGTCGGCCACTGTATTCGGCGCGCGCGGCTCGTCGAACTTCCTGTCCCGTTCGACGGCGGTGCTCGCCACACTGTTTTTCGCGACCAGCCTGAGCCTCGCCTACATCGGCAGCGAGCGGCCAGTTGCCCGCAGCGTCGTCGAGGAGGCAGGCGTTCCCGGCGACCCGGCTGTCGCGCCGGCACCATCAGATATGCCGGCACCGCCAGCGGAACTGCCGGTGGCGCCAGCCGGGACGCCAGCGAACTGAACATTGCCGACGTGGTGAAATTGGTAGACACGCCGTCTTGAGGGGGCGGTGGCGCAAGCCGTGTGAGTTCGAGTCTCACCGTCGGCACCAGGGTTTGGGAGGAAGGACGCTCTCTTGCTGCAGAACTATCTGCCGGTAGCGGTATTTCTGGGGGTAGCCCTCGCTCTGGGACTCATCCTCCTCGGGTTGGGCATGCTGCTCGGAAGGGGTCGCAAGGATGCCGAGAAGCTTTCCGCCTATGAATGCGGCTTCGAGGCATTCGAAGACACGCGCATGAAGTTCGACGTGCGCTACTACCTCGTGGCGATCCTGTTCATCGTGTTCGATCTCGAAATCGCCTTTCTGTTCCCGTGGGCAGTATCGCTCGACGCACTGGGCCTGTCCGGCCTGATTGCGATGACGGTTTTCTTTGCCGTGCTCGTCGTCGGTTTCATCTACGAGTGGAAGAAGGGGGCGCTGGAATGGGACTGAACCAGGAGGCTGCCCAGGCCCAGCAGCAGGGTTTCTTCCTGACGACGGCGGATGCCCTCGTCAACTGGGCGCGCAGTGGTTCCCTCTGGCCGATGACCTTCGGCCTCGCCTGCTGCGCTGTCGAGATGATGCACGCCGGCGCTTCCCGTTACGACCTGGATCGTTTCGGCGTGATCTTCCGGCCGAGCCCCAGGCAGTCGGACGTGATGATCGTGGCCGGCACCCTGACCAACAAGATGGCGCCGGCCTTGCGCAAGGTCTACGACCAGATGCCCGAGCCGAAGTGGGTGATCTCCATGGGCTCCTGCGCGAATGGTGGCGGGTACTACCACTATTCCTACGCGGTAGTGCGGGGCTGCGACAGGATAGTGCCGGTCGACGTATACGTCCCGGGATGCCCGCCGACGGCAGAGGCACTGCTCTACGGGATCATCCAGCTGCAGAACAAGATTCGTCGCCGGCGGAATTTTGCCCGTTAGGGACGCATGAGCAGCCGCCTGCAAGCTCTGGCCGAGAACTTGCGCGCGCATTTCGGCGAGCGCATGCGGGTGCTGCCGCTCGCGGCCGGCGAACTTACCGTCGAAGTCGCCAAGGCGGAGCTGGTGGCGGTCGCGATGTCGCTGCGCGACGAACCGCCGTTCCGGTTCGAGACCCTGATCGACCTTTGTGGTGTGGACTATCTGACTTATGGCCGCAGCGAGTGGGAAACCAGCGAAGCGACCAGTGAAGGCTTCAGCCGCGCCGCGAACCAGCCTGGCGCCGCGACGCCGGCCATGCCCGCTGCCGACCCGCGACGTTTCGCCGTCGTCTGCCACCTGCTGTCCGTGACGAACAACCAGCGGTTGCGGCTGCGCTGTCATGCCGGCGACTCGCTCATCCTTCCTTCGCTGATGCCGGTATGGCCCGCCGCCGACTGGTACGAACGCGAGGCGTTCGATCTGTTCGGGCTGCTCTTCGAGGGGCATCCGGATCTGCGCCGCCTGCTCACCGACTACGGCTTCATCGGGCATCCCTTCCGCAAGGACTTTCCGGTCAGCGGCAATGTGGAAGTCCGTTATGACGCGGAATCCGGCCGGGTCATCTACCAGCCCGTGAGCATCGAGCCCCGGGTCCTCGTGCCGAAGATCATCCGCGATGACAACCGTTATGACACGCGGCTGAAGGACAGGCCGGATCGTGGCTGAGTTCCAGCAATTCACGGTCAACTTCGGACCGCAGCATCCGGCGGCTCATGGCGTGCTGCGGCTCGTCCTGGAAATGGACGGGGAGGTCATCCAGAAAGCCGATCCGCACATCGGGCTGTTGCACCGTGCGACCGAGAAGCTCGCCGAGACCAAGCCCTACAACCAGAGCATCGGCTACATGGACCGGCTGGACTATGTCTCGATGATGTGCAACGAGCACGGCTATGTGCTCGCCATCGAGAAGCTGCTTGGTGTCAAGCCGCCGCTTCGGGCGCAGTACATCCGCGTCATGTTCGATGAAATGACGCGCATGCTGAACCACCTGCTGTGGCTGGGGTGTCACGCGCTCGATATCGGCGCCATGACCGTGTTTCTCTATTGCTTTCGCGAGCGCGAAGACCTGATGGACTGCTACGAGGCAGTTTCAGGCACGCGACTGCATGCGACCTACTACCGGCCGGGCGGCGTGTATCGCGACCTTCCGGACAGCATGCCGCGATACGCCGAATCGAAACACCGCTCGGCAGCGGAGGTCCGTCGCCTCAACGAAGATCGGGAAGGCAGCATGCTCGACTTCATCGAGGCATTCACCGCGAGGTTTCCCGCGCGCGTAGACGAGTACGAGACGCTGCTGACGGACAACCGCATCTGGAAGCAGCGCACGGTCAATATCGGCGTCGTCACGCCCGAACGGGCAATGGCGCTGGGATTCACCGGGCCCATGCTGCGTGGTTCCGGCATCGCCTGGGACTTGCGCAAGAAGCAGCCCTACGAGGTCTACCCCGACCTGGATTTCGACATCCCGGTGGGGGTCAACGGCGATTGCTACGATCGCTATCTCGTGCGGATGGAGGAACTCCGGCAGTCGAACCGGATCGTGCAGCAGTGCGTGGAGTGGCTGCGAAAGAATCCGGGGCCGGTCATGATCGACGACCACAAGCTCGTACCGCCGACGCGCGAGCAGATGAAGGGCGACATGGAGTCCCTCATCCATCACTTCAAGCTCTTTACCGAGGGCTACACCGTTCCCGCCGGCGAGGCGTACGCAGCGGTCGAGCATCCGAAGGGCGAGTTCGGCGTGTACATCGTTGCCGACGGAGCGAACAAGCCGTACCGGGTCAAGGTTCGCGCGCCTGGTTTTCCGCATCTTGCTGCCCTCGACGAAATGGTGAGGGGGCACATGCTTGCGGACGTCGTCGCGGTGATCGGCACGCAGGACATAGTTTTCGGGGAAATCGACCGGTAGGCCATGAGTACCTCATCCGACAAGCCCGCGGGACTGCTCTCCGCCCATGTGCGGGAGGAGATCGACCGTTGGGTTGCCAAATTCCCTCCCGGGCGACAGCGCTCCGCGGTGATAGGCGCACTGCACGCCGTCCAGCACGAGAACCACGGTTACCTGACGCAGGAACTCATGGAGGCAGTTGCTGGCTACCTCGGGTTGCCGCCGGTGCAGGTGTTCGAGGTCGCTTCTTTCTACTCGATGTTCGAGACACGCCCTGTAGGCCGCCACTGTGTTGCCGTCTGCACCAACATCTCCTGCATGTTGTGTGGCGGAGAGGGGGTCCTCGCGCACATCGAGAAGCGCCTCGGAATCAAGGCTGGGGAGAGTACCGGCGACGGGCGCATCTACCTCAAGAAGGAAGAGGAGTGCCTCGCGGCCTGCACGGGGGCGCCGATGATGATGGTCGATCACAAGTACCACGAACATCTGACGCTTGCGCGCGTCGATGAGATCCTGGATTCGCTCGAATGACGTCACAGAGCCAGCGCAATCTCGTTTGCTTCGCCACCCTCGGGGAATCCGAGCCGGCGACCCTTGCCACCTACAGGAGGCTTGGTGGCTACGAGTCCTGGGAGAAAATCCTTGCTGGCAAGATGAGCCGCGATGACGTCATCAACACGGTCAAGGCCTCCGGCCTGCGCGGCCGCGGTGGTGCGGGCTTTCCGACCGGCGTGAAGTGGAGCTTCATGCCGAAGGACAAGCCGATGCAGAAGTACGTCGTCTGCAATTCCGACGAAAGCGAGCCGGGTACCTGCCACGATCGCGACATCCTGCGCTACAACCCGCACTCGGTGATCGAGGGCATGGCGATCGGCGGCTTCGCCATGAATGCCACCGTTGGCTACAACTACATCCGCGGCGAGTTCCTCGACGAGGCGATTCCCGCGTTCGAGACTGCCCTGGCTGAAGCGTATGCCGCCGGGCTGCTCGGGAAAAACATCCGCAGTTCGGGGATCGACTTCGATCTTCATGCCTTCGTCGGTGCGGGTGCCTACATCTGCGGCGAGGAGACCGGCCTGCTCGAGTCCCTGGAGGGCAAGCAGGGCCGCCCGCGATTCAAACCGCCTTTCCCGGCCGGCAAGGGCCTCTACGGCATGCCGACCACGATCAACAACACGCAGAGCTTTGCCTCCGTTCCAACGATCCTGCGCAGGGGGCCGGAGTGGTTCGCAGCGCTCGGCCCGAAGAATTCCGGCGGCACCATGGTGTATTCGGTGTCGGGGCATGTGAACAAGCCGGGCAATTTCGAGCTGCCGCTCGGAATCCCGTTCCGCGAGCTTCTCGAGCTGGCGGGCGGCGTGCGTGATGGCCGTGAATTGAAGGCGGTCATTCCCGGCGGCGTCTCCGTGCCTGTCGTGCCCGGTGACGTCATGCTGGGTGCGAACATGGACTACGACTCGGTGAAGGCCGCGGGCTCATCGCTGGGCACGGGGTCCATGATCGTCATGGACGACACGACATGCATGGTTTCTGTTCTCAGGCGCATCAGCCGCTTCTATCACGCGGAGTCCTGCGGGCAATGCACACCCTGTCGCGAGGGAACGGGCTGGCTGCACCGGATGCTGAGCCGGATCCTCGATGGCAAAGGCCGGGCCGAGGATCTTGCGCTGTTGCTCGACGTCGCCGATCGCATCGAGGGCCATACGATATGCGCGTTCGGTGATGCGGCGGCCTGGCCGGTGCAAAGCTTCCTGAAGCACTACCGGCACGAGTTCGAGTACATGATCGAACACGCCGGCCGCTCCATAGTCGATGCCCAGCCGGAGGCTGCCTGACGTGAGCCAGGACAAGATCACCATCACGGTCAATGGCGTCGAGCTCGAGGCGCGCCCCGGGCAGATGCTCATCGAGGTCACCGACGCAGCGGACATCTACGTGCCGCGTTTCTGTTACCACGCCAAGCTTTCCGTGGCTGCAAATTGCCGCCTGTGCCTGGTGGAAGTGGAGAACGCGTCCAAGCCATTGCCGGCGTGCGCGACGCCGGTTGCCGCCGGCATGAAGGTGCACACCCGGTCAGCGAAGGCCATCGGCGCGCAGCGCGCCACGATGGAGTTCCTGCTCATCAATCATCCGCTGGATTGCCCGATCTGTGATCAGGGCGGGGAATGCGAGCTGCAGGATCTCGCGATGGGTTTCGGACGGGACATTTCCCGTTACACCGAGCGCAAGCGCGTCGTGCGCGACAAAAATATCGGGCCGCTCGTGTCTACCGACATGACGAGGTGCATCCACTGCACTCGTTGCGTCCGATTCACCGAGGAAATTGCCGGGTTCCAGGAGCTCGGCACGATGGGTCGTAGTGACCGGGTCGAGATCTCGACCTGGATCGAACGCAGCGTCGAGCACGAGTTGTCCGGAAACATCATCGACCTTTGTCCGGTGGGTGCGTTGAACAGCAAGCCTTACCGGTTTTCGGCTCGCGCATGGGAAATGTCGCAGCATCCGACGGTGGCTCCGCACGACTGCACAGGCGCCCACCTGTATGCCCACGTCATGGACGGCCGGATCAAGCGGGTTGTCCCGCGGGCCTGCGAGTCGATCAACGAGACCTGGGCCTCCGACCGGGATCGCTTCAGTTATGAAGGCCTCGACGCACCTGACCGGTTGCGCGAGCCCATGGTCCGCGAGGACGACGGGTTACGCGTGGCCAGCTGGGACGAGGCGCTCGACCGCGCCGCGGCGGCCCTGCGCGATGCGGGAGCCGACTCGGGCGCGCTGGTTTCGCCATCGGCCACGGTCGAGGAGGGATTCCTGCTCAACCGCCTGTTCGGCCATCTCGGTTCAGCGAATATCGATCACCGGCTGCGGCAGCGGGATTTTCGCGGTCAGGGCGAGGAGCCGGCCTGGCCCTCGCTGGGACTGTCGATTGCGGCCGTCGAGTTTCTCGACCAGCTGCTTGTCGTCGGCAGCAACCTGCGCCACGAGGCACCGCTCATAGCCCACCGGGTCCGCAAGGCGGCGCAGCGCGGCGCCGGGGTGCACTTCGTCAACCCGGCGCGATACCCGTATCTGTTCCCGGTGGGCCAGTACTACAGCGGCGATGTCGGGGATTTCTGGCGCGACCTGGCGTCGCTGGTATTGGCCGCGACCGACAAGGTGCCCGGCGGCGCCCTTGCCCAGGCGGTTGCGGGTGCGCCGCAGCCCGAGGACCGCCATCGGCAGCTTGTCGGGCGCCTCCGCGAGGCAAAGGCTTCGGCGATTCTGCTCGGTCAACTGACGCTGCGGCATCCGCGTCGCGCGGAGATCGAACTGCTTGCTGCGGAACTGGCGCGCCTCACCGGCAGTTCGATCGGTGTGGTGTCCGAGGGAGCGAACAGCGCCGGGTTGTCGCTGGTGGGCGTACTGCCGCATCGCGATGTCGGCGGACGCAGTCGGGCGACGCAGGGCCTGCCTGCAGCGACCATGCTTGCCCGCCCGCCACGGGCACTGATGCTCGTTGGCATCGAGCCTGAGGCAGATTGCGTCGCAGGTGACCGCCTCACCCGGCACCGGGAAGGTACCGTCATCGCCCTGACGTCCTGGCTGGGTCCCGGCCTGAAGTCCGCGGCAGACGTCGTGTTGCCGATCGCCGCATTTGGGGAGACTCCCGGCACTTTCGTCAACTGCGAAGGCCGCTGGCAATCGTTCGACGCTGTCGCGCGCCCCCCGGCGGCGGTCCGACCAGCATGGAAGGTATTGAGGGTGCTCGGAAACAACCTCGGCGTGGCCGATTTCAACTACGAGTCGAGTGATGCAGTACGGGTGGCAGCCGCGGCAGCGGCTGGTGATCCCCGGGCAGCGGCGTACACAGCGCGGTCGGCGGCGCTGCCTGCAGTCGGTGGCGGCAGCGTCAATCTGTCCGCCCTCGACGTGCCGATGTACGAGGTTGACGCGCTCTTGCGACGCGCAGGCTCGCTCCAGCAAACGGCAGACGGGCGCAAGCAGTCGCAGGCGACGGCGGAGCGGCGGACGGCGTGACGCGACGATGATGGCATTTGCGGACAGCATGCTTGCCTTCCTGCCCGAGCCGCTGCGGGCCGTGGCGCTTATCTTGCTGCAGATACTGCCGCTGCTGGTCGTCCTTATCCTCTGCGTTGCATTCCTCACCTATCTCGAGCGCAAGGTCATCGGCTACATGCAGCAGCGTATCGGCCCGAACCGTGTGGGGCCGCGCGGCTGGCTGCAGCCGTTCGCAGACGTGATCAAGCTGATCTGCAAGGAAGTGGTGATACCCGGCAAGGCCAACCGTTTCCTTTTCCTGGTTGCCCCGTTGCTGGCGATCGTTCCGGCGCTGGCCACCTGGGCCGTCGTCCCGCTGTTCCCGGGCTTCGCAATCGCGGATATCGACGCCGGACTGCTGTACGTGCTCGCCCTGACGTCTCTCGGCGTGTATGGAGTCATCCTTGCAGGCTGGGCTTCGAATTCCAAGTACGCTTTCCTGGGTGCCATGCGATCGGCCGCGCAGATCGTCGCCTATGAGATTGCAATGGGCTTTGCACTGGTCGGAGTGCTGATGGCCAGCCAAAGCCTGAATCTGGGGGACATCACCGAGGCACAATCCGGCGGCTTCCTGAGCTGGTATTGGCTGCCACTGTTTCCGCTGTTCCTCGTGTATTTCATTTCCGGCGTTGCGGAGACCAATCGCGCGCCTTTCGACGTGGCGGAAGGCGAATCGGAAATCGTGGCGGGATTCCACGTCGAGTATTCGGGCGTGGCCTTTGCGGTTTTCTTCCTGGCGGAGTACGCGAACATGATCCTGATTGCCGCGCTCACGGCGGTCATGTTCTTCGGCGGCTGGTATTCGTTCTTCGCCGGCGAGCCGTTTGCGTTTCTCGCCGGCCTGGGTCTGGGCTTTCTGCGCGAACCATCGCTGATCTGGCTCTGCGCGAAGATCGCCTTCTTCCTTTTCTGTTTCCTCTGGCTGCGCGCCACGTTTCCGCGCTACCGCTACGACCAGATCATGCGGCTCGGCTGGAAGGTGTTCATCCCCGTGACGATAGTCTGGATCCTGGCCGAGGGCGTAATGGTCGTGGCGGGAGTCGGTCCATGGAAGGGCATCTCATGAATCGCCTGGTCTACATCTACAAGACCCTTTCACTGCGCGAAATGCGGGCAGGATTGTGGGTGACGCTGAAGTACCTCTTCGCCCGCAAAGTGACCGTGCAGTACCCCGAGGAAAAGACACCGCAGTCGCCGCGATTTCGCGGACTGCACGCCCTTCGTCGCTATCCTAACGGCGAGGAGCGCTGTATCGCCTGCAAGCTGTGCGAGGCAGTTTGCCCGGCCGCTGCGATCACCATCGGGTCGGATGTTGCGGAGGACGGGACCCGCCGCACAACCCGTTACGACATCGACCTGTTCAAGTGTATCTACTGCGGGTTCTGCGAAGAGGCTTGCCCTGTCGACGCCATCGTCGAGACGCGCATCTTCGAGTACCACATGGAGCAACCGGGCGAAAACATCATGACGAAGGACAAGCTGCTCGCTGTAGGCGACAGGTACGAGGCGATGATCGCCGCCGACAAGCTCGCGGACGCGCGGTACCGGTAGGAATGCATGGGGATCGTTGACGTCATTTTCGGATTCAATGCGCTGGTGCTGGTGGCGTCGGCTATCGGCGTCATTTCGTCAAGGAACACGGTATACGCGGCACTATTTCTGGTCCTCTCATTCGTCACGAGCTCGATCTTGTGGCTGCTGATAGAGGCGGAATTTCTGGCCATCGTGCTCGTGCTTGTCTACGTCGGCGCGGTCATGGTGCTCTTCCTCTTCGTGGTCATGATGCTCGACGTCGAGGTTGCTGCGGTACGGGAGGGCTTCACGCGCTACGCGCCTTTCGGTGTGATCATGGCCGGAATCGTCGTGTTCGAGTTGCTGACGCTGTTCTGGGCGCGAGCGTCGGGGTTGCCCATCGCTGCTGAGCTCGTTCGCAGGGCGCCTGATGCGAGCAATACGCGCGAGATCGGCGTGGCGCTTTACACGAATCACGTCTTCGAATTCGAGCTGGCGGCTTTCATTCTCCTGCTTGCGATCGTGGCGGCGATCATGCTGACCCTGCGTAGTCGCCCCGGTCTGAAGGCCCAGGACGTGGCAGCGCAGGTGAAGGTCAGGCGCGAAGATCGTGTCCGGATCGTTAAGGTTCCTGCGGAGCGGGGCGAATGATCGGGCTCACGCACTACCTCGTGCTTTCTGCAGTCCTCTTTTCGATTGCGGTGGCCGGGATATTCATCAATCGCAAGAACGTGATCCTGCTGCTGATGTGCATAGAGTTGCTGCTGCTTGCGGTCAACTTCAACTTCGTGGCGTTTTCCCGCTTCCTGGATGATCCAGCAGGCCAGGTTTTCGTGTTTTTCATTCTGACGGTCGCAGCGGCTGAATCGGCGATAGGCCTGGCGATCCTCGTCGTGCTGTTCCGTACCCGCCGGAGCATCAACGTCCAGGAGCTGGACGTGCTGCGAGGTTGATGCAATGGCACTGCACCTCGCAATCGTGCTCGCGCCCCTGGCAGCTGCCATCATCGCCGGGCTGTTCGGCCGCTGGATCGGGCGTAGCGGGGCCCACTGCGTGACGATTGCCGCAGTCGGCGCATCTTTCCTGATGTCGGTCATCGTGCTGCTCGGTCAGCTTGAACCGGGTGCCTTGCCCCAGAACGAGACCGTCTACACGTGGCTCGTTACCGACGGCGTGCGCATGGAGATCGGCTTCCTGGTAGATCGCCTCACGGCGCTGATGATGTGCGTGGTGACCTTCGTGTCCCTGATGGTTCATGTCTATACCATCGGCTACATGCATGAGGATCCAGGCTACCAGCGATTCTTCAGTTACATCTCGCTCTTTACGTTCGCGATGCTGATGCTGGTGATGGCGAACAACTTCCTGCAGCTGTTTTTCGGCTGGGAAGCCGTGGGGCTTGTTTCGTACCTGCTGATCGGCTTCTGGTACACGCGGCCGACTGCCATCTTCGCCAACATGAAGGCGTTTCTGGTCAACCGGGTGGGCGATTTCGGCTTTTTGCTCGGGATCGCGCTTCTGCTGGCCAGCTCGGGCAGCCTCGATTACGCGACCGTGTTCGCTAAGGCTCCGCAGATTGCGCAACAGACCATGGAGATCGCACCAGGCACGACCTGGTCTGTCATGACATTGGCCTGCATCCTGCTGTTCGTCGGGGCGATGGGAAAATCGGCCCAGATGCCGCTGCACGTGTGGTTGCCGGATTCCATGGAGGGCCCGACGCCTATTTCAGCACTCATTCACGCGGCAACGATGGTGACTGCCGGTGTATTCATGGTGGCCAGGATGTCGCCGCTGTTCGAGTATTCGGAGACAGCGCTCTCGGTGGTACTTGTGGTCGGCGCCACCACGGCCTTGCTGACAGGGTTCATCGGGGTGGTCCAGCACGACATCAAGCGAGTCGTTGCCTATTCGACGCTTTCCCAGCTCGGGTACATGACCGCTGCCCTTGGAGCGTCCGCTTACGCCGCAGGCATTTTCCATTTGATGACGCATGCCTTCTTCAAGGCCTTGCTGTTCCTCGCGGCTGGCTCCGTGATCGTGGCGCTTCACCATGAGCAGGATATCCGTCGCATGGGAGGGCTCCGCAAACATCTGCCCGTCACCTACTGGACCAGCCTGGTCGGATCACTTGCGCTGATCGGGTTTCCCGGCTTCGCAGGCTTCTTCTCCAAGGATGCGCTGATAGAGGCAGTCGAGCTCGCGGGCCGCGCCGGCGCCTCCTATGCGTCGTTCTGCCTGATTGCCGGCGTGTTCGTGACGGCCCTCTATTCGTTCCGGATGTTCTTCCTGGTTTTCCATGGCAAGGAGCGGCTGGACGAGGACGCGCGACACCATCTGCATGAGTCGCCCCTGGTCATCACCGTGCCGCTGGTTCTCCTCGCCATTCCATCGCTGGTTATCGGCTGGCCGACGATCGGCGCAACGCTTTTCGCCGGCTATTTCGACGCGGCCATATTCGTCATGCCCGGCAATGACGTGCTGGCCCGACTCGGGAGCGATTTCCATGGCGCAGGAGGGTTCCTGCTGCATGGCCTGACTGGTCTGCCGGTGCTCCTGTCCGTCGCCGGCGTCGCGGCTGCCTGGTACCTCTACCTCTATCGTCCGGCAGTGCCGGAGGCCATCGCAACCCGCGTTGCCGTGCTCCATCGATTGCTGGTCAACAAGTACTACTTCGATGACTTCAACGAGAAGGTGCTCGCTCGCGGAGCGCGCCTCACGGGTGGTGCGCTGTGGCGCTTCGGCGACGTCGCGGTCATCGACGGCGCGCTCGTGAACGGTTCGGCACGACTGGTGGCGTGGGCAGCTGCCATTGTCAGGCTCAGTCAGAGCGGGTACCTGTATCACTATGCGTTCGCGATGATCATCGGGCTTGCGCTGCTCGTTTACTGGACGCTCGGCGGGGTCTAGAGGCGGCGAATGGCATCTTTCGGTTTGCTGAGCCTTCTTGTCTGGCTACCCATACTCGGCGGTATCGTCGTGCTCGCGGTGGGCAGCGGGGCGGGGGGTGAATCGCGGCGCTGGGACCGGTGGATCGCACTGACCGTCGCCGTAGCGGTTTTCCTGCTCAGCATTCCGCTGTACACGGGTTTCGATACCACGACATGGTCCATGCAGTTCGTGGAGCGCATGCCGTGGATTCCATCCTTCAGCATCGAGTACTACCTCGGGGTCGATGGATTCTCGATGCCCCTCATCATCCTGACCACGGTGCTCACGCCACTGGTGATGATCGCGGGCTGGGATGTGATCAAGGCCAGGCCTGCGCAGTATTTCGCCGCATTCCTCATACTCGAAGGGTTGATGGTCGGTGTATTCGCAGCGCTTGATGCGCTGCTCTTCTACGTCTTCTGGGAGGCGATGCTGATACCGATGTTCATCATCATCGGCGTCTGGGGTGGCGAACGGCGCGTCTACGCAACGATCAAGTTCTTTCTCTACACGTTTCTTGGCTCCGTCTTCATGCTGGTGGCGCTGATCTACCTGTATCTTCAGTCCGCCAGCTACAGCATTCTGGACTTCCACCAGTTGCCGTTGAGCCATCCAGAGCAGATTGCGATATTCATCGCGTTCTTCCTGGCATTCGCAGTCAAGGTGCCGATGTGGCCTGTTCACACCTGGCTGCCGGATGCCCATGTCGAGGCGCCGACCGGCGGATCAGTGATCCTCGCTGCCGTGTTGCTGAAGATGGGCGGCTACGGGTTCCTGCGGTTCAGCCTGCCGATCGCTCCTGATGCTTCAGGCTCGCTGGCAGCTGTCGTGATTGCGCTGTCCCTCGTGGCAGTCGTCTATATCGGCTTCGTCGCGCTGGTACAGGAGGACATGAAGAAGCTCATCGCCTACTCGTCGATTGCCCACATGGGATTCGTGACGCTTGGGTTTTTCCTTGCGTGGAGTATCCAGGCGGGCACCGGGAACCTGCCCGGCATCGCGATGGGGATCACCGGCGGCATGGTCCAGATGATTTCGCACGGTTTCGTTTCCGGCGCGCTGTTCCTGTGTGTAGGCGTGCTTTATGACCGCCTCCACAGCCGGCGGATTTCCGACTACGGGGGCGTGGTGAATACAATGCCTGTCTTCGCGGCATTCATGGTGCTGTTCGCGATGGCGAACGCAGGTCTTCCTGGGACTTCCGGTTTCGTTGGTGAATTCCTCGTCATCCTCGCGAGTTTTCAGGCCAATATCTGGTACGCAGTCCTGGCTGCCACGACGCTCGTCGTTGGTGCGGCCTATACGCTCTGGCTCGTAAAGCGCGTCGTTTTCGGGCCTGTTGGCAACGATCGTGTTGCGGGCATGAGTGATCTGAATTCCCGCGAGTTCCTGGTCCTGGCCATTGCCGCAGCCGGTGTGCTGCTGATCGGTGTCTGGCCGGCACCTCTGGTTGAGGTAATGACCGCGACGGTCGATCACTTCGTCCAGCACATCACGACGTCGAAGCTATGAGCAACGAGCTCGTCCAGTTCCTGTCCGTCGTCGCGCCGGAGGCCATTGTCGGTACCGGTATATGTGTCGTCCTGCTGGCCGGCCTGTTCGCCGGGGACCGTGCGCGCGACGCAACCTACCTGTTGTCCATGGTGACACTGGTAGCCGCGGCGTGGGTCACCGGTTCTGCTGCGCCGAACGGGTCTTTGACGGGGGGCGCGTTCGTCGTCGACAGCCTCTCGGTCGTGCTCAAGATGTTTGCCTACGCCGCCGTTGCAGCAGTCCTGGTGTATGCCCGGGCTTACCTGGTCGGGCGTCGCATGGACCGCAGCGAGTTCCACCTGCTGGTGTTGTTCGCGCTGCTTGGCATCATGGTCATGGTTTCCGCCGGCAGTTTCCTGGTCATGTACCTGGGACTGGAAACGCTGTCGCTGGCGCTCTATGCGATGGTTGCAGTCGAGCGCGATGCGCCGATGGGGGCCGAGGCGGCGATCAAGTATTTCGTCCTCGGGGCGATCGCATCGGGATGCCTGCTTTACGGGATCTCGCTGATCTATGGCGCCACTGGCGCCCTGAATTTCACCGACGTCGCTGCTGCGCTTCAGACCACTACCGGAGCGCGTCCGCTGGCGGCAGCGGTAGGCATAGGGTTTCTCGTCGTCGGCATCGCCTTCAAGTTCGGGGCGGTGCCGTTTCATACCTGGCTGCCCGATGTCTACCAGGGCGCACCGGCTTGTACCACGCTGTTCGTGGCAACTGTCCCGAAGATTGCGGCTTTCTCCCTGGCCCTGCGCATGCTGGGCGACGGGCTCGACGTCCTGGCATCCGACTGGCGATTCCTGCTCGGTGCTGTTGCCATCGTTTCAGTGGTGGTGGGGAACCTGATCGCGATCGCGCAGACGAGCATCCGGCGAATGCTGGCCTACTCGACCGTCGGGCACGTTGGCTTCATCCTGCTGGGCTTCGCGTCCGGAGGCGCAGAAGGCATCAATGCCGCGCTGTTCTATACCCTCGTCTACATCGTCATGACCATGGCGGCTTTCGGCCTGGTCATCCTACTGAGTCCGGCCGGCCAGGAAGCTGATGCGTTTGACGACCTGCGCGGCCTGAACCAGCGCAGCCCCTGGTTCGCATTTCTGATGCTGCTGGTGATGGTCAGCATGATCGGTGTTCCGCCGCTGGCAGGCTTCTGGGCGAAGTGGTGGGTACTTTCTGCGTTGCTCGATGCGGGCCAGTTGTCGCTGGCGATCGTGGCTGTCCTGTTCTCCGTCGTCGGGGCTTTCTACTACCTCCGGGTCATCTGGCTGATGTATTTCGAGCCGCCGGCCATGACTGGCGCAAGAATGGCACCCGAGCTCGACCTGCGCCTGTTGCTGTCGGTCAACGCGCTGCTGGTGCTCGGTCTGGGCGTGTTTCCGGGCAACCTCCTGAGGCTTTGCGCCCGGGCCCTGGGGGCTGTCAGCGGCTGAAACGCCTGCCTGACTGGCGTTGCCCGGGGCGCCGTGACCGGGTAGTATCTCCAGTCCGCCGGTGCGGGGTGGAGCAGTCTGGCAGCTCGTCGGGCTCATAACCCGAAGGTCGCAGGTTCAAATCCTGCCCCCGCTACCAAATTCGCTGGAATAGCCCCTGACGGGGCTATTTCTTTATGCAGCGAGCCCATGGCGGGTCGCGCCAGGTCGCCTGGCGGGTCCGTCGCAAGGCGGAAGGAAGTGGGCCTATGGCCCATTTTTTGTTTGTGGGTCAGGAAGGGTCTGGCTGGTATATCCAGGGAAGTGGCTTCAGGCGAAAGCGAAGTGGCAACGACGAAACAGGCAATGCTGGAGTTGCTCGAGCCGGTCGTCGTCGGCCTCGGCTTCGAGCTGGTGGATCTCGAGCTGAATCTCGGGCGCGGCCGAGGGGCGTTGCGGCTTTATATCGACCACGTCGATGGCGTTACGGTTGATCATTGCGAGCAGGTGAGCCGCCAGGTGAGCGCAGTACTTGATGTAGCGGATCCAATATCGGGCAACTACAGCCTGGAGGTTTCGTCCCCGGGGCTTGACCGGCGCCTGAGCAAGCCGGCGGACTTCGACCGTTTCGCGGGTTGGGCGGTACAGATAAGGCTGCGGCGCCTGGTGGACGGTCGTCGACGCTTCAGTGGCAGGCTGCTGGCGCGCACCGGCGCGACGATCGAGGTGGAAAGCGATGCGACCGTATTCAGGATTCCGCTCGACGAAGTGGATGTGGCACGACTGGTGCCGGACCTTGCTGGACCGGCGGGTATTCGATGATCAGCGGACGTTGAACCGATGAACAAGGACATTCTGAACGTCGTTGACGTCGTCTCGAACGAGAAGGGCGTCGACAAGGAAATCATCTTCGATGCGCTCGAAGCGGCGTTGGCATCTGCTACGCGAAAGCGGCACGGAGACGCCATCGACGCCAGGGTCGCCATCGACCGGAGTACCGGGGACTACGAGACCTTCCAGCAGTGGAAGGTATTTGCGGATGACTCCAAGGAGCTCGAGTTTCCGGACAAGGAGCTCCGGATGATCGACGCAGTCGAGATCAACCCGGCTGCGCAACCGGGCGGCTATGTCGAAGTGCCGATCGAGTCGGTGGACTTCGGCCGCATCGCTGCGCAGACAGCCAAGCAGGTCATCGTGCAGAAGGTGCGCGAGGCCGAACGACGCAAGGTCGTCGAGGAATTCTCGGGCCGCGTGGGCCAGCTGCTGAGTGGCGTCGTCAAGCGTGTCGACCGTAACGGCACGTATCTCGATCTGGGGGGAAACGCCGAGGGATTCATTCCGCGCGAGAACATGATTCCGCGCGAGCCGGTCCGGACCTCCGACAGAATGAAGGCTATCCTTCGCGAGGTGCGTTCCGAACCCCGCGGCCCGCAGCTGTTCATGAGCCGCACGGCACCGCAGTTCCTCATCGAGCTGATGAAGATCGAGGTGCCGGAGGTCGGGCAGGGCTTGATAGAAATACTGGGCGCTGCGCGCGACGCCGGGCTGCGTGCCAAGATCGCGGTCCGCAGCAATGATCCGCGTATCGACCCCGTTGGCGCCTGCGTCGGCATGCGCGGCTCGCGTGTTACCGCCGTCTCCAACGAAATCGCCGGAGAGCGCGTCGATATCATCCCCTGGGATGAAAACAACGCCCAGTTCGTCATCAACGCCATGTCACCGGCTGAGGTCAGTTCCATCGTCGTCGATGAGGAATCCCACAGCATGGATATCGCTGTGGCCGAGGACAAGCTCTCACAGGCCATCGGCCGCGGAGGGCAGAACATCCGCCTGGCCAGCGAGCTCACTGGCTGGGAGCTCAATGTCATGAGCGAGGCGGCCGCTGAACAGAAGAGCGAAAGCGAAGCGCGGGTCGTCGTCGAGCTTTTCATGAACCAGCTCGATGTCGACGAGGATGTCGCGCTGATCCTCGTGCAGGAAGGGTTCTCCACAATCGAGGAGATTGCCTACGTTCCAGCGGCGGAACTGCTGGCTGTCGAGGAGTTTGACCAGCAGATCGTCGATGAGCTGCGCAGTCGTGCCCGCGATATCCTGCTCACGCAGGCTATCGCAAGCGAGGAAACGGCCGATTCGAGGGAACCCGCAGAAGACCTGGTGACCCTGGACGGGATGGATGACGATCTGGCAGGAATGCTCGCTTCGCGCGGAATCGTGACCCGCGAGGACCTTGCAGAGCAGGCTGTAGATGACCTGCTCGAAATCGACGGTTTGAGCTCACAGCGGGCAGCCAGCCTGATCATGGCCGCCCGGGCACACTGGTTCTCTGACGAAGAGGCGCCGGCCTGAAGGCCGTCAGCCATAGCGGAGCATTTGCATGTCGGACGTGACCGTTGCGCAATTCGCCGAAGTCCTGAAGGTGCCGGTGGAGAGACTGCTGGTACAGCTGGACGAGGCTGGAATCGCGGTCAATGGCGCGGATGACGTCATCAGCGAAGATGCCAAGATGGAGCTGCTGACGTTCCTGCGCCGCAGCCACGGGCATGCCGAGGACAGCAGCGGCGCCGGACCGAAGAAGATAACTCTCAAGCGCCGCACCCAGAGCGAGCTGAAGCTTGCCAGCAATCAGGGACGTGCACGCACGGTGAACGTGGAGGTCCGTCGCAAGCGAACCTACGTCAAGCGCGACGAGCTCGAAAAGGAGGCCAAGCAGCAGCAGGACGAGATCGACCGCAAGCGTCGCGAAGAGGAAGTGGCGCGCATGGAGGTCGAGCGCGAGGAGCGCGAGCGCGCCGAGGCCGAGCAGCGTGCGGAAACGGAGCGCAAAGAGCAGGAGACTCGTCGCAAATCAGAAGAGGAAGCGCGCCGGAAGGCCGAGGCCGAGTCTCGCGCAGCCGAGCAGGCAAAGCGGCAGAAGGATGCTGGCAAGAAGCGCGAAGCCAATGTCCGTGGGCGGAGCGATGAGGAAGCGCGGGCATGGGCCAAGGCTGCGCCGGCAGAAGTCGTCGATGGCGCAGCCACGCGCTACGGCCGCCAGGAGCTGCATGTCTCCACTGACATCAGCAGCCGTCGCAAGAAGAAGCGACCGGCTCGCCGCACAGGTGCGCTTTCGGTCGGCGACGCGAAGCATGGATTCGAGCGGCCGACCGCACCGGTTGTCCGCGACATCGAGATACCGGAGTCGGTAAAAGTCTCCGATCTTGCGCAGCATATGGCCGTCAAAGGCAGCGAAGTCATCAAGGTCCTGATGAAGCTCGGTGTGATGGCGACCATCAACCAGGTCATCGATCAGGACACTGCGACGCTGGTGGTCGAAGAGATGGGCCACACGGCGAAGGCGGCGCAGGCCGGCGGCGTCGAAGCCGAGATTCTCGCTGGCGTGCAGGCGACCGGGGAGGAGCTGCAGCGGCCGCCAGTTGTGACGATCATGGGTCACGTTGACCACGGCAAGACGTCGCTGCTCGACTACATCCGCAGCACCAAGGTGGCTGCCGGTGAAGCAGGCGGCATTACCCAGCACATCGGCGCGTACCACATCACGACGCCAAAGGGCGTGATCACCTTCCTCGATACGCCGGGCCACGAGGCCTTTACTGCGATGCGCGCGCGCGGCGCGAAGGTCACCGATATCGTTGTGCTGGTGGTTGCCGCGGACGACGGGGTCAAGCCGCAGACGGAAGAAGCCATACAGCATGCGCGGGCTGCCGAGGTTCCGATCGTCGTTGCCATCAACAAGATCGACAAGGGCGACGCTGATCCGGACCGAGTGCGCAACGAGCTTGTGCAACGCGGCGTCGTTCCCGAGGAGTGGGGTGGCGAGACGCTGTTCGTCAATGTTTCCGCGCGCACTGGTGACGGCGTGGAAAAACTGCTCGAATCGCTGTTGCTGCAGGCGGAATTGCTGGATCTGCGCGCCGCGAGAGAGGGTGCCGCTTCCGGCGTCGTGATCGAGGCCGGTCTGGAAAAAGGTCGCGGCGCCGTTGCTACCATTCTGGTGACCAGCGGCCGGCTCCAGCAGGGCGACATTCTGCTGGCCGGGCAGGAATACGGGCGCGTCCGCATGCTTTTCAATGCGGCCGGATCGGTAGTCAGGGAGGCGGGACCCTCCATGCCCGTCGCGGTGCTCGGGCTGTCAGGCATCCCAAGTGCCGGAGACGACAGCGTCGTGCTGGAGGACGAGCGACAGGCGCGTGAACTCGCCGACCTGCGTCGCGCGAGGGTCCGCGACACGAAGCTCGCGCAACAGCAGGCGGCCAACAAGCTTGAGGACGTATTCAGCCAGATCCAGGCAGCAGGTACCAAGCAGGTCCAGTTGCTGATCAAGGCTGACGTGCACGGCAGTGCCGAAGCGCTCTGCGAATCGCTGGCCAAGCTCTCGACCTCGGAGATACAGGTCAAAGTCATCGGCAGTGGTGTCGGCGGAATAACCGAGTCGGACGTCAACCTGGCCGCGGCATCCAAGGCGATCATCATCGGCTTCAACGTTCGGGCAGATGGAGCTGCGCGGGATGCCATGAAAGCAACGGGCGTGGATGTGCGCTACTACAGCATCATCTATGAGGCTCTGGATCACGTTCGGTCCGCGATGAGCGGCCTGCTGGCGCCCGAAGTACGCGAACAGATTGTCGGTCTCGCTGAAGTGCGCGACGTATTCCGCTCGCCGAAATTCGGCAGTGTCGCCGGCTGTCTCGTCATGGACGGCTACGTCAAGCGCAGCAATCCCGTGCGTGTTCTGCGCGACAATTTCGTGATCTTCGAGGGCGAGCTCGATTCGCTGCGCCGGTTCAAGGACGACGTCAGCGAGGTGCGCGCCGGGACGGAGTGTGGAGTCGGCGTTCGCAATTACAACGACGTCAAGGTTGGCGACCAGATCGAATGCTTCGAGCGCATTCAGGTAGCGCGGACGATCTGACGGCGTGTAGCCGTTGCGTCCCCGGCTGACGCATGCCCCGCGAGTTCCACCGCAGCAGACGCGTCGAGGACGCAATCCAGCGCATCCTGAGCGAGGCGCTGGGCGGTCATGTCCGCGATCCCCGTCTTTCAGGGGTCGCTATCACGCACGTGAGCGCGTCGCGGGATTTGAGCGTGGCGCGAATCTACTACTCAACGTTGGCCGGTGAGCCGCCGGGTCCGGAGGTGCAGCCTGCATTCGAGGCCGCGAGCGGGTTCCTGCGCGGCATCGTCGCGCGTGAGCTGCAATTGAGACAGGTTCCGGAGCTGAGGTTCTTCGCCGATCAGGCCCTGGAGCGGGCGCGTACGCTCGAGAAGCTGATTGACAAGGCCATTCGGCAAGGTCAGGGCGGGCCACCCGAGCCCGGCCACGGGACGGGCAACGATTGAAGGAGTCCGGGACCTCTGACTCGGCTCGACCGGCCTGGCGTGCCATTGACGGCATTTTGTTGCTCGACAAACCGCTGGGCTGGTCGTCTAACCAGGCCTTGCAGCGGGTCCGCAGGCTGCTCGGGGCCGCGCGCGGTGGCCATACAGGCAGTCTGGATCCGCTCGCAACCGGAATGCTGCCCCTGTGTCTTGGGCAAGCGACCAAGTTCTCTTCGTTTCACCTGGCTGCTGACAAGCGTTACCTCGTTCGACTGGTGCTGGGAGTCCGCACCAGCAGCGGGGACAGGGAGGGGGACCCCATGGAACGGGGACCTGACATCCTGCCGCCCGGGCGGCTGGAGGGGGTCCTGGCGGGCTTTCTGGGACCGCAGATGCAGATACCGCCGATGTATTCCGCCCTGAAGCGGGATGGCCAGCCGTTGTACCGCCTGGCTCGCCGCGGCATTGACGTCGAAAGAGAGGCCAGGCCGATCGTTATAGGCAGTCTGCGGCTGATGTCGGTCGGGCCCGCTGGCGCGGTACTGGAGGTCGGCTGCAGCAAAGGGACCTATATCCGAACCCTGGTAGAAGACATTGCTTCCGCTGCCGGTACGGTCGGGCACGTGGCAGAACTGCGGCGACTGGTCGTGGAGCCCTTCGATCCGGCCGGCATGGTGACCCTGGAAGCCCTTGAGGCAGACTGTATCGAGGGCCGGCTGGCGAGGGTATTGCCGGTCGATGCCGGACTCGATCGGTTGCCGTCGCTCGTGCTGCTCGCCGATGAGGTCCTGCGGCTTCGTCAGGGGTTGCCGTTGATGCGCGCCGGGCTCGCCGCAGGACCCACCACACTGCGTGCTTATGGCCCGAATGGCGAGTTTCAGGGGGTAGTGGAGGCCGACGCCGGTGGTGTCATCCGGGTGCGCCGGCTGATGTCTGGATAGGGGCGGCGGGTCAATTTTTCTCTGTAATTGGCCCTGCCACCTGAGTACAATACCGCGCGTTTTACAAGGGCAAGATTGTAGAGATCTCAAGGAGTAGCAGTTCATGCCCCTCTCGGGAGCCCAGAAGTCGAAGGTCATCGCGGATAACAGCCGCGGCAGCAAGGACACCGGTTCGCCAGAGGTCCAGGTGGCGCTGTTGTCGGCCCGCATCGATCAATTGACCGAGCACTTCGCGGTCCACAAGAAGGACCACCACTCCCGCAGGGGCCTGCTGAAGATGGTCAATCAGCGTCGCAAGCTTCTCGACTACCTGAATGGCGCCGACGCTGACCGGTACAAGACCCTGATCGACAAGCTGGGTCTGCGGCGCTGACGGACCCGGCGGGTCCGAGTTCTCCGATCTGATGCCCCATCCGGTGCGCTGATCCGCACCGGCAGTTCCGATTTCTTAAAACGATACAGGTAATGGCTGTGCCATCAATTAAAAAGACTTTCTCCTACGGCGAACACCAGGTCACGATCGAAACTGGCGAGATTGCCAGACAGGCCGACGGCGCGGTCCTCGTCACCATGGCCGATACGGTGGTGCTGGTCACGGCAGTGGCCGAGAAGACCGCGGAAGGCAACCGCGATTTCTTCCCGCTGACCGTCAACTACCAGGAGAAGACCTACGCGGCTGGTCGCATACCCGGAGGCTTCTTCAAGCGCGAAGGTCGTCCTGGCGAGAAAGAAACGCTCACCTCGAGGCTCATCGACCGACCGATCCGGCCGCTCTTCCCGGAGGGATTCAACAACGAAGTGCAGGTGATTGCGACCGTCGTTTCCATCAATCCGGAAGTGGATGCGGACATCCCCGCAATGATCGGCGCGTCCGCGGCATTAATGCTGGCAGGTGTGCCATTCGGCGGTCCGATCGCTGGCGCCCGTGTCGGATATATCGACGGACAGTATGTACTGAACCCCACCCGCAGCCAGATGCCGCTGTCCCAGATGGATCTGGTCGTCGCCGGCACGGCGGGTGCCGTCCTTATGGTCGAGTCGGAGATCAAGGTACTGCCGGAGGACGTGGTGCTGGAGGCCGTCATGTTCGGCCACAAAGCACTGCAGACTCCGATCAACGCCATCCAGGAACTCGTGCGCGAAGCGGGCAAGCCGCGCTGGAACTGGCAGGCCCCGGCGGTTGATCCTGCCTTGCGCAGTGCCGTGGAGGCGCAGGCTGGTCCGGCGATTGCAGAGGCTTATCGGATTCGCGAAAAGCAGCAGCGCACGAATCGCCTGGCAGAACAAAAGACCGCTGCGACGGCTGCTCTCGCTTCCGGTGACGGTGCTCGCTGGACCGCCGACCAGGTCGGCGAGGAATTTTCCGCTCTGGAGAGCCGGGTGGTCCGGCAGCGTGTGATCAACGGAGAACCGCGCATCGACGGGCGCAATTACACGACTGTGCGTCCGATCTCGATCCGCACCGGCATTCTTCCCCGTACGCATGGTTCCGCGTTGTTTACGCGCGGGGAGACCCAGGCGCTCGTGGTTACGACCTTGGGCACCGACCGCGATGCACAAATCATCGATGCGCTCGTGGGCGAGCACCGCGATCGATTCATGTTTCACTACAACTTCCCGCCGTACTCCACCGGCGAGATATCCTTCATGACGTCTCCGAAGCGCCGCGAGATCGGCCACGGCCGCCTGGCTCGTCGTGGCGTCACTGCCGTGCTGCCCGACCTGGCGAATTTCCCCTATGTCCTGCGCGTAGTGTCCGAGATCACGGAGTCGAACGGCTCGAGTTCCATGGCGTCGGTTTGCGGCGCAAGCCTTGCCCTCATGGATGCCGGTGTTCCAACGTCAGCGCCGGTGGCTGGCGTTGCGATGGGGCTCGTCAAGGAAGGAAGCCGCTACCAGGTCCTGACCGACATACTCGGCGACGAGGATCACCTTGGTGACATGGACTTCAAGGTGGCCGGCACCTCCACCGGGGTCACGGCACTGCAGATGGATATCAAGATCGACGGTATCACCCGGGAGATCATGCAGGACGCGTTGAAGCAGGCGCGCGAGGCCCGGCTGCATATTCTGGGCGAGATGAACAAGGCGTTGGCGGCGCCGCGCCAGAAGATGTCCGACTGGGCGCCCACCATCATCACGATCCGTATCGATCCTGAGAAAATTCGCGATGTCATCGGCAAGGGCGGCTCAGTGATAAGAGCCATTACCGAAGAGACCGGCACCACGATCGACATCGACAATGACGGCACCGTCAAGATTGCCTCCGTGAACGCGGTGGCCGGACGGGAGGCTCAGCGGCGTGTGGAGCTCATAACAGCCGATGTCGAGGTCGGCGCCGTGTACGAGGGTCGGGTTGCCCGACTGATGGACTTCGGTGCGTTCGTGACGATTCTTCCCGGTCGGGACGGGCTCGTGCACATCTCGCAGATTTCCGAGGAGCGCGTGGAGCGGGTCGGTGACAGGCTCCGAGAGGGCGATTTCGTGCGGGTAAAGGTGCTGGAGGTCGATCGGCAGGGCCGCATTCGCCTCAGCATGAGAAACGTGGACGCCGCCTGATCGGCGGCGCCCACGGTCAGTCTTCGGCGTTACGCATCCAGGGCGTGTCTCGCGCCCTGGGTGTCCTTCAGTGCTGCTCTCAGGCGTTCCGCCAGGCCGGGATCCCGTTCCCGCGTCGACAGGCGAATCAGGGCTGCCAGGAAGTCAGCGGTCAGGAGTGACGCCCCGCTGCGTTCGGCGTCGCCGATGATCTGCAGCAGCACGGTTGCCGTGATGTTCTTGCCGCTGGCCTGATCAGCCACCTCTATTTCGCCACCGTCCGTGATGACATTTCTCAGGTCATCCAGATTCACGTAGCGACTATCGACGGTGTCGTAGAGACGACGGTTGGCGTACTTGCGGATCAGTCTGGGTTTGCTCATGGCGTGCGTATTCTCCGGTTGGTTCGCTTGGGCAGCCACAGAAAGTCGTTCTGCTGCTGCCATGCCGGTTCGACATTCACTCCGGCCGGATAGTTCGCCGCAGTGGGGTAGGCGCTATCGCCCGTCTGGAATCATGGGGTTACCGCGAACCGGAGGGGCATCGGAATCTGCCTGATGGGAGCGAACGCGCCGGTTGCCGGCGAATGCGGCTGCGTGACGGCTGAAGCGCACTCAGAACCCGTCTTCGCGGTCCCTGAACTGCCGTTCCGCGAGCTCGCGCCGTTCTTGCGCTTCTAGCGACAAGGTCGCGACCGGCCGTGCCTCCAGCCGACGCAGTCCGATCTCTTCGCCGGTCTCTTCGCAATAGCCGTAAGTGCCATCGTCAATGCGATTGAGTGCCGACTCGATCTTCTTCAGAAGTTTGCGTTCGCGGTCGCGGGTGCGAAGTTCGAGGCCAAATTCCGACTCCTGGGTAGCGCGGTCATTCGGATCCGGGAAATTGCTGGCTTCGTCCTGCATGTGGTGGACGGTGCGATCGACCTCTTCCATCAACTCGCGTTTCCACGCTCGCAGGATGCTGCGGAAGTGGGCGGTCTGCCGATCGTTCATATACGCCTCGCCCGACTTCGCCTGATACGGTGGGATGCCGTGAATCAGTCCGACGCTGCTCGTGAGTGGCGCCCCATCGCTCCGGCGACCCGGCGATGGACGGACAACGGAGCGAGCGGGCGGTCGCCGGGCTGGCTTAGAGGAGGGGCGTGCCGGTCCCGCCGAAACGGGGAAACGGGCCGAGGATCGGGCTGGCCGTACCGGTGATTTTTTCACTGTCTGTGATGCTGTTGACTTGGGCGGTGCTGCGACTGCGGGCCGGGAGGCTCGCTTCGCTGGCGTGGCGGGTTTCTTCGGGACTGGCTTGGCTTTCCCGGCGGAAGCGCGGCCTGAACTTTTGGCGATCGGGCGCTTTTTTGCGGCCATGGCAAATCCATGCGGTTTTCGCGAAACGCGGCATTATACAGACAGAGGTCGCGACTAAAAGGGCCAGAATAGCCTGAGAAAACAATGATTTTCGCTGGTTCTAGGCGGCAGGGTCGGGCGGGACTGTCACCAACGGTGGTGGTTCCCAACCCGGTTTTCGATATTCGGCCCTGACCGATGTGCAAAGACCGCCGCGGACATTGAAGTCAGCGGTCAGTCTCAGGAAGCGCGGTGCAATCCTTGCGACCAGGTCGTCGCGGATGCGATTGGTGACAGCTTCGTGGAACGCACCTTCGTTGCGGTATGACCAGTAATAGAGTTTCAGGGATTTCAGTTCGACACAGAGCAGGTCAGGAACGTATTCCAGGGTAATCGTGGCGAAGTCCGGCTGCCCTGTCTTCGGGCACAGGCAGGTGAATTCCTGCGTGCGGATGCGAATCGTGTAGTCGCGATCCCGGGAAGGGCTTGGAAAGGACTCAAGCAATGCGCGATCGGGGCTCATTGGGGCATTCGATTCGTGCGAGAAGCGGTTTCGCGGAAGTCGGCATGTTGCGTGTCAATGCTGTTTTTTTAATTTACACTACCCGCCGTGCGCGGACTATGAATGGGGAGCCATGCGCCTGTCGTCGACAGGAGCAGCATGGCTGCATGGTCAGGGCGCATCTCGGAGGTGCGCATTGAAACGAATTTCGGATCCGGTGCCGGGACCATTGGCCTGTCGCTGCCTTCCGGCCATGACGAGATAGTTCGGCCATGCGTCTCAGCCGGATCAAATTGGCAGGTTTCAAGTCTTTCGTCGATCCGACGACGTTCCAACTGCCCTCGAATCTTGTCGGTATAGTCGGGCCCAATGGCTGCGGCAAGTCGAATGTCATCGATGCCGTGCGCTGGGTCATGGGGGAAATGTCGGCCAAGCATCTGCGTGGCGATTCCATGGCCGACGTTATCTTCAACGGCTCGTCCACGCGCAAGCCGGTCGGTACAGCCAGCATCGAGCTGTTCTTCGACAACTCCGCAGGCCTGGTTGGCGGGCAGTATGCCCAGTACGCCGAAATCGCGCTGAAACGGACACTGTCCCGTGACGGCACCTCATCCTATTTTCTGAACAATACCCGCTGCCGTCGCCGGGATATCACTGAAATTTTCCTCGGTACCGGGCTCGGCTCCCGCGGGTACTCGATCATCGAGCAGGGTATGGTCTCCCGGCTGGTGGAGGCCAAGCCCGATGACATGCGCAACTACATCGAGGAGGCGGCCGGAATATCCAAGTACAAGGAGCGGCGACGCGAGACCGAAACGAGGATCCAGCACACCCGCGACAATATGGCGCGCCTGAACGACCTGCGCGAAGAGATCGCCAAGCAGATCGAGACTCTCCAGCGCCAGGCGCGGACCGCGGAACGTTACCGTGAACACAAGGCGCGGGAGCGTCGGCTGGAGGCTGAGCTGCTGGGGTTGAAACTCGCGGAGCTGGATGCGTCCCTCGAACGCTCCAACATGGACCTGGCCCGTCAGGAGACGGCCAAGGAGGCGGCCATTGCCGATCAGCGTCGGATCGAGGCTGGCATCGTCTCGGCCCGCGAGAGGCATGTTTCGGCGACCGAGGCATTCAACAGCGCGCAGGCCCGCTACTACGCCGGCCAGAGCGAGATTTCCCGGCTGGAACAGGGCACTGCCCACGCGAGGGAGACGCGCGACAGGCAGCGGGCGGATCACACCCAGGGTCTGCAGCAGATCGCGGATATCGACGCGCAGATAGCCCGTGATCAGTCGATGCTTGGCGATGCTGGCAGGTCGCTGGGCTTGCTGGAGCCTGAGCTTGCCCGCTTGCGCGATGCCGCTGCTGCTGCATCCGTTCGCCGTGAGCAGGCCGAGCAGGCACTCGATGACTGGCAGCACGCCTGGCAGGAATTCAATCTCGGCTTGAAGGAGCTGCAGCAGGCTGGAGCGCTGGAACGGACCCGTATAGAACACCTTGCTGCGCAACTGGGGCAGCTCAGCCGGCAGCAGCAGGCGCTGGACGCGGACCGCGGTGCGATTGCGCTGATCGATTTCGACGGTCGCAGTGAAGCCCAGCGAGCGGTGGAGCACGGTTTGGCTGTCCGCTCGGAAGAGTTACAGTCGCAAATCCGGGACACGGACCGGGAATTGGCGCGATCGGCCGAGTCCGAGAGGGCGCTCAGTGACAGGTTCGAGCAGTTGACGGCTGACCTCGCATCGCGGAAGGGACAGATAGCAGCCCTGGCGGCCATCGAGCAGACCATGCTCGGCGCGGACGACGAAGCCCTGACCGGATGGCTCACCCGCGAAGGCCTTGCGGCCAAGCCCAGGCTGGCACGGCAGCTTCGGGTAGAAGAAGGATGGGTGTTGGCCGTGGAAACGGTGCTCGGAGATTTTCTTCACGCGGTTTGCGTGAAGGGCTTCGCGCATCACCTGGGCGCGCTGCCGGACTCCCAGGTGATACTCGTGGAAAACACCGGCCTCGCCGCAGCGCCCGATCCACGCAGCCTGCTATCCAGAGTAGCGGAACCAGGCCGGGCTTATAGCCTGCTTGCCAACGTCCTGACCGCCGACAATCTTGCCGACGCTGTGCGCCTGCAGGGAAGTTGCAAGGCGCACGAGTCCGTGGTCACGCGCGATGGCGTCTGGCTCGGCCCGGGTTGGGTTCGAGTTAACCGCGGCCAGCGCAGTACCCATGGCCTGCTCGCACGTGCGCATGAATTGCGTGATCTGGAACGGACCGCCACCGCCCTGCAGGAACAGATCAGTGCGGTTGATCGTGAACGACAAGGCGTACGTGGCCGGGTGGAAGCTGCCGGTCGGCGCCGGCTGGCCTTAGCGGCCGAATGCAATCCGGTCATCCGCGACCACGCCGAGGCGATCGCCGTGCTCGATGGGCTGCGGGCGGAGAAAGATCGCGCCGACGCACGGTTCTCAGCGCTGGACCGGGATATCGGCCAGGTGGCGGGAGAGATGGCTGGTCTGCGGGATGCGCTGGATTCGGCCCGGAAAAAGGCCGACACCGCGGATGAAGCGGCCGGCGTCGAGGCCGCGCGCCGGCCAGATCTTCAGCGCCGCCAGGCAGAGCTGCTCGCGACCTACGAGGAGGCGCGCTCGAGCGAGGATGCCGAGCGCGCAAAGGTGACGGCGCTGGATCTGGAGCATGAGCGCCTGCGGGTGACGCTGGAGTCGGTCAGCTCTGGCCTTGCCAGGCTCACTGCACAACGAAGTCAGCTCGACGAACGCAGGGTTGTGCTGGACAGTGACATCGCTGCCCACGAACCCGCTCTTGTCGAGCTGCAGCGACAGTTGTCATTGCATCTCGAGGACCAGTTGGCGGTCGATCGCGACCTCGCTGCACGCAGAGGCGACCTGGAGGAAGTCGAATCGGCATTGCGCACCCATGAGAGCGACAGGGCTGCTGCGGAGAAGGCTGTCGCCGCAGTCCGGGAAGCCCTCGAATCGATTCGGCTGCAGGTGCGTGAGGTCGAAATACGTCGGGAAGGGGTGCTGGAGGCTTTCGCGGCCAACGGCGCCGTCCTGGACGAGGTATTGCGCGATATGCCGCCCGATGCTGCCGTCGTCCCCTGGCAGGAAGCGCTCGACGACGTTCGCCGGAAAATTGAACGCCTCGGACCGATCAATCTCGCCGCTATTGAACAATTCAGCGAGCAGTCGGAGCGCAAGAAATACCTCGATGCGCAGAACGACGACCTGATCGCGGCGCTTGATACGCTCGAGCAGGCTATCCGCAAGATCGACCGCGAGACCCGCGCGCGATTTCAGGAAACTTTCGAAAACGTCAATCAGGGCCTGAAGCGGATATTTCCGCGGCTCTTCGCAGGCGGGCATGCCTACCTGTCCCTGGAGGGCGAGGATGTTCTGTCCGCCGGTGTTACGGTCATGGCCCGTCCGCCCGGCAAGCGCAACAGTCATATACATCTTCTGTCGGGGGGCGAGAAGGCGTTGACGGCGGTTGCGCTGATTTTCGCGATTTTCGAGCTGAATCCGGCGCCTTTCTGCCTCCTCGATGAGGTCGATGCGCCGTTGGATGAAGCCAACGTCGGGCGTTTCTGCGACATCGTGCGTGAGATGGCGCAGCGCGTGCAGTTCGTTGTCATTACGCACAACAAGACAACGATGGAGATGGTCAATCAGCTGACAGGCGTCACGATGAACGAGCCCGGCGTGTCCAGGCTGGTGTCGGTAGACCTAGACGCAGCTGTCCAGCTGGCGGCCAGCTGAGGGAGCTACGACGATGGGAGAGCTGCGTTGGGTGCTGCTCGGTGCCGGTATCCTCGTTTTGCTCGGCGTTTTCCTGTGGAGCCAACGGCAGAAGTCTGCCGGCAGCGCGGGCTCACCGATACCCTTTGGTCGGCGCGAACCGAAGCCGGGTACGACAGTGACTGGCGCTGTGGTCGACTCTGTTGCGACCAGGTCAGCGGAGGGTTCGCAGCCGCACAAGATCATTGCCGTCCGCCTGACCGCGCCCGCGAGCGGCACGTTCGCAGGCGACTTGCTGCAGGCGGCACTGACGGATGCCGGTCTGCGTCACGGCCTCTATGGAATATTCCACCGGCATGATCCGGCCGATGACCGCGTTATCCGCTTCAGCGTCGCAAGCCTCGTGGAGCCGGGAAGATTCGACCTGGCACGTTTCGCAACCGATCGATTTCCCGGAGTCAGCCTGTTTTTGCCGGTGGCGCCAGGCGTGGACAATGTCGCTGTATTCGACGAAATGATGTCCACCGCCAGGAAAATGGCCGCGCGTCTCGAAGGAGAGTTGCTTGACGAGCGTGGCAGCCGCCTGAGCGTCCAGCGCGAGCGCTATCTGCGCGAGGAAGTAATCCAGCAGACCCGGCAGTTCGCCACGGCCTCCTGACACAGGCGGACGACGTGCCTGCCGTACCAGACAGTGCACGGACCCGGGCGCAGCGGCTCCGCCAGGAGTTGCACCAGCACGGGCATCGATACCACGTCCTGGACGACCCGGTCATCAGTGATGGCGAGTACGACCGGCTTTTCCAGGAGCTTGCCGATCTGGAAGCGCTCTACCCGTCGCTCGTCGTTCCTGAATCACCGACACAGCGGGTCGGTGGGGGGCCTGTGGCTGGTTTCGCCGAGGTGCGCCACAGCGTGCCTATGCTGTCGCTTGAAAACGCATTCACCAACGACGACGTATCGGGATTCGTAAAGCGTGCGATGGAGCGGGCGGGCGGCGAAAGCCCGATCGAATTTTCTGCCGAGCCGAAACTCGATGGCGTCGCCATCAGCATCCTGTACGAAAAGGGCTTGCTGAAGCAGGCGGCCACGCGGGGCGATGGTTCAGTCGGTGAGGATGTTACGCACAACGTGCGCACGATACCGACGGTACCGCTGCGGATCGATGGCAGGGGATTTCCGGACCGGTTGGAGGTTCGCGGCGAAATCTGCATGCCTCGTGCGGGATTCGTCGAGCTGAATCGGCGCGCAGCCGAGAGCGGCGAAAAGTCGTTCGTCAACCCGCGCAATGCCGCGGCGGGCAGCCTGCGCCAGCTGGACCCGAGGATCACGGCGAAGCGTCCACTCGAGATCTTCATATACGGCGTCGGCGAAGTCAGTCGCGGCCCGCTGGCAGCGACCCATATCGGGGTGCTCGAGAGCCTGAGAAAATTGGGGTTTCGCGTCAACCCGCTCGTCGAGGCGGTGAATGGCCTGGAGGGCTGCCTGGCGTATTTCGGCAAGGTCGCACGATTGCGCGAGGAGCTTCCTTACGACATCGATGGGGTCGTCTACAAAGTGAACGATCTGGCTCTGCAGGGCCGGATGGGCTTTATTGCCCGTGCGCCGCGCTGGGCAGTCGCGCACAAGTTTCCAGCCGAGGAGCAGATCACGACCGTGGAGGCCATCGAATTCCAGGTCGGCCGAACCGGTGCGATCACGCCGGTTGCGCGGCTGGCGCCGGTGTTCGTTGGTGGCGTGACGGTCAGCAATGCCACACTGCACAACATGGATGAGCTGCATCGCAAGGACGTCAGGGTTGGAGATGCGGTGATCATCCGTCGGGCAGGCGATGTAATACCGGAGATTGCAGGAATCATTCGCGAGCGACGGCCGCCAGGGACGCGCGTCGTGAAATTGCCATCGCGTTGTCCTGTGTGCAACTCGCCGGTGGTCAAGGAGGAGGGCGAGGCTGTCGCAAGATGCTCGGGAGGCGTGGTTTGCAGTGCTCAACGAAAGGAGTACCTGCGGCACTTTGCTTCGCGACGCGCCATGGACATCGAGGGTCTGGGCGAGAAGCTTATCGAGCAGCTGGTTGACAAGGAGATGGTTTCCTCGCCAGCAGACCTGTACGCGCTCTCTCCGACGGACCTCGCAGGGCTCGATCGCATGGGGGAGAAGTCCGCGGAGAATCTGCTGGCAGCGATCGCTGCCAGCAGGTCGACGACTCTTCCGCGGTTTCTCTATGCGCTGGGCATCCGTGACGTCGGTGAGGCGACGGCATTGGCCCTGTCCGGCCACTTTGGCGACATCGATGGCCTGCATGGGGCGGGCGAGGAAGCGTTGCAGGAGATCCCGGACGTGGGTCCGGTCGTGGCCGCGCGAGTCGCGGAATTCTTCCGTAACCCGCACAACCGGCAGGTAGTAAAAAACCTGCTGGCGGCAGGCATCACCTGGCCACGCCAGGCGGCAGCAGGCGAATCGGATGGCCCGTTGGCTGGCGAGACCGTGGTCGTCACCGGGACGTTGACAGGGCTGAGTCGTGACGAGGCGCACGACCGGATACGCGCCGCCGGTGGCAAAGTGGCATCCAGCGTCTCGAAAAACACAACGATCCTCGTAGCCGGAGAGTCCGCCGGCTCCAAGCTCAAGAAGGCCCGCGATCTGAATATCGCGATCCTTTCCGAAGAAGAGTTCTTGAAACGTAGCCGCTTGCGGAGTGCTGAAGAATGACTACCGAACTGGGACGGCAAAAGCTGCACCGTGTGCTCGCAAGCGTGCTGATTCCGCTCGCAAGAACATTGCTGCGGTTCGGCGTCACCTACACCGAGTTCGCCGACATTTCGAAGAGGGCGTTTGTGAAGGCGGCAGAAGCTGACTATGGTGTTCGACACCGGAAAGTTAGTACAGCGCGGGTTGCCTTGCTTACCGGGATGTCGAGACGAGAAGTCAGGAAGCTTAGGGAGTTGTTGGCGAAAAGGCCTATTGAGTCAGTTGCGGCAACTAGTCTGCCTGCCGAAGTCTTGGATCTATGGCATACCAACCCAAGTTATCTCGACACACAGGGGTTTCCACGGCCTTTGCCACGAAGTGGCCAAGGTTCGTTCGCGACAATCGTCCAAGCATTGTCGTCGGATCTTTCTCCGAGGGCGGTTGAGCGCGAGCTATTGCGGGCCGGTGCGATAAGGCAAATAGGAAAAAGTCGGATTCAACCGACAAGCCGCGAATACGTGCCTGGAGACCCAATGGGTAAGGCTCTAGAGGGTCTTCAATTAGGATTGCGCAGGCTCACGGAAACCATCTGCCACAACGCTGATCCGGCGAACCGGAGAAGCCCATACTTCGAAAGGGTTGTGGTGGCAGATGGCGTCGATGCGTCAGACGCAAAAGTCGTCCGCGACGGGATCGCAGGAATACTTTCGAATTTCTCAGAAACCGTTGACGACCATTTGACAACGTTTACCGAGAGAAAGAAACGCAGAAATTCGGCGCGAGAGTCGAGTAGGACGGTCGGCGTAGGTCTGTTTTTCTTCGACAGCCAGTCGTCAAACTAACTAGAAAACACTCTCTACTTGGCACCGGAACCGGTGATGCCCTTGGCACCGGAGCCGGTGATGCCCTTGGCGCCGGAGCCGGTGATGCCCTTGGCGCCGGAGCCGGT
>Ga0194132_10001210_pt1 | contig 52376 bp, 53 predicted proteins | sample TA2KigOf80mmetaG_FD_148612 | JGI IMG/M metagenome (GOLD analysis project Ga0194132, IMG submission 148612) | Freshwater microbial communities from Lake Tanganyika, Tanzania - TA2015054 Kigoma Offshore 80m | ecosystem: Environmental > Aquatic > Freshwater > Lake | place: Tanzania: Lake...
GCCCGCGACCAATGTGTGATCGTAGATGTCGAAGTACTCGGGCCACACGCCCAGGACCTGCGACCGCGCATTCCAGCGCAGGTAGGACACCTGCATCTGGTTGCTCTGCTCCGGCGAGACCTGCAGCAGGCCGCCGGTCTCTTCGCGCAGCGCCACCGCGTCGTCGATCGACATCTCGGCGTCGCCGCGCGAGACCCCGAACGAGAACTGTTGGCCGGGCCGGATGGTGAGCACGGTCGTGCCCATCCGGTTGATCTCCTCCTGCACGCGACGCTGCGCGCCCTCGCCGAGCGCGACCATGGTGATGACCGCCGCGATTCCGATGACGATGCCGAGCGTGGTCAGGACGGAGCGCAGGAGGTTCGCCCGCACCGCGCCCATCGCGACCTTCACGATCTCGAAGCTCAGCATGCGCGTGGCCTACTCGCCGGGAGGCCCACCACCCCGGAATCCGCCACCCCCGCCGAATCCGCCCCCGCCACCCCCGCGGCCGCCACCGGGGATCGGCACGTTGCCGCCGAACGGGTTCTGTCCGCCCATGCGCCCGCGCATCTGCTCGAGGAAGGCCTGCTGCTGAGCCTGCAGCTGAGCCGCGGTCACGATCACCAGCTGCTCGCCCACCTCGACGCCGCTCATGATCTCGGTGTTGTCCCAGTCACCCAGTCCCATTTGCACGAGGCGCGGCTGTGGTGAGCCATCCGCCCCCATCACGAAGACGGCTGCGGGCCGCGTCTGGCGTGCCGACTGCGAACCACTACCCGCGGCGGGAGCGCCACCTCCCGCGGTCGGAGCACCACCGCCGACTCCACCACCACCGACTCCACCGCCGCGACCCGGACCAGCACCCTGCCCGCGCATGCCCTGCATGAGCGCGCGCATCGAGTCCTGCGAGATCGCCCCGCTCTGGACCTGCGCCATCAGATCCTGCATGCGAGCCTGCATTTCGGGGGGCAGCTGCCCACCGGCGCGGCCACCGCCGTTGCGTCCGCCGCGACCGCCGGTGCCTCCGCCGCCCCCGCCGCCGAACCCACGCTGGCCGCCTTGGCCAACTTGGCCGCCCTGACCCCCACCCATGCCGCCTTCGCCGCCGCCGGCACGCGCAGTAAAGGTGCGCCCACCCCCACCGGCCGAAGCGAAGGCCGTCAGGTCGAGCGACTCGACGTCCAGCCCGAGTGCCATCGCCGCCGGGCCGACGTCCTCGGCCTGAACGATCGCGTTGTTGGGCACGAGCAAGACGTCGCGCGCTTCGTCGATGAACACCTCGACCTCGGCGTTCATGCCTGGCTTGAGCAGGCCGGAGGAGTTGTCGAGCGACACGATGACGGGGAACATGGTCACGTTCTGCTCGACGACGGCCTGCGGCTCGATCTTCTCGATGACACCGTTGAACGTCTGATTCGGGAACGCCTCGACGGTGACCGCGGCGGGCAGATTCGCCCGGAGCAGGCCCATGTCGGTCTCGTCGACGAGCGTGCGCACCTGCATCTCGGCCAGATCCGCCATCAGGAAGAGTGCGGTCCCGCCAGAGACGTTCTGTGACGCCGACTGAATGACGACGCCCTCCTCGACGTTCTTCTGGATGATGGTTCCATCCATCGGCGCCCGAATCGACACGTCGTTGAGCTGGAGCTGCGCGAGCTCGAAGTTCGTCTCGGCACGCACGAGCTCGGCCTGGGCATTCGTGTGGTCGAGGCGAGCGTTCTCGTGCTCCTGCTGCGTGATGACGCTGGCCGCGAGCAGCTGGTTAGACCGCTCGAGCTGCGCCGCCGCGATCTCGAGACGCGCGCGCGAGACCTGGAGGTTGGCTTCGACCTGGTTGTAGTTGTTGCGCACGTCGCGGGGATCGATCTCCGCCAGCAGCGTGCCGCGCGCGACTTGATCGCCGACGTCGGCGTGCAGGCGCAGGATCTCGCCCGACGCCTTCGACTTCACCTCCACCCTGCGGACCGGCTCGACATTCCCGGTGGCCTCGGCGCGAATCACCATGTCGCCTCGGCGAACCGTCGCCGTCAGCCGCGTGGGCGCGCCCTCCACCGCCGCCTCTCCCTCGCCGCACCCCATCAGCAGGACGAGCCCAGCCACGGATGCCGCTGCGCCCGCCCAGCTTCGGTTCATGCCATGCTCCCCGCCGGCTCGTTCATGAAGTCCCGCTCGATCACGCCGTCCTTCAGGTGCACCTGCCGCTTGGCGTAGCCGGCGATGTCGTGCTCGTGCGTCACTAGGACGATGGTTTGGCCGTGTTCGTTAAGCTCGGTGAGCTGCCGCATGATCTCGCCGCTGGTGATCGAGTCTAGGTTGCCGGTCGGCTCGTCGGCGAGCAGCAGCGCGGGCTCGTTCACCAGCGCGCGCGCGATCGCGACGCGCTGCCGCTGGCCGCCGGACATCTCCGGGGGCTTGTGGCCGACGCGATCGGCGAGGCCGACGAGGGCGAGCCTCTCTTCCGCCCGGCGGCGGCGCTCCTTGGTCGGCATTCCTGCGTAGATGAGCGGCAGCTCCACGTTGTGCAGCGCGGTCGCGCGCGGCAGGAGGTTGAAGGTCTGGAAGACGAAGCCGATCTCCCGGTTCCGCACCCGCGCGAGCCGGTCGTCCGAGAGCTCGCTGACGAGCTGGCCATTCAGCCAGTACTTGCCCGCCGAGGGCTTGTCCAGGCAACCGATCATGTTCATGAGCGTGGACTTGCCACTCCCAGACGGTCCCATGACGGCGACGAACTCGCCGCGCCCGATGACCAGGTCGACGCCACGCACGGCGTGCACGGTCTCCGCACCCAGGACGTAGTTCTTCACGAGTCCTTCGGTCCGAATGATCTCGTCGCTCACGGCAAAGCTCTCCCTGGCCTGCGTGTGCGCAGGCTCCTGAACGGGCCTCGGCCCGATGTCTGTGATGTCACTGGTTACCGGCGATCGCCCTGCCTGGCGCGCTCTTCGCGGGGGCGGTCGTACTCCTCCTCGAGGCGCCGGCGGTACTCGGCCCTGCGCTCCTCGGGGAAGACGGCGGCGAGGGCGTCGCGCGTCTGTTGGATGAGCGCGTCGTAGCTCGCGTCGTAGGCCTGCTGCGCGACGCCGAACTCCTCGTGCAGGACATTCATCCGTTCCCGGTGCACCACCATGATCGAATCCATGCTCGCGCGCTGCTCAGCCGTAGGATTCATGGTCTCGTACACGTAGGGCCGGTTCCTTCGTCCGGTGGACGGCGCATCGTCGCTCGACGACTCCACGGTCATCGCATCGGCCGGCCCGCCGCTCGCAGCGTATCCGAGCAGTAATCCCGACCCGAAGACCAACGAGAGCACGAGTGCTGCCACGAGCTTGGTACGAGAGCCCTGCTCCATGGTCAGAACGCCTCCACGGCGAAGAGGATCGCCTCGCGCGTGCGCGCCGGCGAGGCCATGACCGGAATCGTCTCGCCCTCGATCTCACTCACCAGCATCTCCTCGAGGGACATGGGCACGGGGGCGAGCCCACGCCACATGAGGAACCCCGCCACCGCCGCGGCGAGCAACGCGGTGGGGACGACAGCGCGTGCCCACGACTGCACGACATCGCCCACGGTCAGACGAGCTGCCATCCGACGGCGCGCGAGCTCGCGGGCCGCCCCGTTCAGGACCCAACCGCGGAAGCGCAGCCAGTAGTTGGGGTCGTCATTGGCCGGATCCATGTACGAGAGCGCCTGAGCGATCTCGACGTCTCGACCGAGCTCGTCGGTCTCTGCTGCCTCACGCCATTCACGGTTCATGGAGCTGCCCTCATCATCTCCCGCATCCCTGGAACGCCTTCGAGAGCGCTTCTCAGTGCCTTACGCGCGAAGTGTAAGTGTGATCGTACGGTCCCGCAGGGCAGGTCCAGGCGATCTGCGATCTCTCTGTGCTTCCACCCCTCCAGGTCGTGCAGCAGGACGATCTGCCTCTGCACTTCCGGGAGGTCCATCAATGCTCTCTTCAACAGCCCTCTCAATTCATTGGTCTCGGCGATTCGCTCCGGCGTCGGCACTCTCGAGCGGGTGCCCGGCGGCACCTCGTCCGTCGCCCGCAGCGACTCCCTTCGTACCAGGTTCTTCGAGCGATTGCGAACGATGGTCATGAGCCATCCCCCGAACCGCTCCGGGCTCCGGCACTCCTCGAGGCGGGCGAGCGCCACGAGGAAGGACTCCTGAGCCGCGTCCTGTGCGTCCTCGTGCCGACCGGTCACGGACAGCGCCACCGCGTACGCGGGGCGTTGATACCGCTCCACTAGCCTACAGAAGGCCAGCTCGTCGCCATTCCTGGCCTTCTGGACCAGCTCGCTGTCCGGCGGCACTTCGAACGTGTTCAATGACACCGAAGCGGAAGCCCGTGTTGAGGCGTTTCCCAGTACTACGGCGCGAATCGGCCGTTGGATCCAGACATCCATCCCGCGGCCCGCCCAGCAGATGCTGGCCGCGCTCGACTCGTTACAAGATGGGGCCGGTCGTCAGGTACGGCGAGCGCCGTCGGCATCTTCGAAGAAGGGTCGCCTGCCGCCCGGGGGTACGGCCTCGGTCGCCCGGGAAAGCGCCGATTCCAGGACCTCCTGCGTGAGGTCCGACAGGGCACGGCCGGGCGCCAACGATTGCAGGGCGGGAGCTTCGGCGCCCTCGGCACGAAACCCCAGTAGGAGTAGAGGAGCGGCCGCCCCCCCCACCCGCCCGGCGCGCCCCAGAACGCGTACCCACCACACCCCGCCGCGACCGGATACGCTGATCTCCCCGTCGGTTGGCGCCCGGTCGCCGGGCACTCCAACCTGGACGGTCGACGTCACTGCTCCGTGCGCCGCGCCTGGAGGTCCCGCCCCAGCGGGTTCGACCCCCTTCAGGTCGCGGATTTACGGCTCGATCGGCTCCATTGGACGCCCAACATGCGCCCATTGCAGCCCCCGGGCAAAGAGACGTAATTACCAGCCGGCCGTCGACCCCCGCCAGCCACCCATGGCACAACAGCAACCCAAAGCGCAGGCGAAGCGGGAGTACGCTCAGCTGCTCAGGCTGTACGAACAGCTCCTCGGCCAGTTCGCGCGCGCGCGAGTCGCTACTGGCTCCCGGAACGGGCGGGCTGGTGAAGGAAATCAAACTGAGAACCGGCTCCGCCCCCGACCTCACGGACATCAAGACCTCCGTCGAACATGCGATCCGCGCGCTCAAGCTGTCCGAGTCGCAGGTCCGCAGCGCGATGGGCCAGGAGATGGATGCTTCGTTCCACGTCGAGGGGATCTCCAACATGCCGGCGTACCTGCAGCGCTTCCTCGCGGAGCGTGCTCAGGAGCCCGGCTTCACCTACCAGGTCGAGCAGGACCCGGTCAGGGGATGGATCGTCTCGTGGAAGGAGTTCACCCACCGCGGGACGGTGCGCGGATACGGTCAGTTCTGCGAGCGGCCGTACGCCTGGATTGAGGACTGAGCCGCCTTTCCCCGTCGCCCGGACACGGCATCCAACGTGTCCTGCCCGTAGAACATCCTGATGTACTTCGCCTGCGCATCCGTCACGCGGCGCACCACCCACACGAGGTGCACGTAGTTCGGCTCGGCAGGCTCCTGCAGCAACGTGAACCCGGCCTCGCTGGGTAGGCGCCCCCCTTTCAGGTTGTTACAGGGCGAGCAGCTCGTCACCACGTTGTCCCAAGTGTTCAGCCCCCCTCGCGACAGCGGCCTGACGTGATCGCGTGTCAGGAACTGGCGCCCCCTGAGGTCGTTCTTGGTACGTCCGCAGTACTGGCAGGTGTAGTCGTCACGCGCGAACAGGAACGTGTTGGTGACTTGCCTGCGGAACCGATAGGGGACGTGCACATAGCGCACGAGCCGAATCACCGAGGGACTGGGGATGACCCTGTCCTCGGAGCGGAAGACGCGACTGGCGTCGGCCTCCAGCAACTCCGCCTTGCCGTCGAGCACCAGCCTCACCGCCCGCCGAGAGGGGACGATGGTGAGCGGCTCGAACGACGCATTCAGTGCGAGACAGCTCACCGCGGTCGTCCTCCCACGACAGGTTCACTCCCGCGAAGTGTATCCAGGAATGCGCTGACTGCAATGGGCGGCGGCGCCCCGCTCAGAGCAACGCCACGGGATCGCGGTCCAGCGCCAGCCGCACGTCGCCGGCGGGAAGCGTGAGCTCCTCGGCGAGCCAGCGCGTCGCATCGCCGATCGCACGCGGAGAGGTGGAGCGCAGGAAGAAGTGCCACCTCCAGCGACCGTGCAGTCGCTCGATGGGCGAGGGCGCCGGCCCCACCAGGTCGACGGCGCGGGAGTCGCCCGCCATCTCGCCCAGCCGGCGGCGTACCCGGGCGGCCGCGTCGTCCGCGGTCGCGGCAGCGAGCCGGCGATCCGGACTGCTGACGACGACGTTCACGAGTCGTACCCAGGGCGGATAGCTGGGCCCCTTCCGTTCCTGGAGCTCGCGCGCGGCGAACGTCTCGTAGTCGTGCGTCACTGCAGCCCGTATGGCGTAGTGGTCCGGGAGCGAGGTTTGGATGATGACCTCCCCGCCGAGGCTCCCCCGCCCGGCCCTGCCGGCCACCTGACTGAGCAGTTGGAAGGTGCGCTCGCTCGCCCTGAAGTCGGGGAGGTTGAGCCCGACGTCTGCGTTCACGACGCCTACCAGCGTCACGCGGGGGAAGTCGAGGCCTTTCGCGATCATCTGCGTGCCGAGGAGGACGTCGATCTCACCACGCTCCACCCGCTCCAGAATGCGCTGATGCGCCCACTTCCCCGTCGTCGTATCGACGTCCATGCGGGCCACGCGCGCCTCGGGGAACGTCTCCGCGACCACGCGCTCCACCTGCTCCGTCCCCAGCCCGCGGAATCCGAGATCCGTCGAGCCGCATCGGCCGCAGCGCGCCGGCACGGCTTCTTCATGGCGACAGTGATGGCAGAGCAGGCGACGCGTCACCTTGTGGAAGGTCAGCGCCACGGAGCAGTTCACGCACTCGCTCACTTCCCCGCACTCACGACACTGCACGAAGGAGGAGTAGCCGCGGCGGTTCTGCAGCAGGATGATCTGCTCGCGCCGTCGCAGTCGGGTGGCCATGGCTTCGACGAGGGCGGGCGAGAGCACGCTGTCCGTGGGCGCGGGACGGGGCGCAGGCGCGGTGCCGTCGCGACGGACGCGCATGTCGAGCACACGCACTTCCGGCAACCTCGCACCACCCACCCGATCGGGAAGGAGCAGCCGACCGAACTTGCCACTCGTCGCGTTGTGCCAGCTCTCCAGGGACGGCGTCGCGCTCCCGAGCACGCACACTGCGCTGTTCGTCTGTGCTCGGACGACGGCGAGGTCGCGCGCGTGGTAACGAGGCGCATCAGCCTGCTTGTAACTGCCGTCGTGCTCCTCGTCGACGATGAGCACACCCAGGTTGTCGAGCGGCGCGAAGAGCGCAGAGCGCGCTCCCACGGCAACGCGTCGCTCGCCCCGCCGGAGGCTTCGCCAAGCGTCGTAGCGCTCCCCGTCGGAGAGCCGCGAGTGCAGAACGGCGACCCGATCGCCGAAGTGCGAGCGGAACCGGTGGGCGGTCTGGGGCGTGAGCGCGATCTCCGGCACGAGCACGATGGCGGTGCGGCCGCGCGCGAGCGCCTCTCGAATGAGCTCGATGTAGACCAGCGTCTTCCCCGACCCGGTGACGCCCTGGAGCAGGAAGGGCTTCGACTTCCTGTCGAGCGCCCCCAAGAGCGCCTGCAGCGCAGCCGACTGCTGGCTCGTCGGTACGAGGTCGGGAGGTGGCGCCTTCGGGACCTCAGCGAACAAATCGCGCATCTCTTCCTCGTCGAAGACCTCGACGAGGCCCCGCGACTCCAGGCCTTTCACGACCGCTCGACTGAAGCCTTCCACGTCGATCAGGTGCGCTAGCTCCGCCGACCCGCCCGACGCCTCGACCAGCTCGTACGCCTCGCGTTGCCTGCCCGCGCGTCCGAAGGCGGCATCGCGTTCCTCCAGGACCTCGAGCCAGCGCGCGATGCGGACCATCCGCCGTGTCTTCACGCCCGGCTCCTGGGGCGGAACTGTCTCGTGCGCTATGACGCCGCGTGCCTCCAGCGAGCGGATCTCGGGCCAGATGGATCCCATGCCCAAGGCATCGCGCAGCTTCGAAACGCGCTGTGCGGTATCGTCCCCGGCACCGCTGCGGCGCGCCGCCAGCGCGTCGACGACGCGCCGCTCCCTCGGGCGGAGCCCCGCACCGGGGTCTCGCACCAACGACACGTAGTCGGTCGAGGCGTCGGTGAGCACGGCCGGAAGCGCGGCGCGCAGCGCGATGCCGAGCGGCGTCGAGTAGTACTCGGACATCCAGCGGCATAATCGCAGGATGTCCGGGGTGACGCTGGGCTCGTCGTCCAGGACGGACAACACGGACTTGAGGCCCTTGATGGGCTCCTCCGTCCCTGGCCCCACCACCCAGCCGATGCGCTCCCCGCGCTGGAAGGGCACTCGCACGCGGGCGCCGGCGCGCGGGCGCTCGCCCTCGCACCGGTACGTGAACGTGCGATGGATCGGGAGCGGTAGCGCGACGTCGACCCTGTTCGAATCGCTAGAGAAGCTCTGCACAGGCCTGGCGTCCCGCGTTGCGAGCGTTGCGGCCCCAGCGGGCGCGCACGCCCGCAGCTTCCCCCGTGGGGTCGGACCTCACTCGCCGAGGAGGAGGAAGATGTCGCGCTGCACTTCCGACGGTGTCACCTCGGGGCCTTTCGGCCCCCAGTAGACGTTCACCTCGGCGCGCACGCCGATCTTGCCGGGCACGTAGATGCCCGGCTCGACGGAGAACCCCACGCCGGGCACCAGAACCCGGTCGTCCTTGGTCTCCAGGTTGTCCAGGTTCGGTCCGCTCCCATGCAGCTCGGTGTCGATCGAGTGACCTGTGCGATGCACGAAGCGGTCCCCGAACCCGCGCTCACGGATGACCGCGCGCGCGACGTCGTCCACCTCGTATCCGCGAACCTCGGCGCCCGCCTCGGCGCGCTCGCGCAGGAACGCGAGCGCCGCGTCGCGCGCATCGCGCACGGCCTCCCAGACTCGACGGGTGCGTGCATCGATCGAGGGGCCCAGCATGCCCATCCAGGTCTGATCGGCGGCCACCGAGCCGGGGAAGGCGCCCCACAGGTCAATGAGGAGCAGCTGCCCTCGCTCGATCTTCTCGCCTGCGCCGACCGGCGCGTAGTGCGGGTCGGAGGCGGTCGGCCCGATAGCGACGATCGTGTCCATCTGCTCCGTGAGGCCCGCTCCCTGGAGCTCGCCGCGGATCCAGTCCGAGAGCGCGCCTTCGGTCGTGGGTTTGCCCGCCCGGACGGCCTTGGCAGCTCGGGTGAACGCACGGCGAGCCACTCCCGCCACGATCTCCGCCGCACGCCGATGCTCGTCGAGCTGGCTCGGCGTCCACGCGGAGTGGAAGCGCGAGACGAGATCGCCCGAGCTGGCGAGCTCGAGGCCGAGCCCGAGCAGCATGCTCGCCGCGCCAGCGGGCACGTAGTCGAGTCCGGGAACCGAGCCGCCCGGGGAAATCTCCATGGCCAGGCGTTGCTTGCCCGCGACCAGCGCGGCCAGCTGCTCCTCCATGTCGCGCCAGCCGGAGTACACGCGGCGCTCGAACTTCCAGTGCCTCCAGGAGGACGCCTCGATCGCGTGGATGAGCGCGACGGGCTCGCCTTGGGCGGGAATCAGCACGAAGCTCCGCCTCGTGGTCTTGCCGAGCCCGAGCAATGACACCGCGATGCGGTTCACGCCGTGGAATTCGTAGAGGAGCCAGCCGTCGAGGCCGAGCTCCTGGAGCGCTCGTTGCACGCGACGGACTTGGGCGTGCTTGGTCAGGAGGCCGGCGCGTTTGGCAGTCATGTCGGAAGGTACCTAGGCGAGAGGTACGTCGGCGAGCGCGCGCAGCACGCAAGCGGTAGCGAGCCCGAGCCGCTCGGGGTGGTAGCCACCCTCGAGGAGCGCGACGACCCTGCCATCGCACGAGCTCGCCACGCCCTCGATGAGGTGGCGCGTCATGGCGTGCATGTCGTCCGGCTCCAGCAGGAGACCCCCTAGCGGATCGCCGGCCATGGCGTCGAAGCCCGACGACACGAGCACGAAGTCCGGAGAGAAGTGCCTCGTCGCATCTTCGACGGCGCGCTCGAAGAGGCGCCGGTACTCTGCACGCGACGTCCCGGCCGCCACGGGCACGTTCAGGGTGGTTCCTTCGCCCGCCCCCGCGCCGCGCTCGCTGGCCGCGCCGGTCCCCGGCCAATGCGGCCACTGATGGAGCGAGAGGAAGTACACGGACGGGTCTTCATAGAAGATGTCCTGCGTGCCGTTCCCGTGGTGCACGTCCCAGTCGACGATGAGCACGCGCTCGGCGTGGCCGTGTGCCTGCAGCCAGCGCGCCACTACCGCCACGGAGTTGAACAGGCAGAACCCCATCGCGCGGTCGGGAGTGGCGTGGTGGCCGGGCGGGCGGGCGGCCACGAACGCCGTGCGCAACCCGCCCGTAGCCACGGCCTGGGCGGCCGCGATCGCCGTGCCAGCGCTCCCCACCGCGGCCTCCCACGTCGCCGGCGACACCTTGGTGTCCTCGTCGAGGGAAATCAGAGTCTGCCCGGCCTTCGCGCGCAGACAGGCAGCCCGCACCCGCTCGACATGTTCCTGTGTGTGCACACGGAGCAAGTCCTCGACCTCCGCGTCGGCCCCCTCACGCTGCTCGACGATGCCGTGCAGGGCGAGCATGTCGCGGCCCACCGCGGACGCGAGCGCGCGCAGGCGCCCCTGGTGCTCGGGGTGGCCCCAGCCAGTGTCGTGGAGGGGTGAGGCCGGGTGCAGGTAGAAGCCCGTCCGGACGCTCACCGCCGCAAGCTGCTTACGCGCCGACCGTCGAGGACAGCGACGCGATGCGCTCCTGGATGGACCGTACGTCCCGCTCGCGCGAACGCATTGCGATCAGCGCATCGCACGCCGCCGACGTCGCCGACATCGTGGTGATGTACGGCACCTTGTGGCGGATCGCCGCGCGCCGCATCGCGTAGTCGTCGTGCTGCGACTTCTTGCCGAACGGCGTGTTGATGAGCAGCGCGATGTCGCCCGTGACGATATGGTCCACGATGTCGGGGCGCCCCTCCCCCACCTTGTAGACGAGCTGCGAGGGCACGCCGAGCGCCTTGAGCGAGTCGCGCGTACCGCGCGTGGCGAGGATCTCGAAGCCGAGGTCGCGGAAGCGCCGCACCATGGGCGTGACCGTCTTGCGGTCCCGCTCGTTCACGGTGACGATCAGCTTGCCCGACTCGGGCAGCCGGTTCCCCGCCGAGACCTGCGCCTTCGCGAACGCCACGCCGAAGGAGTCGTCGAAGCCCATGACCTCGCCGGTCGAGCGCATCTCGGGGCCGAGCACCGTGTCGACGTCGAAACGGTCGAACGGGAAGGCGGCTTCCTTCACGGCAACGCCCGGCACCGGCGGCTCCTCGGGCACGTCGAGGTCTGCGAGCTTCTCGCCCGCCATGAGGCGCGCCGCGATGCGCGCGAGCGGCACGCCCGTCGCCTTGCTCACGAACGGCACGGTCCGCGAGGCGCGCGGGTTCACCTCGAGCACGTACACGACGTCGTCCTTGATCGCGTACTGCACGTTGATCAGGCCGACCACCTCGAGCTCGAGCGCGAACTTCTTGGTCAGCTCGCGGATGGCGTCGAGCGCGTCCGGCGAGAGGAGATAGGGCGGGAGCACGCACGCAGAGTCGCCCGAGTGCACGCCGGCGTCCTCGATGTGCTGCATGATGCCGCCGATAACTGCGTCGGTCCCGTCGCAGAGCGCGTCCACGTCGGCCTCGAACGCGTCCTCGAGGAAGCGATCGATGAGCACGGGGTGGTCGGGCGAGGCCTGAGCCGCTTCGACGAAGTAGCGCTCGAGCGAGCTCTCGTCGTAGACGATGCGCATGGCGCGGCCACCGAGCACGTAGCTCGGACGCACCAGAATCGGGTAGCCGATCTTGTTGGCGACCGCGATTGCCTCGACCTCGCTCCGAGCGATGCCGTTGTCGGGCGTGCGCGCCCCGATCTTCTTGCAGACCTCGTCGAAGCGGTCTCGGTCCTCGGCGCGGTCGATCGCGTCGACCGACGTGCCCAAGATCGGCGCGCCCAACGCCTCCAGGCCCTGCGCCAGCTTGAGCGGCGTCTGCCCACCGAGCTGTACGATCACGCCTTTGGGCTTCTCGAGATGGATGATCTCGGCTACGTCCTCGAGCGTGAGCGGCTCGAAGTAGAGCTTGTCGCTCACGTCGAAGTCGGTGGAGACCGTCTCGGGGTTCGAGTTGATCATGATCGTCTCGTACCCGGCCTCGCGCAGCGCGAGCACCGCCTGCACGCAGCAGTAGTCGAACTCGATCCCCTGTCCGATGCGGTTCGGTCCGCTGCCGAGGATGACGATCTTCTCACGATCCGACGGCGCGCTCTCCGACTCGTCCTCGTACGACGAGTAGTAGTACGGCGTCGCGGCCGGGAACTCGCCGGCGCACGTGTCGACCACGTTGTACGTGGGGCGGATACCGTGCTTCCAGCGGCGCTCGCGCACGGCCGCCTCGGTCTCGCCGCGCAACTCGGCGAGCTGGCGGTCGCTGAAGCCCTCGCGCTTCATGGCGCGCAGCAGCTCAGGCGTGACTTCCTTGGCCTCGCGGTAGCGGCGCTCCCACTCGAGGATCTGCACGAGCTGATCGAGGAACCAGCGGTCGATCTTCGTCGCCTCGAAAATGTCCTCGACGCTCACGCCGGCCTCGAGCGCGCGCTTGAGCTGGAAGGGGCGGTTGGGCGTCGGCCGTCGCAGCGCCGCCAGCACCGGCTGCATGCCGGTGATCTCCTCCTCGGAGAGCCCGTCGTCCTTGGGGCACGCGCTCGTCACCCAGCCATGCCGCCCCGTCTCGAGGCCGCGGAACCCCTTCTGCCAAGCGCTGCGGAACGTGCGCCCGATGGCCATGGTCTCGCCGACCGACTTCATCTGCACGCCGAGCGTGTCGTCGACCTCGGGGAACTTCTCGAAGGCGAAGCGCGGGATCTTCACGACGACGTAGTCAAGCACGGGCTCGAACGAGGCCGGGGTCGTCTTGGTGATGTCGTTGGGCAGCTCGTGCAGGTGATACCCGACCGCGAGCTTCGCGCCCACGCGAGCGATCGGGAAACCCGTTGCTTTCGAGGCGAGCGCGGAAGACCTGGATACCCGCGGGTTCATCTCGACGACGAGCATCTCGCCGTTCTCGGGATTCACCGCGAACTGGATGTTGCAGCCACCTGCCTCGACGCCGATCTCCCGGATGATGGCGATGGCGGCGTCGCGCATGGTCTGGTATTCGACGTCCGTGAGCGTCTGCGCCGGCGCGACGGTGATCGAGTCGCCCGTGTGCACGCCCATCGGGTCGAAGTTCTCGATGGAGCAGACGATGATCACGTTGTCGATCCCGTCGCGCACCACCTCGAGCTCGTACTCCTTCCAGCCGATCACGGAGCGATCGATCAGCACCTCGGTAATCGGCGACGCGTCGAGGCCCTTACGGACCTGCGCCTCGAACTCCTCGCGGTTGTACGCGATGCCACCGCCGGTTCCGCCTAGCGTGAACGAAGGACGGATGATCGCGGGATACCCGGTGCTCTCGACGATCTCGAGCGCCTCCTCGACCGTGCCCGCGAACCCGCCCGTGGTCACCGACAGGCCGATGCGGCCCATCGCCTCGGCGAACTTCTCCCGGTCCTCGGCCATCTCGATCGAGCGCTCGTTCGCGCCGATGAGCTCCACCTTGTGCTTCTCCAGGATCCCCGCCCGGTGCAGGTCCATAGCCACGTTGAGGGCCGTCTGGCCACCCATCGTCGGGAGGAGCGCGTCGGGCTTCTCTCGCTCGATGACTTTCTCCACCCACTCGGCCGTGATCGGCTCGATGTAGGTCCGATCCGCGAGATCCGGATCGGTCATGATGGTGGCTGGGTTCGAGTTCACCAGCACGACCCGATACCCTTCTTCCCTGAGTGCCCGGACGGCTTGGGTCCCGGAATAGTCGAATTCGCAGGCCTGGCCGATGATGATCGGCCCCGACCCCAGGATGAGGATCGTCTCTAGGTCTTCTCTACGAGGCACGTGCTCGGGTGGGGCGCCGTGGTGAAGAGGCGTAGGGCGAACTGCGGCGGCGGTAAAGTCGTGAAAGCGCCAGGTGCGGGCAAGCGCACGGAATCACCGCACGAGCGTCACTCGCAGGCCCTCGACGGCAAGCGGTTGGTTGTCCGTCCCGGCGGCCTCGACGAAGGTGATCGTCGGGCTGCGGAGGAGGACGTCCGCCTCCTCGATCGCGAAGGGGATGTCCCCTCCCGTCGGGTTCACGAGGATCACCCGATAGCGATCCGGGAAGCCATCCACGGGTGCCCAATACACCTGCGTGCTCCCCTGCCCCTCGAAGCCCAGCACCCCCGGCCACGTCACGTCGAGCACGGCGGCGCCGAGGCTCGCATTCCCTGTGAGGGTCCCGCCCACCGTCCCGGGGCCGCTCGGGCCCAGGTCGCACGCGGCGAGCAGCACGGCCCCCAAGGAGCTCACACGCCGCAGGAGTCGGAGGAGGCTCATGGCACGTCGCTGCGCGCCGGGAGTCGCAACGGGACCACAACGGTCTGCGGGGCCGAAGCGGCAGGCGCAACGGCCGCGGACAACGGCAGTGACGGGTGGGCGAGCACCCAGGCTCGGAAGTCGCCGACGTCGAACCCGCCGACGCGGTTCCCCTGTCGGTCCAGGAACGTCGCGAGCACCGGGTCGAGATTCGTTCCGCTGAGCAGGAACGGCGAGGTGAGCTCGGCGATCGTGATCGGGGGGTCGCCGACCTGGAGCGTCACGGTCGCGGAGTCGGTCAAACCGATCGCGTCGGTGGCACGCAGGCGGATGGGGAACGTGCCGACGTCCATCGGTAGGCCGGACAACCTTCCGCTCCCCGAGAGCGTCAGGCCCAACGGCAGCACCCCGGACAGGAGATTCCAGCTGATGGGCGCGTTCCCGTCTTGGGCCACGAGCTGGATATCCTGCGGCTGCGTCGCCGTGATGGGCAGTGCCACGTCGGCCACGGAGTAGGTCAACTGAAAGTTCGCGGTCGCCGAAAGCGGGCCGGTCATCGTCACGGACAGCGGGTTGGGCTGAGCAGCGAACGCGCCTGCCTACGAGAGGAAGCCGAAGCCGGTTCGCGGCACGGCGCTGACCTGGACCACGGTCGACGCCACGAACCACCCATCCAGCGAGGGTGGCGTGGTCCGGATCGCTCCCGGCGACAAACCGTTTACGCCCCCGGCGAGCTGCACGGTCAGCTCGTACTCGGTGCCCGTGTACTCGGCGACGTAGGTCGCGTCCGCGAGGGGGGTCGTGACGGTCCGCACTCGTGGCTCGGACGGCGCGTCGAGCCATCGCGTGAACGCGCGGCGAACGCCGGGCTGCAGGGCCTCACCACCTACCGCGGCAAGCGTCCGCAACGCGAACGGTGCGGACGTGACCACGTTCGCGGGGGGCGCAGGGAGCGTGTCGCCGTCCACCGTGAATAGGCCCGTCGTCGCGGGATCCGTCCCGGAGGACGCGACGGTGAGCCGCGTGAACCGGGTGAGTGCGCGGAAGCCGACGTTGTCCCCCGTCGCGGCGATGTCGACCAGCGTCAGCCCGGTTGCCCTTCCGGGGAACGAAATCGACCCAGGATTCGAACCCGCATGGAACGCCGTGTTGACCATCTGCCCGGGGAACGGGTCGCCCGCGTCGCCCCTGAGGCCCGCCGTGTCGCAGCCGAGAGGCGGCGATCCCGTACGGCCCAGGTCATCGCAGCCGTCGGCCTGGCGCAGCCACACCGCCATGTGGCTGGAGGCATTGACTGCATTCGCAGCCCAGCGCGTCTGCAGCGCGTTGGCGTCGATCTGCCACACGAGGAGACCTTCCTCGAACAGGCCTTGATCGTACCCTACGCGCTGCCTGTTCTCGAGCAAGAAGTACTCGCCGGAGCCGTCTCCCGCATCGACCCGGTAGACAGTTCCACTCGTCTCGACCGGTGGAAGCGTGAGCGTGCCCAGATCGGTGCCGGGAGGCAGTGTGGTCACCGTGACCCACCCGAGCATCGCCTTGCTCCACGCACCCATGTGGCAGGGCCGCCACGTCGTGCTGCCACTGCACCCCCAGGTGCCCTTCGCCATGAGGTCCCAGTTGCCGGCTCCGTTGTGGCGGGCGCCCGAGCTGCGGGTGTCGTAGAGGTCCGGCAAGCCGAATGCGTGTCCCGCCTCGTGCACGAAGACGCCGATCTCGTTGAGGTTCGTGTTGTCGCACGAGAGGACGCCCTGAACGAAGTAGTCGTCGATGTAGATGATCCCGCCGCCCGTCCTCGCGGTGGACGTCGCGAACGGTCCAGTGTTGCTCGCGGCCGAGAGCGACCACTTGTGCGCCCAGATGCGTCCGGTCGAGCCGGCGCCTCCGCATTCGGCACCGCGCGTGGGATGGATCACGGCGAGGGCGTCCACGAAGCCGTCGTCGTCGCCAGAGTTGGGCACGCCGTCGGGTCCATCGTTGTCGTACGCGCCCCAGTCCACCCCGGCCTGTAGGCTCAGGATCTGCTTGATGAACGTGCCGATGCCGCAACATACCAGCGAGCTCTCGCCCTGGGTTACGGCGGCTTGCGTCATCGCGGCCCGCACCCAGTCGCGCGTGTCGCCGCGCAGCGTCAGGTTCCCCCGCGACACTTCGCTGTAGTAGTCGGTCACCGTGCCCGCGGGTGCGTCGAAGTAGGCCGCCTGCACTTGCACGCGGGTGTAGGTGGACGCAGGCGAGTCGCTGAAGAGGCCGAGCACCACCGGCACCCGGAACGTCCCCACCACGGGTTGGCCGCGCGGACCGATCGCCGCGGACGGACCCCCCGCCGAGGACACCCCCGCCGGCCCACCCACCCCGTTCGGCAGCCCAGCGCCGTTCAGCTGCGCCGCGAAGTCACTGCCCCTGGCTGCGCGACCGCGGGTGAAGCGGTAGGCGTCGGGGTTGCGGGTGAGCTCGCGGAAGTATCCGTCGGGTGGGCGGGTGCCATAGCGCCGCCCCAGCATCTCCACGTCCTGCGCGGAGAGGCCTGCGACACTCGCTACCAGGGCGAGTGCGACCGCGAGCCAGGGTGTTGGGTGCATCTTCAACACTGTGACGTCCGACGGGGCCCGACCAGCACTACACGACCTCCAGGCCTCCGTTCCGGCCGCTCGACGCCCCCTACCTGGCCAGGTCCGCCGCCCGAATGCCCAGCTCCGCGCCCACGCCCCGAAGCGCGTCGATGACGTTTTTGATGTGCTCGGAGCGCTCGAGCCCGATGAGCGCGACGCCGTGCTCCACCTCCTCGCGGCTGACGCCCGCAGCGAACGCCTTGTCCTTGAGCTTCTTCACCACCGACTTGGGCTCGAGATCGTCCACGCCGTTGGGGCGCACCAAGCAGGCGGCGAACACGAGCCCGGACAGCTCGTCGCAGGCGACCAGTACTTTATCCAGCTCGGTCTCGGGCGCGACACCCGTGAAATCGGAGCGGTGCGCGAGGATCGCATGCAGCACCTCTTCCGGGTATCCGAGCGAGCGAAGATGATCGACCGCGACCTTAGGGTGCTGGTCTGGATGCTTCTCCCAGTCCAGGTCGTGCAGCAGACCCGCGAGGCCCCACACGTCCGGGTCTCCTCCGCGCAGCTTCGCGTAATGCCGAACGGCTGCCTCGACGGCCAGCATGTGCTTCCTGAGACCCTCGTTCTCGACCCACGACTCGAGGAGGCGGAGCGCTTCGTTCCGGTCGGGCATCGCGGTGATCCTGGTTGGTCGTGGGTTTGGTCGTAGGCGAACGCGCCGCTATACGCGCGACGACGGGCAAAGATGCGACACCGCGCACGCCTCGCAACGCGGTCGCCGCGCCACGCACACCCGGCGTCCGTGCCAGATCAGCAGATGCGAGAGCAGTGTCCAACGTTCGCGCGGCAAGATGGCCATCAAGTCCTGCTCGATCTTCTCGGGCGTCTTCTGGCGCGTGAAGCCGAGCAGTGTCGCGAGCCGCGTGACGTGCGTGTCCACGACGACTCCCTCCGCGCGCCCGAACGCATTGCCGCGGATGACGTTGGCCGTCTTCCGCCCCACCCCCGGGAGCGCGGTGAGCTCCGCCAGCGTCGAGGGCACCTCTCCGCCATGCCCTGCCATGAGGCCGCGCGCGAAACCGATGATGCTCTTCGCCTTGTTCCGGAAGAAGCCGGTCGAGCGGATGATCTCCTCGACGTCGTCCTGCTGTGCCGAAGCGAGTCTGCGGGGGTCGGGATACCTCTTGAACAGCGCTGGCGTGACCAGGTTGACACGCTCGTCCGTCGTCTGAGCCGACAGGATGGTCGCCACCGCCAGCTGGAACGGGTCGGCGAAGTCGAGCTCGCAGTGCGCGTTCGGGTACTCCTCGCTCAGCAGGTCGTAGATCTCGCCCGCTCGGACGGCGCGCGCTTGTTTGGTCTCTCGGGGCACGCTCTCGACTCCTAGGCCGCCCCCCGCACGCGCGTGTAGGGGAGCGAGGATGGCTGGGGTCCCGCTCCGTCAGGGATCGGTGCCGCCGCCTCGCGCACGCCGCCCGTCGCCGTGGCGTGCGCGAAGAAGCGCGCCAGCAATTTGAGCACCTCGCCGGCAGCCTCGATCGAGTAGAGCTCGTCCAGTTGCGCGCCCGGGAGCCGGCTCGCGTAGTCGTCGCCGGTTTCGCGCACGCTCGCGTGCATCCAATCCGCGGCGTGCGCGACCGGCGCGTCGGGCAGAGAAACCGCCCCGAACCCGGGGCGGTCCGGGCGCACACCCACGACTACCAGTACGTGCAACCGCCCCGACCGCGACATCGTCCAAAAGAGCCCATCGACCGACTCAGGGGCTCCGCCCTCGGCTCCACCCGTCCAGAAGAGGTGCTGGGGCAGCTGCAAGTATCCCGCGTGCGCAGGGGGAGTCGGATCGGTCGACGGTGCGGTCCGCACCAGTTGCCGAGTCGTCTCCCGGTCGAGCAGATACAGCGGGCATTCGGCACCCGCGAAGTGTGCCGCGTGGAAGAGCAGCACCCCGTGTTGGATCAGCTCGACACGAGGCACGTCTTCGCCGTGGTGCGCGGCCAGGAAGCTCCCCACCGCCTCGAGGGCTGCGAACGCATCGGGATCGGTGGGATCCATGCCGCGGTGCGCTCCCTCCCTGGCGACTGCGGCCACCAGAGCCTCGAAGCGCTCGCGGTCCGGATAGGCGAGCTCGAAGGTGGTCACACGGGCGTACTCGTCGTGGAGCGACATGGGAGGCGAAAGTAGGGGCGCGCTCGCCACCAAGGAAGCACACGAGCCTTGACGTGCCCGGAGCGACACGCACTTTGCACGACACTCTTCATTCCGGAGATCGTGTGGCCGATCGCAGATCCCCGTTCCTGGCGGTCGTTCTCGCCCTCTCGGCAGCGCTGGCCGGGCCGAAAGCGGCCGCCGGCCAGGTCCCGACTCCCTCACCCAAGTCGGCCCCTCCCGCCGCCGTCGCCGCACCCAGCGTCACGGCGCAGACCCGGCCGCTCGACGTGGGGAGCGTCGTCGCCGAGACACTCGCGCCGGGCGATGCCGTGTGGCCCGAGAGCCGCTACTACGACACGTACGACTTGGTGAGGCGGGCGGGATCCACCGTTTCGGTGGATCTGCGATCCGAGGACTTCGACGCCGTTCTCTATTTGATCGGCTCGTTCCAGTTGACGTTCGACGACGACGGAGCCGGCGGCTGCGACGCGCGCATCCGCGTGACGTTCCCCGTGGACGGCACCTACACCCTCCTCGCGAGCTCCTACCATCGCGACGAGGAAGGGTCGTATACGCTCAGCGTGACGAACCGGGAGGCGGCAACCCTCGACGGGACCTGCAGCACATCGGGCGTCGCACCCGCCGAGCCCCCGCCCCCACCCAACCAGACCTGCGTGGCCACCCAATGGATGGAGTGGCTCACCCTCGCCGCGGATCCGAGTGGCGGACCCGACTTCCCCGTGCTCCAGGCGCGGGAGCGTACAGCCTGCGAGCTACGGCTCGACGCTCGCTCCGGTGACACGTGGCCGAACGGCCGCACCGCGATGCAGTTCGACGCTTGGTTCTATCCGAACGGACGGACCGCCAACCAGTTCGGCGCCTGGTATTACCCCGACGGTCAGGTCGCCTTCCAGTTCAACGCCTGGTTCTACCCGAGCGGCCGCGTCGCCCGCCAGTTCGACAACTGGTACCTGCCCGACGGCACCCGCACCTCGGTCGCCGGCGTCGTCGAGTACGCGCTCGCGCGTCTGCCGGCCGACCGCGGCGAGGAACTGCTCGCCAGCTATCGCTCGAGCACCGGAGAGTGGCAGTCGCTGATGCTCATCGTCATGGCGAGCGAAGCATCGCGGTAGCCGCGTCTAACCCGCCCTCTCCGCCACCGCCTCCGACTCGAGCACCACGAGCTCGGGTGGTGCGGCCAGGCGCTTCAGCGACTCACCCCAGCTGCGCTGCCGCACCAGCACGAGCTCCAGGCGCGCGTCCTCGAAGTCCGGACCCTCTATGGCCACGAAGTGGAGGTCGCCGAGCTCCTCGGGCCGCAGAATCCGGTACGCCCTGCCGCGCCACGCGAACTCGACGTGCGTGGCCGCGTCGAAGTCGCGCGCACGCCACGTCTGCTCGAGGTAGCGGTTCCCCTCGACCACGTAGGCACCCGAGTCCTCGCGATCCCCCTTCTGGTAGTACCAGGGATCGAACTCGAGGCCCTCCTGACGATTGAACAGCTCGTCGGCGGCGACGTCGACGTCCTCGAGCGCGTCCTCACGAGCCAGCGACTCGAGATGGTGACGTAGCTCGTGCGTGAGGGTCTCCCAGATCTCCCGGTCCCAGTCGAAGTCCTCGTCGAGGTCGGCGAGCCCCCGGAAAGAGCCCCAGTAGAGGACGATGAGCGAGCGCGTCGTCTCCGGGCCGGCATACTCGGAGAAGTGCTCCTCGGTGACGCACTGCCCGAGCGTGAAGACGTCCGGCAGCGAGGGATGCGGAACGGACTCCCGGCTCACCTCCAGGCCGTCGATCCCTTCCTTGAAGCTCTCGGGGATCTCGTCGAAGGCTGCGCGCGCCCGGCGCTCGAACTCGGCGAACTTCATGGTGCGTGGCCACGGGTCATCGAGGGATATGGCGCCTCGCCGAAGGCCCGCGCACCCAGCAAGCCCGGTGGTCTACTACGACGCCAGCCGCTCCCGCACCCAAGCGACGACCTTGTCGGAAGCGACCCGCACCTGCTGCAGCGTGTCTCGATCGCGGATCGTGACGGTGCCGTCCTTGACCGTGTCACCGTCGATGGTCACGCACCACGGCGTCCCCACCTCGTCCTGTCGGCGGTAGCGTCGCCCGATCTGGCCGGACACGTCGTAGAACGACGGGATCGCGGCCGAGCGCAGGTCTGCGTGCAGCTTCTCCGCGAGCTCGGGCATCCCTTCCTTCTTGATGAGCGGGAAGACGCCCACCTTTGTCGGCGCCAGCGCGGGCTTCAGTCCGAGCACGACGCGCGTCTCGCCTTCGACCTCCTCCTCGCGGTAAGCGTCGGCGAGCAGCACGAGCGCTGCGCGGTCGACGCCCATCGAGGTCTCGATCACGTACGGCACGTAGCGCTCGTTGGTAACCGGATCGATGTACTCGAGGCGCTTCCCCGAGTACTCCTGATGGCGCGACAGGTCGAAGTCCGTGCGGTTGTGGATCCCCTCGAACTCCTTCCAGCCGAACGGGAACTCGTACTCGACGTCGTACGCCTTCTTGGCGTAGTGCGCGAGCTCGTCCGGGCCGTGCTCGTGGAAGCGCAGCTTCTCGGGCCGGATGCCGAGGTCTTTGTGCCACTCCATGCGCACGTGCATCCACTTCTCGAACCACTCCTCGTCGGTACCGGGCTTCACGAAGAACTGCATCTCCGCCTGCTCGAACTCGCGCGTACGGAAGATGAAGTTCCCCGGCGTGATCTCGTTGCGGAATGCCTTGCCGATCTGCGCGATGCCGAACGGAACCTGCTGCCTAGCCGCACCCTGCACGTTCAGGAAGTTCACGTAGATGCCCTGCGCGGTCTCCGGCCGGATATAGACGGTGGCCGAGGAGTCCTCGACGGGCCCCATGAACGTCTTGAACATGAGGTTGAACATGCGGGGCGCCGTGAACGCACCCTTGGTGCCGCACGTCGGGCACTGGCCCCCCGCGACCTCGGGCAGGTCCGCCCGAAACCTGCGGTGACAGCTCGTGCACTCGATGAGCGGATCCGTGAACCCCTCGACGTGCCCGGAGACCTCCCACACGCGGGGGTGCATGAGGATCGCCGCGTCCAGCCCCTCGATGTCGTCCCGCTGATGCACCATCGAGGACCACCAGCGGTCCTTGAGGTTGCGCTTCAGCTCGACGCCCAACGGGCCGTAGTCCCACACCGACCCCGCGCCGCCGTAGATCTCCGAGGACTGGAAGACGAAGCCGCGCCGCTTGGCGAGCGACACGAGCTTGTCCATGAGGTCGGCGTTGGCCATGAAAGCTTTGGGTGACAAGGGTTTCGGGCCCGAGAGACGAGGCCGGGAGCCGGGGCCGGGAAAGCTACCCCGGCCCCCCAGGCCGATCAACAAGCCGACCGGCCCGAACCCCGCCGGAACGGCAGGGGTACCACGAACGCATCGAACCTTGGAGATTGACCGCATGATCCAGTTCACAGAGCGCGCGCGGACCATGGTCCGCCAGTTCCTTGCCGAGAGCGACGAGGCCGACCTCGCGCTGCGCATCGGCATGAGCGGAAGCCCCGTGGCACCCACGTTCGACCTCACGCTGATCGGCGCCGCGGAGCGCACGGCCGGGGATCGCGCCCTGGATGCGGGTGGCTTCACCGTGGTCATCCGCGAGGCAGATGCGGAGATCCTCGACGGAGCGACCGTGGACTACGTGGAGCGGGTGAACGAGTCGGGCTTCGAGGTGCGGCCGGCGAGTGCTGCGCGCCCCGCTCCGGGCCGGCGCGAGGGGATCCCCACGGGACCGATCGCGGACCGCGTGCGGAGCGTGCTCGAGTCGCAGGTCAACCCCGCCATCGCCGCGCACGGGGGCATGATCTCACTGGTCGACGTCGAGGAGACGGACGTCTACGTGGAGATGAGCGGTGGGTGCCAGGGATGCGCGCTCTCGCGCATGACGCTCAAGCAGGGCGTGGAGCGCATGCTGCGCGAGGCCGTGCCCGAGCTGACCGCGGTGCACGACGTCACCGACCACGCGTCGGGAGACAACCCCTACCTGTAGTAGGTGGTTGAAAGGCGCCGTCGTCGCGGGCCAGCCCGCCGCGTCGACCTACTGGATGCCGTTCTGCTGCAGCCGCGTGGTGAGGCCGGCGGTGAGACGCTGCCTGGTCACGCGGTCGAGCGAGCCAATCTCGGCGAGGGCCTCGGTGATCTGATCGACCCGGTCTAGCATCTGGTCACCGAGCGCGGTCGAGTTCGGGACCGCCTCCAGAATCGGGTCGGCCGTGCTCGAGGTCGCGGGGCGATACTCGATGTTCGCCTCGTTCGCGATCAAGAACTCGTGCAGCCCGAGCGCCGCCTCCACCAATCGATCCATGGTGGCGTAGGCAGCCTCCCGCCCGTCGGCGGTCGCGACGAAGCCCGAGTCGGCGCGCTCGACGAGCATCGCCGCCGTATCCGCGGCAATACCTCCCGCGGAAGCACGCGCCACCATCTTGTCGTGGTAGAGCTGCCACTCGCCCGCTCTGACGCCGTCCACGAACCCACCTATCCCCGACCAAAACGCCTGGATGCCCGGGAATTGGCTCGCATCCGCGAGATACCTTCCGGTGAGCCACTGCTGGTCCGGCTCCAGCGGCGTATCCGCTGCCGTCGTCGCCGCGTCGACCTCGGCGATGGCGTCGGCGATCGCTCCCTCGGCCAGCTCCCGCATGCGCGGCAGCAGCTCGGCCGGAATCGCGGGCATGACGACTGCCGGACGAACCGGAGCCTCCGGCTGATTCAGGCGCGCCTACAGGATCGGCCACCCCAGGTACCCACCGACGCCGAGGGCGCCGAGGACGACCACGGTGACGATCGGCCCTGCGAGCGAGCGCTGACTCTTGAACTTCGGTGCCGGGGGACGGTCCCGCGGCTCCCGCCGAGGCCGTGCGGGCCCTCCCGCCGGGCGGGAGACCGGAGCCTCCGGCTCCGCGACCGTCGGCGCCGCGAGGTCCATGGCCTCGTCGGCTGGCGGCCCCGCCATCCATCCCGGCGGCGAGTCGGGCTGGAACGCCGACATCGGCTCCTCTAGCTGCAGGTCGCCGGGACCCTCTGCGGGCGGGCCGCCGAACTGCATCGGTGCATCTGCGCCCATGCCACCGCCACCCGCCATTGGCCCCGCACCCAGGTCCATCGGTGCGTCCTCGAACTGGAGGCCCGAGCCCAGGTCCCCATAGTCGAACGTCCCGCCGACCCCCTCCAACGACTCCCCGGACGTGGGCTTCGACGCGGGCCTCAATCCGTATCGCGGATGCAGCCACTGGTGCGCGTACTGCTACGCGCGTCCCACGCACGAGTACCTCGGGTTCTCCGCAGGCCTCGACTTCGAGACCAAGCTCATGGTGAAACCGGACGCGCCCGAGCTCCTGCGAACGGCCCTGTCATCCCGCTCCTGGAAACCCCAGGTGATCGGCCTGAGTGGAAACACGGACGCCTACCAACCTGTCGAGCGTACGCTCGGGATCACGCGTCGCTGCCTCGAGGTGCTGGCGGAGTTTCGCAACCCGGTAGCGGTCGTGACGAAGAGCCGGCTGATCACGCGCGACGTGGACGTCCTCTCGGACCTGGCCGCTCACCGAGCCACAGCGGTGGTCCCGTCCATCACGTCGCTCCGCGCCGAGGTACAGCGCGCGATGGAACCGCGCGCGGCGTCGCCCGCGAAGCGACTCGAAGCGGTCCGCATCCTCGCCAGCGCAGGCATCCCCGTAGGCGTCAACGTCGCACCCGTCGTGCCCGGGCTCACCCACCAGGAGGTACCGCAGATCCTGGAGGCTGCCGCGGAAGCAGGCGCGAGCTTCGCTTCGTACATCCTGCTCCGGCTCCCTTGGGGCGTGAAGGAGATCTTCGGCACGTGGCTCGACCAGCACTATCCCGAACGGAAGGACAAGGTGCTGAACCGCGTGCGCGACATGCGTGGCGGAAAGCTCTACGACGCGCGCTTCGAGGTACGCGGCCGAGGCGAGGGGCCTTGGGCAGACCAGCTGAAGGCGCTCTTTCGCGTGTCCGTGCGGAAGCTCGGCCTGGACCGCAGGCCCGTCCTCAGCACGGAAGCGTTCCGAGTTCCGCCGCGGCCGGGTAGCCAAACGGACCTCTTCGACCTCTAGCGAGCTCCGTCTTGCTGGCAACCGGCGGCTAGACCGCAGCTAGCTCGCGAGGCTGACGGGCGCGCCCGCTCCGCGCGAACGTCCACAGGAAGTTGGTGAAGCCCTCATCGTAGTCCGAGATGCCGTTTTGTCCGGTGAGCTTGAGGCGCTCGTCGTACACCCGCTTCATGACTCTCCCCACGGAGTCCTCGTAGGGACCCGCCTCGGGGCGGAGAGCGTGTAGCTCGCGCGCCAGCTCCTCGCGCAGGTCGATTTCGTCCACCAGTCGGTGGTACGCAGCGGCGTCCTCTCCGGCGATCACCTTGAGCTGGCGATGCAGTCGCTCCGCGAGAGCAGCCTGGACCAGGGTGGGGTCCTGGGAAGAGATCAAAGCCAGGTACGAGAGGGCCTGCGCATGCAGCTCCTTCCAGTAACCCTTCCGGTGCACCAGCTCGTGCCCCAACACGTGCGGCTCGAGCACGCCCGAGTCGCGGAAGAGGGCGACATCACCTGAGACCACGTCGCAGACGCCCATGGCGAACGGGAAGACCAGCTTCGCGAGCGTGAAATCTCTCACCTCCGAGCTGGTGTGCACCCGCTGCCCGGTGATCCCGGCGATGTACTCGGTGAGCTGGTGATTGACGGAAGTGGCCAGCATCGCCCGCCCGGGCCTCTCGGCGGTATACGCCTCGTTCAGCTTGGACGCCAAGCGGTCCACTTCGTCCCTCCGCGCGTCCACGGGCATCGGCTCCAAGTGATGGACGTCGGCACCGAACTCGGCCTCGAAATCGATCCAGCGCATGTGCCGGCGCTGAGACCAGTCTTTGACGGCACTCCCCGCATAGACTCCCAGCGCCGCCGCCGACAAGATCCTGCCCGGCAGCGTGGCGCCCAGCAGGATCCTGGTCGCGAGCGGAGCCGTAGCGATCACGTCCGTGAGCGAGAACGGAGCGTAGGTGGCGTCGTTGGGGATGCGAAGCTCGTCCATGTCGATCTATACGCGGCATGGGCCCCGCAGGGTTCCGCAGGCTCCGCTCCGCGCCGCGGACTCTACTGCGAGGCGAGGTCTGCCAGCACTTCCGCGGCCTCGGCCAGCACCTCCGCGTCCAAGGCGGACTTCGCCTCGAACCCGAGGACGTGCTCGAGCTCGTCGATCGCCAGGGCCGCCCGGCCCGTGTCGCGATAGAGGAGCGCGAGCTGGAGGTGGTGATCGGCTACACCCGTAGCGTGGACTTCTGCGTACGCCAGGTTCACCTCTGCTGCCTCCCACGTCGCGCGCTTCAGCTCGTCGCCTCCGAGCAGGTTGGTGGCGATCCAGCGGGTGATTCGGTTCATGCGACGGACACCGGCGTGCAGACGCCCGAGCATGTGACGGGCACCAGCATGGCTGGAGTCGGCGACCAGGACCGCATCGAGCTCCCTGGACAGATCGGAGGCCGCCTTGACCTTGGTTTGCCCTCCTTCCGCATTGGCCCGCAACCCCAGTACGATGGCGAGCGCATACCGGCGGGCGATGTCGCCTTCATGGCCCACCACCGAAGCTCGCGCTGCCGCTTCCGCTTCTCGCAAGCGCTCCTTCCGCTCGTCACCGGCCGGCGCATCCGTGGCAGCCATGACGAGCGCCACCACGGTATCTGGAACCGTCGGCTCGGCCCACTCGGGCCTCTGTCCACTCTGAGGCATCGCCGCCACCCCAATGACCACGATCGCGAGCAGGTTCATGGCGTTTGGCTCTTCAGGCAGGGGTGAGGGCGTCAGCAACCAGCGCACCGAGGCGAACGGCGGCGTGGCCGAACCTCGTGCCACGACTCGACCGGGGCCGAGTCCGTTCTGCCCGAGCGAGATCGGGCCTCCATACCCGCTCGAGGAACGCGTCGACCATGTCCGAGTCACGAGTCATCACCACGAGCTCATCCAACAGCGTGTAGCTCATGAAGTCGAAGTTGCTCGACCCCACGATGAGCAGCTCCCCGTCGATGAGCATGGCCTTCAAGTGACTCATGCCCTCGCTCAGGAAGAGATCGAAGCCACCGCGGTGGGCCGACTCGACGATGTGGCGCGCCAGGTTCGCCTTGTTGTTCTGCGCAGGCGCCAGGACCCGGACCTCGACGCCCCGCCCCTGCGCAGCCGACAGGTGGTCGGTGAACGGAGGGGAGAGGTACGGGCTCATCACATCGATCGACCGTACGGCGCTCGACATCGCGTCGACTACCGGCGCCATGCCCTCGCGATTCCCCCGGCCGTTCAGGGAGAGGACGCGCAGTGCCCCGCAACGCCGATCTCGAGTGGTCGGCTCCCCCTCCCAGGAGTCGAGGAAGTCGCTGGCCAACACGCCGGACAGGTCTTCGCATTCGACTCGGAACATCATGTCGTGCCAGGCGAAGTTGTGCTCGCTGAAGTTCATGCCCCCGAGGTACGCCACCCGCCCATCGAATACCGCGATTTTCTTGTGGTTCCTTCGCACGAGCTTGGCGGGCGACGGACCCAAGGGGTTGCTGAAGCGAACACCGACTCCCCGAGAGCGCAGGCGACGTACCCAGCGATGGGTGATCATCACCTCGCGCCGCAGTGCCGGGTCGAGCCAGGCCAGACTTGGAATGATCCGGTCGCTGTGATAGAGCAGGCTGTAGCAGTCGACGAGGAGTCGCCGGTCGAGCGCAGGACAGCGCTCGAGCGCATGACCGAGCGCCAGCCCAACCCGGTCTCCCTCGAACGTGAACGTCTCGACGTAGGCGCTGGTGTGGGCACTCCGCAGATCGTCCTGCAGCCGTGCCCAGAACTCGGTGGCACCCACCAGGAGCTCGAAGCGCATGGTCAGTCTCCGATCGGTGCGGCGGTGAGGATCTCGGCACCGACGTAGCGGGCCACCCAGGCGACTAGAGCAAACCGCACGAGGCGCCCGGCCCCTCCACTCAGCAGGAAGCTCTGGAGGCGCATACCCAGCGCGCCGGCGGCCAGGCTGGTTCCGTAGAAGGGCGGAATGCCGGTGACCGCGCTCGCGAACACCAGCGAGCCCACGCTACCACCGCGGGCCGCCACGACCTCCGCTGCGCGGTCGAGCGCGACGCGCGCTTTGCCCCCCAACCGGCCGGGTGCCCAGCGCGCGACGCCGAAGAGGGCTGTCTTGGTCGCCATCTGACCGGTGGTGGATACCAACGCGACCAACGGGATGCCGATCTTTGGAACTGCGATCACCACGCCCGCCACGAGCAGCTCGGCGTTCACGAGCGGCACGAGCCCACTCACCGCCGTGCCTACCAGGAGCCCTGCGAGGACCTCCCACATCGGACCTCCTTCCCCATCGGAGCCCGGAGCCCGTGCGGCCCACGGTGAGGAAAGGATGGCTTCTAGAGCTGATCCGCAACCGTACGCGGAAACGCGTAGACGGCCCGGCACCGCGACGTATCCGGATTGTAACAGGATTGTAACAGGATTGTGACAACCCGCGGCGGGACGCCGCGTCGTGGCCGGCAGTGGTCCGGCTACTTGCGGACCTGCCCCTCTCCAAAGACCACGAACTTCCGCGTGGTCAGTTCGCGCGCTCCCATCGGCCCGTACGCATGCAGCTTGGACGTCGAGATGCCGATCTCGGCCCCCAACCCCAGCTCGCCGCCATCGGCGAACCGGGTGCTCGCGTTGACGAGCACCGTCGACGACTGCACCGCCGACACGAAGCGCTCGGCGCGCTCAGTATCGTCAGTGACGATGGCCTCGGTGTGGTTCGAGCCGTAGCGCGCGATGTGGTCGAGCGCTGCCTCCAGATCGTCTACGATGCGGACCGCGAGCGTGAGGTCGAGGTATTCCGCATACCAGTCCTCCTCGGTCGCCATCTTCACGGGTACGCCCCCGAGCAGCGCGACTACGTCCGGGCTGCCGCGCAACTCGACGCCGGCCTGCACCAGCTTATCAGCTACGGGCGGGAGCACTCTCGCGGCCGCGTCGCGGTGCACCAGCAACGTCTCGAGGGCGTTGCACACGCCCGGGCGCTGCACCTTCGAGTTCACGACGATGTCGATCGAGCGCTGCACTGGAGCGTCCTCGTCCAGGAAGACGTGGCAGACACCCTTGTAGTGCTGCAGCACCGGAATCCTGCTCTTGGCCGTCACGGCTCGGATCAGGCTCTCGCCCCCGCGCGGAATCACGAGGTCGATGAACTGCTCCTGCTCGAGCAGCACGTCGATGGCCTTGCGGTCCGTGGTCGGAACGAGCTGCACGGCGTCTTGCGGGACTTGGCTTCCGGTCAGCCCTTCACGCAGCGCGTCGGCAATGGCCCGATTCGAGTGCTGGGCCTCGGATCCGCCCCGCAGGATGACGGCGTTGCCTGCCTTGAGGCAGAGTGCCGCGGCGTCCGCCGTGACGTTCGGCCGACTCTCGTAGATCATCGCGACGACGCCGAGCGGGATGCGCATGCGGCCCACGCGGAGTCCGTTCGGCCGCACGAGCTCCTCCTCGATGGTGCCGAGATGGTCATCCTGGCCTGCGACTTCCCGGACCGCGGCCGCGAGCTTCTTCACGGCTCGCTCGTCCAACCTGAGCCGGTCCAGCATCGGACCACTGACCCGGTTGCGCTCGGCGGTGGAGAGGTCCAGAGCGTTGGCCGCCAGGATCTGTTCGCGGTGGGTGTCGATGGCGTCGGCCATTGCCTCGAGTGCCCGCCGCCGAGCCGCCGCATCGAGTCGCGCAGACGACAGGGCCGCTGCACGGGCGCGCCGCGCCATCCCCTCGATGGTGGCAGCGATTTCGGACTCGGCCGCGACGGTCACTTCTCTTCCTCCAGGTCCTCCCCCGCCTCCAATTCGGAGATCAGCACCATGCGGTCGGGCCTCATCACGACGTGTCCGAGACCGTCGCCCAGCACCTCTCGAACCTCGAGCGTGTGCAGGCCGCGAATCCTCTCTACGTCCCGGTCGTCGAAGCGCACGATACCACGGGCGTGCTCCCGCCCCTCGAGGTCGATCACCGACACCACGTCGCCGCGCCGGAAACGGCCCTCGACACGCACGACGCCGCGGGGCAGCAAGCTGGCCTTGCGCTTGATCGCCTTCACCGCGCCTTCGTCGACGACGAGGGCACCGGTCAGCCCACGCTGTGCGGCCATCCACTGCTCGACCGCGTCGAGCGGACGCTTCTGCGCCGAGATGAGCGTGCCGGCTGGTTCCCCCCGCACGATCGAAGCGAGCACAGCGTCGTCCATGCCCGAGGCGATGACCGTCGGAATGCCGAAGTGTCCGGCGCGCTCGGCAGCCTCGAGCTTGGTGATCATACCGCCGGTGGAGACACCGGCCTTCTTGGCATAACAGTACCGGCGCAGCTCGTCGGCGCTCTCAGCCTGCTCGATGAGTCGGGCCGTCGGATCCCGCGACGGATCGCCGGTGAAGACACCCGGGACGTCTGTGAGCAGCGCCAGCAGGTCCGCGTCGACGAGCGCTGCAGTCATGGCGGCGAGATTGTCGTTATCGCCGACCACGATCTCGTCCACGCTCACCGTGTCGTTCTCGTTGACGATCGGTACGACTCCGGCTTCGAGGAGCGCGCCCAGCGCCTGGCTCGCCGCGACGTAGCGCCTCCGGTCGGTGAGGCAATCGTTCGTCAGGAGCACCTGGGCCACGACCAGCCCCACCTCCTCGAACGCCGCCCCCCACATGCTCATCAGCCTGCCCTGCCCCACGGCGGCTGCGGCCTGGCGATCACGGATCCGCTTCGGCGGATGCGCGTGCCCCAGCGCGCGCCAACCGGCGGCGATTGCGCCGCTGGAGACGATCACGACCTCGGTGGTCGGTTGCGCGGCGACGGCCCGGGCCACCGATAGAAGCCGCTCGGGGTCGAGGGTCGTCGTGTTCCCGGTGAGCAAGCGGCTCCCGAACTTGAGCACCACGCGGCGCTCCGACAGCCCGGGGGTCTGCGGATCCTTCAGCTCGATCGCCTGGGTCGAGGAATTATGCATGCGAGTTGCATAAAGCATCATGCCGATCGGCCCGGCCGACAAGGGGCCGGCGAGCCACCGTGTCGACCTCAAGCGCCTCCCCGCACCGACGCCTATACGTCCAACAGGCGTCCGTGGTTGGTATGGTTGAGGTCGATCCCCGTGAGGCGCGACACGGTCGTGAGCGCGCGGTAGAGGAACCGCTCGTCCTTGTGAATCAGAGTTCGCGCTTGGCCCGGTGCGTCCGTCTCCCGCAACGCCCCTCGCCAGTCCATCGCAGCGATGCGCGAAGACATCACCGCCGGATGGGATCCCGCCCAGCGAGGCAGCCTTCCCAAGGGGCCGTAGTCGTAGCCCCGATCACCCGTTTTCGGAGCGGATCGGCCGCGGTGTTCCCAGAACGCTTCGGTCTTGGCCCGCATGCGCGCAGGGTGCCGGGCCCAACCGTAGTGGAACACCCGCGCCCCCGCTCTCGCCACCGTCAGCCGCTCCTGGCCCTGTCGCCGAAATGACTGAGCGTCTCGCACCGAGCGGACCCCGATCCCGTTCCGCACCACCCTGATCTCGCGCGCATACCACCCCTGACCGCGCTGCACATGCCAGTAGTCGCCGAAGAAGTGGAGGTACTCGAAGAGCAGCCCTTCGACCCGACTGTCGGGCTGGAGCTCTTCGCAGCGTCGCCGCACGGTCGGCGCGTCCTCCTCGTGCAGGACCTCGTCGGCTTGCACGTACAGGCACCAGTCACCCGTACACGCGTCCAGGGCGGCGTTCGTCAGATCGGAGTACGCAAGATGACCCCTGGACTCGTCCCAGACGGCATCCACGATGCGGATGCGAGGGTCGTCGATCGACTCCACGAGTCCTTTCGTCTCGTCGGTCGGGCTCCCGGGTGCTATGGCCACGACGAGCTCGTCGACGATCGGGAGCACCGAGAGCAACGCTTCCCGCAACGGATAGTCGAGCACGGTCGCATTGCGGGCGAACGAGAACCCCGAGATGCGTACAGCTCCCGATGCGCCCCGCATCAGGTCAATCGTCGAGCAATTTCGGCGGCTCTCCGGTGTCCTTCACGCCGAGGGCAACACCCGTGCCGACTCCCGCGCCGATCACGATGGCGGTCGTAGCACCCACGATCGGCAGCACGGCGACCACGGGCGCTGCCACGAGCGTCGCGCCGACACCCGCCCAGAGCCCGAGCGCCGGCTTCTCGACGATGCTGGTGTAGCGCAGTCGCTGACCGACGAACTGCCGCGACTTGAGGTGCCCGTACACGGCGGCGGCGCCGGTTCTGTCGCAACGTCGTCCTGCGTGGGCTGGTCGCTGGATCCTGTCGACGACGTGAGCAAGTCTGGTCCGAAGTAGACGCCCGCCCCTCCCAACACGAGTACAATGATGACGAAGGGTGCGTAGCGCCGCGCGGCACCAGAGCCCACCTTGCGCTGCTTCGGCGGCGCCGAGCGCACGGGCTCCTCTTCGCGGCGTGGCGGCTCGTAGCGCGGCTCGGGAACGTACTCTGGGGGTTCCTGGCGCTCGACTGGAGCGGGCCGCGGCTCGACACGACGCGGCGGCGCGGCGGGCTGCAGGACTTGGCTCCCCATCCCGCCCGATTCCATGGTGAACCCCTGCATCGGCGCCTCGTCGCCGACTTCGATCTCCGCCGCCCGCTCGGCCTCCATCTTGGCGACGAAAGCCGCCGCCTCCTGTTCGGGCGTGAGCTGACTCGGTGCCGGGGCCAGGTCGAGCCCGATGTCCTGCATCTGCAGCGTCGCGGGTGCGCCGGGAACCCCATCGGAGTCCGACGCTGCGGGCCCGGAGGGCTTGCTCGCTTCCTCTGCGTCGAGCTGGATCTGCAGCACCACCGGGTGCGTAAGCGCCGACGACCACTCCTTGGTTTCGGCGTCGTACACGACGTCGTCCGGCGCGACGTCACCGGATCGCACGAATTCGCTGAATACGTCGAGCGAGGCGAAGGAGATCTCCTGCCCGGACGACGTACGAATGCGGAAGCGAGCCGACATGGCGGGAATGTAGACAAATTCAGCCTGCTCTGCGCTGGGACAGCCCCTCCGCTGAGCCTCCCCAACCAGGCTGTCAGCGCTTGTCGATCAGGTCGTCCACGAGGAACAAGTCGGTGAGCAGCGCCCTCAGGTGGATGTTCGCGTTGAGGTTGTCGATCAGCTGAGAGCTGATCCCGGAACGCGAGGCCACCAGTCGGACCGCCGCCAGCGCGTCCGAGGCATCGTTCGCCACCACGCGCAACATGTCGTCCCAGGCTCCGCGTGGCTCGAGCGACTCCGAAGCGGCCAGCTCGCGAAAGCTGTCGCCCAAACCGTCGAGAGCCCGCTCGATCTTCTTGATGAAGTCACGGAGCATCGCACCCGACTTGGCACCTTGATCGGAGGTCAACCCCTGCGCAGCATACGCGAGGAAGAACTCGTAGCTCTCCTCGATCGCCTCGATGCGCGCTTTGACGTCTTCGCGGGGCGTAGCCATCGGAGTCACGGGACCCAAAGACGGGAGGGCTCGCGGCGTCATCCGCCGCGAGCCCTCCGCACCTTCAGGGCCTACGCGTCCTCTTTGGGCGCGCTGACGGAGGCGTCCGCCAACGCACCGGTCGCTGCCGTGCCCGGCCTCGACGAGTCGCCCGTGGCCTTCCACTTCGTGGGATCGAAGTGCTCGGCGTACACGTCGCGAGAAATCCAGCCGCGCACCATCGACCAGAACAGCCAGCGCTTGTCAGGCCGCAGCGCGAAGTAAATGTGCGAGGCGATCAGCAGGATGAACATCACGCCCGCGATCCCGTGGATCGCGAAGACGACGCCTGTCGTTTCGTCCGTCAGTAGATACGGATTGTGAGCGAAGAACGGCGTGTCGATGCGCATCATCATGATGACGCCCGTCACCACCGCCGCGAGCGAAAACACCAGCACGGCGTGGTGATAGAGCCGGTGGTCGAGCGGGTACTTCCCACCCTTCGGCTCCGGAGCGCTGGCCGACATCAAGTGCTTCGTCTGCGCAAACAGGTCGCGGAAGAAGCTCGGCCCGAAGTTCATCATCGACCAGAAGTCCTGCCATCCGATCGCATGGATGATGTGGTAAATGATTGCCGCAATCAGCGCGACGCCCGCAATCCAGTGGATGGTCACCCAAGCCGGAATCTCCAGACCCATCACCGGCACGAACGCGGTGATGACCAGCGCCAGCATCGCTGCCGACATGGACCAGTGGAAGATCCGCGAGGCGAGCGTGTGCCGCACCACCCGCTCCGGCGTGCCCGGTGGGACGGCGGCCGGGGCTGCATGGGCTGCCCCGGCGCGCGAGCGGAACCAAATCGCGTGTCCGACCATGAACAAAGCGGCGAGCACGAGAGCCATCCACATGAGATCCCACGACACCCCGATGAGGATGTCCTGACCCCATGGGTTCTGATCCCTCCTGAACAGCTCGATCACGCGGCTACGCTCCTCACGGCCCTACGGACCAGGTTGCGCATCATGACGATCTTGTAGTCGTTGTGCCTGAGCGCCCTCGTGCCCTGGATCGCCAGCTCGCCAGCCGCGTTCTGCAGCGACTCGCTCGCCGCCTCACCGCGCACGAGCCGCTCGACCGCGTCGAGGCGGACCGGGTACGGCGCCACGCCATTCACGGCGATGCGCGCGTCCTCGATCGTGCTGCCCGACATGCGGAAGGCAGCTGCAACACTGACCAGCTGGAAGTCCCACGAGCCGCGGTCGCGCACCTTCTCGAAGTAGAAGTTCGAGTTGGCCCAGAAGGCCGGCACGAAGACCTGCGTGAGCAGATCGCCCGGCTCGAGGACCGTCATGCGCGTGATGTCGACCGAGGGTCCGATGAAGTAGTCCTCGGCGTCGTACAGACGGCGCCGCGGGCTCTGCACGACCATCTTCGCGTCGAGCGCGATCAGCGCCGGCGCGGTGTCGGACGGGTTTACCGCCACGCAGCGGCTGCGGCCCAGGATGCAGTGCTCGCGGTTCATAGCGAGCGGCGCCGACGCGTAGCAGACGTTGCCGCCGGCGCGATAGCAGGGCCACCCGCTCCGGTAGTACCAGCAGCGCGTGTCCTGGGTGATGTTGCCGCCCAGGGTGCCCTGATTGCGGATTTGCGGCGTCGCCACGTGCTCGGCGGCCGTCGCCAGCACCCCGAACTCGGAGCGCACCCGCGCGTGATTCGCGACTTCGGTCAGCGTCGTCATGGCGCCGATCTCGATACCGCCCGCTTCGTCACGGAAACCCCGCATCTCTTCGATGCCGCCGATGTCGATGACGACTCGGGGCCGCTTGATGCGGTCCTTGAACCAGTCGAAGGTGTCGAGACCGCCGGCGAGCACCCATCCCTCGTCCCCGGCATCCTTCATGAGGTCCACCGCGTCCTCGACCGTCGTCGGTTGGACGAGGTCGAACGCCGGGATCATGTCTTTCATGTTGGCCATGTATCGGTCTCCCTAGCCGACGTGCTGGTCGAGTCGACCAAACGGAAGTGGACGTCCCTCGAGCTCCGCCACGATGAGGTCGGGCGTCAGCGGAGTCCTGCACAGGCACCGCCCGCCCATCGCGTCGGCGATGGCGGTGGTCAGAACGGCCGATCCCGCACCGACGGACGGCTCGCCGATACCCTTGGCGCCGGTCGGCGTCTGTGGATCGGGGATGCCGACGGCGTCCCAGGCCATGCTGCGCGGCGCGTCCATGATCGACGGCGGCCGCGCCGTGTAGAGCCGGTTCGCGAACGGCACCCCGTACTGCGGGTCGAAGACCCAGCGCTGAGACATCGCCATGCCCATACCCTGGATCGCGCCGCCGTAGCACTGCGCTCCGAGGCTCCGCGGGTGGACCACCGTGCCGACGTCCGTCGCGCACACCAGCTCCTTGGTCTCGAACTGGCCGGTCTCGACGTCGAGCTCGATCAGCCCGAACACGGCGAGCCAGCTGTAGATGCCGCCCTCGCCGCCGAAGTTGTCGCGCGCCACACCCATCAGGCCCGTGCCGACGTGCATGTTGGCCGCGGGAACCGTGGCTGCATTGAGGTCACCCGGCAGCGTGTGCCCGTCGTACTCGCCGCCCAGCGCGATGGCGCGCTGTGCGACCTGGGCGAACGTCATGCTGCCACCCGGTCCGAGCACGCGTCCATTGTCCACGCGATACTGATTCGCATTGCCACCGAGCTGCCGCGCTGCGATCGCGCGGATCTTCCGGAGCGCGTCCTGCGCCGCCGCGTAGTTGGCGCGGCTGTGTGCGTGCGTGGTCTGGCTTCCGGCCTGCACCGAGCTGTTCGGCATCCCTCGGCTCGAGTCACCCCAGATGATCTCGACTTGGTCCCAGTTGAGACCGAGCAGCTCGGCCGCTGGCCGCGCCGTGTCGGAGATCGAGTGCGTGCCCAGGTTACCGATGCCCTGGTAGACGTACAGCTTCCCGTCCGGCCGGATGACCATGAGACCGTCGTACCCGCGCGAGCCGGCGGTGTACGTCGAGAGCCCCAAGCCGATGCCGGTGACCTTCGAGCCGTTCCGCTGGCCCGAGAGCTGGATCTTGTTCTCGTAGTCGAACAGCTCCGCACCCAGCCGGAGCGCTTCCTTGGCGCGGGTGCTGGTCATCCGCTGGCTGCGCGGCCCCATGCCGTACTCCACCGTCGGCGCGTTCAGGATCCGGATTGCCAAGCGGTCCATGTTCAGCTCGCGCGCCGCCTGGTCGATGAGCGGCTCGAGCATGCCATTGATCTGCGCGCCGCCCGGACCGCGCTGCGCGGCCTTCGGCGGGGTGTTGGTGTACATCGGGAACCCGCGGTAGCGCATGTTCCCGGGCGTGTACGTGATGTCGGCAATGTTCGAGGCCGTGTTGTGGTCACCGGCACCGTACGGGCCGCTGTCTTGCACGATCATGAGGTCGATCGCCGTGCACTTGCCGTCCGCACGGAAGCCCATCTTCGCCCAGGCCTGGAAGCCGGGACGGGCGCGACCGATGTAGTTCTCCTCGTAGCGCGTCACGCGGTGCATGACGGGGCGCCCGATCTTTCTCGACATCAACGGCGCCAGCGACATGTGCGTGTGGCCCGGGATCTTCGAGCCGAAGCCGCCGCCCGTGAACTCGGAGACGAACGTGATCTCCTCGGGATCGACCTCGAGCGCACCGGCCATGCCCATCTTGGTCCTCTGGGCGCTCTGGGTCGAGACGAACGCGTGCAGCCGTCCGTTCTCCCAGTAGGCCATCGTGGAGCGAGGCTCCATCGGATGGTGCGTCACGGACTGGTGGACGATCGCCTCTTCGATGATCACCGTCGCCTCGGCGAAGCCGGCCTCGATGTCACCCTTGGTCCACTCGACGAGCGGGTTCGCCGGGTTGGGCATGCGACCCGCGTCGACCTCGGCGAAGTCCGCGTCCGTCCACTTGTAGGTGCTCCAGCCGTCCTGGCCGGAGAACTGATTGCCCTCGGTGTAGGCGTTGGGGCCGTTCGGACGGAGCCCCTGGAGCGGATCGAGCACGAACGGAAGCGGCTCGAGGTCCAGCTCGATCGCCTCGATCGCCGCGGCGCACGCCTCTTCGCTCTCCGCGGCCACCGCGAGGATGGGCTCGCCCTCGTACTTGGGCTCGTCCGTGAGCATCGCCTCGGTCGGGCCTTCGGGCTGGTTGACCTCACTCGCCCGCATGATGTCGATGAATCCGGGCACCCGACGCGCACGGCTGTCGTCGACCCCACGCACCCGGCAGTGCGGCATCGGGCTGAGGAGGAGCTTCATGAAGACCATGCCCTGCGCGCGGAAGTCCTCCGCGTAGCGGGCGCGGCCCGTGATCTTCGCGCGGAGGTCCGGCGGGGCGTAGTTGACGCCTACGAGTTTCTCTGCCATGTTGTTTGCCTCCCCTTACACGCTGCGAGCGAGCTCGGCAGCTCGCATCGCGCAGTTGAGGATCTTGTCGTAGTCGGCGCAGCGGCAGAGGTTGCCCGACAGAGCGACCCTGGCCTCCTCGCGCGTGACGTTGGGATTGTTCGCGACCATCGCCGTCATGCTCATCACGAAGCCGGGGGCGCAGAACGCGCACTGGAACCCGCCCTCGTCCATGACGGCCTGCTGCACCACGGAGAGCTCGCCCGTGTCGGCGTTCTCGAGGCCCTCGATCGTGGTGACCGAGCGCCCGCGCAGCTGGTGCGTGAGGATCGAGCACGAGTACTGGTTCACGCCATCGACCAGCACCGTACACGCGCCGCACTCGGCACGGTCGCACCCCAGCTTGGTGCCCGTGAGGTTGAGCTTGTAGCGCAGCGTCATCGCCAACGTCTCGTTGGGAAGTACGTCGACCCTGCGCTCCTGCCCATTCACGGTGAGCGTCAGCAGACGCTCGGTCGTGGACTGGAGGGTGGCGGCACCGAGGATGTTCGGTCCCCTGAACAGATAGTTCGCGGAGGAGACCGTGGCCCCCGTCGCGATCACGCCCTTGATGAAGGTGCGCCTGGAGTACTTCTTCTCCAGGACACCTACGGATTCGACATCGTGCATCGAGCAGCTCCTCCGTCTGAGGCACCTAGGATCTGGCCAAAATAGGGATGGCGGCCCGACTTGGCGAGTCCTGTCTTCGTGACTGCCCGGTGAACGGAAGATGGGCGGTCGTATTGGTTCTGGTGGCGTTTGGGGCGCCGGACCCGGGGGCGTCACAGCAGCCTCCTTACGGACCTCTGACGTGGGAGGAGGGCTCGCCCCTCCAGCGGCTCGCGCTCGCCCCGCCCTTCGAGCGAGCCGACCCGGTGGGCGCCGGCGTGGTTTCAGCCGACCTCTGGCTCGGCTACTCCAACATCTTCGAGCAGGATTCGAGCGCCACCCACCAAGTCTTCCTCGATACCGAGCGGCTGCTCACGGCTCTCACAGTCCGTTGGGGCGCCGCCGAGCGCGTGGAGCTGGGGGGACGCGTGACCCTAGAAACCACGGGAGGCGGCATCCTCGACGGGTTCGTGCACTGGTATCACGAAGCCCTCGGCTTCGGGCAGGCGAACCGGGACCGCTTCCCACAGGACGGATACAGCCAAGAGCTCTCCGACGGGGGCCCGGACCTGCTCCTGGACATCCCCCGGCGGACGCTCGGCGTCGAGGACGTGCAGGTCTTCGGAACGTGGCTGCTCGCCCGTGGGGCAGACGGACGGGGCGCCCTGAGCCTGAGAGGCACGCTGCGGGCGCCGGTAGCCACGAACACCGTCGGCACGGAGAGGGCAGACGGTGCCCTGCTGGCGCTCGCTCGCGTGCCGGCGGGTGCCTGGTACCTGCACGGCATGCTCGGCGCCGGCGCGGTGCGGGCCTCGCCCGAGCTCGACGGCGTGCTCCGCTCGTGGAGCGGCTTCTTCGGCGTGGCGGTAGAACGGTCACTCGGCGCGCACGTCGCGGCGGTCGCGCAGGTCCAGCTCGCCTCGCCACTGCTCGCTGGCTTCGACCACCGCGAGCTCGACTGGCCCGCGAGCAACCTCGTGCTCGGGCTCGCGGGGGCGTGGCGTGAGGGGTGGAGCTGGGACGCGAGCTTCCAGGAGGACGTGCCGGCCGACACGCCGGCGATCGATTTCACGCTGTCGGTGCGGGTGAGCCGGAGGTGGCGGTGACGCGAGGGGCGCCGGCCGAGGCTGGCGCTCGTCCGCATGGCGTCAGAGGACGCTGACGCGAGTCTCGCGCCTCACCTAGAGGTACGCCCGGGCGTCCAGGAGCACGGGGACCCCGCGTGCGACGTATTTGGGCGGGCTCCTGGCACGAACCTCGGCGGTCGTGCGAGCGTTGCCCATGCGTCGCGTGACGTAGGCCCTTTGTAACGACTGACCCCTGCCCCCCAGAGCCCCCATGCACCACCCCACCACGATTCGCCCGGAAGACCACGCCGTGTTCGGCCCGACGAAGATGGGCAAGGCCGCGCTCTTTCAGTCAGCGCGCTTGCTCGTCGGCCTCAACTGCTTCGAACCGGGGCAGGAGCACGGGCTCCACAGCCACGCCGGAATGGACAAGGTCTACCACGTGGTATCCGGACGGGGACGCTTCTTGCTGGCCGACCGCGAGCTCGACATGGAGGCGGGCACGATGCTCGTGGCTCCCGAGGGCGTCCCCCACGGGATCCGCAATACCGGGGCGGAGCGCCTCGTGGTTCTCGCGATCCTCGCGCCGTCGCCTTGACGGCACTCGTGCCGCCGCCGGGACGGCACACGGTCCGTCTCCGGGACGGACGCTAGTTGAGCCCCACCAGCCGCAGGCTGAGCTCGTGCAGCCGGCGGCGCGCCTCGAGGTCGTACGCCTGCGCCTGCGCGCGTGCGTTGGTCGCCTGCCGCCAGTAGTTCCCGCTCCCCGCCAGCGGCGACATGATCACCTGCATGACCGGGTCGGCGCCCTCGTCGATCGTCGCCATGGGCGTGCCGCCGCGGTTGAGCACCATGCTGGTCGCCATGTAGATCGCGGGGTGGACCGCGTTGGCCGTGACGCCCGTGCCCTCGAGCTCCACGGCCAGATCCATGGTCATCATGATCTGCGCCAGCTTGCTCTGGCCGTACGCCCGCGCGCCGTCGTAGGGGCCCCGCTCGAGCATGACGTTTTCGAAGTCGATCGCGTTCTGCGCGGTCGACGTGATGCTGACGATGCGCGCCGGGGCGCTCTCGCGCAGGAGCGGCAGGAGCGTACGCGTGAGGTAGAAGTGCGAGAGGTAGTTCACGGCGAAGCGGAGCTCGTGCCCGTCTTGGCTCTCCTCGCGCGTCGCGCCGTCGGGCCCGCGCCCGATGCCGGCGTTGTTCACGAGCACGTCCAGACGCGTGTAGTCGGCCAGCACCTTCGCGGCGAGTTGGCGCACGTTCGCGAGCGACGCGAAGTCCGCGATGATGAGGCTCGCCGAGCCCTCGGTCGACTGGATCTCCTCGACTACCGCGCGTCCGCGCTCTTCGTTACGGCCGTGCACGATCACGTGATACCCAGCCGCACCGAGCCGAAGCGCGACATCGCGGCCGAGCCCATCGGTCGAGCCCGTGACGAGCGCCACGGGGCGGATGCCCGTATCGACCGCCTGGGCGGTCGCGGTTTCGCCGCTCACCAGCGCTGCAACCGACGCGAGGACGAGCGTGGCGAGCAAGGAGCGTGGGCGGATCGACATCTTGGACCTCGGCATTCGGGTTCGCCTCGAAGACTACTCCAGGTACGTATACCCCTGCAGGCTGTCGTCGAGGAAGCGTCGGAAGCTCGCGCCCTCCGCCAGCGTGAGCCGCTCCGCCTGGAGCGCACTCTCGAGGTCGTGGCGCAGCTGCACGCGCATCTCGTCGGGATCGAACTGCACGTACGAGAGCACCTCGCGCACCGTGTCCCCTTCGACCACCGTGTCGATACGCCAACGCCCGTCGGGCCCAACGGTCACGTGCACGGCGTGCGTGTCGCCGAGCAGGTTGTGCAGATCGCCCAGGGTCTCCTGGTACGCGCCAGTCAGGAAGAACGCGAGGTAGTAGGGCTTCTCGCCCCCGACCCCGGGCTCCGACCCCGGCTCGGACTCGTGCAGCTCGAGCGTGGTCTTGGCCCCCCACTCGCCCGGGAACTGGTCGACCTTTCCGTCCGAGTCGCAGGTGATGTCCGCGAGGATGCCGCGGCGCGTCGGCTCCTCACCGAGCCGGTGGATCGGCATGACCGGGAAGAGCTGCTCGATACCCCACGAGTCGAGCAGCGACTGGAAGATGCTCAGGTTCAGGAAGTAGAGATCCGCCAGCTGGTCCGGCAGGCTGCTCAGGTCTTCGGGCAGCTCGTCGCCGTAGGCGTCGAGCACCGCCTTCCCCATGGCCCAGTAGATCTCCTCGCAAGCGGCGCGCGCGTTCAGGTCCATGTAGCCGAGGCTGAACAGCGTCGTCGCCTCCGCGAGCGCGTGCTCGGCGTCGGCATACGCGCCGAGCAGGTCGTCGCCGTTGCGCTGATGATAGGCGTCGACGGCGTCGAGCAGGGGCTGCGGCGGCTGCTCCTGAGCGAGCGCCGCATCGAGCAGCTTCTGGTCCGGGCGGCCCGGGAACACGCGGCTGCCGATGACCTCGCAGACCACCACGCTCGAGTGCGCGATGAGCGCGCGCCCCGACTCGCTCATGACGTTCGGGTGCGGCACGCCAGCCTCGTCGCAAATCGACTGTACGCGATAGAGCACGTCGGCCGCGTACTGCTCGAGCGTGTAGTTGATCGACGAGCCCGTGGCGGACTGGGTGCCGTCGTAGTCGACGCCGAGCCCGCCGCCGATGTCGATCGCCTCGATGGGCGCTCCTGCGCGGCGCAGCGCCACGTACAAGTGGGCGAGCTCGCTGACCATGGCCTTCACGGCGCGGATGTCGAACACCTGCGAGCCCATGTGACAGTGCAGCAGGTGGAACCCCGAGATCATGTCGTTGGCGCGGAGGTGATCCACCGAGTGCAGGATCTCACCTACCGTGAGACCGAACTTGCCCCGGTATCCGGAGGAGCCCGCCCACCGACCCACGCCCGCGGCGGCGAGTTTGGCGCGGATGCCGAAGCGCGGCACCACGTTGTGCGCGCGAGCGGACCTGCTGATGAGGTTCAGCTCGTGCGCCTGCTCGACCACCGGGATGATGTTCCGCCCCATCTTGGCCGCGAGCGTGACGAGCTCGAGGTACTCGGCGTCCTTGAAGCCGTTACAGACGAGCGGCATCCCGTTCATGCCCTGTGTCAGCGCCAAGCCAGCGAGCAGCTCGGGCTTCGAGCCGACCTCGAGACCGAAGCCGAGGTCGTAGCCGAACGTACGGATCGCCTCGCAGACGTGCCGCTCCTGGTTCACCTTGATCGGGTAGAGGCAGTGGTACTTGCCTCGGTACCCCAGCTCCGCGATCGCCTTGTCGAAGACGCGGCGGATGTTTCCCATGCGATGCTGCAGGATCCCCGGGAAGCGCACGATGACCGGCGGGGTCAGATCACGTGCCGCGAGCCCTAGCGCCACATCATATAGATCGATGCACTTCGTCGGGTCCGTGTCGGGGTAGACGCCGAGCGTCCCCCGGGGCGTGACCCCGAAGTAGCCCGCGCCCCATTCCTCGACGCGATAGAGCTTCGCGGAGTCGTGCGGAGACCAGAGGTTGAGCTGGTCTTTGAGCGCCGATCGCGAGGGATCGATCCGGACCGCGGGTTTAGTTGTCACCGAGCCCCGCTCTGGCGCACTCCGCCGCCACGGTGAGGTACCGCCAGATGCTCTCTGGGCCCACTACATAAGGATGGGCTTCGCCCGGCCGACGCCGAGCCAGAGCCGGAAGCTTGACGGTCGACCCGTCGTAGCGCGTGTGGTTCGAGAGGATCACGTCCGCACCCCGCTGTGAGGCCAAGAGGCGGAGTCGCTCCGCCGAGGCGATGTACTCACGGAACCATCGGGCGTCGTCGCCCCTGCCCATGAAGTTGAACGCGGTGCCGCCGACGAGCACAGCCGTGTGCGGCGTGCCGTTGTCGGTCACCGGAATGAACGTCGAGATGGTGCCGGGTGTGTGCCCCGGCGTGGCCACGAGCTCGAGCGTCGTGTCACCCAAACGGAGCTCGTAGCCGTCCGTGGCTTCGATGTCCCGGCGTGGCTTCGGCCAGTCCCCACCCGTGGTCTCGAGCAGCTCCCAGTCGGGCGCCGACACGATCACGCGTGCCCGGAACTCGTCCTGCAGGTAACGCGCTCCGCCGGCGTGGTCGCTGTGTCCGTGGCTCACCACCACGTAGCGGATGTCGGCCGGGTTGAGACCGAGCTTCTGGAGGCCCTGCGTGACTTCCGCCTCGACCGAGTAGTCGAAGATGGGATCGATGATGATGATCCCCTCCGATGTGGTCACCGCCCACGCCGAGTACTCGGTCTGCCCCACGTAGTAGAGGTTGTCGAAGACCTTCACCGGCGCCGCGTACCACTCGGGCATTCCCCCGCCCAGCGGCGTGAGCCCGTCCGGCACGTCGCTGACCATCCCCTCGAGGAGTCCGCGTGCGCTCGGCGCCGCCTGCGTGCAGATGCGCAGGAGGAGCGGAAGGTGCTCGTTACCGGCCGCAGCGACCGCGGCCGCGACGTGGGACTCGACCGGGCCGAGCGGCGACTGCGTGTCGAGTTGGATCTGCGCGTCGAGTGGACCGAATCCGACCGCGACGGCGAGGCTCGTCAGGGCAGCGCCGGGGAGCGACGTCCCCGCCAGCCCAAGCCCGCGATGTCGCGCGTTCAGTTGTCGCGCGGCTGGGGTACGATGCGCATGTACGGCAGGGGCTGCTTCCATCCACCGGGGAAGCGCTTCTTCGCTTCCTCGTCGGAGACCGCGGCCGTGATGATCACGTCGTCACCAGAGCGCCAGTCGGCGGGCGTCGCGAGCTGCTTCTTCGCCGTGAGCTGGAGCGAATCGAGCAGCCGCAGGATCTCCGCGAAGTTCCGCCCCGTGCTCATCGGGTACGTGATCGTCGCTTTGATCTTCTTGTCCGGCCCGATCACGAACACCGAGCGGGCCGTGGCGTTGTCCGCCGGCGTGCGGCCGACGGAGCTATCCCCCGCATCTCCGGGGAGCATGTCGTACTTCTTCACGATCTCGAGCGTGGGGTCGCCGATGAGCGGATAAGTCACCGCGTGGCCCTGCGTGGCCTGAATGTCCTTCGACCACTTGTGATGGTCGCTGACGCCGTCGACGCTGATCCCGATCACCTTGCAGTTGCGCGCGCGGAACTCGTCCTGCAGGCCGGCCACCGCGCCGAGCTCGGTGGTGCATACGGGCGTGAAGTCCTTCGGGTGCGAGAAGAGCACGGCCCAGCCGTCACCGATCCACTCGTGGAAGTCGACCTTCCCCTGCGTGGTCTCGGCCGTGAAGTTCGGCGCCGTCTGGTTGATGCGCAGCGACATGTGCGTCCTCCTTTATCTACTGCGGTGCGAATACTACGGCCTCGCGCGCCGCAGTCCAGGGGTGTCCGCCCTCTCCCGAGTCGTCACCACTTGCCCGCGTACTCGGGTGAGTTGCCGGGAAGGGACGCGACGAGGTACTCCCGATGCAGCCGGTTGATCTGACGGATGTGGATGTGGTCGTGCGCGACCCAGGAGATCATCAGGTCGCCTGCGCGGATCGGACCGAAGCGCGGGTGCTGGTGCGCCTGCTCCCAGTTGGGTGCCTGGAGGCCGGCGAGCCAGGTCACGTTGTCGGCTCGACGCGCCAGGAAGCGCGCGAGCGACTCCGCGAGGTCGCGCTCGTTGTAGCGGCGCTCCACGGCCCATTTCTGCGGATCGATGCGTGGCCACTCGGCTTTAGGCCGGTGAAGCGTCAGGTCGAGGCGCGTGCGGAAGTCGTCGACTTCCTCGTCGGCGAGGTGGTTCACGACCTCCAGGATCGACCACTGGGCAGGCTCCGGCTTCCAGCGAGCCTGCTCGTCACCGACGCCCACCACCAACGCCGCGAAGACGTCGGCGTTCGCGCTGAGGCGGGCGCCAAGGTCGTCGAGTCGCACGTCAGGTCACCGTCCTTCCCGTCGCGGCGGCCGCGGTCGGGGGCTGCGGTGCGGCGTGGCTGTCGGGGGCGCAGCCGCGATCGGCGGCGTGGCGGCCGAGTCCGTCGGTGCGCCCGCTAGTCCAGCCGTAGCGCCTCGCGGAGTTGCGCCGCGGTCAGTCCGCGCACGTAGACCGGAGTGCCGCGATCGAACTCGCGCGCGCGTGAGAGCGGTCCGACGATCACCGGATCGAAGCCCGAGTCGACCACGAGCTCGGCGGTCACGCGGACCGCCTCCGCATCGTCGGCCGCGATCGGCACGCCGATCTTCGGGTCCGGCCGGTGCGCCTCGCGCTCCATCTGCTGCGCGCTCATGCAGTTGAACGCGCGCACCAGCCGCACGCCCGGGAGGTACTCGGCCGAGGCCACGCCCGTGCCGCGCGCAATCGCGTCGTCCGCCATCGGACCGTCGCGATCGGCGCGCGGGTTGCCGCAGTCGATCACGATCTTGCCCGCCATCAGCGCCGCGTAGTCGCGCCCCACCTGCGGGAGGGCGCCGTACGGAACGGCGATCAGGACCACCTGCCCGAACTCGGCCGCTTCTTGGGGATATCCCGCCCGAGCGCGCGAGCCCGCCGCGCCCACCAGCTCCGTCAGCTCCTGCGGGTTGCGGGAGCTGAACAGGATCTCATGGCCCGCGCGCGCCCATTGGAGTCCCGTAGCGCCGCCCATCGCTCCCGAGCCGATGATGCCGATGCGCATCGAGCCACGTGCGGCGGCGAGACGCTCGGGGAGCGCGGCGGCGAGCGACAGTCCGGCGGCTGCGGCCCCGGCGGTCACGATGAAGTCGCGGCGAGATACGTGGCTCGTCATGTCTGGTAACTCCGGAGGCTGGGGTCTGCGCGACCGCGCGTTGTACGTATCGAATACACGTGGCACCGTCAAAGCGTTGCGGCGACCTGGCGCATCCGACGCCGCAGCTCCTCGTTCGGGAGGCGTCCGCCCTCGCCCCGATTCTGCGGCGTGTCGGAGGGGCCTGGCGCGGCCCCGACTGGTCGTTTGACTGCCGCATCGCGCCATCAGTACTCTTCACGCGCTTGGCCCCAGAGTGCCCCCCACCCGAGGTTTCGACAGCGCACGTGGCCCGCATTCTAGTGGTCGACGACGAGGAGGCCGATCGCGTCGTGCTGCGCACCATTCTCGAGCGCGCGAATCATCAGGTGTGGGTCGCGAAAGATGGCGCCGAAGCCCTCTCACAGTTCCAGGGGAACGGGATCGACGTCGTCGTCACCGACCTGCAGATGTCGAACGTGCACGGGCTCGAGCTGATCACGATCCTGCGCGAGCTGAGCCCGAAGCCCGAGATCATCGCGATCTCCGGTACCGGGGAGTCCCAGCTCGACATGGCTCGGCTCATGGGTGCGAGCCGCACGCTCCAGAAGCCCGTGCGACCTGAGGTTCTCTTGGCGATGGTGGCTGACCTCTCGACCCCCAAAGCCAGCGCGTGAAGGGGACGACTCGGGTTGTCGCGCTTCTGGCCGTCGCGAGCTTGGCCGCGGCCGTGCCCTCGAGCGCCCAAACCGGCCTGCCACGCGCCGCCCCGGAGACGCTGGGGCTGGCGGCCGATGCCCTGGCGGGCATTACGGACGTGCTGAATGCCGTGGTCGCGGAGGGACGTCTGGCCGGTGCCGTCGTCGGAGTGGCGAGGGACGGTCGGGTCGCGTACCTGGAGGGAGTCGGCTTCCAGGACGTGGCGACGCGTACGCCCATGACCGAGCGCTCACTCTTCCGCGTCTACTCGATGACGAAGGCCGTGACGGCGGTGGCGGTGATGATGCTGCACGAAGAGGGCCGCTTCGAGCTCTCGGACCCCGTGTCGCGCTATCTCCCCGTGTTCGACCGCGCGGTGGTCCTGAACGGCGATGGATCCACGCGTCCACCGGAGCGCCCGATCACCGTCGAGCACCTCCTGCTGCACACTTCCGGACTGAGCCACCGCACGTCTCCTGAGTACCGTGGAGCTCGCGTGCGCGCCCGTGACATGACGCTCGACCAATTGATCGAAAACATGGTCCGCGTACCCCTTCGCTTCGACCCGGGCGAGGGGTACCTGTACAGCGAGTCGTCGAGCGTGTTAGGTCGGCTCGTCGAGATCTGGTCGGGACGGCCTTTGGACTAATTCCTGCAGGACCGCGTGTTCGCCCCGCTCGGCATGGTGGACACGGGCTTCTGGGTCGAGCCCGCCCGGCAAGGCCGCCTGACCACGGTGTATGCGCAGTCCGAGGGACCCGAGCTCCGCCCGGTCGAGATCGAGGAGATTCCGTTCACGGTTCGGCCGACGCTGCTCGAGGGTGCCGTCGGCCTGGTCTCGACCGTGCCGGACTTCCTTCGCTTCACGTCGATGCTCGCCAACGGGGGCGAGCTGGGCGGGACCCGGCTGCTGCGAGCGAGCACCGTCGCGGAGATCACGCGCAATGGCCTCTCCGACGACCTGCTTCGCAGCCGGCGCGGCGTCGGCTGGGGAATCGCGAACGTGTCTGTGCTCGTGGATGCGGCCGCAGCAGCCGACGGCGCGCGCGCTGGTGAGTACCGCTGGGACGGAAGCGCCGGCACGGAGCTCTGGGTCGACCCGGCTTCACGAACGGTCCTGGTGACGGCTTGGCAGAGCCAGCCGGCCAACCCCGTGCAGCTCCGGCAGCGTATCACCGCGCAGGTGCGCCAGGCGATCGTCCAACCATGACCGCGCCGAACGAGCGGGCCCCGGAAGCGGCCGCGCCGCCCGCCGCGACGGACGGGCCGGCGCCGACACCCGCACCGCACAAGCCGGCGCCCGCGACAGACACACAGACGACGGCCCCCGGCAAGCAGGCTCCTGCCCACACCGCTGGCACAGCCACAGCGGGGACGCCCAAGACGCGCGCCCCCAGGGCCTTGAGCGCGGTCGGACTCGACAGCATCAAGAACCGGATCCTCGCGCTCGCCCTGGTTGCCACGCTCGTCCCCGCCCTGAGCACGGCCGTTCTCTCCTACCGGCAGAACCGCGCCGCGCTCACGGCGAACCTCAATGGCGAATTGACGAGCCGGGGCTCCCAGGCGGCGCGAGAGGTCGACCTCTGGGTGAAGGAGCGCTCGTACGACGTACGCATCTTCACCGGCTCCTTCGAGGTCTCCGAAAACCTGGAGCGCATCCCTCTAGGGGGAGCGGGTGGGTCGGTCGCACGAACGCGCCTTGCCGACTACCTGGCCGGTGTGAGAAGCCGCTTCACCGACTACGTAGAACTGCAGGTTCTCGACGGCGATGCGAGGTCGATTGCGTCGAGCAATGACAACGCTGGCGAGCTCGAAGTGTCGGCCGAATGGATGACTCGCCTGGAACGCGGCGAGACCGTGCTCGGGTAGCCGCAGCGTGATGAAACGGGGCGTACATGGACGACGTTGGCTGCGCCGATCTACTCGGCGGACGGACGGTTCCTCGGGGTTCTCGCGGCAACGCTCGTGTTCGATGCCGTGCAGAGCATCCTCGAGGGACTCTCGTCCTCGGAGGGCGGCAGCATCGATCTGGTGACCGGAGCCGCGGAGATCATCGCCAGCTCCGACGGCAGCACCAGTCGAGTGGACCCCGGCGTGTTGGAGCGGCTGGCCGCCGCGGCCGGCCGGTCCTCGGAGTACTCCGACGCCACTGGAACGCCGATGGTCGGAACCTCGACGCCGGTCCCGGGGCTCGCCTGGGCCGTCGTCGTGCAGGTGCCATCGGCGGTGGCGTACGCGCAGGTTGCGCAGCTTCGCAACTCCGCGTTCGTCCTCGTGTCGGCGCCGCTCGTGATCGTGGGGCTCGTCGCCTACTTCCTGGGCTCGGTCATCGTGCGGCCGCTCGTGCGCCTCACCGCAGCCGCGGGAGCGGTGGCTTCGGGCGACCTGTCCGTCGACCTACCTGTGACCGGTCGAGGTGAGGTCGGCTACCTGACGCAGGTCTTCAACGACATGGTCGGCAAGCTCCGCCAGAACCGGCAGGAGCTCGACGCGCGCAACAAGGAGCTCGAGAAGCTCGCGGTCACGGACCTCCTCACCGGCCTCCACAACCGCCGCTACCTGCTGGATGCTTTCGACAAGGAGATCCTAAGGGCAGACCGCCACGACCGTGCGTTCTGTGTGATGATGATCGACGTGGACCGCTTCAAGCAGTACAACGACACGTACGGACACCAGGCAGGAGACAAGGTTCTCGCGGGCATGGGGCGTGTCATCACCGAAGCGACGCGCGATCTCGACACGCCCGCTCGGTACGGCGGCGAGGAGTTCATCGTCCTGCTACCCGAGTGCAACCTCGCCAACGGAATCCTCGCGGGTGAGCGCATCCGCACGAGACTCGCTCGCGAGGAGTTCGATGGCCGGAAGGTCACGATCAGCGTGGGCGTGGCGGAGTTCCCCATGCACGGCGACACCGCCGCGGCCGTGATCGCCGAGGCCGACGCCGCGCTCTACGAGTCGAAGCACCACGGCCGGGACCAGGTGCGCGGTGCGCCACCGAAGGCACCGCCGGAGGGTCAGGCCGAGAAGCGGACCCTCTCCGCGAAGAAGAAGAAGAGCCCCGAGGCCGCTATCGGCTCGTAACGAGGGTGTTGAAGATCCACCCCTCGCGTCGCTGGCCGTCCACGATCCGCACCCACTGACTCGTGTACGACTGCCCGGTCACGGGCGTCGGCGGGTCGAGCGTGAACGCAACGGCGAAGGTCGTTCCCGGGCCGGACCGGACGTTGGCCCGGCCGGTGGTCTGGAGCGGGACCGGTACCGCGAAGAGCGACTCGCCCGCAGCCAGCGCGCCGCCCCTCCCCTGGAGGCGCGCCTGCCCGGTTCTCACCAGCGAGCGGACCTGCGTGGCGAGGTAGAGCGCGCCGCCGTAGTTCTCACCCGTGAACTCGGACGTGCTCTGGCGGAAGAGGTCTTCCGCTTCGGTGAGCTCCGGTAGACGCGTCGTGCCTGCGCTCCGCCGGAGTGTGCCCAGGGCGATCTCGGCCTCGGCCATCCCGGACGCCGCCTCGGCTCGACTCGCCTGCGTCTGCAGGCGTGCCAGGTTGCGCACCAGCTCCACCCGGGTAGCGTCGAGCTGCTCCTCGAGCTCGCGGATCTGGACGTCGCGCTCCAGCAGCTGGATCTGCAGACGCGACACCCGATCCTGTACTTGCGGGTCGGGCGCAGCGGGCGTTTCGACACGCACGGTGTCCACTCGCGTCACCGTGACCGTGTCCACCATCACCACCGGCGCCGGCGGAGGCGGCGCGGGAGCGGGCTGCGCGCACGCGGCGGCGAGAAGGGGAAGAGCCGCGACAGTCAGAGGGTGTATTCTCATGACGAGCCCCCTGGGAAGAAGCGCCAGCCAATGTATGCTTCCCGACCCACGCCGTTCAATCGGAATCAGCCGGGCTCAGGGGATGCCCCTGCCCCTGACGCACCCTACATTCGGCCTTTCGGCCCTCTGGGCCTGCACTCTCGACGAGGCTCGCGTATGACAAAGGCACTCCGCCTGGCAGCGCTACTCCTCTTCCTCTCGATCCACGCCCCAGTCGCCGAGGCCCAGACGCCGCACCCTGCAACCCCTCCGGTCGCCACCGACGTCACGGCGGCCGACATCCGAAAGTTCCTCGACGAGCTTCCGCGCGACGCGGTGAGCGACCTGCCCATCCGCGTGGTCGGAGTTACGGGGGACTACCGTGTCGGCGTGTTCGGCGTCTTCCGGCCCAAAGCAGTGGGCGGCGACGCGAACCTGCATCGCGTGAACACGACCGAGATCTACTACATGCTCTCGGGGTCGGCGACGCTCGTCACCGGAGGGACGATGGTGAACCCGGTCGATGTGCCCACGAATCCGACGAACCAGCGTGCCCCGCGCATCGAGGGCGGGGTGAGCAGGCGCGTCGTCCCGGGCGACGTGGTCATCATCCCCGGGCACACGCCGCATTGGTGGTCCGAGCTCGACTCGGACATCGAGTACTTGATCTTCCGGCCGGACCCCGACAACCGACTGCGCCTGCGTTGAACGCTGCAACGCTTCGCAGGGCACGGGTCGGCGGCGCGTTCGCAGCCATGCTGACGTTCGCTACCGCCGCCTCCGCACAGGCCCCCGCACGCATCGTGGTCGAGAGCCCCACGATGTCCGCAGGCCAGCCGATGCCGCGCGAGTATACACCCGATGGTCGCAACGTCTCGCCGCCGCTCACCTGGCGGAGCCTGCCGACGGGCAGGAGGCAGATCGCAGTCATCTGCCAAGACCACGGAGCCGGCAACCCACTGCCTTGGGTGCACTGGATCATCTACAACATCCCGGCCAGCGTGCGCGGGCTACCCGAGGGAATCCCTTTCGACCGCGCGGATGCGATGCCGGCGGGGCTCGAGCGCGCGACCCAAGGCAACAACGGCTGGGGACTCGCCATGTACCGGGGACCGGCTCCGCCGGCGGGTACGGTGCACGACTACGACTTCACCGTCTTCGCGCTCGACGCCGAGTTGAACCTTCCGGCCGGTCTCACCCGCGCCGAGCTGCTCGCCGCGATCGAGGGGCACGTACTGGGCCAAGGAAGCCTCGTGCCCACCTACACCCGGCAGCCGGCGGAAGCTGGCGCGACCTTCCAGTGAGCGAGGAGCAGAGCATGTCCGACGCGCCCCGTTCGTCCCAGATCTCGCGACGCGAACTTCTCAAGGCGGCAGGTGCTGCCGGAGCGGCGGCGCTCGCGCCCGCGGCG
>Ga0194132_10001213_pt1 | contig 52324 bp, 46 predicted proteins | sample TA2KigOf80mmetaG_FD_148612 | JGI IMG/M metagenome (GOLD analysis project Ga0194132, IMG submission 148612) | Freshwater microbial communities from Lake Tanganyika, Tanzania - TA2015054 Kigoma Offshore 80m | ecosystem: Environmental > Aquatic > Freshwater > Lake | place: Tanzania: Lake...
CTGCACAGCCTTGGCCACGAACTCCGGCCCATTATCGGATCGGATGTGACCAGGGACGCTGCGCAGGATGAACAGATCGGACAGCACGTCGATGACATCGATGGCCTTGAGCTTGCGGGCGACCCGGATCGCCAGGCATTCATGGGTGAACTCGTCAATCGCATTGAGCATTCGATACTTCCGTCCATCATGGGTGCGGTCCTCGACAAAGTCGTGGGACCAGACGTGATTGCGGTGCTCCGGCCGCAGCCGGATACATGATCGGTCCGCCAGCCAGAGCCGGCTGCGCTTGGGTTGTTTGTGTGGGACTTTCAGTCCCTCACGTCGCCAGATCCGCTCCACCCGCTTGTCGTTGACCAGCCAGCCCGCCTGCTCCAGCAGGCCTGCGATCTTGCGATAGCCGTAGCGGCCATACAGCCTGGCCAGAGCGATGGTGTCGGCGGTGAGCCGCTCTTCGTCATCACGGCCCCGTGGGATCTTGCGCTGTGTCGAGCGGTGCTGCCCGAGCGCCGCACAGGCGCGACGCTCGGAGACATGCATGACTTCTCGGACCTGCTCGATACAGGCGCGGCGACGCGGGGGGCTTAGAAGTTTCCCCGGGCAGCCTCCTGCAAAATCAGCTTATCCAGCGCCAGGTCGGAGCCCGCTTTGCGCAGACGGCTATTCTCCGTTTCGAGCTCCTTCAGGCGCTTGACCTGCTCGGTCTTCAGCCCGCCTTACTCCTGGCGCCACCGGTAATACGTGACCTCGCTCACACCGATCTGGCGGATCACATCAGCGATGTCTTGCCCCTGCGATATCAGGACGTCGGCTTGACGCAGCTTCGTGACGATCTCTTCAGGCTTGTGCCTCTTCTTCGGCATTGCAGTCCTCCTTCATGTCAAAAGACAGAGTTCAGGGCAGACCACTTCTCAGGGGGAGGACCACGCCGTCACGCAATCGTCACATCACAGTGCCCGGTTTTGCTTAAGCGTGAATTCGCTAAATCACTGATCCACAAACCGATTGGCGATGGTGGGCCCGGCAGGGCTCGAACCTGCAACCAGACCGTTATGAGCGGCCGGCTCTGACCAATTGAGCTACGGGCCCCAGCCCCGCTGGGTCTACCCCGCGCCGAAGGCGGTGCGCAATGCCGCGACGGTCTGCGCCAGCGCCTGCCGGCCGCTGTCCAGCACGCCAGAGAGCGAGAAGAAGCCGTGCACCATGCCGGCGTAATCGCTGAGGATGACGCGATTGCCGGCCGCCTTCAGCGCCTCGGCATAGGCCACGCCCTCGTCGTGCAGGGGGTCGAACTCGGCAACGATGACCAGGCTGGGAGGCAACCCCGTCAGTTCGCGCGCCAGCAACGGCGCCAGGCGGGGATCGCGCCGGTCGGCGGGCGCCGGTGCATAGTGGTCATAGAACCACTGCATGGTGCGCCGGGTCAGGAGATAGCCCTCGGCACAGGCAAGGTGCGAGGGCGCATCGAGCATGCCGGCGGTGACCGGATAGATCAGCACCTGCAGGACGGGCTGCGGTCCGCCCTTGCGGGCCACCGCCTGGGCGGTGACGGCGGCCAGGTTGCCGCCCGCCGAATCGCCGGCGATGGCGATCCGCCCAGGGTCGCCGCCCAGGCTCCCGGCATTGGCCAGCAGCCACTCGTAGGCGGCCAGACAATCGGCTGGGGCGGCCGGAAACCGCGCCTCGGGCGCCAGGCGATAGTCGACCGAGACGACGATGCAGTCGGCTCGCTTGGCGAGCACCCGGCACATCGCGTCGTAGCAGTCGAGGCTGCCGATCACCCAGCCGCCGCCATGCAGGAACAGAAGCAAGGGCAGCGGTGCGGCGGGGTCGGGCAGGAAAGGGGTGAAGACCCGCACCGTCAACGAGCCGGCCGGCCTCGGAATCGGTCGGTCGGCGCGGCCGTGGATCGGCTCCGGCTTGACATCCAGCACCGGTGCCGTCCGGTCGAACAGCGCGCGCGCCTCGGCCGGGCTCAGCTCGTAGAACTGCGGATAGTTGGCCTTCTTGACCAGGTCGAGCACGACCTGCACCTGCGGATCGAGCGGCATGCGGTTCCTCGTCTGGCCCGCCGCCGTCCGCCGCCAGGGGCGCGCTACTTGCGGCTGACGAACTTGCCGGTTGCCTTGTACTCGGCGATCGTGGCTTTCAGTATGTCGTATTCGGCGCAACCGAAAAAGCAGGCGCCGTCCAGCACCTTGAGCCGGTCCTCCGCCGCCGGCAGGTTGCCCATCTTCAGGTGCAATTCGCCCAGATAGGCGTTGGCGCCGCGGTGCTTCGGGCTGATGGCCAGCGCCTTGTTGTAGTAGTCGAGCGCCTCCTGCGCCTTGTCCGCCCGGGCATGGGTGTAGCCGAGATAGTTGAAGGCGTCGGCATTGCTGGCGTCCTTGGCCACGACTTTTTGCAGCTGCGGCACGGCCTGTTCGTATTGCCGGGCCTGGATCGCCGCCTTGGCCTGCAGCCAGTCGGGATCCTCGGCCGCCGGCTGGCTCGACAGGGTATTCGAGCCGGCCGCCAGCGCCGATCCGGTCAGTCCGCAGATCAGCGCTGCCACCACGATCGCGCGTTTCATGCCCCGGGCCTTTCCGCAAGGTTCGGCGATTGCCAGGGAACATAGGGCACCGCGCGGCCGCTGGCCAACGTTGGGCCAGGCCGCCCTTACAACAGTTCGTGAGCCGGCGGTCCCGGCTTGCTAAGCTGTCGCCGGGTTCGAGCCGAAAGGGGGCGCGCATGAGCCAGCCGCAGCCGTTGACCATTCGCCTTGCCGCCCGCGACAACGTGGTCGTGGCGCGGACCGACATCCTGCCGGGCACGCCCATCGCCGGCGAACAGGTCAGCGCCGCCCAGCACATCGCGCCAGGCCACAAGCTGGCGACCCGCCCGATCGCGCAAGGCGAGCCGGTGCGCAAGTACGACCAGATCATCGGCTTCGCCAGCACCGACATCGGGCCCGGACAGCATGTGCACACGCACAATGTCGAGATGCATGATTTCGCGCGCGACTACCAGTATGGCGAAGGCGCCAGGCCGACCGACTACATGCCGGAGCAGCACGGTGCCAGTTTCCAGGGCATCGTGCGCGCCGATGGCCGGATCGCCACTCGCAATTACCTTGGCGTGCTGACTTCCGTGAACTGCTCGGCCACGGTGGCGCGCTACATTGCCCAGCATTTCATGCCCGAGCGGCTGGCCGAGTTCCCCAATGTCGATGGCGTGGTGGCGCTGACCCACGGCAGCGGCTGCGGCATGGCCAGTTCCGGCGAAGGCTACGAGACGCTGCAACGAACCATCGCCGGCTATGCCCGGCATCCGAACTTCGCCGGCGTACTGGTGGTGGGCCTGGGCTGCGAGGCGAACCAGGTGGGCGCGCTGTTGAAGAACGAGAAGATCGCGCTGTCCGAGCGCCTCGGCGCCCTGACCATCCAGGAGACAGGTGGCACCACGGCGACCGTCAAGGCGGGCATCGCGCGGCTCAAGGAAATGCTGCCGGCCGCCAATCGGGCAGAGCGTCGGCCGGTTCCGGCGAGCGCGCTGTGCCTGGCGCTCGAATGCGGCGGCTCGGACGCCTATTCGGGCATCAGCGCCAATCCCGCGCTGGGCGCCGCGGCCGACCTGCTGGTGCGTCACGGCGGCACTGCGGTCTTGGCGGAAACGCCCGAGGTCTATGGCGCCGAGCACCTGCTGACCCGGCGCGCCGTCACTCGCCAGGTGGGCGAGGCCCTGATCGAGCGTATCCGCTGGTGGGAGGACTACACCAAGCGCAATGCCGGCGAGATGAACAACAATCCCTCACCCGGCAACAAGGCCGGCGGCTTGACCACCATCCTGGAGAAATCACTGGGCGCCGCGGCCAAGGGCGGCACCACCAACCTGACCGCGGTCTACCGCTATGCCGAGGCCATCACGGCCAAGGGCTTCGTGTTCATGGACACGCCCGGCTACGATCCGGCAAGCGTCACCGGCCTGGTCGCCGGCGGTTGCAACATCTGCTGCTTCACCACCGGGCGCGGCTCGGTGTTCGGCTGCAAGCCGGTGCCCTCGCTCAAGCTCGCCACCAACACGGCCCTCTACCGGCACATGGCTGAGGACATGGACATCAATTGCGGCCTGGTGGTGGACGGCGAGCGAAGCGTCGCCGAAATGGGCGAGGCGATTTTCCAGCAGATCCTGCGCACCGCATCGGGCGAGAAGACCAAGAGCGAACTGCTGGGCTTCGGTGACGACGAGTTCGTGCCGTGGGTGGTCGGCGCTACGATGTAGCCGGCGGGATGGCACGCAGGAGGGCTGGAAACCGTACCGCCAGGCCCAGCCCGCGCACCCCCAGGAAGAGCGCTAGCGCCAGCCACAGGCCGTGGTTGCCCAGCCAATCCGGCAAGCCGTAGAGCGCGGCCAGGAAGATTGCCAGCGCCAACGCCATCGTGTTGCGCATGTCGGCACTGCGCGACGCGCCGGCGAACACCCCGTCAAACAGGTAGGCCCAGACGCCAAGCGGCGGAAGCACGACAACCCACGGCAGGTACACCGCCGCCGGCTCACGCACCTCCGCAACGCTGGTGAACAATTGCACCGCCAGCATGCCGCCCAGCCCCAGCAGCAGGGAAAAGCCGCAGGCGGTCCCCAGACCCCATAGCGCCGCCAGCCGTACCGCCCGGCCCGCCGCCGCGCGGTCGCGCTGGCCGATGGCCGCGCCGACCAAGGCTTCCGCCGCCGAGGCGAAACCGTCGAGCGCGTAGGTCGCGATATGCAGAAGCTGCATCAGTATGGCGTTGGCCGCCAGGGTGGCATCGCCGGCCCGCGCTCCCTCCGCGGTGAACAGGGAAAAAGCGACCACAAGGCAAAGCGTGCGCAGGAAGATATCGAAGTTGACCCGGGAGGTGCGCAACAGCCGATCCGCCCTGAGCACTGCCCCCCAGCTCAGCCTGCCTGGCAGTGCCGCCACGGCCGGACGACAAAGATGCAGCCCATAGGCAAGGCCGAGATACTCCGCCAGCACGGTGCCGAGCGCCGCCCCCGGCACCTGCCAGCCGAAGCCCAGCACGAACAGCAGCGTCAGCCCGGCGTTGCTGCCGTTGGTGGCAAGCTGCATCAGCAGCACCGCGCGCGTGCGATGCATGCCGATCAGCCAGCCGTTCAACGCGAAATGCCCCAACGCGGCCGGCGCGGAGAGCGCGCGGATCTGGAAGTAGAGCGCCGCTTGCGTCTCGACCTCGGCGCTAGCATCGATCGCCCACAGGCCCAGCCAAAGGATTGGCTGGGACAACAGCAGAATTGCCAGGCCAATGCCGAGGGCCAGCAGCAGCGCCCGGGCCAGGCTCGCCCGCGTTTCCTCGCCATCCTGCGCGCCGAACGCCTGGGCAGCGAAGCCGCTGGTGCCGAAGCGCAGGAAGTTGCTGCTCCAATAGAGGAAATTGAAGATCGTGGCACCAACCGCGACGCCGCCCAGATAGTGCGCCCCCGGCAGATGCCCGATCACGGCGGTGTCCACCGCGCCCAGCAGCGGCACGGTGGCATTCGAGACGATGATCGGCAGGGCCAACTGCCACACCCGGGCGTGGCTGATACGCGGACTAGCGCCGGCTGGGTCGTGTGACATGGCCGGCGAACGACCTCCGACTGTTCCGGGCTTGCGTGGTGGCCGCGGGCCGCCCCCTTGCGGCACCCTGCCGCACTGTCCACATTAAGCGGACAATGTCGCTGCGCAAGATCAGGCCTGGCTCGCAGACCGCCCGCCCCGTGGCGAGACAGCCGGTCGGGCGTCTGCTGGGTGCTTCGCTCTACCGGCCCTGGTTCGACGAAGTCGCCACGACGGCCTTGACGGAGTGGCTGTTTCCGATGTCGCGCGCCTGGGCTGCGGCCGTGGCGGCGGAGGGCGAGGTCGCGCGTTTTCGTCAGGCATTGCCGGAGCTGGGGCGGCTGTCCTCGCTCGACCAGATCGTGGCTCGCGTGCATGAGCGAAAACTTCAACACGACGTGGCGGCAGCGAACTGGCGGGCAGCCATGTTCGCTGCCAACGAGCCCGGCCAGCGCGAGCTCAAACGCCTGGAACGCCAGCGTCGACTGGCTGCCTTCCGCCTGGCGGCGGAACGCCGGCGTTTCCTGCCCGCGCTCTGGGCCGCGGCAATACCGCCGGTCAACTGGCGCATCGCCAGCCTGGCGGATCTGGAGGCGCGGCATGGCGCGCGATTGACGGCTGGCGCGGACGCCTTCGCGCCGCCCCGGCCGATGCCGGCCGTCGCCCGCAGCCATGCGATCGAACGCAAGGACCTGCGGGTCTATTGGCTCAATCTTCCAGCGCCTGCCCTGAGCCCGCCCTGCTGGGCCAAGGTCTATGAGCCGCTGGCGGTGCCCAACCCGCCGACCGTGGTCTTCTTGCACGGCATCGGCGTCGAGATGGACATCTGGCCGCAGACCCGCGATGTGGCCAACATGCTGGCGCAGCAGGGCCTCCGGGTGATCCAGCATGAAGGCCTGTGGCATGGCCGGCGCTGCGAGGCGGGCTGGTTCGGCGGCGAGCAGGTGCTGGCGACGGCCCCGTTGGGCCTGCTCGACTACATGCAGGCGACCGTCATGGAGGCGGCGATCCTGACCGCGTGGGCGCGCGGGCAGGGCGGCGGCCCGGTCGGCATCGGCGGCATCAGCCTGGGAGCATTGAGCGCGCAAAAGGCACTCAGCGTCGCGGCAGCGCTGCCGGCAGCCGCACGGCCGGATGCGGCATTGCTGATCGCGCCGGGCGGCGGCCTCCGGCGCATCGCGCTGGAGAGCGCGCTGACCGTGCGGATCGGCCTGCCGCAGGCCCTGGCGCGGCACGGCTGGCGGCCGAGCGATCTGGAGCGCTGGCTGCCGCTGGTCGATCCCGTCGCGGCACCAACGCTGGATCCCAGCCGGATCGTGGTTGCCATGGGCACCGTCGACCACATCGCGCATTACGACGACGCCCGGCGAGTGATCCAGGACTGGGGTGTGCCGCCTGGGAACGTGCGCCTGGCCCGCAAGGGACATTTCTCAGTCAGCCTGGATGCGGCTTGGCTGGAACCCTCGGCCCGGCGTCTGGCGGCGATATTGCGGCAGACTGGCTAGCGCAGCCATGCGGCTGCCGATCGTGCACCATCCGGCCTATGCCACGCGGCTGCCGGCGGGGCACCGCTTTCCGATGGAGAAGTTCGGCCGACTGATGGCCGAACTCAGGGCGAGCGGCCTGGCCGAGGCGGCCAATACCCATGCACCGCAAGCCGCCAGCGAAGCTTGCCTTGAGCGCGTGCACGCCGCTGACTACGTCGGCGGCATCCTGAAGCTGAGCGTGCCACCCGAAACCATGCGGCGGATCGGCCTGCCGCTGACCCGCAGTCTGGTGGACCGCGCCAGGCTGGCGGTCGGCGGAACGATGCTGGCGGCCGAACTGGCGTTGGCGCACGGCATTGCCTGCAACACCGCTGGCGGCAGCCACCACGCCGATCGTCGCGGCGGCGCGGGCTATTGCGTGTTCAACGATGTCGCGGTGGCGACCCGCGCGCTGCAGGCCCTTGGATTGGCGCGGCGCGTGCTCGTGATCGACCTCGACGTGCACCAGGGCGACGGCACGGCGGCGATCTTTCAAACCGATGACAGCGTCTTTACCTTCTCCATGCATTGCGAAAAGAACTACCCCGTACGCAAGCGCGCAAGCGATCGCGATGTGGGCCTGCCGGTGGGCGCGGACGACAGCAGTTACCTGGCCATCCTCGAGCATGAACTGGCCGGCCTTTTCCGCCGGTACCGGCCTGATCTGGTGTTCTACAACGCTGGCGTCGATCCGCACGCGGACGACCGTTTGGGGCGACTGGCGCTCAGCGACGAAGGATTGGCACGCCGCGACCAGGTCGTCTTGGCGGCCTGTCGGCAACGGAGCCTGCCGGTCGCGGGCGTGATCGGCGGCGGCTACGCGGACGACATGTCGGCGCTGGCCAGACGGCATGCGATCCTGATTCGCACGGCGCAGCGCCTGCTCGATGCAGGCTGAACACAAGTGACACGACGCAGCACCCGAAGCGTCATAATTCTGTAGGATGAAGTGCTGAGACCTCCGGCCACCGAGAGTTGCCCATGGACGAGCGCCACACCACCGCTGAAGCGCACTTGCCGATCGACGCCAGTGAGGACGTGGGCGTCAATCCGTCATCCGCCCCCAGCATCGGACAGCTCATCGAGCGTCGCCTGGCGTTGAAGGGACTGGCCGCGGCTGGCGTGCTGGGGGCACTGGCGTCGATGCCCTTGGGCCGCCAAGCAATGGCGCAAGCGGCCGGTCCTTCCAGCCTCGCGTTCAAGGAAATCCCGCACTCGCTCGACACCACCGACCATGTGCCGGAAGGCTACGAACGGCAAGTGATGGTGCGCTGGGGCGACAGGCTGGCGGCCGACGCGCCAGCCTTCGACCCGGCCAAGCTGACCGCGGCCGGACAGGTGAAGCAGTTCGGCTATAATTGCGACTTCATCGGCTATCTGCCGCTGCCGCGCGGCTCGCAGAACTCCGCGCACGGATTGCTGGTGGTCAACCACGAATACACCAACAGCAATCTGATGTTCGCCGGCCTGGGCTCGGGCCGCACCGCCAACCTGAAGACCAGCAAGGAGCAGGCGAAGGTGGAACTCGCGGCGCACGGCGTCAGCATCGTCGAGATCAAGAGGGTGAAGGGCCGCTGGCAGGTGGTGGCGAACAGCAAGTACAACCGCCGCATCACCGGCCAGACGCCGATGCGCCTGAGCGGGCCGGCGGCTGGCCATGCCAAGCTCAAGACCAGCGCCGATCCGACCGGGACCCGCGTGCTCGGCACCCTCAACAACTGCGCGGGCGGAGTGACCCCCTGGGGCACGCTGTTGACGGCCGAGGAGAACTTCAACGGCTATTTCGGCGGCGATGCCGCGAAGCTGCCAGAGGCCGAGGCGTACAAGCGCTACGGCATCAGCCAGAACAGCTGGTATGGCTGGGCCAGCCACTTCGACCGCTTCAATGTCGAGAAGGAGCCGAACGAGCCCCACCGTTTCGGCTGGGTGGTGGAGATCGACCCCTACGAGCCCGCCAGCACGCCGGTCAAGCATACGGGCCTCGGCCGGTTCAAGCATGAGGGCGCGCATAGCATCGTCAACAAGGACGGGCGCCTGGTGGTTTACCAGGGCGACGACCAGCGCTTCGACTACGTCTACAAATATGTCAGCGCGGCCAAGTACGACGCCGCCAACCCGGCCGCCAACAGCCGGCTGCTGGACGAAGGCACCCTGTTCGTCGCGCAGTTCGCCGACGATGGCAAGGTCATCTGGATGCCGCTGGTGCATGGCCAGGGTCCACTCATCTCGGAAAACGGCTTCGCCAGCCAGGCTGACATCCTGATCAACACGCGCAAGGCAGCCGACCTGCTGAAGGCGACGCCGATGGACCGGCCGGAGGACGTCGAGCCCAACCCGGTGAACGGCCGGGTCTATGTCACCCTGACCAACAACGCCGAGCGCAAGACCGACCAGGTGAACAAGGCCAATCCGCGCGCCGCCAACGCGCATGGCCATGTCGTGGAGATCATTCCACCCGGCAACGGCCCCGCCGACATGGACCATGCGGCGACCGAAGCCAGGTGGGACATCTTTCTGTTGGCCGGCAAACCGGGGGTGGATGCCGGCGCGCGCTATCACCGTGCCACCAGCGAGCATGGCTGGCTATCCTGCCCGGACAACTGCGCCTTCGACGCCAAGGGACGCATCTGGATTGCGACCGATGGCGCGCCGACGGCGGCCGACGTCGCCGATGGCCTGTATGCAGCGGACACGACCGGCAAGGGGCGCGCGCTGACCCGCCTGTTCTACCAAGCGCCGACGGGGGCCGAAGTTTGCGGTCCATGTTTCACGCCGGACGGCAAGACGGTATTCCTGGCTATCCAGCATCCGGGCGAGGATCCGGGCTCGACCTTCGAGACGCCGAGCACCCGCTGGCCCGACTTCAAGCCGGGCATGCCGCCGCGCCCCTCGGTCGTGGCGGTGGTGCGGAAGGGCGGCGGCGAAATCGGCGGTTAGCACCCCCTTCATCGCCGATCGGCCAAGCTGCGTCTCTGGGCATCGACCAGGGCTTGGGGGTTTATCTCCCTATCGATTATGGGTAATCTTGATGGCTGGCCGCCCGGGGCGGCGGCTGTGGCCTGTGATGCAGGGGGTGGAAATGCAGGGGCTGATGCGCTTGGTCGTGACGGGTTCGCTCGTCGCCAGCTTGGGCGCGTGCACGACGTGGGATCGCGCCGAATTGGGCAAGATGAGCACGACGGGTGGGCCGTTCGCCGAAGCCCTGCTCGCCAACTACCTGGAAGAGGGCGATTCGGAGCGCGCTCAATTCGACTGGCTTAACGCCGCGCACTTCTACAACAAGGCGCAAGCGGTGAGCGCGGGCAAGACCGTGTTGCCCGACGAAGTGGCGAGCCGCGACCTGTCTGCCGCCAAGGCCGATGAGCTGGGCAAAGCCCGCGCGCGTCTGTTGACCGCACTGGACGGCAACGGCCGTACGGGCGAGCCGCGCGCCGGCGCCCTGGCGCAGGCCAAGTTCGATTGCTGGCTGGAGCAGGAAGCCGAAGGCTTCCAGAAGGCCGACATCGATGCCTGCAAGAACGATTTCGAAGCGGCGATGCGTGTGCTGCAGTTCAAGCCGGCCGCGGCCGCGGCCGCGGCCGCGCCCGCTCCGGCGGCCCCGGCCCCGGTGGCAGGCAAGTATTCGATCTACTTCGATTTCGCCAGCAGCGACCTGACCGCCGCCGCCAAGGCGGAAATCAAGAAGATCGCAGCGGACTTCAAGACCGCCAAGCCGAAGACAGTGCAACTGATCGGCCATGCCGACACCGTCGGCAGTGCCAAGAAGAACCAGGCCCTGGGATTGGATCGTGCGCAGACCGTGGCTTCGGCGCTGATCGCCGAAGGCGTGGGCTTCGGCGCGATCAAGTCGTCGACCAAGGGTGACACGGCACTTGCGGTGAAGACCAAGAAGGGCACCAAGGAAGCGCAGAATCGACGCGTCGAGGTGGTGTTCGAGAAGTAGGCGCGGGGGGCTAGCGCGCTGTTCGGCGGCGGGGCGCCCTGGCGGCGCCCCGCTTGTTTCCAGGCGACAAGGATCCCCAGGCGATGGCTGACGCCGTGACCTACTACATGACGCCCGCCTCGCCCTATTGCTATCTGGGCGCCGAGCGCTTCACCGCGCTCCGTCGCCGGTCCGACTTGGCGGTGGCGATCAAGCCGGTCGAAGGCGGCCTGCTGCTGCCGGCGACCGGTGGGCTGCCGTTGGCGCAGCGGCACCCGGCGCGCAAGGCCTATCGACTGGTCGAATTGGCGCGCTGGCGCCGCCATCTGGGCATGCGCCGGATGAACATCGAGCCTGCGTTCTTTCCGGTGGACGACCGCCTGGCCGGCCGCTGCATTGTCGCGGCGGCACGGCTTGGCCATGACGCACTCGCGCTCGGCAACGCGCTCGGCGCTTGCGTGTGGGAGCGCCAGGAGAATGTCGCGGACCCGACGGTGCTGCGCGCCGCCATCGGGCGCGTGGGCCTGCCAGGGCCGCAGATCCTGGCGGAAGCCGAAACCCCGGCCTGCCAGGCCGCCTATGCCGCCAACACCGACAAGGCGGTCGCGCGCGGCGTATTCGGCGTGCCGTGGTATGTCTACCGCGACGAGCCGTTCTGGGGCCAGGACCGGCTGGATTTCCTGGAGCGCGCGCTCATCGGCTGAGCTTGCGTTGGGGCGAGCCGCGCATCGCTTCGCCCTGGCGCACGATGCGCACCGTCTCGGCCCACAGGCCCAATCCGCCGATCTCCGCAAGCGCGGTCCAGCGTGCCGCCATCGCATCGCTGCCGGCCGTCGCCTCGCCGGCCCGCCATTCCGCCGCCAGGTCGACCAGGGTGTAGTGGAACTGCACTCGCCCGGTGTTGTCGTGGCGGATCGAGTCCACCACGTCGATCAGGCCCAGGATGTCGATCTCGACGCCCGCTTCCTCACGCACCTCGCGCCGGGCTGCTTCGTGCACCGTCTCACCCACCTCCTGCACGCCGCCTGGCAAACTCCATTGGCCAAGTCGCGGTGGCTTGCCGCGTTGGATCAACAACACCCGGTCGGCCTGAAACACCACCACGCCCACCCCGACGAAGGGCCGCGCCGGGTAGCTGCGTTCGTCAGTCATCGCCGTGGCCGGGCTCCGCCGGCGGGCGGTAGCCGTAATGCTTCATCAGGTAGTCGCGGCTGAACTTGCCCGTCTGCCAGTCCTGCTCCAGCAATCGCGCCTCGCGCTCGGCCGGCGGGCCATAGCCGCCGGCGCCCGGCGTCTCTACCACCACCGCCTGTTCCGGCGGCACGACGATGCTGGTCGGCTTGTCCGGCAGCGCCGTCTCGTCGCCGTTGGCGCCCAGCAGAACGAAGCGGCCGGTACCGCCCGCCTCGGCGCCGAAGATCCCCCACGGGCGATGCACGAAGCGCTCGCCCATGCCATTGAACACCGTGGCATGGCCGACCGGCCGCACCACCCGGCGCAGGCCCAGGCCGCCGCGCTGCCGGCCGGCCCCGCCCGAGTCCTCGATCAGGCCGTAGCTTTCGACCAGCAGCGGGTACTCCATCTCGATCGCCTCCACCGGCAGATTGGAGGTGTTGGTGATGTGCACCTGCACGCCGTCCTTGCCGTCCTTGCCCGCGCGTCCGCCGAAGCCGCCGCCCAGCGTCTCCAGATAGAGATAGGGACGGTTGCCGTGCCGGGGATCGTTGCCGAAGAACACCGCCGTGGTGTTGGCGCCGTTGGCGGCGCCCACCGCCTGTTCCGGCAGCGCCTGCGCCAGCGCGCCGATCAGCACGTCGACCGTGCGCTGGCAGGTATTGGCGCGGCCGGCCACCGGCGCGGGAAACGCGGCGTTGATGACGCTGGCCGGCGGCGCGCTCACCTCGACCACCCGCACCAGGCCGTGGTTGTTGGGAATGTCGGGGTCCAGCATGCCCTTCAGCACGTAGTATACCGCCGACAGCGTGGCATTGAGCGGCACGTTGATATTGCCCTTGACCTGCGGGCCGGAGCCGGCGAAGTCGAAGCGGATGCGCTCGCCCTTGACCGTCACCTCGACGACGATCGGGATGTCGACGGCGCCCATGCCGTCGTTGTCCAGCACGTCGGCGAAGCGGTAGGTGCCGTCGGGGATGCCGGCAATGGCTTGACGCATGCGCCGCTCGGTGCGATCCAGAATCTGGGCGAACGCCTCTTCCAGCACGGCGCTGCCATGCCGGCCTACCATCTCCAGCAGCCGCCGCTGGCTCAGGCGGCAGGCGGCGACCTGCGCGAAATAGTCGCCGCGGCGTTCCTGTGGAACCCGCACATTCAGCAGCAGCAGGTCCAGGATGTCGCGATTGAGCTCGCCCTTGGCGAACAGCCGCACCACGGGGATGCGCAAGCCTTCCTGGTAGATCTCGGTCATGCCGCCGGCCATGGACCCGGGCGCCATGCCGCCGATATCGGCGTGATGCGCCAGGTTGCAGACGAAGCCCAACAGCTTCTTGCCGGCGAACACCGGCATGAACAGGTTGACATCCGGCAGATGCGTGCCGCCGGCGGCGTAGGGATCGTTGGCGACGAAGATATCGCCTTCATGCATCTCGGACGGCGGGTATTTGGCCAGCACATAGCCCATGACGCTGACCAGCGAGGCCAGATGAATAGGCAGCGAGCGCTCGGCCTGCACGATCAATTGGCCGCCCGCGCTCATGATCGCGGTCGAGTGGTCGCGCCGTTCCTTGATGTTGGTCGAATACGCCGCCTTGGTGATGGCGATGTAGCTTTCGTCCGTGATGCTGCGCAGGCCGTTGGCAATGATCTCCAGCGTCACGGGATCGAGCGACGTGCCGGTCTCGTTCATGAGCGGACCTCCAGGATCAGGTTGCCCGCGGCATCGACGCTGCCGCGTTCGCCAGGAAAGATCAGCGTCGTGGCATCGAGCTGCTCGACCACGGCGGGACCGGCCAGCCGATGGCCCGGCGCCAGGTGTTCGCGCCAATAGACCGGGGTGTCGACGAAGGCCAGGCCGTCGAACGATACCGGCCGGCTATCCGTGGCCGCGGCCTCGCTGGTGGCGGGTGCCAGCGGCGGCTCCTTCGGCGTTTCCAGGCGGCCGAGCGCGGTCAGACGGAAGTTCACGATCTCCACGGCGTCCTCCGGATTGAAGTAACCATAGCTGCGCTCATGCGCGGCGAAGAAACGCCGGGTCAGTTCCGCAACGTTGGGCCGCGCCGCCGCCCCTTCGTCGAGCGGCACAGACAGTTCGTAATTCTGCCCGACATAGCGCATGTCCAAGCTGAACTGCAGGCTCTGCTGCTCTGGCGCCACCCCTTCGCCCCTGAGCCATGCCACGGCCCGGCGCGCGAGATCCTCCAGTTCGCCCGCGATATGCACCAGCCGGGCCGCGTCGACCGGCGTCACGCCGCTGGCGACGAAACTCTCACGCAGGTCCGAAACGATCAGGCCCTTGGCGCAAAGGATGCCCGGCGCCGGAGGCACCAGCACCTGGCGGATGCCGACCGCGCGCGCCACGTCGCTGGCATGCAGCGGGCCGGCCCCACCGAAGGCCAGCAAGGCGAAGCCGCGCGGATCGTGCCCGCGCTCGACCGAGATCGCCCGCAGCGCGCGCACCATGTTGGCGACCACGATGCCGATGATGCCGTGCGCGGTACGTTCGATGCCGAAGCCGAGCCGCGCCGCCGGGCCGGCCAGCGCCGCCCGCGCCGCGGTCACATCCAGCTTCATGCCGCCGCCCAGCAGGCCCCGCGGCGACAGCCGGCCGAGCGCCAGATTGGCATCGGTCACCGTGGCATCCTGCCCGCCCTGGCCGTAACAGGCGGGACCCGGCAGCGCCCCGGCGCTGGCCGGCCCCACCTTCATCAACCCGTCGCGTTCGAACCAGGCGATGGAGCCGCCGCCCGCGCCGACCGCATTGACATCGACGCTGGCCAGTCGCGCCGGATAGCCTTCGATCCAGCGCTCGTAGGTCAGTTCCGCCGCCGCCTCGCGCACCAGGCAGACATCGGCGCTGGTGCCACCCATGTCCAGCGTAATGACGTTGGGCATGCCAGCCTGGCGGGCCGCGTCGATGGAGCCGACCACGCCGGCGGCCGGACCCGAGAGGGCAGTGCGGATCGGCAACTGGCGCGCCCGGGCGGGCGACATCAAGCCGCCTTGCGATTGATTGATGCCCAGCACCGCCGCCGGGGCCACCGCCTTCACCTCGTCCTCGAAGCTGCGCATGTACCGGGCCATCAATGGCTGGAGATATGCGTTCAGCACCGTTGTCGAAAGCCGCTCGTATTCGCGAAACTCCGGCTGCACCTCGGTCGAAACGGAAACCGGCACGTCGGGCATCGCCGCCTGCAACGCCACCTTCAGTTCTTGTTCGTGCCGCGGATTGCGGAAAGCGAACAGGAAGCACACGGCGATCGCGCCGGGCCGCGTCGCCCTGACCGCGGCAACGGTGCGTCGCACCTCGCCCTCGCCCAGCGGCCGCAGCACCCGGCCGTCGGCCATCACCCTCTCTTCCGCTTCCAAGCGTCGCTGGCGCGGTACCAGGGGCGGCGGGAAGTCCTTTTGCAGGTCGAACATGTGCGGCCGGATCTGGCGGCCGATCTCCAACAGGTCGCGAAAGCCCTTCGTCGTGACCAACGCCACGTCCGCGCCCTTGCCCTGCAGCAACGCATTGGTCGCCACCGTCGTGCCGTGCGACAGCCGGCCGATGGCGTCAAGCGGGATGCCCTCGCGGACCGCCAGCGCCTTCAGTCCTTCAATCACCGCGCGCGCGGGGTTATCCGGTGTCGACGCGGTCTTGTGCAGCACGCTGCGGCCGCTCGCCGCGTCGACGGCGTGAAAGTCCGTGAAGGTGCCCCCGACATCGCAACCGATGAACCACGCCATCCGACCTGTCCCCGCCTCCGTGCGCCGGCGACGATGGCCCGGCGCGACAGCGCTGGCAAGGCAAGACTGGCTCAGGCGCCCAGCGTGTTCTTGTAGAGGCGGCCCGCCTTGGCGATCAGCGACAGGTGCCGGCCCTGCTCCTGCAGCAGGCCGAGATCGGCGCTCGGGTCGCCCTCGACCACCAGCAGGTCAGCCAGCGCGCCCGGCTGGACCGTGCCGAATTCGCCCACCCGGTTCAACAACTGAGCGGCGACCCCGGTGGCGCTGCGGATCACCTCCATCGCCGGCAGCACCTGGGCGCGGATCAGGAACTCCTCCGACTGGTGCACCTGCAGTTCGCCCAGCAGGTCGGTGCCGAACACCGTCGCCACGCCGGCGCGCTTGGCGATCGCCAGGCTCTCCAGGCCCGGCCCGCGCACGTCGGCGATCTTGGCGATACTGACCTCGGGAAAGCCCAAGCGCTTGCCGTCGCGCGCCAGCGCGTCGTAGGTGACCAGGGTCGGCACCAGGAAGGCCTTCGCCTGCGCCATGACGGTGGCGATCGGCGCGTCCAGCAGGTTGCCGTGCTCGATCGAGCGCACGCCAAGCCGCACCGCCCGGCCGATCGCCTCGGGCGTGTAGGCATGCGCCGCCACATAGGTCCGCCAACTCCGCGCCTCGGCGACAATCGCGCTAATCTCCTCCTCGGAATACTGCGTGACCCAGATCGGGTCGGCGGGCGAAGCGACGCCGCCCGACGCCATGATCTTGATCTGCGTCGCGCCCTTGCGCAGTTCCTCGCGCGCCGCGCGCCTGACCGCGTCGACACCGTCGGCGATCACGCCGAACTGCGCCGCCCGACTGCACATCAAGCACATGTCGCCGTCGACATTGCGGCCGCGAAAGTCGGCATGGCCTCCGGTCTGCGACAATGCGCGGCCGGAATAGAAGATGCGCGGACCCTTGATCAGGTCGTGCTCCACGGCAGTGGCAAGCCCCCAGTCGGCGCCGCCAGCGTCGCGCACGCTGGTGAAGCCGCGCGCCAGCATGGCTTCCAGCAGCAGGCGCGAGCGAGCGGCGGTCAGCGTGGCTGGCTCGTGCGCGATCGCCCCCAGGTCGAGCGAGGTGGCGATCGCGTGCACATGCGCATCGATCAGTCCCGGCATCAGGGTGCGGCCATCGAGTGCGAACCGTCGCGCGCCGGCCGCCTTGATCGGCCGCTCCGAGACTTCGGCGACGCGCGGGCCGTCGACCAGCACGTGCATCCCCTCGCGGCGCGTATCGCTGAGGCCATCGATCAGGCCGGCGTTTTCGAACAAGAGCTGGCTCATCAGGCATCCCCCCGGCCCAGACTAATGGATTGCGAGCCATTGGCCAGACCCGGCCGCGGCCTGATAAGCTGACGATCGCAGGCAGCGGCGCAAGACCGCGCGAAGCGACAACGTTGGACGGGGAGAAACGCATGTGGAAGACGGTCATTGGCACCGGGCTGGCGCTGTTCGTGGCCAGCCCGGTCTTGGCTCAGGACGTCAACCTGCCGGCGCAACTATCCTGGACTGCCTACGACACCGGCACCTCCGGCTTCAACCAGGTGGTGGCGTTCGGACAGGCGCTGAAGACCAAGCTGAACGTCGATTTGCGGGTGATACCCGGCTCCAATGACATCGCCCGCATGACGCCGGTCAAGACCGGGCGGGTGCAGATCTCGGCCAACGGCATCGGCACCTACTGGTCGCAGGAAGGGCTCGATGTGTTCGCCGCCAAGGACTGGGGGCCGCAGAAGGTGCGCCTGTTGTTCACCGTCAACGCCGCCAACGCCATCGCGGCCGCGGTGGCGGGCGATGTCGGCGTCAAGGACTACAAGGACTTGAAAGGCAAGAGGGTCGGCTGGGTGGTGGGCTCGGCCGCGCTCAACGGCAACATGGAGGCCATGCTGGCGTTTGGCGGGCTGACCTGGAAGGACGTGCAGAAGGTCGAGTTCCCGGGCTATGGCGCGATGTGGAAGGGCATGGTCAACAACCATGTCGACGCCGCCATCGCCTCCACCATCTCCGGCGTCACCAAGGAACTGGAAGTCTCGCCACGGGGCATCGTGTGGCCGCGCACGCCGCATAACGACGAGGCCGGCTGGCAGCGCGTCTGGAAGGTCGCGCCCTATTACCAGAAGCACATGGCGACCGAAGGCACCGGCGGCATCTCCAAGGAGAAGCCCTACGAAGGGCCGAACTATCCCTATCCCATCGTCATGGCCTACGACACGCTGGAAGCCGAACTCGTCTACAACACCGTCAAGGCCGCGCATCTCTATTACGCCAACTACAAGGACGGCGCGCCCGGCGCCGACGGTTGGGATGTGAAACGCCAGGAGATCAAGTGGGTGCTGCCCTATCACGAAGGCGCCGTTCGCTATTACAAGGAAATCGGCGTGTGGAAGGCCGAGCACGAGGCGCACAACACCGCCATCCTGCAGCGGCAGGGCGTGCTGCTGGCGGCGTGGGAGGCTTTCAAGGCCAGCAACCCGGCCGACGAGGCCTTTGCCAAGGACTGGCCCAAGGCGCGCGCGGCGGCGCTGATCAAGGCCGGCATGGACCCGGTCTGGAGCGAATAGGCGGCTGACGACACGGCACGGGGCCGTCCGGTGCCCGGCGCCGAAGCCATGCGCACCAACGGGGAACCCGCGCAGCCGTTCGAGCACTCGGGCACCATCGAGGCCGAGAGCCTGCGGCTGCGCGAGCTTGGTGCCGGCTGGCAGGCCCTGCTGCAGGCGCTTGCGGTCTTGGCGTTGCTGTTCTGCATCAATCAGTTGTTCAACCTACGCCTGTTCCTGGGCCAGGTGATCCTGGACAACGAGTATTTCTATCTGTTGCTGGCCCTGCTGCTGCCGCCGGTGTTCCTGCTGTTTCCGGCCGGCAAGCGGGCACCCTTGCGGCGGGTTCCGTGGTACGACGTGGTGCTGGCGCTGCTCGCGCTGGCCGTGCTCGGCTATCTCTTCTCGCAAGGCCGCAAGGCGGTCGAACAGGGCTGGGAGTTCGGCGCGCCGGCGCACGTCGTCTTTGCCTGTTACGCCATCTGGCTGCTGGTGCTGGAGGCGCTGCGGCGCACCGGCGGCCGCAGCCTGACAATCTGTGTCGGGCTGATCTCGCTCTATCCAATCGTCGCCGACCGCATGCCGAGCCCGCTGTCGGGCCTTGCCACCAGTCTGCCCGACACGGCCGCCTACCACATGCTCTCGACCGAGAGCCTGCTCGGCATCGCCATCCGCGCTTTCGCCGAACTGGTGATCGGCTTCCTGGTGTTCGGTGTCGCCCTGCAATATACCGGCGCCGGCGCGTTCTTCATCAACTTCGCCTTCGCCCTGTTCGGCCATGTACGCGGCGGCGCGGCCAAGGTCGCGATCTTCGCCAGCGGCCTCTTGGGCTCGATGAGCGGTTCGGTCGTCACCAACGTGCTGACCGCCGGCACCATGACCATCCCGACCATGATCCGCACCGGCTTCCGGCCATCCTATGCCGCTTCGATCGAGGCCTGCGCCTCGACCGGGGCGGTCTTGATGCCGCCGGTGATGGGGGCGACCGCCTTCGTCATGGCGCAGTTCTTGGCCGTGCCCTATACCCAGGTCGCTTTCGCCGCCGCCATCCCCTCTCTGCTCTATTATTTCGGCCTGTTCATGCAGGTCGACGCCTATGCCGCGCGCCATGGCTTGGCCGGCATCCCGCGCGCCGAACTGCCGCGGCTGTGGCCAACCATCCGCGACGGCTGGTACTACCTGGCCGTGGTCGCCTTGCTGGTCTGGATGCTGCTGGTGCTGAAACGCGAGGCGACCGCGCCCTTCTATGCCACCGCCCTGCTGCTGCTCATCAACCAGATCCTGCCGCAGCGCCGTTGGGATTGGCTCGAACTCAAGCGCTTCCTCACGGCCTGCGCCAAGCTGTTCGTCGAGTTGGTGGCGATCCTGGCGGGCGTCGGCCTGCTGATCGGCGCCTTCTCGGTCACCGGCATGACCGGGACGCTGACCAACGACCTGATCTACCTGGCCGGCGACAACCCGCTGGTGCTGCTGCTGACCGGGGCCATCGCCAGTTTCGTGCTGGGACTGGGTCTCACCACCACCGCCTGCTACATCTTTCTCGCGGTGCTCCTGGCGCCGGGACTGATCAAGCAGGGCCTCGATCCGATGGCCGTGCACATGTTCATCCTCTATTGGGGCATGCTGTCGTTCATCACCCCGCCGGTGGCGCTGGCCTCTTTCGCCGCCGCCAGCATCGCCCGCTCGGAGCCGATGCAGACCAGTTTCGAGAGCATGTGGGTCGGCTCGATCATCTACTTCGTGCCGTTTTTCTTCGTGCTGAACCCGGCCCTGATCGGCAACGGGCCGTGGCTGGATGTGCTGCAGCTGGTCGGCTCGGCGGTGCTGGGGGTGATGTTGATCTGCGCCGGCCTGCAAGGCTATCTGCTGCTGGCGGGCGACTTGACCGGAATCGGGCCGCTGCAATGGCCGCTGCGTCTGGCGCTGATCGTCGGTGGTGCGCTGTTCGCGGCGCCGGGCGGCGGCCTGATGCCGCTGCAACCGCTGCAGATGGAACTGCTGGCCCTGGCGGTCACCGCGCCGGCGGCGCTGATCGCATGGTGGCTGGCCCGCAAGCGCTAGGGCCGGTTCCGTTCAGACCGAACCGGCAGGTTCGGTTTCACCGGCAGCCATTGCCCTGCAACCATGCGTGCGGCGCGGTTGCGCAGGGACAGCGGCTGGTCCACTCTTGCCGCCCGCATGGTCACCGCAGCCCGACAACTCGTCGCCACCCTGGCGCTCCACGGCGTCGACCGGGTGTTCTGCGTGCCGGGCGAAAGCTACATCCCGGTGTTGGATGCGCTGATCGACGAGCCATCGATCCACCTGGTGACCTGCCGACACGAAGGCGGTGCCGGGCTGATGGCGGTGGCCGATGCCAAGCTGACCGGCCGTCCCGGCACCTGCTTTGTCAGCCGCGGTCCGGGCGCCACCAACGCCTCGATCGCGGTGCACGTGGCCGAACAGGACGCCGCGCCGCTGGTGCTGTTCATCGGCCATGTCGAGCGCAAGGACATCGGGCGCGGCGCCTTCCAGGAAATGGACTACCGCAGGACTTTCGCCGACATGGCGAAATCGGTCGAGGAAGTGCAGGATCCCGACCACCTGCCGGAAGCGGCGGCGCGCGCCTATCATCTGGCGGCACTCGGCACACCGGGGCCGGTCGTGGTGGTGCTGCCGGAGGACATGCTGTACGCCACCAGCCAGGCGGCACCGATCGGCCCCAGGGCGCTGCCGCGCGCCCGGCCGGCCGAAGCCGATCTGGCGGCGGTCGGGCGGGCACTGAGCGGCGCCGAGCGGCCGGTCTTGATCGCCGGCGGCCAGCTCGACGGCGTCGAAGCGAGGGCAGCGCTGCTGCGCTTGAGCCAGGCCTGGCACTTGCCGGTCGCCACCAGCTTCAAGCGCCAGGACCTGTTCCCCAACCGGCATGCCAATTTCGCCGGTCACCTTGGCTACGGCATCCCGCCGCAACTGGCCGAAGCGATCGCCGAGGCCGACTTGGTGCTGGCGATCGGCACCCGCCTGGGCGATATCACCACGCAAGGCTATGCCATTCCCGCCGCCGGCCAGACGCTGGTGCATGTCTATCCCGACGCCCGCCAGATCGGCCGGGTCTTGCCGGCAAGCCACGGCATCGTGTGCGACGCCGGGGCCTTCGTGGCAGCATTGGCGATACGCAACGCCCCGCCGGCCCCGCCCGGCCGCGCTGCCTGGGGCCAGCGCTTGCATGCGATCTATGCCAAGCTTTCCGAGTACAGCCCGCAGACGGCGCCCGACGGGGTCGATTTCGGCCATGTCGCGGCGGCACTGCAACAGCATCTGCCGGCCGACGCCATTCTGACCAACGACGCCGGCAATTTCTCGAGCTGGATGCACCGCTACTTTCCCTTCGGCGAGGGCCATCGCCTGCTGGGCGCGGTGGGCGGCGCCATGGGCCTGGGCGTGCCGGCGGCGATCGCCTCGGCCTTGCGCCACCCGGAGCGCCAGGTGGTGGCGCTGTGCGGCGACGGCGGCTTTCTCATGACCGGCAACGAACTGGCCACGGCGGTCAAGGAACGGGCGCGCATCCGCGTCATCGTCTCCAACAACGGCGGTTACGGCACGATCCGCCTGCATCAGGAGAAGCGATTTCCGGGCCGCGTGGTGGGCACGCAACTGGCCAACCCGGACTTCGCGGCCCTGGCACGCGCCTTCGGGGCGACGGGCATCAATGTTAAGCGGCCGGAAGAGGCGGATTTCGCCTTGCGCCAGGCCTTGGAGACACCTGGTCCGGTGGTGATCGATGTGCATTCCAGCCTCGACCACCTGTCGGCCTATACCAGCATTGGCAAGCTTCGGCAGAATTAACGACCGAGCAAACGGAGGGCAACATGCGTCGCACGGCGGCGGATGTGTTGGTGGAAACGCTGCGCCAGCATGGCGTCGACCGGCTGTTCTGTGTGCCGGGCGAAAGCTACCTGGAGGTGCTGAACGCGATCCGCGACCAGGGCGGCATCCGCGTCGTCACTTGCCGGCACGAGGCCGGTGCGGCGTTCATGGCGGCGGCCGATGCCAAGGCAACCGGACGGACCGGGGTCTGCTTCGCCAGCCGCGGACCGGGCGGCAGCAACGCCATGATCGCGTTGCACGCGGCCGAGCAAGACGCCTTGCCGGTGGTGTTGTTCCTGGGCCATCTGCCGCGTGCCCGCATGGGCACGCGCGGCTTCCAGGAAATCGACGCCAAGCGCACCTTTGGCGACATCGCCAAGTGGGTGGAGGAGGTGCAGCAGCCCGAACGCCTGCCGCAGGCCGTGGCACGTGCCTTCCACAAGGCCAATACCGGCACGCCGGGACCGGTCGTGGTGGTGCTGCCGACCGACCTGCTGCCGCTGGAGACCGCGGCCGAAGCGGCCCAGCCCCGCTCGCGCCCGCGCCAACTGCCGGCCGAGAGCGAGGTCGCGGCGGTGGCCGACCGGCTGGCCTCGGCCCAGCGACCGCTGCTGATCGCCGGCGGGTTGTGCCGCAGCGAGGCCGCGCGCGCTTCGCTGCTGGCGGTGGCGGAACGCTGGGGCCTGCCGGTCATGCCGACCTTCGAGAATCCGGACATCTTCCCCAACGGTCATGCCAATTACGCGGGCGAACTGGGCCTGCGCCCGCCGGCCGGCATCAAGGCGCGTGCGCTGGAAGCCGACCTGGTGCTGGCGGTCGGCAGCCGGTTGCCGGAACTGCCCACGCAAGGCTTCACCATACCCAGCCCCAGGCAGAGCCTGATCCAGGTGCACCCTGATCCCGATCAGTTGGGTCATCAGAGCGCGCCCGAGATCGGCCTGGCGGTGGAACCGGCGGCCTTCCTGGCAGCGCTCGCCCGGCACAACGCACCGCCCGCTTCGCCCGAGCGCAAGGCCTGGATCGCGCATGCCCGCGGACCTTACGTCGAAGCACAGCGCTATACCGCGCGCGAGGCCGCCGACGGCGTCGATTTCGGCTGCGTGATCGCGGCCATGAACAAACTGCTGCCGGAGGACGCCATCGTCACTTCCGACGCCGGCAGTTTCGCGAGCTGGATGCATCGCCACTACCAGTTCCACGGCCGGCAGATCCTGCTGGGCGCCAGTTCCGGCGCGATGGGCTTTGGCGTGCCGGCGGCTGTGGCGGCGGCCCTGCGCTTCCCCGAACGCGCTGTGCTGGCGCTGATCGGCGATGGCGGCATGCTGATGACGGGCTATGAGCTGGCCACGGCTGTCAAGGAACGCGCCCGGCTCATCCTGGTGGTGGCCAACAACCGCGACTACGCCACCATCCGTTTCCATCAGGAAGTCCGCTATCCGGGCCGACCCTACGCGACCGAACTGACCAACCCGGATTTCGCCGCACTGGCGCGTGCCTTCGGCGCCAAGGGCCTCAGTGTTGACAGTCCCAGCGAGGCCGAGCCGGTCTTGCGCGAAGCGTTGGCGCATGATGGGCCGGTGGTGATCGACGTCGCGACCTCGCTGGAGCTGATCACCGCGAACACCAGCATCAGCAGTCTGCGCGCGCCGCGATGAAGGCGCCGCCGGCGTGCTATGTGGCGGCGGCGGCGCGCTCGCTGAAGCCGCTGTTCGATCCCGCCAGCATCGCCATCATCGGCGCCTCGAACGACAGCAACAAGTTTGGCGGGCGGCCGATCCGCTTCATGAAGGAAGGCGGCTATCGGGGCCGCATCTATCCGATCAATCCGAAAGAGAAGGTGATCCAGGGGCTCGCCGCCTATCCCGACATCCGTCAGGCGCCGGAGCCGGTCGATCTCGTCATCGTCTCGCTGCCGGCGCCGCTGGTTCTGGAGCAGATCAAAGCTTGCGCCGATGCGCGCGCGCGCGCCGTGTGCATTTTCAGTTCGGGCTTCGCCGAAGTCGGTGGCGCAGGCGCTGCGTGGCAAGCGGAACTGACGCGCATCGCCAAGGCCAGCGGCACCCGCCTGGTGGGTCCCAATTGCATGGGCATGCTGAATACCGCGAGCCGCGCGGTCGGCACCTTCTCCTCCGCCTTCGAGCATGGCTGGCCGAAACCCGGCAACGTGATCGTCGTCAGCCAGTCGGGCGCGGTCGGCTCGCACAGCCTGGTGTTGCTGCGCGAGCGCGGCCTGGGGTTGCGCGGCTGGGTGACCACCGGCAACGAATGCGATGTCGATGTCGCGGACTGCATCGCCTTCGCGGCCGAGGACCCGGAGACGCGGGTGGTGGTGGCCTACATGGAAGGCTGCCAGGATGCGGGCCGGTTCCTGGCGGCCGTCTCGGCCGCACGGAAGAACCGCAAGCCCGTCCTGATCATGAAGGTGGGCGCCTCGGAGGTTGGCGCGTCGGCCGCCAGCACGCACACCGCCTCGCTGGCCGGCGCCGATGAGGTGTTCGATGCCGCCTTCCGGCAGTTCGGCGTGCACCGCGTGCGCACGTTGGAGGAAATGACGGACATCGCCAGCGCCTGTTCGGCCGGCGTCTATCCGACCGGCAACCGGCTGGGCATCGTCACCATTTCCGGCGGGGTCGGCGTCTTGAGCTGCGACACGGCGGCCGCCCATGGGCTCGACGTGCCGCCCCTGCCGGCCGCGACGCAGGCGGAATTGAAGGCGCTGATGCCCTTCGCCACGGTGCGCAACCCGGTCGACACGACAGCCCAGTTGCTGACCGACCACTCGCTGCTGCAGCCGATGGTGAAGGCCATCCTGGACAACGGCGGCTGCGATGCCGTCATGGTGTTCATGTCCTCGCTCGGCTTCGCGCCGCGCATCATGGGGCCGTTCAAGGACACCATGGCGCGCCTCCGCGAGGCCTATCCCGACCGCCTGATCGCCTTGTCGATCATGTCCGGCAAGGCCGACCGCGAGCAGCTGGAGAGCCTCAAGTTCCTTGTTTTCGACGATCCCAGCCGGGCCGTCGCCGCGATCGCCGCCTTGGTGCGCTTCGGCCGGGCCTTCGCGCGGCCAGCCGACCGGCCGCCACCGACGCTGCCGGCGGCGGCGCGCGCGCCGGCCAGTGGGACGGCGCTCTCCGAGCACGCGGCAGCGCGGCTCTTGGCCGATGCCGGCATCCCGACCGTGGCAACCGAAGTGGTGGCAAGCGCCGACGCAGCCGTCGCCGCGGCCGAACGGCTGGGCTACCCCGTCGCGCTGAAGGTTGCGTCGGCCGACATTGCGCACAAGTCGGATGTGGGCGGCGTCAAGCTCGGCCTCGGCGACGCCGAAGCCGTCCGCCACGCCCATGCGGCGATCCTGGCCAGCGTCGCCGGCAAGGCGCCCGGCGCCCGCGTCGATGGCGTGCTGGTGGCACCGATGGTGCAAGATGGTGTCGAGTGCATCCTGGGCGTGCACCGCGATCCGGTGTTCGGGCCGGTGGTGCTGTGCGGCCTGGGCGGGATCTTCGTGGAGATCCTGAAGGACGTAAGCCTGCGCATTGCCCCCTTCGGCACCGACGAGGCGCGGCGCATGCTGGACGAGTTGCGTGGCCGCAGGCTGCTGGACGGCGCGCGGGGCCGGCCGCCGGCCGACGTGGAGGCGTTGGTGGAGGCGCTGGCTCGGCTCTCGGTCTACGCCGATCGCCACCGCGACCGGATCGAGAGCATCGACATCAACCCGTTCGCGGTGCTGCCCAGGGGCCACGGCGCCATGGCGCTCGATGCCGTGGTGGTGCCGATGCCGCGCCAGCCGCCTGGATAGGCGGTCGGCCAAGCCGGAGGCGAATGCGGGCCGCTGGCCCGCATCGCAGCACCGCCCGCGGATTTCGGTGGAGATATCGGCGACAGAGATACCGGTGACAGTTTAGGATTTCGTGACAGTAGATACCTGTGACAGTTTAGGATTTCGTACCGACAGCATGCGCGCAATCCGACGGAAATCGCATACTGTCACCGGATGAAACCCACCGCGTGACAGCATGCGAACCAGCGGCTCAATCAACCTCGAAATCATAAGCTGTCACCGGTATGACCGAAATAGTAAGCTGTCACCAGCTTTATCACCGGTCTTGTCTTGCGCCGGTCGCGTGGCTCAGCGGCCGCCATGGCTGACCCGCCACAGCGCGCCGCCGGCGTCGTCAGCGATCAGCAGGCTGCCATCCTTGGCCACCGCCAAGCCCGCGGGCCGGCCGAAGATCACCGCGCGATCCCTGCCCTCGAACCAGAAGCCGGTGACGAAATTCTCGTAAGTCCCGGTCGGCCGGCCGTCCTTGAATGGCACCCTGACCACCTTGTAGCCGGTCGGCCGCGCGGCATTCCAGGATCCTTGCAAGGCGATGAAGCCATCGCCGCGAAACTCGGGCGGAAACTGCTGACCGGCATAGAACACCATGCCGATGGGCGCCGAATGGGCCTGGAACAGGGTGTCCGGCACGATGGTCCCGGCCACCAGGTCGGGCCGCTTGGCGCCGAAGTCGGGATCGGGGTTGGCCCCCAGATAGGCATAGGGCCAGCCATAGAACCCCCCGTCACGCAGCCGCGCGAGATAGTCCGGCACCAGGCCGTCGCCCAACCGGTCGCGTTCGTTGACCGAGGCGTAGAGTTCGCCGGTCGGCGGGTGGAAGGCGATGCCAACGGCGTTGCGCAGGCCGCTGGCGAAGGTGCGTTGGCCGCTGCCATCGGCGTTGAAGCGCTGCACCGTCGCACGCGGCGGCGGCTCCTCGGCCGTGTTGCCGCGGCTGCCGACCGAGACGTAAAAGGCCTGACCGTCCGGTTGAAAGACAATGTCGCGCGTCCAGTGACCGCTGCCGTCGCCGAGTGCGCCGGGTGGCGTTACCGGTTCGACCGGCGGGCGCAGCCTGAGATCGCCAGCGCGATAGGGAATGCGAACGATGCGGTCGGGCTCGCCGATGTAAAGATAGCCGCCCCGGATCGCCAGCCCGTGCGGGCGCTCCAGGCCGTCCAGCAGCATGTGGTTGTGCTCCGCCCGGCCATCGCCGTCGCGATCCGCCAGCACGCGCAGCCGCCCGGCCGCGGATTCCGCCAAGATCACATCGCCATTCTCCGCCACCGTCAGCCAGCGCGGGCCGGACAGGCCTTCGGCGAACAAGGCAACGCTGAAGCCTGGCGGCGCGTTGAGCCGCGCCCCCGCCGGCCGTGGCACCACCCGCGCCCCATTGGCGACCGAGGCAGTGGCGAAGGGCGCCGGAAGGTCGCTCGGCCGCAGATGAAATTGCCGGCCGACCGGCTCGTTCGGTTCGGCCAGCGCCGTACCGATCCATCCCACCAACAGCGCCAGCGTCTGCAACAGGAGACATCGCATGCCGGCACCCTAGGGCAGTTTCCGTGCAAATCGAACCGGCATGTTCGGTTTGAACGGAAGCTCTTGCCCTACACCCATGACCGCAGCGCGGTGGGCTGCGATCCGATGGACCCCTGAGCGCCATTCCCTCTGATCGGACACCGCACTAGCCGGAAGGAGCCGCAACGCCCATGGAAAAAAGCGTCCCGTCACCGTGGTCGGAGGGAGGCAATATCGACCACGGTGACGGTGGCCGGTGTGTCGACTGCTCGACCGGCCGATCTGGCCGCCGCTACCCCGTCCACTGACGGGCGTCGCGTACACTCGAAGAGTTATGTTGGGGTGCTCAGGGGCGCCGAAAAGGGTCTGCCTCTCACGAAACATTTACCTTTCTATCTAAATACTTGCCGAGATGATTGACGGCCGTCGCGGGGCTTTCCACACTGCAGGCATGGAGTTGACGACCCCACGCCTGCGCTTGCGGCCGCCGCGCTTCGCCGATCGGGAGGCTTTCGCCCTGCTGTTCGCCGAACCGGCGGTCAGGCGCTATCTCGCGATCGGCGAGCTTGACGCGGCGGCAGCGGAGCGTTTCGCCGAGCAGTTCATCGGCACCAGCCGCTATGAGCTGCGTCGCCATGGCAGCGGCGCCCTGTCGGTGACACTGGCCGGCGGCGGCGCGGCAATCGGCTATTGCGGCATCCGCCCGCTGCCCGACCGCTCCGATGCACGTGAACTGGTCTACGCCTTGTTGCCCGACTGCTGGGGCAGCGGCCTGGCGACAGAGGCGGCCGCCGCTTGTCTCGACTGGTGTTTCCGCAGCCTGCCGATGGCCCACGCCATCGGCTTTGCCCGCGCGGAGAACGTCGCGTCCTGCCGGGTCATGCGAAAACTGGGCATGGAACACCGCGGCTTGAGCGCGCGCTACTATGACTGGCCACTGGCGGAGTATGCCGCCGCCGCGAGCTCCTGGCTCGCCGCTCGCGTTCAGCCGATCGAGGCACGCCGCTCCGGCGCCACAGTGTCGCTCGCCGGCTGAAGCCAGCTATCGAGGAAATTGCCCAGCCAGCGCTCGACCTCGGCGTCGTGCCGGCCATGGCCGTTGAGATGGGCCTCACGCGCCTGGGCGCCCGGCAGGGTCATGCGATGCGCCGCCCGCCGGGTCCAGCGCAGCATCATCGGCTTGGTCACCTCGGGGTGGAACTGGATGCCATAGGCGTTGCCGTAGCGGAATGCTTGGTTCGGGAAGTACTCGCCCGTGGCCAGCAGCTCGGCCGAACGCGGCACCTCAAAACCTTCGCCGTGCCATTGATAGAAATACTGTTCCTTTTGGAACAGCCCGGCGCCATTGCCGACCGCGCTGACCCGGTAGTAGCCGATCTCGTTATAGCCGCCGAGATGCGGTCCAACCTTGGCGCCAAGATAGCGAGCCAGTAATTGCGCGCCCAGGCAGATGCCCAGGAACGGCTTGCCCTCCCCGAGCGGCACCGAGAGCCATTCCAGCTCCATGCGGATAAAAGGCAACACGCTGTCGTCGTTGGCGCTCATCGGCCCGCCGAAGATCACCACGCCGGCATGCTCGTGCATGGTCGCCGGCAGGCTGTCGCCGCAGGCCGTGCGCCGGAGGTCGCACTCGCAGCCCCGGCGGCTCAGCTCGGCGGCGACGCGGCCGGGATCGGAATGCTCCTGGTGAACGATCAGCAAAACCTTCTGCGACATGCCTCGCTACCCGCCTTGCCGCCAAGTTACCACTGTCCGCCTAACAACATGCAAAGCGCACGCCAAGGCTACAACCCCTCTGTCCATCACATGGCGCTGATGCCACCGTCTAGCACCAGTTCCGCGCCGGTCATGAATTTCGACTCGTCCGAGGCCAGGTAGAGCACGGCATAAGCCACATCGTCGGGTTCGCCCACCCGGCCGAGCGGCACCTGCCGGGCAAGCTTGGCCAGACCTTCCGCGCGCCCGCTGCGTTTGAGCAAATCATCCAAGATGGGGGTGTCGATGAATGTCGGGTGCAGGGAGTTGCAGCGGATGTTGTAGCCCTTGCGCGCGCAATGCAGCGCGACCGACTTGCTGAGCAGGCGCACGCCTGCCTTGGCCGAGTTGTAAGCCGCCATATTGTGGCCGGCAATGATGCCGGAGATCGACGAGATGTTGACGATCGAACCGCCACCGGAGCGGGCCATCGCCTGAATGACATGCTTGCAGCCCAGGAAAACGCCGTCGAGGTCGATGGCATGCACCCGCCGCCATTCCTCCAGCGTGGTCTCTTCCACGGTCTTGGTGATACCGATGCCGGCGCTGTTCAGCAGGATGTGGAGGCCGCCGAACGCCTGGACGGTCGCCGCTATCGCGGCTTGCCAGTCGGTTTCGGAGGTGACGTCGTGTTTCAGCGCGATAGCCCCCTGGCCGATCGACCTGGCAGCGGCCCGGGCCCCCGCCTCGTTGATGTCGCTGACCGCGACCCGCGCGCCCTCCCTTGCCAGCAGCAGTGCCGCGGCTCGCCCCAAGCCGGACGCGCCGCCGGTGACCAAGGCGACCTTGCCCGCTACCCGACCCATCCTGCCCTCCGACGCCTTCGATCCGACAATGCCCGATGTCCCGGCCAACACAAAGGCGTCACTCACCCTCGGATTGCCCCCGGCCGGGTTTTGCACGCCGGGCCCGCTCTGCTAGGTTCCCGCCTTCGCATCGAAACCGATTCAGGAGTTGCTGTGCTGTCAGCCCCGTCTATGCGTCTTGCCCTGGCGGCCCTCGGTCTTGCGATCGTGCTGCCCGTGGCGGCGCAGCAAACGAAGTCGCCGCCGGTCGCGCCGGCACCGCAACCGGCCGCCCCCAGCCAGCCCGCCTCGCCCGCCCAGCCCCGCGCCGCCGTCCAGCCGGCGCCCGCGCCGGTCGCCGGCGCGCCGGTGGTGGCGATTGTCGATGTGCAAGCCGTGATGCGCGACACCCGTGCGGCGCAGAACCTCAAGAGCCAGGTCGATCAGACCCGCGCCGCCTTCGAGAAGGACGTCGAACGCAAGAAGGCGGAACTGAAGAGCGCCGAGGATGAGTTGCGCCGCCAGCAGGGCAGCCTGGCGGCCGATGCGCTGGAACAGAAGCGCCGGCAGCTCGAACGTCGGTTCGCCGATGCCCGGCGCCAGGCCGAGGATCGCCAGGCGGTGTTGAACCGCGGCTTCAACGAGGCGATGGGCAAGCTGCGCGAGGAGATGGCCCTGTCGGTCGCCGACGTGATGAAGAACCACGGCGTGACCATGGTGCTGCCGCGTGCCGCTGTCCTGGTGTTCGACGAGAACCTCAACCTGACGGCCGAGGTGATCGAGGTGCTCAACCGGCGCCTGCCGAGCCTGCGCGCCAATCTGGGCGAGGGTGGCACGCCGGCCCCGGCGGCTGGGCCCGTGCCGTCCGCCGCTGGCAAGGCGCCGGCCAGCAAGGCGCCGGCCACCAAGTAGCGCCTCAGACCTTGTCGTCGATGCCGGCGCCGAACGGCACGATGTCGCGGTCGTCGGTCTTCAGGTGCAGCAGGGCCGGCCCCGGATGCGCCAGCGCCTGGGCCAGCGCGGCAGGGTAGTCGTCCGTGCGCTCGACCGTGAAGCCGGCGCAACCATAGGCGCGGGCCAAGGCCGCGAAATCCGGCCCGGTGATGCGGGTCGCGTAGATTCCGGCCTCGCCATAGGCAGTTCGCTGGCCTTGCAGGATCGAGCCGTGCACCTGGTTGTCGCAGACCACGACACGGATCGGCAGACGCTGTTCCACCGCGGTCGACAATTCCTGCCCGGTCATGAGGAAACTGCCATCGCCGGAGAAGGCGATGACCGGCACGTCCGGCCGCGCCAGGATGGCACCGACCGCGCCGGGCACGGCATAGCCCATCGCGCCAACCGCGGGGCCGGCCTGGGTGTAGGGCCGGCGGAACCGATAGTAACGGTGGATCCAGCGGGCAAAGCTGCCGCCGTCGGTCAGCAACACCGCCTCCTCGCCCACTTGCCGCATGGTCTCGGCCGTGACCCTGGCGAGATCCACCTCGCCGTGCACCGGCACGCTACCGGGCGTCGAGAGGTCGAGATAGGCTTGGTGCAACCGGTCGCGCCAGGCGAGCCGCTCGGCAGGTGGGCGGCCGGTGGCAGCGGTCAGTGCGCCCAGGGCTGGCGCCAGATCGCTGACCAGGCCCGGCTCGGCCTGGAAGCGCGAGACGACCTCTGCCTCCGGATGCAGCATGATCAGGCGCTGGTGCGCGCGCGGCAGCGTGTATTCCTCGGAGGTGATGGCATCGAGCCGGCTGCCCACCGCGACCAGCAGATCGGCTTCGTCCAGCAGCCGTTTCTGCCAGCCGACCCGGTTGATCTCCAGGTGTCCGGCATAGGCCGGGTGCAGGTTGGGGAAGGCATCTTGCCGCCGGTAGGCGGCGATCACCGGCGCACCGCTCGCCTCGGCGAAGGCGACAAGGGCGGCCTGCGCACCTTCGTAGCTGACGCATTCGCCAACCAAGACGAGCGGCCGCTTGGCCGCGGCGACAGCCTGCGCGGCCGCGCTGACCGCCTCGGCGCTGGGACCGGCGGCGGGGCGCGGCACCGGCCGGGGCAACGGCCCCTCGCCGGCATCGGCCTCGGTCAAGTCGCGCGGCAGCACCACCACGACCGGGCCAGGCCGCCCGGCCGTCGCCTGGCGCCAGGCGCGCGCCGTGCACTCGGCGATGTCCTTGGCGCTGGCCGGCTCGATCACCGCCTTGGCGAGCGAACCGAACAGGCGATGATGATCGGCCTCCTGGAACGCCTCGCGGCCCTTGGATCGTACCCGGACATGGCCGACGAACAGCAGCAGCGGCGTGGAATCCTGCATCGCGGTGTGCACGCCGATGGATGCGTTGGTGGCGCCGGGCCCCCGGCTGACGAACACGGCGGCCGGCTTGCGGGCGAGCTTGGCATAGGCGTCGGCGGCGAACGTGCCGCCCGACTCGTGCCGGGTCAGCACCAGACGCACGCGGTTCTGCCGTTGTCGCAGCGCTTCCAGCACCGTCAGGAAACTCTCGCCGGGCACGGTGAAGGCGTGCTCCACGCCATGCGCCACCAGGGTCTCAACCAGTGCCTCGCCGCCGTTCATGCCGTCCTCCGCCCGCCGGCCGCACCATGGCCGAGCCGCCGTGAAGCGGCAAGCCATCAACAACGCATGGCTTTCGTGCTTAACTCAACGGCGGCATTCCGAGGGGGACGACCATGCGCATCGCGGTCAACGGCACGCAGATCAACTACGACGTGAGCGGGCCGCCGGGCGGCCCGGCGATCGTGATGGGCCATTCGCTGGCCTCCAGCCGAGTGATGTGGGACCCGCAACTGAGCGCGCTCAGCGGCAAGTACCGCGTCATGCGCTTCGACACGCGGGGCCACGGCCTGTCCGCGGTGCCGAGCGGCGCCTATACGGTCGACCAGTTGGCCGACGACGCGCTGGCGCTGATGGACGCGCTCGGTATTGCCAAGGCGCACTGGATCGGCCTGTCGATGGGCGGCGTGCTGGGCCAGAACATCGCCCTGCGCCGCCCGGAGCGGCTGCTGAGCCTAGCGCTCTGCAATACGCTGGCGCGGGTGGCGCCGGAGGCGCGCGCGGTCTGGACCGGCCGCATCGCCACCGCCGAGGCGGAAGGCGTGGGGCCGATGGCCGATACCACGATGCAGCGCTGGTTCACCCAGCCCTATCTGCAGAAGAACCCGCCGGAACTGCAGACCATCCGCGCCGAGTATCTGAACACGCCGCGCGGCGGCTATGTCGGCTGCTGCCATGCGCTTTCGACGCTCGATTATCTCGACCGCCTGACAGCGGTGAAGGCACCGACCCTGGTCATCGTCGGCCGGCAGGACATGGGCACGCCCGTCGCCATGTCGGAGGCGATCGCCGGCAAGATTCCCGGCGCCAAACTCGTCGTGGTCGAGAACGCGGCGCATCTCGGCAATATCGAACAACCGGAGATCTACACCCGCGAACTCCTGGCCCTCATCCAGCGCGCCGGCGGCTGACTAACGGCGAGGCGCGTTCTTCCAGCCTAGGCGGACGGCGGCGATGGCGAGCGCCGCGGCCGCCTGGCAGAGGTCGACCACCGGCACACCCAAGCGATCCTCCAACGCCGGGCGATAGCGCGCCATGCCGGCGCAGCCCAGGATGACGACGTCGGCGCCGTGCTCGGCCACCAGCCGCCGGCCGATGTCCGCCAGCCGGTCCTCGACCACCTGGCCTTCGCCCAGCGCGGTCACGCCAAGGCCGACCGGCAGGTCGGCCGCGAAGCGCGGTTCCAGGCCCGCCTGGCGGATGTAACGCCGATGCCGGGCGACCGAGGCCGGCAGGATGGCGATGATGCCGAACCGCTCGCCCAAGGTCAGCGCGCTCGCCAGCGCGGCTTCGGAAATGCCGAACACCAGCCGCGCCGTGGTCTCGCGGGCGGAAAGCAGGCCGGGGTCGGAGAAACAGGCGATGACGAAGGCGTCGGCCCGGTTGTCCTCGCGCCGGATGGTTTCGCATAACGGGCCGATCACGCCGTCGACGTGGCGCTGGCATTCGATGCCGGGCGGCCCCTCGGCCAGCGTCAGGCAGTCGAGAGCCGGCCCGTCGGCAAAGCGCAGAGGGGCCAGCGCCGCCTCGATGCCTTGGGTTACCGCCGCGGTCGAATTGGGATTGATGACGACGATGCGCTGGGCCATGGCGTCGGTCAGTCGGGCGGCGGCGTGGCCGCGGTCTGGCCGGTGATGATGCCGTAATGCTCGATCCGCCGGTGCTTGGCGAAATTGAACACCGTCTCCTTGATGTAGCGGCCGCGCTCCAGATCGACATCGGCGGCGATCACCTCGTCGCCGACCGTCGTGGCCAGCGCCACGATCTCGCCGGTCGGCGCCACGATGCAGCTGCCGGCCATCATGTCGACGCCCTCCTCCAGCCCGCCCTTCGCCGTGCCGATGGCCCAGGTGGCGTTCTGGTAGGCGCCGGCCTGCATCGACAGGTGGTTGTGCAACATGCGCACATGCGCGCCCTCATGCGCCGCCACCGAATTGGCCGTGGGCGTGTTGTAGCCCAGCATGACCAGTTCGACACCCTTCATGCCCATGACCCGCCAGGTTTCCGGCCAACGGCGGTCGTTGCACAGGCACATGCCCATGACGCCCCCCATCGTGCGCCAGACCGGGAAACCGAGATCGCCAACCTCGAAATAGCGCTTCTCCAGATGCTGCCAGGGCCGTTCCGGCTCGTATTCGGCATGCCCGGGCAGGTGCACCTTGCGGTACTTGCCGACGATGCGGCCGGCGCGATCGACCAGAACGGAGGTGTTGAACCGCCGCTTGCGCCCCGCCGCGTCGCGGAACAGCTCGGCGTAGCCGAGATAGAAGCCGAGGCCCAGCCGGCGCGCCTCCTCGAACAGCGGGGCGGTCTCGTTCGACGGCATCTCCTTTTCGTAGAAGCTGTCCAGTTCCTCCTCGTCGGCGATCAGCCAGCGGGGAAAGAAGGTGGTCAACGCCATCTCCGGAAACACCGCGAGGCTGGCGCCGCGCTCCTTGGCCTGGCGCAGCAGCGCGATCATCCGGGCAACCACGCTTGCGCGCGATTCGGACCTCGAAATGGACCCCAGTTGGCAGGCGGCGGCGATGAAACGGCGCGACATGGTCCCCTCGGAATTCGCGTGCGGAAAGTTGCGGGGGGCGATGATAGCATTCCCGCCGTCATGGCCATCCTGTTTCACACCCCTTGGGCGAATGCCGCGGACTGGCTGGCCGGTTTCCGCGCGGCCTTGCCCGAACACGAAATCCGGGTCTGGCCCGAGACCGGCAAGCCGGAGGAGGTCGCGTTCGCGCTGCTCTGGCAGTTCCCGCCGGGCGAACTCGGCCGCTTCCCGCGCTTGCGCGGCATTGCGTCGCTGGGCGCAGGCGTCGACCGGCTGCTCAACGACCCCTCGCGACCGGCCGACGTGCCGGTAACCCGGCTCGCCGATCCGCTCTTGGCGGACCGCATGGCGGAGTATGTGGTGGCCGCCGTGCTGCATGGTCATCTCGACCTCGACGGCTACGCCACCCAGCAGCGCGACGCGCTTTGGCAGCGCCGGCCGTATCGCGATGCCAGTCGCCGTCCCATCGGCATGTTGGGCCTGGGCTTGATGGGTCGCCGCTCGGCCGAGCGCCTGGCGGCCTTTCGCTTTCCCATCCTGGGGTGGAGCCGACGCCAGCAGCGGATCCCCGGCATCGATTGCCGGTCGGGCGAGGACGGCTTGCGCGCGGTGCTGGCCGCGGCCGAGATCCTGGTACTGCAATTGCCGGCGACGCGCGAGACAAACGGCCTGCTCAGCGCCGCCCGGCTGGCCTTGCTGCCGCGCGGCGCGGTGCTGATCAACCCGGCCCGGGGCGAACTGCTGGACGAAGCGGCCTTGCTGGACGCGCTCGACAGCGGGCGGCTGGCCGGCGCCACGCTCGACTGCTTCGCCACAGAGCCCTTGCCCAAGGACAGCCGACTGTGGCGTCATCCGAAAGTCAGCATCACGCCGCACATTGCCAGCCTTTCGGAGCCGGCGACGGGGGTGGCGCTGCTGGCCGCGGAATGTCGGCGGTGCCTTGCGGGCGAGCCGATGCTGCATCGCGTCGATGCGGCCGCGGGCTATTGAGGGGGAAGTCATGGACCGAGAAATGTTGCGCCGGCTGGCACGCACCTGGCACGGCATCGAATTGAGCGAGGCCGAAGCCGACGGCATCCGGCGCTTCCTCGACAGCGTCGAACCGGTGGCGGAACGCGAAAGCCGGCGGCACGAGTTCCAGGACGAGCCGGCACGCTATTGGGCGACACTGGAAGCGTTGGCCGAGCAGCACTGAGGGTAAGCCGATGCCAAGCGAACCGACCCATGTCGATCTCGTCGAACTGGCGGACCAGGTGCGGGCACGCAAGCTGTCGGCGGTGGAAGTCGCCGAAGCCAGCCTTGCGCGCATCGCCGACAAGCAACCGGAACTGAACTGCTTCATCTCGCTTGACGCCGACGGCGCCATGCGGGCGGCGCGCGCGGTCGATGCGCGCATTGCCCGGGGCGAGGATCCGGGGCCGCTTGCCGGCGTGCCGCTGGCGCACAAGGACATGTTCTACCGCCAGGGGCGGATTTCGACCTGCGGCTCGAAGATCCGTCGGCAATGGGTGGCCGACAATACGGCCACCGCGCTGACGCGGCTCGACGCCGCCGGCGCGCTCGATCTGGGCGGCCTCAACATGACCGAATTCGCCGTCGGGCCGACCGGGCACAACCTGCAGTTCGGCGCCTGCCGCAATCCCTGGAACACCAGCCATTCGCCGGGTGGTTCGTCCGCCGGCTCCGGCGCGGCGGTGGCGGCGCGGCTGGTGCACGGCTCGCTTGGCAGCGACACCGGCGGCTCGATCCGCCTGCCCTCGGCCTTCAATGGCGTCACCGGCATGAAGCCGACGCAAACCCGCGTGAGCCGCCATGCGGTCATGCCGCTGTCGGGCTCGTTCGATTGCGTCGGGCCACTGGCCCGCAGCGCGCGCGACGTGGCCCGGCTCATGTCCGTGCTGGCCGGGCATGATCCGCTTGACAGCACTTCGAGCCGCAGGCCGAGCGAGAACTTCGAGGCCGCCTGCGAGCTGCCCGTCAAGGGCCCGAAGGTCGGCCTGCCGACCAGCTATTACACCGACGGTCTCGATCCGGCGCTGGAGCGGGCCCTGACGGTGACGGGCAAGGTGCTGGCGGCGATGGGCTGCGCACTCGTCGAGGTGCCCGTGCCGGCGCACGAGCCGCTCAACATGCTGTGGCAGATCATTCTGTCGGCGGAGGCCGCCACCATCCATCGGCGTTGGCTGATCGAGCGGCCGGGCGACTACAACCCGCAGGTCAAGCGGCGCATCGAGCTCGGTCTCTACCTTCCAGCGACGCGCTACCTCGAAGCGATGGACGCGCGCGACCGGTTGACGCGGGAGTTCGCCGGGATGGTTTTCTCGCGCTGCGATGTGCTGCTGACGCCAGGGACACCGGTGCCGGCGCCCACGCTCGACGAACTCGACGTCGGGGCCAGCGACAAGATGCCGGAACTGATCTTGAAACTGTCGGCCTTTACCCGGCCGATCAGCTTCCTGGGCTTGCCCGCCCTGTCCCTCCCCTGCGGCTTCGCCGAGAACGGCCTGCCGCTTGGCATGCAGCTCGTCGGCCGGCCATTCGCCGAGGCGACGCTGCTGCGGCTCGGCCACCACTACCAGCAGGCGACAGACTGGCACCGCCGCGTGCCGCCGATCTGATCGCCGCCGACGCAACGAAGGAACTCGTCATGACCCAGGCGCTTGCTGGCATCCGTCCGCTCGATGGCATTCGCGTCCTGGATGCCGCGACCTTCATCGCCGCGCCGTTCTGCGGCACGCTGCTGGCCGAGTTCGGGGCCGAGGTGATCAAGGTCGAACTGCCGAACGTTGGCGACCCGCTGCGCAAGTTCGGCACGGCCAGCGAGATCGGCCTGACCTTTCCCTGGCTGTCGGAAGCGCGCAACAAGAAGTCGGTGACGTTGGACCTGCGCAAGCCGGAAGGTGCCGAACTCTTCAAGCGTCTGGTCGAGAAGGCCGACGCCGTGTGCGAGAACTTCCAGACCGGCACGCTGGAAGGCTGGGGCCTTGGCTACGAGGCGCTGAAGGCGGTCAATCCTGGCTTGGTCATGTTGCGCGTCACCGGCTATGGCCAGACCGGGCCGTTCGCCGGCCGGCCCGGTTTCGCGCGCATCGGCCAGGCCTTTGGCGGGTTGTCGGTCTTGGCCGGCTATCCCGACCGCGCGCCGGTAACGCCCGGCTCGTCCACCATCGCCGATTATATGAGCGGCCTGTTCGGCGCCTATGGCGTGCTGCTGGCCTTGCGTGCGCGCGAACGCACCGGCGAAGGGCAGGTGATCGACATCGGCCTCTACGAGTCGGTGTTCCGCATCCTGGACGAACTGGTGCCGAATTATCAGCGCACCGGCTATGTGCGCCAGCGCATGGGGCCCGGCACCATCAACGTCGTGCCGCACAGCCACTATCCCACCAAGGACGGTCACTGGGTGGCGATCGCCTGCACCACCGACAAGATCTTCGAGCGGCTGGCGAATTTGATGGGCCGGCCCGACCTGGCGGGAGCCGGTCCCTGGGGCAACTACCGCGAGCGCGACCGCGAGCGCGACAAGGTGGACGCGTTCGTGGGCGAATGGTCGACCCGGTTCGACTTGCGCGAGTTGCTGGAGATGTGCGATCGGGCGCAAGTACCCTGCGGGCCGCTGCATACCGTCGATACGCTGTTCCAGGACCCGCAATTCGCCGCGCGCGAGAATATCGCCCTGGTCCCCGATGCGCGGCTGACCGGCCCGCTCGCGGTGCCGAACGTGGTGCCCAAGCTGACCGACACGCCGGGCCGGATCGATCATCTGGGACCGCAATTGGGCGAGCATAACCGCGAGATCTACGGCGGCCTGCTCGGCTTGACCGACCCCCAGCTCGCCCGCCTGGCCGAACTTGGCGTCATCTAGCCGGATCGCGCGGTGAGGGCGCGCAACCGGGCGAGCACCGTTGCGCCCAACTCGCCGCCGCCGCCCTTCAGATCTTACTTCAGCACGATGTCGACCGCGTCGAGATGCGCCCGGGCGATGCGGCGCACGTCGGCGACAAGCCGTTCCCGCCGCCGCAAGTCGGCGCAGAGATTGTCGACGATGTCGGTGGCCAGGGAATAGCCAAAACTGCCGGCCAGTCCCTTGATGTTGTGTGCCACCGAGAACAGCGCCTTGTGCCCGGCCCCCTCGTCCTCGGCCTGACCGAGAACCGCGCGGGCCTGTGCCAGGTAGTCGCCCATCCAACCGCCGAAGCTCTTCGCCAGCTTCGCCACCTCGGCATCGGCACGCTCGAGGGACAGTCCCTGTTCCGCCAACGTCATTGCAAGGCCCTCACCACGGCATGACAACCGACGGTAGCAAGGCGAAGATTAAGGCGGCTTCAGCCAAGGCGGTTAACGCGGCCTTTCGCCGCCCGGCCGCGCCCACCATAATCGCCGTTCGGCAAGGCGATTGGCGGAAGGAAACGCAGGCATGAATCAAGGCATCGTCTGGCGGCCGGATGCGGAAACGGTCGGGCGCAGCAACTTGCGGCGCTTCATGGACCGACACGGCATCGCCGACTACGAGGCCTTGGTGAAGCGCGCCGACGCCGATCCGGAATGGTTCTGGGACGCCACCATCCGCTTCCTGGATATCCGCTTCGTCACGCCCTATGAGAAGGTGCGCGACCTGTCCAAGGGGGCACCCTGGGCCGAATGGTGCGTCGGCGGCACGACCAACCTCACGCTCAGCACGCTCGACAAGCATCGCGGCACGCCGACCGAAGCCAAGGTCGCCATCCGCTGGGAGGGCGAGACCGGCACGGTCCGGCAGTGGACCTACGCCGAGCTCGATCGCGAGACCTGCCGGCTGGCCGCCGGCCTGAAGGGCCTGGGCATCAGGCCGGGCGATGCGATCGGCATCTTCATGCCGATGCTGCCGGAAACGGTGGCGGCGTTCTATGCGGCGGCGCGGGTCGGCGCCATCACCGTGCCGTTGTTCAGCGGCTTCGGGCCGGAGGCGATCATCGCCCGCCTGACCGACGCCGAGGCCAAACTGGCGATCACTGTCGATGCCTCCCGCCGGCGCGGGCAGGTGGTCCCGATGAAGGCCACGATGGACCAAGTGGCCGAGCGGGTGCCGACGCTGAAGCACGTCCTCGTGCTGAACACCATGGGCGAGCCAGTCGCCTTGCGCCCAGGCCGCGATCTCGATTGGCACGAACTCGCGGCCCGCCAGCCGGACCGGATCGAAGCGGAAGCGGTGCCTTCCGAGCACCCGCTGCTGCTGGTCTACACCTCCGGCACCACCGGCCGGCCCAAGGGCACGGTGCTGACCCATTGCGGCCTGCCCACCAAGATCTCGGCCGATTTCCAACTCAATCTCGACGTCAGACCGGACGACCGCTTCCTGTGGATCACCGATTTCGGCTGGGTGGTGGGACCGGCCCTGTTCGTCTCGGCGACCGTGGCGGGCGCCAGCATGGTGCTGGTGGAAGGCGGCCCAGACTTCCCCGACACCGGGCGCATGTGGCGGCTGGTGCAGGAGCACAAGGCGACCTATCTGGGCGTGGCGCCAACCTCGGTGCGCACGCTGATGCGCTACGGCGCCGAAACGGTCGCCAAGTATGACCTGTCGTCGCTGCGCGGCACCGCCTCGACCGGCGAGCCGTGGACCGAGGAAGCCTGGCTCTGGTTCTTCGAGCATGTCTGTCGGCGCCGGGTGCCCATCATCAACTGGTCGGGTGGCACCGAGATCGGCGGCGGCATCATCTGCGGCACCATGATCCATCCCTTGAAGCCTTGTTCCTTCGCCGGGCCGATGCCGGCCATGGGTGCCGATATCGTCGACGAACAGGGCGCGAGCGTCGGCCCCAACCAGGTGGGCGAACTGGTGCTGCGCACGCCCTCGATCGGGCTTGCGCGCGGCCTCTGGAAGGACCCGGAGCGATATATCGAGACCTACTGGAGCATGTTCCCCGGCCTGTGGCGGCATGGCGACTGGGCCAGCCGTGATGGCGACGGCATGTGGTACATCCACGGCCGGTCCGACGACACGCTCAAGATTTCCGGCAAGCGTACCGGCCCGGCCGAAATCGAGGGCATTGTCATGGCCACCGGCAAGGTCTCGGAGGCAGCCGCCATCGGCATTCCCGATGCCATCAAGGGCGAGGCGGTGGCCTGCGTCTGCGTGCCGGCGCCCGGCATCGCCGCCGACGAGACGCTGCGTCAGGAACTGGCGGAGGCCGTCACCCGGGGCTTCGGCCGTTCGTTCCGGCCGCAACGCATCCTGTTCGTCGCCGACCTGCCGAAGACGCGCAGCCTGAAGATCATGCGCCGGGTGGTGAAGGCGCTGGTGCTGGGCAAGCCGCCGGGCGATCTGTCGGCACTCTCAAACCCGGAAGCGCTCGACGAAGTGAAGCGCGCCGCCGGGCAGACCGACTGACGGTCACTCCACCACGACACCGGCGCGGCCGAGACCGTCGATCTCGGTCGCCATGCGGTCGCCGGGCTTCAGCCACTTGGTGGCAACGATCGAGCCCATCAGCACGATGTCGCCGGCGTGCAGCCGGCGGCCGCGATGGTTGAGGCTGTTGGCGAGCCAGGCCAGCGCCTCGAACGGGTGGCCCATCACGTCGGCACCCCGCCCCTCGCCCACGACCTGGCCGTTGATCAGCATGCGGCCCTTGAGGTTGGCGAGATCGATGGCATGCCAATCGCGCACCGGCTGGCCGACGACGCAGCCGAAATTGAACGAGTTGTCAGCGATCAGGACGGGCGCCGCCAGCGAGCCATAGACGCAATTACGATCATCGACGATCTCGATGGCCGGCAGCAGAGCCGCCACGTGATCGGCGATGCTGGCCCGGCTGTGCGGCTTGGCCCCGGCCGGCACATCGCGCGCAATCTCGACCGCGATCTCGCTCTCGACGCCCAGATGCACGTAGTCGGCGGCGCGAAGCCGCGCCTCGCCCCGATGCACCCGGTCAGAGAAGATGCCACCCTCGCAAGGGTGATCGACACCCACCATCTTCTGCATCACCGACGTGGTCAGCGCGACCTTCCAGCCGGCCAGTTTTCGGCCGCCCTCGGCCTGGTAGAGCGCCTGCAAGCGATCCTGCACCGCGTAAGCTTGGGCCAGATCCGCCACCGCCAGATCGGGCGGCAAGGCGCCGATGGCGCGCTTGGCCTTGTGGTCGGCATAGAGCTGCTTGGCCGTGCGTTCGGCGCGGGCGGCGTCGTACATCGCTTCATTCCTCCAACAAGCGGCGGATGTCGGCATCGGCCTGGGTCGCCGCGGCCCAGCGCAGGAACAGCTTGCCCATGACTTCGGACGGGCTGCCGAGCTGCGTCAGCATCACGCCGCTTTCGAAGGCGTCGTCATAATCCGCGATCAGGCCGGCGCGCAGGCGGAAGCGGCCGATGCCGCGCAAGGCGACACGCCGGCCGGCCGCGTGCTTGGTTCTGGCGGTGTATGCGTAAAGGAAGCTGGCATAGCCGGTATCGCCCGCCAGGGCCGGATCGTGAAAGCGCCAGTGGAAACGCTCGCCGTCGGCATGGAAGCGGCGGAGCAGCGCCTCGATGGCCGGCCGGCCGTCATTCCGGCCATAGAAGCGGTCGTGATAGACGCCATCTTCCGTGAACAGCCGCGCGAAACCGGCCGCGTCGCCCGCTTCGGCACAGTCCGAGAACGCCTCAAGGACTTGCTGAAATTCCATGCGGCCCTTCCCCGTTCCTACAGTGCCAAGGGCGACGGCCGCCGGCAAATCCGGCTACTGCCGGGGTTGGCTGAGGAAACCGTGCAGGAACAGATCGGCGGCCAGTTCCGCCAGGCGTTCCGGTGCCACCGCGCCCTTGGGATCGTACCAGACATAGGTCCAGTTGATCAGGCCGTAGAGCATCATGGCATAGGGCTTGCGCAAGTTGGCATGCGGCGCCAGGCCCGGATTGAGGTCGAGCAGCAGGCCGACGACCAGATCGACCAGTTCGCGTTCGAGTTCGCGGATTTCCTCGGCCTGTTCGGGCGCCAGGTGATCGAGCTCGTTCATCAGCACCAGGTGCTTGTGCGGAGCCCGGGCATAGACCTCCAGGTTGGCCGCGATGAAGGCGCGGAAGCGGTGCATCGGCTGCTCGTTTACCTTGAGCGCGGCCTTGCTGACCCGGCGCAATTCGGCGATATGCGCCTTCAGCAGAGCGTAGAGGATGGCCTCTTTCGACGCGTAGTAGTGATAGATCCAAGCCTTCGAGAAGGCGCAGGCGCGGGCGACCTCGGCGATCGAGGTACGGGCGAAGCCCTGGCGGGCGAACAATTCCGCCGCCCGTTCCAGGATAAGCTGCTGGTTCTCCGCATAGTGGTCGGAACGCGTGCGGGCCATCAGCGACCCAGGAATTTCGGCCGGCGCTTTTCCTGGAAGGCCTTGAAGCCTTCGACACCGTCGGCCGTGCGCAGGGCTTCCGCCTGGCCCTCGGCTTCGAGTTCCAACGCGCGCGCATAGTTCGCGTTGGCCAGCAGGATGCGTTTGGAGATCTTGAAGGCCATTGTCGGGCCGTCGGCGATCTGCCGGGCCATGCGGCGGGCCTCGGCCATCAGGTCGGCGGCGCCCACCGCGCGGTTGACCAGGCCCAGGGCGGCAGCCTCGCGGCCGGAGATCAGGCGGCCGGTATAGATCAGTTCGGCGGCGCGGTGCGGCCCGATGCGCTCGGCCATCGCGTAATGCCCGCCGCAATCGAGGATGCAGCCGATGTTGCGGAACGGGCTGCCGAGCAGCGCGTCGTCGGCGACCAGCGCGATGTCGCAGGCCATGGCCAGGCCGAAGCCGATGCCAAGCGCCGGGCCCTCGACCGCCGCCACGGTCGGCAACGGCAGGATCCGCAGGCGCTGCACCACGGGGTTGATCACCCGCTTCAAGATGCCCTCATTGTTGTCGGTCGCCGGATCGGCGCCGGCGATGTCCCGGCCAGCGCTGAACGATCCACCCTGGCCATGCAGCAGCAGACAACGCGCCGCGGACCGCTCGATCTCTGCCAGATGGCGGTCGAGCAGCGCCATCTCTTCCGGTCTCAGACTGTTCTTCTTGTCCGGACGGTTGAGGCGGATTTCGGCGACCGCGCCATCGAATGCGAGATCGACCGTGGCCTCGCTCATGCCACGGCCGCCTTGCGCCGACGCGCCTGCAGACATTTCAGTTCGCTCGACATGACCAAGCGGCCGTTCTGGTTGAGCGCGTTCCATTGCAGCACCACCAGGCCGGAATGGGCGTCGCGATCCTCCTTTGCCGCGACCGTCGCCTGCAGGCGGATCGTGTCGCCGATGAAGACGGGCGCGACGAAGCGGAGCTTGTCGGTGCCGTAATTGGCGACGATCGCCTCGCCATCCGCCGGCACGCCCAGTCCGGTGGCGAAGGCATGCACCAGCAGGCCGGGCGCGATGCGTTGGCCGAAGCGGGTCTTGGCAGCGTAATGCGCGTCGGTGTGCAGCATGAACATGTCGCCGGTCAGCGTGCACCAGTTGACGATGTCGCCTTCGGTGATGGTGCGGCCGCGGCTCGTCATCGTCTCGCCGACGACGATGTCGTCGTACCACTTGGCCAGGATCATGGCGCGCCCTCCTAAAAGACCGGGATAATCTCCGAAGGATCGAAGGCCACGGTCTTGCCGTCAACGCCGATCTCCGGCAGGGCCGGAAACTCGATGCCATGAGGTTCGATCAGCCCCTTCATGCGCAAGACCGCGTTGCGCCAATTCTCCTTGCGCTCCTCGGCCGTCAGGATGCCAAGGCCGGCCGAGCGGGCCACGTCTTCCAGCAACAGATGCGAGGCATGGAATGTCGGCCCCAATTCCCAGAACTCCTTGGGCGGCAAATAGAGGATGCCGGAGAGGAAAATGAAGCCTGCGCGGATCTGCTTGGTGATGACCGCGCGCTGCTCGTCGGTCAGCTTGGGCAGGATGTTTTCCAGGACCGTCAGGCAGATCCCCATGTGGCGGGCCTCGTCCTGGCCGACCCGGCGGAAGCATTCCTTGAACACTGGAATGCTGGTGGCCTGGTACATGCCGTGGAACAGCGTCGAGGAGGCGATCTCGCCCATCAGGAACGAGGTGAACAGGATGGGCAGCGGCCACTTGCCGATCGAGCCCTTGAAGCCCGACCAATAGCGACAGCCGTTGTGATACATCCAGCGCACATTGTTCTGCGCCAGCTTGCCGAGCGGCGTTTCGGGCACATAGTCGAGTGGCCCCTTCGGCACCAGCGCCTGGATGGCGCGTTGGCAGATCTCCTCGTGGTTCACCTCGTCGCGCACGATGGAGAAGAAGCACTTGCGCACCGGGTCTTCCTCGTGCGTCTCCCAGGTGTGGATGAAGGCGCGCGCGAACACCGCCGGACCGGAGCCGTCAAACACCGAGAGCAGCGTGAACCAGTAGGCCAGCGCGTAACGCTGATCGACCGTGAAGGCGCTGGGCTCGAGCGTGTCCCAGGGCAGCAGGTTGGGCGCCCAGCCGGGGTCGCGCGACTTGTCGTAGAGCGCCTGCAGCTTCGGCGTCTCCACGCGCCATTCCAGCGGGAAGATGTTGAGTTCCGGGAAGGGCGGCGGTTCCGCCATGCCATAGAGCAGGCTGGCGGCGTCCGGCGCGACCGCGCTGGTGCCGGGCGGCGGCGACGTCGTCTTGCCGGCAAGGCGTTCGGCGGTGGTTGGGCGGTTCATGAAGTCACCTCCTCGGCGGCACGGTGCCGGTCTCTATCATTAACTGACCGGACGGTCAATGAATTCGGGCGAAGCGCGATTCCGTGCCGGAACGGCTGCTGCCATACTGTCGCCCGGGGGAACCAGCATGCCTGACATCGCTTCGATCCTGGCGGGCGGCCTGCCCGGGGGCGGCTTCGCCGGCAGTTTCGTTGGCCGTGCTTTCGTGCCGGGCGAACCTGGTGGGCCGAGCCCGGTTCTGCTGCGGGACGACGGCGTGTTCGACTTGTCGCAGCGTTACGCGACGCTGGCCGACTTGCTGGCGGCCGATGATCCGGCCCGCGCCGCTCGGACATCGCCCGGCCGGCACCTCGATTCGGTCGCCGACCTGCTGGCCAACAGCGCGCATGACCGGCGCGACGAACGGCGGGCCTATCTATTGGCGCCGGCGGACCTGCAGGCGTTGAAGGCCTGCGGCGTCACCTTCGTGCGCAGCATGCTGGAGCGGGTGATCGAGGACCGGGCCAAGGGCGACCCTGCCGCCGCCGAAGGCATCCGCAAGGCGATCGCGGGAGAACTCGGCGCTTCGTTGCGCGAGGTCGCGCCCGGGTCGCCCGCCGCATTGCGGGTCAAGCAGCTCTTGCAGCAGCGCGGCCTGTGGTCGCCCTATCTGGAAGTCGGCATCGGCCCGGATGCCGAGATCTTCACCAAGGCGCAGCCGATGGCTGCCGTCGGCACCGGCGCGTTGATCGGCATCCACCCGCAGTCCACCTGGAACAATCCGGAGCCCGAAGTGGTGCTGGCCATCGCCCCTGACGGCCGCATCGTCGGCGCCACGCTCGGCAACGACGTCAACCTGCGCGACGTGGAAGGCCGCAGCGCGCTGCTGCTTGGTCGCGCCAAGGACAACAACGGCTCGTGCGCCCTCGGGCCGTGGCTGCGGCTGGTGGACGGCAGCTTCGGACTTGACGACATCCGCCGGCTGGTGGTGCGCCTCAGGGTCGAAGGCGAGGATGGCTTCGTGCTGGACGGGGCGAGCCCGCTGTCGGAGATCAGCCGCGACATCGCTGACCTGGCCGGCCAGGCGCTGGGCGCGCACAACCAGTATCCCGACGGCCTCATGCTGTTCACCGGGACGATGTTCGCGCCGACCGCCGATCGCGATGCCCCGGGCCTCGGCTTCACGCACCATACGGGCGACCTGGTGGCGATCTCGGCCCCCGCGATCGGCACGCTGGTCAACCAGGTTGGCCAGACCGACCGTATACCGCCCTGGCGCTTTGGCAGCCTCGCGCTGCTGCGCAACCTGGCGGCGCGCGGTCTGCTACGGAGCGGCGCATGACGCCGTTGCCCGAGGGCGCGCTGGCGACGCTGCGCGAGGTCAGCACCGCCACCATCACGCTGCAACTGCTGAAGCGCGGCATCCGCAACGTGTTCATCGCCGGCGCGCGTCCGCTTAACCCGGCCGGCTGCCGCTTCGTTGCCGAAGCCTATACCTTGCGCTTCATCCCGATGCGCGAGGACCTGAGCCGGCCGGAAATCCTGGCCAACCCCGACTATCCGCCGCGCAAGGCGATCGAGGCGATCGCACCCGGCCAGGTGTTGGTCATCGACTGCCGAGGCGACCTGCGCGCGGGCGTCGCCGGCGGCATTCTGGCCACCCGCCTGGCGCGCCGTGGCTGCGCGGCCGTCGTCGCCGACGGTCCGATGCGCGATGTCGGCGAATTGCGCCACTTAGCCCTGCCGATCTTCTGCGCCGGCGGCGCGGCGCCCGCCAGCATCGCGGTGCATTTCGGCGCCGACCTGCAATGCGCCATCGGCTGTGGCGGCGCGGCCGTGTTGCCGGGCGACGTACTCGCCGGCGACGAGGACGGCGTCGTGGTGATTCCGCGCGCGCTGGCGCCAGACATCGCCCGCGATGGCGCCGAACAAGAACGCCTGGAGCGCTTCGTTCAGGAGAAAGTGGCGGGCGGCAGCGGCATTTTCGGCGTCTATCCGCCCAACGAGGCGACCCTGGCGGAATATCGCCGCTGGCTGCAACAGAAAGGCGAAACGTGAATGAACGCTGCCGTCGATCCGCTGAACGCCTATGTCGCGCATACGGCCGTGCATCTGCCGGGCAAGCCTGGCCGCGCGCTGTCGGGGCTTACTTTCGCGGTCAAAGACATCTACGACCTGGAAGGCTGCCGTACCGGCTGCGGCAATCCGCGTTGGCTGGAAACGCACGGGCCGGCCACGACAACCGCGCCGGCGCTGCAGGCCGTCCTGGATGCCGGCGCCGAGCTGACGGGCAAAGTGCATACCGACGAACTCGCCTACAGCCTGAACGGCGAGAACGCGCACTACGGCACGCCGCGCAACAGCAAGGCGCCGACGCGCATACCGGGCGGCTCGTCCAGCGGTTCGGCCGCCGTGGTGGCGGGCGGGGCGGTCGATTTCGCGCTCGGCTCCGATACCGGCGGCTCGGTGCGGGTGCCGGCCAGCTATTGCGGCATCTTGGGCATCCGCACGACGCATGGGCGAATCGCCACGACCGGATTGATGCCGCTCGCCCCCAGCTTCGACACCGTCGGCTGGTTCGCGCGCGAGCCCGCGATCATGCGTCGCGTCGGCGGGGTGTTGCTCGCAGGCGGCGATACCGGCCCGCGCCACCGCCTGGTCTTGGCAAGCGATGCCTTCGCCATGCTTGACGACAGCGGTCGCGACGGGCTGCGACAGGCCGTGGATCGCGTCAAGCGCCACTTCGCGTCGGCCACGGATGCGGCCGTGAGCCCGGTTGGCCTTGCCGCATGGATGCAAGCCTTTCGCCCCTTGCAAGCGCGCGAGGTCTGGGCGTGCCATGGGGCTTGGATCGAAGCGCACAAGCCGACCTTCGGACCGGGCATCGCGGAACGTTTCGCCTGGGCCCGTACCGTCAGCGAAGCCGAGGTCGCGCCGCTGCGTGGCGTGCGGCAGCAAGCGGCGGTCCGCTTGCGCGATCTGCTGGGGGGCGATGCCCTCCTCTGCTTGCCGACCGCTCCCGGCGCGGCACCGATCAAGGGAACTTCCGGTCCCGCGCTCGAGGAGTTCCGTGGCCGCGCCCTCAGTCTGACGGCCATTGCCGGCCTTTCGGGCTGCCCGCAGATCAGCCTGCCGCTGGGCGAAACCGCGGGCGCCCCGCTCGGCCTGTCGCTCCTGGGCCCGCCCGGCACCGACGAGCTGCTGTTAGCCCTGGCCGAACGCATCCTGGGCGACTAGCGCGGTGTCCGATCAGATGGCATCGCGATCAACGATCCGATCCGCCCGGGGAGCCGCGCTAGGCGGCGGCGTCGATCGCCTGCACCTCGCGCGTCGCGCCTGCGAGCGCCGCCAAGGTCGCGTCGGCGCGTCGCAGGCCGTCAAGTGCTTCCGCCAACTCGGCCGGCAGTGGCCGGCTGGTCGCTCGACCGTCGGCGGCGGCCAGGAATGCCAGGTACTGCCGGCGGAACGGGCGGAAAGCCAGCAGCACGCCCAGTGCCAGCAAGACGCCCGACAACGCCATCGCCACAAGGCCGCCAGCGGCGACGGTCGCGAACCGCTCGTGTGCCCTTTGCTCGAAGGCCGACCGCGAATAGCGCAAGGCGATGCCGCCGACCGGCTTGTCGAAGCTGTTGCGCAGCGCGACGCCCACCACTTCGGCCTCGAAGTCGGTCGTGCCCCACAGCCCGTCGCCGCCGGCGCGCGCCAGTTCCACCCAGCCCTGCTCGATCGGATCGCCAATCAGGCCGCGGTCGGTATTGAACAGCGAGCGGCCGCGTTCGTCGAACACCTCGATCGAGAGGATCTGGTCGTCCTTGGCGCGTTCGCGTTCCAGCGCGTCCTGGATTTCCCGCAGCACGCCAAGAGGCAGGCCCAGGCTCATCCGCATCTCGATGCTATGCGACAGATCGGCGAGCACGATTCCCGCGCGGGAGCGGGCCTGCTCGCGATAGGCCTCGTCGACCGCTCGCCCGGCTAGCGCCGTCGCCAGCGCGCCGCTCAATGCGAGCCACAGCAGCAGCACCAAGCCATAGCGGAAGGCCAGCCGGCCAGGTCGGCCCCGCTTCTCACCGTCGCGAATGTCGGCGGCCGTCACTCGTCGCCGCCCAGGCTGTCCACGACCTCGCGCTTGATCCGCACGGACTGCGCGCGCAGCAATTCCTCGGCGGTGATCTCCCGCTTCAAGCGTTCCAGCAGGGAAGCCGATCCCGCGCCCTGCGTCAGAGCCGCCAAGCTGAGCCAGTAATAGGCCTTGGCCTTGTCGACATAGCCCAGCATGCCCGACAGATAGAACTCGCCCAGGTCGCCTTGCGCCGACGCCAGACCGCTGGCACTGGCCTGGATCAGCAACGCCTCCGCCCGCGCGAGATCGCGCGCCACGCCCGCGCCATCGCGGAAAGCCAAGCCCAGGCGGTGACGCGCCGCCGGCTGGCCGGCATCCGCTGCCCTGGCATAGAGTTCCGCCGCCCGACCGGCATCCTTCGGGACGCCTTGCCCACGGGCGTAGAGGTCGGCGAGCTTGCGCAAGGCAGCGGCATTGCCCAAGTCGGCCGACCGGCGAAACAGCTCGGCCGCACGGGCGAAATCGCGCGGCACGCCCAAGCCGTCCTGATAGAGGATGCCCAGATTACGCAGGGCCCGATCGTTGCCTTGCTGGCCGGCGCGCTCGAACCAACTGGCCGCCTGACCATAGTCGCGCGCCACGCCCCGGGCCAACTGATAGCTGATGCCCAGCAGCCGCTGCGCCTCTGCCTGGCCGCTTTCCGCGGCCAGGCGGAACCAGCGCACCGCTTCGGCGGCGTCGACCGCCACTGCCAGGCCGCGGTCGTAGATCCGTCCGAGGTAAAGCTGCGCCTCGGCGTCGCCGGCCTCCGCCAGTGGCCGCAGGCCATCACGCGCGGCCTGCCCATCGCCTGCGCGGAAGGCGTCGATGGCGCGCGACAGGTTGCCGTCCGCGCGCGACGACCACGCCAGCAGCGCCACCAGCGCCAGCATGGCAAAGCTGGCCAGGCGCTCATTCATTGATGATCTGCGCGTAGCGCAGGATGTTCATCGGCGGGTAGAAACCCAGTGCGCGCGCCGTGGCCATGTTCACCACGAAGGAGAAGCGCGACAGCGTTTCGATCGGTATCGCGCCCGCCGCTCGCCGTCCTCGCAAGATCTGCTCGGCCTTGAACCCGGCTAGTTGGCCGACATTGTAAAAGGGCGCGACCAGGCCGGTCAGGCCCTTCGCGCGGATCTGCACCTCGATGGCGCAAAACGTGGGCAGGCCCCTTTTCAGGGCTTCGCCCGTCAGCAGGTCGCTATGGTTGGCGAAGAAGCTGACCGGCGGGATGTACAGCATATCGGGCTGCTGGCCAGCCAGATCGGCGACCACCTGGGGAATGCGCTCGGCCGATGCCCTGCCATCCGGTCCAAGCGGCGATCCGATAACCAGTTCGATGCCCGCCGCCTTCGCCAGCTGGGTCAGCCGCTCGACCCGCTCGCGCTGCGCCTTCTCGGTCAAGTCGGTGATCACCGCCAGCCGGCGGATGGGCGTGAACGCCTGCATCGCCTTGAGCTGCACCTCCAGCGACACGACATGGACGGCGCCGGTCAGATTGCGTCCGGAAACAAGCGGTTCCTCGGCGGACTTGGGTTCCGCGACCAGGCCGGAGCCAACCGGCTCCGACACCATGGCGAAGACAATCGGAACATCGCGGATATGCAGTTCGGGGCGTGCGCCGTCATGGGGACCGGCCAGGGCCGTGGTGACGATGGTGCTCTGCGCGTAGATCAGATCCGGCTTGACCTGGCGGACTTCCTCGACAATGCCCGGTAGCAGACGGAGATCGTTGTTGATGTTGCGGACCGTGTATTCGATGCGCAGACCCGTGGCGTCCAGATAGTCCTTGAAGCCCACGTCGGCCAGGGCGCCCGCCCGGTGCAATACGATGAATACCTTGAAGGGGCCGGTCGGCTCGGCCCGCCGCTGCGCCTGGGCGGACAGGCCGGCGCCGCAGAGCAACAGCAGCAGCGCCAAGAGCCCCCAGCAGCGTTGCCAACCGCCCACCATCCCTAAGCCTGTCTTCGAAAGCGTCGTCAACCGATGTCCGGGTTCGCACAGAAGTGAGACGGGTTGAGTAAGGGAAGGGGTTCTCCGAAGCTCGGGTTGCTGAGACTCGAAGCAAAGGAGAACCCCATGCAGGTGTTTGGCCTGCCCGGTCAGGTTGAACCGCGCCGGGTTTCCCGGAGGCATTGTCGTTTGAGTCACGCGGCCATGGCAGGTTGGTCTGCCATGGCGTAGTAGCGTTCCTCGGCTTCGGCCGGCGGGATGTTGCCGATGGGCTCCAGGATACGCCGGTTGTTGAACCAGTCGACCCATTCGAGGGTAGCGTACTCGACGGCCTCGAAGGAGCGCCACGGCCCC
>Ga0194132_10001214_pt1 | contig 52324 bp, 56 predicted proteins | sample TA2KigOf80mmetaG_FD_148612 | JGI IMG/M metagenome (GOLD analysis project Ga0194132, IMG submission 148612) | Freshwater microbial communities from Lake Tanganyika, Tanzania - TA2015054 Kigoma Offshore 80m | ecosystem: Environmental > Aquatic > Freshwater > Lake | place: Tanzania: Lake...
ACAGTGTGCTGTGCTTCCGATACCAGCGGACAGTGGCCGCGGATAACACGGTGAGCTTTGGTGGAGAGGACCTGCAGATCGAGCCTGACAGCGAGCGGAGCACATACGCCAGGGCGACCGTAGAGGTACAGGAGCGGCTGGACGGGCGCATCGTGGTCATGCACAAGGGGCGTGAGCTGGCCAGCACGGTTGCTCCCCTGAGGCCCGCAGTCCTGCGAGCAAGGCGAAGAAAAGCTCAGGCGGGCAAGCGAGGAGAGGGGCGTGCTGGAGACGGGTCCGTCTCCAGCACGCCCCTCTCCTCGCCCAAGGATCGAAAGCCGGCTCAAGATCACCCTTGGAGATCGAGACTGATTCAACCAAAACCAGTGGTACTGACAAAATCACTGAGCAGTAAGACTGACAAAGTCACTGAGCATTGACATAACTACAGAGGAGGTGCGAAATGCTGCGGAAGCTTCCCCTGCCCGTCATTGCGTTCATAATCATGGGCGGCGTGGCCCTGACGTTCTTCGGCATGGGCGTCTACGCCTTCGGCGGGGACCCCGCGGGCGGCAACTTCGCCATACTATGGGGCGCGACGCTCGTCCTGGGCGCGATAGGTATCGGCCTCTTGCAGGCAGACATGCGCACTCCCGGATACCTCACCCTCGCGGGCGCGGCGGTCTGCCTCGCATTGGCGCTGCTGGTGACGTATGTCCGGTGGGCAGTGCCTTAACCTGCTAGAATGCAGGCGGCGTACCGCAAGGGAGTCGAGGGAGTCGAGGGAATGAATTCCACACTGTGTGGCGGGGCGCCGGGCGTCCGCCTTCGCGGACGCGGGCAGGTGGGACCTGAGAAGTCGAACGTCTTACTAGATCGGAGCTGCCCCCACCGATTGCCGCACCCGAGCTTCGTCCAGATACAATACCTTCACTAAAAACACCGAGGTCAGCATGGTGTCGAAGACGATGCCTAGAGCGAAAAGGACCATGATGCCCTCGAAGGTAACAGTCCAAATGCCCGTGATGTAGGCCAGAAACGCGGCCACATAAACGGTGCCGTTTACGATGATGGACTGATAGGCGAGGTACATTGTCTTCCCCATACCGTAGAAGAACGCATCGGTAACCATGTTGAAGCAGAACAGAACGTAAGGAACGAAAAGCATGCCGAACGCGGTTACGGCGAATCTAACCGTATCTGAATCGTCATTGAGAAAGTGTGCGAATGGCGCATAGGCCGGTACGAGTGCAATCCACACCACCATAAATATAGCGACGGTCAGAATTGCCGTGTGCCACAATCGGCGAACGTGATTTATGTCTCCCTAGGAGTTGGCTACCAGGGCCTTGGCAGAATCGGCAAACACCAGAATAGGCACAAGCATGAAGCTCCATAGGATATGCATCGCCAGGTAGTACCCCCCGATCTCCGTTGCGCCGATCGTGTTGATAAGCATGATGACCATGAAGAAATAGAAGACATTACGCACTAGGCTGTCCAACCCGCTGCCGGCCCCAACCCGTACGAATTCCCTCATACCGTTGAACGTGGGTCTTGAAAACGCCTGCGCAAGCGGGATCTTCAAGTTGAATGACAGTAACACCACTCCAATCAGGAATAGCAGAGCGCTAGATATGAGGCTGGACCAAGCCGTACCGGCCACGCCGAGATCCAAGGAAAAAGAATGGCCGGCGAAGAAGAGCGTATCGAACACGAACAGAAGCCCGATGTTGGCGCCGGCCATAACCAGCACGAGCGCGCGCTTCCGCAGGGATTCGAAAAGAACGACCATAGCAGCCGAGAGCAGGCTTGCCTTGAGCAGGTGCTCAGGAGGAATGGAAGGCCGGCCTCCGGCAGCGTACATCTCGTTGAAGGTGGAAGACAGTCTTGCAAGGGCGGCATCTGCAAGAGGCTTGATCTTCCGGATGGGATGGTCCTTCGGGACAATGGCGTCAGGGGTGACTGCAGTCAGCATCATCGCTTGCCGGGCAGCTTCTTCGCGCATCTCGCTCTCCGAAGATCAGGCTGCTTGCAGTCTATCTGTTCCTAAGGTATTTTTCAGCCAGGAAAGCAGGGTGTTTTTCAACACCCGACTAGTCCGAGCGCATGGCGAACTTCTGGCCCTCCCGGGGCTATGGTACAATCCGAGCTAGTTGTGATGGAGGGGTGTTATGCCGACACGGGTAAGGACATCACGCGACTTAAGAACGCGCCCCACCACGTCCGCGGACGCAGCGTCCAGGCGCGTCCCAATGAAGACCGCCCGAAACATCCGCCGCGGCCACCTTATCAAGGGCATCCGCGAGATCAACCGAATCGACTGGGACCCGTTGGAGAAGCTCGTTGCCGACGGCCAGCGCGTCGCCGAGTTCCAGAGGTTCAACCGCGAAAACCAGTTCTTCGACTACCTGAGCCGGGTTGAAGGCCTTCTGCGTGAAGTCCGCGTGCGCGAGCAGGAGATGCAGCGGACCAACGAAGAGCTGCTCGCCATCAACGAGGAGCTGCAGAGCACGACCGCCGAGCTGAAGACGACGACCGAAGAACTCGAACAGTCCAACGCCTACCGCAAGCGACTGACAGACCTTCTCCCCGACCTCCTGGTGACTGTGGACGTGGGCGGGAGAATCACCGAGACGAACAAGGCAGCGGAGCGGATCTCCGGGTACTCTATTGCGGAGCTAATGTCCCGCCGACTCCAGGACCTCTTCGCGGAGTCCGAGCGCGCCGCTCTCTTCATCCAGCAGGCCGCCAGCGGCACCGACGTAGCCAGCTACGAGCTGGAGTTCGTCACCAAGGCCGGCAAGCGCATCCCCGTCTCCTTTACTGCCGTCTCGCTCGTTGAGCCGGAAGGCGGCATACGCGGAGTGCTGGGCATCATCCGCGACATCACGGACCAGCGACTGGCGCAAGAGACCCTCAGGTACAGCGAGGCCCGCCTGCGCGCCGCCATGGACAACATGGCGGACGGCGTCATCATCATCGATAGCTCAGGCATTATGAACTCGTTCAACCTGGCCGCCGAAGAGATCTTCGGTTACGAGGCTGCGGAAGTCGTGGGCCAGAACCTCAAGATGCTGATGCCCGAGCCGTACCACAGCAATTACGACGCCTACATAGCCAACTACCTCAAGACCGGCGAGCGCAAGATGATCGGCATAGGGCGCGAGGTGATTGGCCGCAGGAAGAACGGCAGCACGTTCCCGCTGGAGCTCGCGGTCGGCGAGATCTACGTCGGGAACGAGCATATGTTCATCGGCGTCGTTCGCGATATCACCGAGCGCCGCAAGGAGCAGGAGGAACTGGCCAGGCAGGCGGAGGCACTGCGCCGTTCCAACGAGCAACTTGAGCAGTTCGCTTACGTGGCATCACACGACCTTCAGGAACCGCTACGCATAGTCACGGTGTATACCAAGCTCCTGGCCGAGCGCTACAAGGGCCGCCTGGACAGTGACGCGGATGAGTTCATCCAGTTCGCCGTCGGAGGCGTCGACCATATGCGGAACCTGATCAACGACCTGCTCCTGTACTCGCGCGTCATCTCCCAGGACCGGTCGCTGAAGGCCACGCCCTGCCAGACCGCTGTGGAGCAGGCCATGGCCAACCTGCAAATGGCCATCGAAGAGTCGGCCGCTCAGATCACCTTCGACCCGTTGCCCGTTATCAACGGCAACCCCACGCAGCTAGTCCAGCTCTTCCAGAACCTGTTCAGCAACGCCATCAAGTTCAGGGGCCAGGAGAAGCCTCGTATCCACATATCCGTCCGCAAGAGCCTGAACGAATGGACCTCCATCGTTAAAGATAACGGCATCGGCATCGCTCCAGAGTACCACAACCGCATCTTCCAGATCTTCCAGCGCCTGCACGGGAAGACCGAGTACCCCGGCATGGGCATTGGCCTTGCCATCTGCAAACAGATCGTGGAGCGCATGGGCGGCCGCATATGGTTAGAGTCCGAGATGGGCAAAGGCGCGGCGTTCATGTTCACCGTCCCGGTTGATGAGCAGCTCCAGATGAAGGGCCGCGTACCACGCCCGCTGTCGAAGGGCTGACATGCTGGTCAGGGATACCGGCGAGTTCGCGCTTATAGATAGGCTCGCGAAGGTCATCGCCGCAAGACAGGCAAAGACGCCGGCTTCCGGGCACCGTCTCGAGGTGGGTATCGGCGACGATGCCGCCGTGTGGTCCGGCCCCGCCGGGGCGACAATCGCGACCACCGACACGATGGTGGACGGCGTCCATTTTCTCGAGGGCGAGGTGGAGTGGCGCGACCTCGGGTGGAAGTCGATGGCCTCCAACCTGAGCGACATCGCGGCCATGGGCGGCGCTCCCCTCTACGCCCTGATAACGCTTGGACTGCGCGGGGACCTGCCCGTAGACGGAATCGCCGCGATGTACGAGGGGATGCTGGACGCGCTCGACGCGCACGGCGGCGCCATCGTTGGCGGGGATATCGTCTCTTCGCCGGTCTTCTTCATCACCGTCTCCCTCACCGGTGCGGCGCAGCTATCACCCGCAGGCGCGCCGCTGCTGCTCAGGCGGGACGCAGCCCGCCCGGGCGATCTCATCGCCGTGACCGGCCCACTTGGGTGCTCGGGCGGCGGCCTGCGGGTTGTGCTGGAAGGCCTTTCGCTCGACCCCGCGACATCGGCGCACCTCCGCGCCGCGCACTACCGGCCGACGCCACGCGTGCGGGAGGGCGCGGCGCTCGCCAGGCATGGCGTACTCGCGGGCATGGACATCAGCGACGGCCTTTTCGACGACCTGGGAAAACTGTGCCGCACGAGCGGCGTCGGGGCCCGCGTCCAGGCATCGAGCATCCCCATCGACGACACCCTCCGCTCAGCCTTCCCGGACCACTGCCTGTCCCTCGCCCTCTCCGGAGGAGAGGACTACGAGCTGCTTGTTGCCGCCCCAGCCAGGATTATTGAGTCCGTGATCAGGGCCGGCAAAGTGCCGTTGCACGTGATCGGGGAGATTGTCTCCCGGGAGCAGGGCGTGAAAGTACTCGGCCCTGACGGGCAGGACATTTCGCCCCGCCGAGGTGGCTGGGACCACTTCGACAAGAGATAAAACCGACCCGTCAGACCCGTCCCCCAAACCACCCCGGCGGAGAAGCAACTTGGACCGCGTAACCATAGAGATACGTACTGATGGGGAGATTCGCGCCAGCGAGATAATCGCCGACCTGCGCGCCGCCGCTGAAACGCTCTATTTCCCTATGAAGCTGGTGGGGTTCTGGGACTATCGGCAGCGCCTGCACCTGTGCCCGCACGAGGAGCGCCGCCTGTCCTGCCCTCACGTCCTCCCGAAGGAAGACCCCGCCCACGTGCCGTACGAGACGACCGTCCAGCGCGACCGCAAGGGCAGCCTGGCCATCGACTTCCCGCATGCCGGGACAGTGGTGTACTTGCGGTAGGCCCGGCGCCCGCCCTTGGGCAAACGGGGGCGTTCTGGTAAGATGCACTCCGGGCTGGCGCACTGCCCAGCCCCACAATTCGATTCCACCGAGGTTTGCCGTGAGCAAGTACTACGACGAAGCCCCCATTCCCAAGGAGCTGCGACGCAACTTCAACGTGTATGACCGCATCAAGAAGATCGGCCTGGACCTGGGCACGTTCGAGGAGAACGTAACCTCCATCGCCGGCTCAGGCATTGCGCAGGCCGTCGTGCACGACTCCGGCCTCGTGTACCTGTCCGGCTCCTCCGGCGGCAAATACCCGATGAACGACGATGAGGACCGCATCAAGCACGGCCAGGAGGGTTCGCGGGATGTGGCGGACAAGCTCATCAAGAGGCTGCACTGGACGCTGGCGGCCGGCGGCGAGGGCGACCTGAACGACGTGCTGTACACGGTGAAGGCGCTGAGCATGATCGTCTCCCCCGGCGGCGGCGCGTTCGGCAACGCCCCCAAGGTCTCCAACGGCTTCTCGTTCCGCTGGCACTCGGTCTTCGGCGGCACAATGGGCGATTTCTCCACGAACGGCACGGACTCCGGCGGCTACGCGGGCGTGCACGCCCGCAGCGCCATGGGCGGCTTCGACGGCAAGTTTTCCGCGGAGCCGGAGATTATTGTGGCCATTCCGCAGGCCCTGGCCCGGGACATCATCATGAACCGCGGCTGGCTCTTCCCGCTCGTCCCGTCCATGCTGGACAAGGTGAAGGCAAAGAAGAAGTAGATTGCGGGGCGATTGACGGCACAAAAGTAGTGGGCGGTCGGCATGCCGACCGCCCACTGGCGTCTTCCAATGGTCGTCGTTGTTTACTGACGCACCCAGGGCATGAACTCCCGCCACTCTTCGAGGATATTCCTGTGGTGGAACATGGAATATAGGTCTGGGCGGGGTGGGCCGGGTTCCCTGAGGAGCTTCATGTTGGCTTCGGCGGGGGTGCTACTGGCTTTGCGGTGGTTGCAAGGTATGCATGCACTGACGACGTTCTCCCATACGTGCGGCCCCCTGCGGGACCTCGGCACAATATGGTCGAGGGTCAGGTTCTTGCTCTGCTTGCCACAGTACTGGCAGGTGAAGTTGTCGCGGTAAAAGACTGCCCGGCGCGAGAGCTTCCTCTCCATCATGGGCTTTTTGACCATGTACATCAGCCGTATAACGGAGGGTACCGTGTAGGCCTGGCTGATAGTATTAATATGCCCCCGACCATTCGACATCAACTCCGCTTTGCCTGCATCGAGCAGCACAATTGCGCGCCTCGCATTGCATACGTTGAGAGGCTGGTAATTCTGGTTCAGTACCAGTACTGGGGCGTCGGTTAGCATATCCTCTGTTGTGGACTCAGGCCGTTCGCCGGCCCGTCTGCGGCTTATTTGTCTATATTAGTTTCCAGTATTTCGAGTGATGCTTTGAAATCCGAAGGCACAAAGCCCAGGGTGTTCGCCGGCAACGCGAACGCTATGTCGATAAACATTGAAACCACCTGCGATCCGGTCAGCGTGCCCTCAAGTCCCGACCGCGCGCTTTCTATGCGGGCCACCTGGCCTTCGATCTGCGACACCTGGGCGTTGCCGCGGATCTCCTCCGGGATGGCCGCAAGCACGTCGTAAGTCTCGAAGTCGTAGGTGAGCCGCGCGAGCCCGATGATCAGCGCGCCGCCGATGGCGCCGCCGATGACCAGGCCGAGCACAGCCCCGCCCGCGCGGTCAACGACCACGGACATCCCCAGGGTGAAGACCTTCAGCAATAGCCTGACGACCCTGGCCACCAGCCCCACCGCCACGACCACGGCGATCATGATGACCGAATAAGCGATCGTTGTCACAAGCGTATCATTCTTGATATTTGACGAGAGCGCCGCGCCAAGGTCGTCCGCAAACTGCCCGGCGATCAACCACCCGATAAGGACTCCGAGCGCCATTATTGCGGCCCCAATCAGACCGAACCGGAAGCCCACGAACGCGGCCACAGCCAGTACCGCCAGGAGAACGATATCAAGCCAGTTCACTCTTCCTCCTTGAAGTCGGCGAGGGTGAGCTCAGCGCGCCTTTACGCGGCGAATCTGGGTCAAGTCTACCATAGGGCTATTTCCTAACGAAAGTTCTTTATGTTAATAATCGCTCCGGCGCCTCAACCAAGTCTACAAACGTCTCCGCCAGGGCGAAAACGCTGGAGCTCCGGTCTCCCCCAATGCTCTGCCGCCAGATATCCCGCTGGTAGGGCTCGCCCTCTATGGACCTGCCGTCAATGGCAATAAACGCACCCTCTGTGAAATACAGGAGGGAAAAGACGTCGCGCGGGACTTCATCCTTCGGCCAGTATCCGCTCATGATCACTGGAGGCAGCATCTTCGTCCATGTCGCAACTATCCGATGGCCCGACGTGCGGATTCTCCACGACGGCGCAGAGCGAACGTCGCCGGTCCGAAGGAAGACGGCGTCCACAACCGGCAAGTCATGTCCGTACGGGGGGGTGGTTTGCCCCTTTGACGAGCTCTTCAAGCGCGAACCTGGCTACAACGTGGTTATCCGTGCATATAGCTTTGAAGCCGTTCTTCCCCGGGATGTACACCCATGCCACATCGCCGTTTCCTACCTCGCTGTACGCTGTGTGGTAGAGGCTCACCATGCCGCTGTTAGTCTCTTCCCCTGGCCGCCGGATGTATGCGATCCAGTGCTCGCCGGTCCATTTGATGCGGCCGGTCTTGACGATATTGGACATTGGCGGACCTCCGGTAAACAGGATGGCTAGATTCTTCACTGGATTGTGCCATAATACAGACCAAATGTAACTTACTCCGACCCCGCGAGGCGAGTGTGCGGATAGAGAATTACACAAAGCGCGGCCGCAGAATCTGGTCCATCTGGTTCTACCTCTCGGGGTGGTGGGTCATTGCGATTATGGCCGTGCAGCTCACGTATCTCACCGCCACGCAGGGTCCCCTCTGGGACGCCCTTATTGCGGCCGCGCTGATGGCCGTTTCCTATGTGGTGGCAGGATGGTTAATCCTCAAGCTCATCGTTAAGCCCTGGCAGAAATGGGACGTGACGTTGCAGGGCGAAGAGCGCCATATGCTCCAGGTGACGGTGCACCCGGCAGCCGGGGACTACGACGTCACCTACAATGGCCTGCCTATACGGAAGGGCAGGAGCCTGAAGGTAGCCTTCGACGGCGGGGAGCGGATTCAGCTGCCCATACCGGACCTGGCGCAACACAAGTTCTCTATGGTGCTGCGCACCCCGTGGTTCGCCAGCATGAGGCTGTCTCTTGAGATGGACGGGAAGCGCCTGGCCCAGATCTGATTACGAAAACTTTCATACCGCAATGCGGGGTGGTATACTTCGCAAGGCGATTTTTTGTGGGCAGTCACCAAACATCCGGAGGATACGATTCGATGTCCCTACCCAATTCCACGCCGGGCCCGTGGGCGATCAACGAGAAGAGCCCGCACAGGATCACCGGCCCCAAGAACGAGACGATAGCCACCATATTCGGCGGCAAGCTCGGCATAGATACCCAGCGGTACAACGGTCGGCTAGTCTCGCTCTCCTGGTCCATGTACGACCTCCTCTCCAGGAAGGCCGCCGGCGGCGATAAGCAGGCCAAGGCCATCATAGACAGCATCAAGAAATAACGGAGCCAATCCTTTGAGCAAGTCTCACGTAACCCCCGGTCCCTGGAAGCTTGAGGGCAAGAACCCAATACGGGTAACTGCGGCCAACGCCGGAAACCTGGCCACCATGTTCGGCGGACTGCCGGACGATCCCGAGCAACTGGCAAACGCCAGGCTCGCAGCGAATGCCTCAGTCATGTTCGAGTACGTAGAAAAGCTGGCCGCCGCCGGCGACCCCGAGGCCAAGGCCATCGTCGACCGGTTCAACGCTCCAGTACCCTGATCGGCCGGTCAAAAGCCCTTACTAAAGGCGTCCCATTGTCCGGGACGCCTTTGTTTTTACCAGGAAGCGATTAGTCCAGCCTGACTATCCTCCTCCTCTGTAAGTGCGCCATCCCCGCGTATTTTCGCGATACCGTTTCATCGTGTGCCGTGCTAAGGTATTCCTATGGCTCGTTTACACGTTGTAAATAGGGCACAAACAACGGCGACCCCGAGGAAGCGAATTGAACGGCGGCAAGAAATTATGGGTCGGGTTCGGGCTTAGCGCCCTCTTCCTGGCCCTATTCCTCTTTACCCTTGACCTTGAACACCTACTTAACGCCCTCGCGGACGCTAACTACTGGTATGTCATCCCCGGCATAGCCCTCTACCTTGTCGCGGTAGGTTTCCGAACGCTTCGCTGGCAGTGGCTCCTGCGCCACATCAAGCCCATACCGGTGGCCCGCCTCTTCCCCGTCGTCGTCGTCGGGTACATGGCCAACAACCTGCTCCCGATGCGCCTAGGCGAGCTGGTGAGATCGTACTACGTTGGAGAGCGCGAGCAGGTCAGTCGTACTTCTGCTCTTGTGACTATCTTCATAGAGCGCCTGCTGGACGCTCTCACCCTGCTGCTCTTCATTTGCACCATCGCCATATTCGTGTCGCTGGACACCGTGATTGAGGTGCTAGCCGCCGAGCTGAGCATCCCCTGGCCGCTCCTGATCGCGGCCGGCAGCCTCCCCTTCGTAATAGGCTTCGGCGGCCTGATGCTGATCGCCTTTGCGCCGGGCAGCGCCCGGTCGCTGGCGCGTCTCCTTATTCGCCCTCTGCCCGCGCGTTTCGAAGAGACGGCGATGCACATCGTGGACATGTTTCTCCAGGGGGTTGAGTCCCTGCGGAAGCCGACCGACATCCTGGTCCTCTTCCTGATGTCGCTCCCGATCTGGATATTCGAGGCCGGGCTGTTCTACATGATCGGCTTCTCTTTCGGCCTGCACCACCTGTACGACAGCCAGCTCGAAATGATCGTCGCGATGGTGCTCGTTACCGCCATCGCCAACATCGGCAGCTCAATACCCGCCGCGCCCGGCGGCGTGGGCCTGTTCGAGATCATCGGCACGTACACCCTCGTCTGGCTGCCTCTGGCAGCGGTGGACAAGGAAGTGGCCGGCGCCTACATTGCGGTTGTTCACGCATGCCTGCTCATCCCCATGATCGGCCTGGGCCAGGTCTTCCTCTGGGCGCAGCACGTTTCCCTCAGAAATCTCACCAGGGTCGGCAAGCAGGCGGTTACGGAAGGAGAAGAGGCAAGATGAGAGTCGGCATCATCGGCGCCGGGGCGACGGGCCTGACGGTGGCGTACCGGCTGGCGCAGCAGGGCCACGACGTTGTGGTATACGAGCGCGCCCCATTCATCGGCGGGCAGGCCTCGACTTTCGACGTTGCAGGCGCGCGCCTGGAGCGCGGGTACCACCACCTCTTCACGAATGACACCGATATCATCGACCTCATGGGAGAGATCGGCATCGGCCATCAGATGAAGTGGTTCCCCTCTAAGGTGGGCACTCTGTATGACGGGAAGATCTACAACTTCGTCACGCCGATAGACCTTCTGAAGTTCAAGCCGCTCAAGCTCCAGAACCGCATCAAGCTGGGACTCGTCACCCTCAAGCTGCGCCGGCAGAAGGACTGGCGCAAGCTGGAGGGCGTTACCGCGGACGAGTGGCTCCGCAAGAACGCGGGGAAGAATATTTACGACGTATTCTGGGGTCCTATGCTCCGCGGCAAGTTTGGCGAGGACTTCTACAACCAGATCGGCATGGCGTGGATATGGGGTAAGATCAACACGCGTTTCGCATCGCGCGGCAAAGGCATGTCCAAGGAGATGCTGGGATACCCCATCGGCAGCTTCGGCGAGATATTCGACGTGCTAGCCGACAAGATCAAAACGCTCGGCGGCGAGATACACATCAACCACGCTGTAAACCGCGTCATAGTTGAGAACGGGCGCGCTACGGGCCTTGAAATCTCCCCTGAAGGGCGCGGCGACAGCTTCACGGAGAAGTCCGATGCCGTAGTCTCGACGACTCAGAACTACATATTCCAGAAGCTGGCGCCGGAGCTTCCCGAGGACTACCGCGCAAAGCTGGACAGCGTCAAATACCTGGCCGCCGTGCTTCTCATCATGGTCCTCGACCGCCCGCTCTCGAAGGTGTACTGGCTGAACGTTTCAGACCGGTCAATCCCATTCGTGGGCGTCATTGAGCAGACGAACATGATCAATCCCAAGCACTACAGCGGCAAGCACATCGTGTACCTGACCAACTACGTCACCCGCGAGCACCCGGTTTACAAAATGACGCACGAGGAGCTGCTTACCTTCTACTTGCCTCATCTCAAGAAGATCAACCCCGGCTTCAACGCATCGTGGATAGAGACCAGCTACCACCAGGCGGTTAACGCCGCGCAGCCCATCATCGGCGTAAACTACTCGCAGCGCCTGCCGGACAACCGCACGCCCATAGCAGGTCTGTACCTTGCCAACACGACGCAGGTATACCCGGAGGACCGGGGCACCAACTACAGCGTACGCATGGGAAACAAAGTGGCGAAGATGGTTATGGAGGACGGCACAGTCGCAGATGGTGGCAAAGTGCAGGTCGGCGCGGAAAAGCAGTCGGCCTAAGTCTCGATAATACGCCGCCATTCGTTGAATCTCGACGGCTCCAGCCGCTCCAGACCGGGAATCCTGTCGAAGCCGGTGTCCGCAGAGACTATCCTCCTGGCGCCCAAGCGCTTAATTACCGCCGCGTGCAGCAGGTCGCGCGACTGAACATCCGGCAACGTGTCTGCCAATTCGGCGGCCAATTGCACGTCCCGGTAATGTACCGGCTCCACCCGCCCCTCCATCAGGTCTGCAAACGCGGCCATTACCTGGCGGCCTTGAGCCCACCTGCGCAAGGACATAGCTCTGTGCATGATCTCTTGAAAGACCTCTACGTCCGTTACGAAGGACGCCGGGTGCTCGGCGGCGAGAAGTAGAATCAGCCTGCACGGCTCTTTCAAAGGGTGTTCGCCGCCGGCCGCGTATAGAGGTATGTTGGTATCAAGGAAGACCAGGGTCATGAGCAGCGGCGAGCTCCTTGCTGAGGGTTTCCGGGTCCGGCAAGTCTTCGAGATTCATCTCACCCAACTCAAACGCCGCTCGCAGCCTGCGAGCTTTGAGAGAGTCCTCATAAGCCCGGTCTATTAACTGCCGTACGAGGTCTGATGCCGGTGTGCCGTGTTCTTCGGCCAGGACCTTGAGTCGCCGACGATGCTCGACGTCAAGCCTGACTTCAAGTCGTTCAGTAGCCATGAGAGGGCCTCCTCACAACATTGTACGGCAAAACTATGCCGTACACCAACGTCCGTACACCACCCAGCAGCACCACCCATTCTAATTGTCGTTCCTAATCGGCATAATAGTCCCCACACTAATGGGGAGATTGCTCCTATGCTTCACATGGTCATCGCCACGCACGGGCCGGAGACATGCTCGTACGCTTCAGAGAAGATACGCATACTCGCCATTGAAAGCGCCAAGCGCGTCGACGAGAGTGCCAGGGCCAAGGGCTGCAAGATCGTAGGCGCCTGGTCCAGCCGCGCCAACCACTCCCTTTACGTGGTCATCGACGGCCCCAACGCTCACGTCGTGGAACAACTACTCTTCGACCTGCGCTTCCACGAATGGCAGAGCACTACAATCCAGCCGGTATTCGATATGTCCGAGGCCGCGGGCGGGCTAGGAAACTACAACGTCCTGGGGTAGGTCCGTGGGTTAGCTCGGATGAATCTAAGACGGCCCTTACTGGTGGGGCTGCCTGAGGCGGAATGCGCAGCACCTAAACACTGCGTTGTCCTTTTGCCACGATCAGGGATTGGGCCAACCGGCCGCTCCAATGGAAGTGCAACTCGTGACGGGCCCGGGTGCACCCGAGATAGAGCAGGCGTGTGTCAAATTCTTCGTCCAAGTAATTACTGTCATTCACTCCTGCAAGAATGACCGCATCAAATTCCAGACCCTTTGCCACGATGACAGGCCCTACGACGACCTTAGAACGCATAGGTTCGCCGGATTCAAGGGTGGTCACATCCTCTACCCCACAAGCTGTCAGCCCTTTTGCGATAACTCCCCGATCCCGGGCCCACCTGTGAAGGACTGCAACCGTCACATCCCGACCGGGCCGAAGAGACTGGACTTGTTTGGCTATCGCTGAAATCATGGCCTCATTGTTCGGGGCCATCACAAACGTCGGCGCCAAGCCTTCGCGGTGATAGGCCTCCGGCGGATTGCTAGACCCTCCAGGTAGCTGCCTGAGGATGCGATTAGCGAATCTTGTTATTTGTGCAGTGCTTCTGTAACTGACGGGACTCTCATACTGAACGTACTCCGTTCTCTGGAAGAGGGTCGTTATTTCCCGCCACTGTTTAATGCCACGATGCGGAAACAATGATTGCCGGATGTCCCCCATGATCGTAAACGACCCATTGGAGGAATCCTGCTTGAGCAGCAGTATCTCCATCGGCGACACATCCTGAGCCTCGTCCACAACTATGTGTTGGAACCCCTGCTTGGGGTGTAGATTCAGGAGCCGATCCAAGTACAGTAGTGCAGGTAGATCTGTGGAGTTGAACGGTTCCGCGTCATTTCCGATACTCATTGCAAGCGCCGCCGCCAAATCGCTGTCCACGCTTTCCCGGCCAAGACTAATCAGTCTTCCGGTATTCTTTAGAAATCGACGGTATTCCTGCGCAAATCTGAGTTGTGGCCAGAAGGAAGCAATTGCGTTTTCAACTATTGGAGCCAGATCGATTCCGGTCCTCCCTAGCCCTGCTCGTTTCTGAAGCGCGTTGACTGCATCATTCGCAAAAACGCGACGCGCACTATTCCACGGCCGATTTAAGGCTTCGCGGGCCAATTGAATAACATCCGCCTTTGGCAGAACTACTTTACGGTTCAACTCGGTGGTGGGGGCCAAAATGCTGGTGGCACCCTGCAAGACGTCTCTTTTCCGTTCATCAACGAAGCGCTCGAGCAACTCGGCCATGGCACGCGAACCTTTGTAGAGTTCGGCCCTTTCCTCCAATTGAGTCGGTTTTCGGTTCCTTGTCACCAAGCCATGAATGTGTCTGTCAGTCTGTGCAATAACCGTGCTCTCGGAGAGCCTGCTCTCCATCCAATCACGCAAAGTCATCTGCCTAATATTCCTGTGGCCCAGAGAGGGCAACAGATTGGTGACGTATTTCAGGAAGGCAACAGTCGGCCCAAACATAATGACATTTTGGGCCTCGGGCCGCGCGTTCTTGCCAATCTCGCTGTGGGGGGGAGAGCAGGTAGGCTATCCTATGCAAGCCCACCACGCTCTTTCCACTCCCAGCGGCCCCTTGGAGCACGACGACAGGCGTGTCTCCCGCTGATATATGCTCGTATTGGGCTGGCTGAATCGTTCTGACGACATCGGTTAGTTCTGAGCCACCAATGCCACTAAGAGCTACCTCAATAGATGACGGCGGGGTCTTGCTTTCGATCGCCTGCGTCAACGTTGGAGGCATCAGCCGGAAAGGTCTATCACCGAGGTCAGCTTTGATCGTTCGATTTGGAACTGTCTTCTTAGTTCAACGGCCCCGCCATGGTACCCGTTGGGACTTTGATAACCTTCAGCGCCTTCCTTGTGCCATAGAGCCGCAACCGGCGCCGTCCAACTGTGCACCTCATTAAGAATGCCAAACTTGCCAATGTAGAACCTCCCCGGCGCTTCGCGCCCATTCTCACGGAAATCTACACGTCCATGAAACGGAGCAGGTCGCGCCATCTGCAACTCAAGCAAGGCCTTGTCGTTGAGGGACTGTATGCCCCGCGCGCCCTGCACATACGCAGCGTGAGCGGGGGTGCGGGCATATATCTGCCCCCACAGTTCTGTCTATGTGTTCTATAGTGCGTTGCAGCTTCCGCCTTTCCTCTTCGACTTCATGCTCCGGCACTGAGGTCACGGTTACGCCGCGCGCCATGAATCGCCTCCTTGCTGACCACATACAGACCGATTGAAAACGATGCAGTTAACATATGGCGAGCATTTTAGTTTCTAGTTTACGAAATTTGCAAGATTCTCGTACGACGGTTGAACATTACATTCGATTGTTGGTGCAATTCGCTTGTGCTATCATTGTGATAATTTTAGCAAGCGACAGAGGCCAGGCCTTTGACCGTAGCAAATACCTCCAACGAAGCCCTCAGGGAACGCATTCAGAAGGCGATCACGCACCAGAAGCGGCCTACCGTAACAGTTCTCTCCTCCCTGCTGGCGGTCCAGGATGAGATAGGCTACATCCCCGACGTTGCGATCGAAGAGGTCGCGAAGTTCACCGACACCACGCTGAACGACGTTTGGGGCGTTGCCTCGTTCTACAAGAACTTCCGGTTCACCCCTCCTTCCGCGCACACCGTAGAGGTGTGCTGGGGCCCCACGTGTCACCTGGTGGGCGCGACGAAGGTCATGACGGAGCTCATGGGTCACCTGGGGCTCAAAGACGAGGGCGACACGGCCGACAAGAAATTGACGCTGCGGTTTAACACCTGCCTGGGCGCCTGCTCTCAGGCGCCGGTAATTTCCGTTGACCACCACCTCTGGGGCAAAGTGACCCCGGAGAGGGCGTGCAAGCTCGCAGACAAGGCCCGCGAGAGCGGCCCTAAACATCATTAAACAGCCAGAACCCCCTCTGTAGCCTCCCCGCGCGGGAGACGGGGTGGAGAAGTATGCCCACTTACGCGGAACTCAAAGCCCGTGCCGACAAGCAATGGCAGGACCTCACTGCCGGCGACAGGCCGTGGATAAGGGTCGGCACCGCCCTCTGCGGCCAGGCCGCAGGCGGCGTTGAGGTCGTTGAGGCCCTAAAAAAGACGGCCGAGGCAAAGGGCATCAAGGTCACCGTCGACGAGGTGGGCTGTATCGGCATGTGCTATGCCGAGCCCCTGGTGGACATCCAGAAGCCCGGGGAGTCGCGTCTCTTTTTCAAGAACGTCTCCGCCGATGATGTCCCCGCCCTGCTCGAAAGTTACCTCGTCAAGAACCAGATCCCAACCGGCAAAGTCTTCGGCTACCTGGGCGCAAAGCCCATCGCCGGCGCGCCGAACATCGCCGACATGCCGCAGTGGAAGCTTCAAAATCGCATTGCGCTGCGCAACGCCGGCACAACCGCGCCGGACGATATCTTCCAGTACATCGCCAACAACGGCTTCGCCGCGCTCAACAAGGCGCTCACCGAGATGAAGCCGGCCGATGTTATCCAGCAGATGATCGACTCCGGCCTCCGCGGCCGCGGCGGCGCTGCATTCCCGACCGGCACCAAGTGGAGCTTCCTGGTCAAGAACACCAGCCCTGTGAAGTACATCCTCTGTAACTGCGAGGAGGGCGACCCCGGCGCGTACAACGACAAGGGCATCCTTGAGAGCGACCCTTACACGCTGGTGGAGGGTCTTCTGCTTGCCGGTTACGCCACCGGCTCCAGCAACGGGATCATCTTCGTGCGCCACGGCCACGACGGCCCTATCGACCGCGCGGAGATGGCCGTCAAGCAGGCGTACGAGAACGGCCTGCTCGGCAAGAACATCCTGGGCACCAGCTTCACGTTCAACATCGAGGTAGCTCTTACCGGCGACTCCTATGTTGCCGGAGAGGAGACGGCCCTGATGGAGGCCATCGAGGGCCACCGATCGATGCCGCGCTCCCGCCCGCCCTTCCCCGCCGCCTTCGGCGTGTGGGGCAAGCCGAGCAATATCAACAATGTGAAATCGCTGTCATACGCCCCTGAGATCATCCTCAAGGGCGCGCAGTGGTTCTCCTCCATCGGCGTGAACAAGAGCAAGGGCACGGCCATCGTTTGCCTGAGCGGGGCGATCAAGTACCCCGGCTGGTACGAGATCCCCATGGGACTCAGCCTCTCGCAGGTCATAAACGTCATCGGCGGCGGCCCGCCGTCCGGCAAGAAGGTGAAGCTCCTGCAGACCGGCGGGCCGCTCGGCGGCGTGCTGGACGCGAACAGCCTGAATATCAAGATCGACTTCGAAGAGATGTCGGCCGCGGGTGCTATCCTTGGCTCCGGAGGCATCATCATCGCGGACGAGGATACCTGCGCGGTCGACCTGACCCGAGTCCTCGTCGCATTCTGCCAGTACGAGTCGTGCGGCAAGTGCTTCCCCTGCCGCCTGGGCATGACGCACCTGCTGGAGTTCGTCGAGCGCATAACCAAGCTGGAGGGCCGCCCCGCCGACCTGGCGATGATGGAGTCTGTGGGCAAGAACATGCAGGCCGGCTCGCTCTGCGGCCACGGCCAGCTCGGCTTCAACCCCATCAGGTCCGCGCTGAAGTTCTTCGGAAGCGACTTCAAGATGCACATCGAGCAGAAGAAGTGCCCCACCGGAAGCTGCGGTAAGCCGATAATATCTCCCAGGAACACGCGCCCATACGCCGAGATGGCGCGGGACGACAGGCAGCCGATCCAAGTCGCCAGCAAAGCCTCCAAGTAGCCGAAGACCCCCTTTATGGTCTCCCCAGTTGGGGGAGGCGAGAAGGTTGTGATGACCAACGAGATCAAGCTCAAGATCGACGACAAAGAGATAAAGACAAAGCCGGGTACGAACATCCTCCAGGCTGCCATGGATGCGGGCATCTACATCCCGTACCTGTGCTACTACCCCGGCATGAAGTCCTACGGCGCGTGCCGCATGTGCGTGGTCGAGGTTGAGGGCGGCCGCGGCACCCCCGCCTCCTGCACCACGCCGGTCGCCGAGGGCATGATCGTCCGCACAAAAACGGACAACATCGTCAACCTTCGCAAGGGCGTCATGGACCTGCTCATCTCAGAGCACCCGCACGGCTGTCTGAATTGCCACCGCGTTGAGCTTTGCGGCCCCCAGGATATCTGCCTCCGCCATGTCGCCGTCAACGACAGGTGCGTGACCTGCCCCAAGAACGAGCGCTGCGAGCTCAAGGACACGGTCAGGTACCTCGAAATGGACATGGACACCAACCTGACCTACAACAACCGCCACATCCCGCTGAAGGTGGACGACCCCTTCTGGGATATGGACATGAACCTCTGCATCGTCTGCGCGCGCTGCGTGCGCGTGTGTGACGAAGTCCGCGGAGACACCGCCCTCACGCTCTTCGACCGCGGCGGCCGCACGCTCATCGGCACTTCCCACGGAATCTCGCTCCTGCAGTCCGGATGCGAGTTCTGCGGCGCGTGCATCGACGTATGCCCCACAGGCGCGCTCGTGGAGCGCAACCACAAGTGGGACAAGGCCGCGAAGACGGTCATGACCACCTGCCCGCACTGCCCTGTCGGTTGCCAGATGAAGGTGGAGGTGGACAAGCGCAATCGCATTCTCCGCACCACGCCGGACATCTACGCCGCTGCGAACAAGGGCCAGTTCTGCATCAAGGGCAAGTTCGGCCTGGAGTTCGTCAACCGCAAGGACAGGCTGCGCAAGCCGCTCATCCGCACCGAGGGCGTACTCAAGGAGAGCGCGACGGTGCAGGCGCTCGACCTCGTCGCCGAGAAGCTCGGCAAGTACAGGGGCGACCAGTTCGCATTGATCACCTCGCCGCGCGGCACCAACGAGGACCAGTACATCGCCCAGAAGTTCGCCCGCGCCGTCATGGGCACGAACAACGTGGACGTGTCGTCCAACACTCGGCCGGAGCTGATGCCCGCCGTGGGCGAGATGCTCGGCTACCAGGCCGCCACCAACCCCACTTGGGACCTTCTCGGCGCAAAGTGTTACCTGGTCGTCTCCAGCAACATCACCGAAGAGCAGACCGTCGCGGCGGTGCCCATCAAGCGCGCGCTGCAGGCCGGCGGCCCAACGCTCATCGTCATCGACCCGCGCGAGACCGAGCTGACCCGCTACGCCAAGACATGGCTTCGGCCTTTGCCCGGAACGGAAACCGCGCTGATCGGCGGCATAATCCGCGTCATCATCGACGAGTCGCTTGACGCCCACGAGTTCCTCGCCGACCGCGTGGACGGCCTCAACGACCTGAAGAACAGCCTGTGGCACTTCGACCTCATCAAGGTATCGGGCGTCACCGGCGTCCCGCAGGCGAAGATCCAGGACGCCGCGCGCACGCTGGCAAAGCGTGGCCCCACCGCCATCCTGTACGCCCTGGACACCCTGGCGCCGGAGCTACGGGACGCTTGCTCCCGCGCGCTGGTAAACCTGGCGCTCGTCATCGGCAGCGTCGGCAAGGCAAACGCCGGCCTCTACCCGCTCTACCCCGGCGCAAATGAGCAGGGCGCGCGCGACATGGGCGCCACGCCCACGCTCCTGCCCGGTTACAGACCTGCTGCGGACGCAGCCGCCCGGTCCGCTGTGAAGCAGGCGTGGAGCGCAGCGAAAGACCTGCCGACCGGCAAAGGCCTTTCCATCAAAGAGATTGTCCCGGCGATTAACAGCGGCAAGCTGAAGGCCCTCCTGCTCCAGGGCAACAGCGGCAACTTCACGAACGGCGAGCTGGGCGAGTTCCTGCCTGCTCTCAGGAAGCTCGAATTCCTGGTCGTCCAGGACACGTTCGCGAGCGAGATCACAGAGATGGCGCACGTTGTCCTTCCCGCGGACACATTCGCGGAGCGCGAGGGCACCTACACGAACATGGAGCGCCGCGCGCAGCTGCTCCGCCCGGCCATCGGCCCGAAGGGGGATGAGGACGCATACTGGCGCACGCTCAGCCTCATAGCCCGGCGCATGGGCGCGCAGGGGTTCGACCACCCGAACGCCGAGAGCGTCTTCACTGAGCTTACGCAGCTGGTCGAGACCTACGGCGGCATGACCTTCGCCCGCCTGCAAAAGGGCGGCCTCCAGTGGCCGTGCCTGGCGGCAGACATGTCAGACACGCCGGTCCTGTACGTCACAATGGACGCGGCGCGAAAGCCGAAGCTTGCTCCAATGGCGCTGTCGGCGGCGAAGCCAGCTGCCGCCGCGACGGACTTCCCACTCACGCTCGCTCACGGCCGAGTGCTCCACCAGCCGGACCATGAGGGCGAGATCGTGAAGGCAGGTAAGATCAACGACATCCAGCGCGACGAATACCTGGAGTTCCACGAAGAGGACGCGCGCAACCTTGGCCTCAAGGCCGGCGAGTGGACGGAGCTCGTCTCCGACCGCGGCGACCGCTACCGCGGGATTGTCAGGCTGACGACGGACCACAAGGGCGTGGTCTCCCTGACAACCCTGTTCGGCGGACTGGCCAGCGACCTTGACCAGTCGCGCGAGCCGGACCCCATGCTCAAGGCGCCCGGCCTGCCGCTACTTCAGGTGCGCGTAGAAAAGGCGCTGGCCGCTGCGGCTGACTAGACAGGGCAAGACTCCAGTATCGGAGGCCCAGCATGAAGTGCTCCAGATGCGGCCGTGAAAACCCGCCCGGCTCCAACTTCTGCGCTTCGTGCGGCACATCGCTAGCAGTAGCAGCAGCCGTCCGCTGCCCCACCTGCGGCCACGAGAACCGTCCCGGCGCGCTCGAATGCGCCATTTGCCACGCCGTGCTCGGAGCGCCTCCCGCCACTCCCACTGTCGAGTCTGTGCTTGGCGGGCTGGCCAAGGCAGGCGGTTTCAATCTACGGCGCGCTGCCCCCGCGCAACCTCGGTGAGCTCCTCAGCGAATCATTCACAGTCTACAGCCGCAACTTCGTGCCGTTCTTTGCACTCGCCCTGATCGCCGCGGCGCCGTCGATACTTGGGGCCCTGACTGAGGGCTCCAGCCGCGTGGTCCTGTTCATTGTGGGACTCCTCTTCAGTCGCTGCGTTTACACAAGCATCACCTGGGCGGTAGCGCAGCAATACATTGGCCGGTCCGTGACTGTAGGGCAGTGCCTGTCCGTCGCGCTGAAGCACCTGGGCACAATCGTCGTCGCCGGCATCCTGGCATTCCTGATTGTCGCCGGCTCGGCGGTCCTCATCCTCTTGATCATCGGCATCTACTTTTTCTTCTACTTCCTGGTCTCACTCTTCTTCACCACCGAAGCCATCGTGATAGACAGGACCAGCGCGACAGGAGCGATCTCCCGAAGCATCAACCTGGTCAGGGGCTCATGGTGGCGTGTTCTCGGCATCGGCATCGTATTCGTGCTTGCCACGGGCCTGATAACGCTGGTGCTGCAGATACCGGCTGCAATTATCGGCGTCGCGAACGAGACTACGGGAGAGGTAATCTCGGCTGCGGTAGCGTCAGTGGTTGCTCCGATAATCCCTATCGGCAGGACCTTACTTTATCTGGACCTCCGCGTCCGCAAGGAGAACCTCACTCTGGACAGGCTCGCCGTGGAGATGGGACCTGCCCCCGCCTGAGTACGAAATTCGTACCCAGATACTTCCAAACCTCCGGTAGATGTGTAATCATTTGACGCGGAGGTATGCAGCACAATGACACTGAGAGAAAAGAAGATTGCGGCCCTGGGTGAGGTAAAGATCATCAAGAAGCAGATGGTCACGCACGACCTGATGCTTCTGTGGCTGGAGAAGCCGGAAGGCTATACCTACAAGCCGGGCCAGTACTGTACCGTCGGCCGAGACGGCATCGAGCGCGCGTACTCGATGGCCTCCGCCCCGCACGAGAATTTCATCGAGCTGTTCATTGAGGTGGTCCCGCCGCCCGAGGGCCAGCTCACCCCGAAGCTTGCGAAGCTGGAGATAGGCGACAAGCTCACAATCCGGCCGCGCGCCAAGGGTATCTTCGTCTTCAAGCCGGAGCTGCCCAAGCAGTTCCTGGTGGCCACCGTAACCGGCGTGGTGCCCTACGTCGCCTTCCTGCGCGACTACATTCACACAAACAAGTCCGGCCACCACTTCTACGTCCTGATGGGCGCGAGCTACATGGACGAGTTCACCTACAAGGGTGAGCTTGAGAAGCTCGCAAAGGCGCGGCCCGACCTGCTGACGTTCGTGCCGACGGTCAGCCGCCCCAAGGAAGAGAAGAACGCCGGATGGAAGGGTGAGACCGGCCGCGTGAACGCCATCGCGGAGCGCCTGGCCGCCCAGTGGGGGATGACGCCGGCGGACACGATCGTGTACGCCTGCGGCCACCCGGGCATGATCGAGTCGATCAAGGAGCAGTTCGAGCCGAAGGGCTACAAGTTCGAGGAAGAGCGCTTCTGGAAGGAAGACGACTAGAGGCGAGGTTTCGGGTCTATCAGGAGTGTTAGAGGGCGGCCCCGGCGGGCCGCCCTCAGTTTTGCGTCCTACTTCCCCTTGGCCGCCGCGCGGGTCTCGGTGATCTGCTGGGCGTGGTCGTTGAGGTGCTTGATGACGCTTGTCTCAACCACATCCAGCGGCGAGGCGTACCGGCCGGTGATCGGGCGGGTCAGGTCCTCAGGCTTCAGCTTCTTCATCGTATCCAGGCATTTCGCATTGGCGCTAAGGACGCGCTTTCGGATTACGTCGATCTTGTCCTTGCCCTGCTCGTCCACCACCTTCACTCGGCGGGCCTGCTCAGCCTCGTTGCGGGCCAGGCTGGGCTCCTTCGCGGCGTTGGCTACCTTCTCCATCCACATCGGCGCGGATTCCGCCATGTGCGCGCAGATCTGCGCCACCGACCACTCGCCCTCCTTGGGGATGGTGTAGAGCTCCCTGTCGGTGATGCCGTCCATGGAGGCCACGTACTTCTTCTGCGCCTCTTCCATGCGCTTTACGAGGTCGGCGATCTGGTTGGTTGCCATTGTGATGCTCCTTGGAGTGCCTTTGGCGTGAATGGTACCCCCGCTGCCGACAGCGGTCAACGTGGCGGATTTTCAATTCACTATTCACTATTCACTATTCACTATTACAATAGCCCTCTATGGTCACTCCTGCGCGGAAGCAATATCTGGATATCAAGAAGCAGCACCCGGACGAGATCCTCCTCTTCCGGATGGGCGACTTTTATGAAACTTTCGACGGCGATGCGCGCATCGTCGCGAAGGAGCTTGAGATCGCGCTGACGGCGCGGGAGATGGGCAAGGGCGGCCGCATCCCGCTGGCCGGCATCCCGTACCACGCGCTGGACGGCTACCTCGCGCGGCTCATCAAGAAGGGCTACAAGGTCGCGATCTGCGAGCAGACGAGCGACCCCGCGACCTCGAAGGGTATAGTCGACCGCGAGGTCGTGCGCGTCGTGACGCCCGGCACGGTAATCGAGGACTCGATCCTTGACCGCAGGGCGAACAACCACCTCGCCGCGGTGATAATGGACGGCGACTCCGCCGGGCTGGCGTATGTGGACATCACCACCGCCGAGTTCGCCACGAGCCAGTTCCCCGCCGCGCACCTGCCGGTCGAGCTCGCCCGACTGATGCCTGCAGAGGTGCTGCGCCCGAAGGACATGGACGGCCTCCCCGCGCCGGACGGCGTGACGGTAACTGCCGTGGACGACACCGCGTTCCACCTGGAATGGTCAAGGGATGCCCTGCTGCAGCACTTCGGCGTCGGCTCGCTGGAGGCGTACGGCTGCGACAGGCTGCCGCTCGCCATCCGGGCCGCCGGGGCTATCCTGGACTACATTGGCCGCAACCAGAAGTCGGCGCTGGGCCAGCTAACGTCGCTGTACACGTACTCCACCGAGCAGTACATGGTGCTTGACCCGCAGACGCGGCGTAACCTTGAGCTGTACGAGGGCGGCCGGTGGGCGGACAAGCAGTCGTCGCTGCTCTCTGTCCTGGACCGTACGAAAACATCGATGGGAGCGCGCATGCTCCGCCGCTGGCTTGGCCAGCCGCTGCTGAGCGTGCCGGACCTGGAGCGGCGGCTCGATGCCGTGGAGTGGTTCCACCGGAGCGCCTTGCGCCGTGGCCGGATCATATCCGTGCTGGAAAACGTCTCTGACATCGAGCGGCTCGTCAACAAGGTCCGCGGTTTCTCCGCGACGCCGCGCGACCTGGTGGCGCTGGGCCGCAGCATGGAGTGCGCGCCGCACATTTGGGAGGTGCTGTGGGAGGACGAGGACGCACCAAAAGTGGAGTGGATAACGAAGGGAGTCGGCGACCAATCCGAAGTGGTGCAGCTTATCAAGAGCGCTGTCGCTGACGATCCGCCACTCTCAGTAGGCGATGGCAAGACCATACGGCCCGGCTTCTCACCGGACCTGGACAACGTACGCAACTCCTCCCGGAGGGCGCAGGAGTACATTGCCTCGCTGGAGAAGACCGAACGCGAGCGCACGGGGATAAAGTCGCTGAAGGTCAGCTACAACAAGGTCTTCGGGTACTACATCGAGGTCAGCAACCCCAACCTGGCGCAGGTGCCGTCGGACTACATCCGCCGCCAGACGATCACCACCGGCGAACGCTTCATCACGCCCGAGATGAAGGAGTACGAGTCGCAGGTGCTGAACGCCCAGGAGCGCGTGAGCGAGCTCGAGATATCGCTCTTCAGGCAGGTTTGCGGCCAGGTGGCCTCGCACGCAGGCGCAATAATTGAGGTCGCGCAGGCGATTGCTCACGTAGACGCGTTCGGGTCGCTCGGCGAGGTCGCATCGGTCCACGGCTATGTGCGCCCTGCGCTGAACGACGGCGAGGTCATCGACGTGAAGGACGGCCGCCACCCCGTGGTGGAGCGGACGCTCGAGGCGGGCGCGTTCGTTCCCAACGACATGCGCCTTTCTAACACGGACGACCAGTTGATCATCCTTACCGGCCCCAACATGGCGGGCAAGTCCACCTTCATCCGGCAGGCGGCGATTATTGTCCTCATGGCGCAGTGCGGCAGCTTCGTTCCGGCGGCGTCCGCCACCATCGGCCTCGTGGACCGCATCTTCACCCGCGTGGGGCTGCAGGACGACCTCTCGACCGGCCAGTCCACGTTCATGGTGGAGATGGTGGAGACCGCCGCAATCCTGAACCATGCCACGCGGCGCTCGCTCGTAATCCTGGACGAGATAGGGCGTGGGACGAGCACCTACGACGGCCTGGCCATCGCCCGCGCCATAGCTGAGTACATCCACAGCCACCCACGCCTCGGGTGCAAGACGCTCTTCGCGACGCACTACCACGAGCTGATTGCCCTGGCAGAGACGCTGCCCCGTGTGCGCAACTTCAACGTGGCTGTCTCTGAGGACAGGGGCAACATCGCCTTCCTCCGCCGCATCGTCCCCGGCGGCGCGGACAAGAGCTACGGCGTGTACGTCGCGCGGCTGGCGGGGCTGCCGACGGCGGTTGTCAACCGCGCGTGGGAGGTGCTGCGTGAACTGGAGGAGCGCTCAAAGGAGAACGGCGCCCACCCCGGCGCGTCCTCGACTGCAGCCAGGGGCCCCTCCCGCCGCCCAAAGGTCACACCACCGCAGCAGCTTAGCCTGATGGGCAACACACCGCCCGTCCTGAGCGACCTCCTCTCCCTGGACGTATCCTCCATGACGCCCATCGAGGCGATCAACAAGCTGTACGGGCTGCAGGAAAAGGCGAAGAGGGGGAATCAATGACAGTGCGAAGCCACGTTTCAAAACCGCCCTTGGTAGTAGTGGTTGCTGGGCCGAATGGAGCCGGAAAGACCAGTACGTCGAAAAAGCTTCTTCATGGCGCACTCGCAGTCAACGAATACGTCAACGCCGACCAGATAGCATCCGGACTGTCTGCATTCCAGCCCGAGACCGCGGCCGTTGAAGCAGGGCGTGTGATGCTAATCAGATTGAAAGCCCTTGCAAAAGCTCGAGAGAATTTTGCATTCGAGACAACATTGGCAAGCCGGACGTTTGCGCCGTGGCTAGAGGTTCTCCGAGCGTCAGGCTACCGCACTCATCTGAACTTCGTGGCGCTCCGTTCCCCCGAACTCGCCATTTTGCGGGTGGCGCAGAGAGTTAAGAATGGAGGCCACAATATACCGGACAATACCGTTCGGCGCAGATACGTCTCAGGATTAAGGAACTTCTTCCACCTCTATAGGCCCATTGTCGACTCATGGCAAGTGTACGATAATTCAGATAGGAGGGGCCCACGCCTAATCGCTCATGACAACGCCGGCAGTGAAGCGATTTTGGATCTCGTTGCTTGGGATAACCTTTTGGAGCAGCAGAAATGACAATTAAAGAGCGTGACAATCGCACACCTGCCGAACGCGTTCATGATATCCGCGCTATGGAAGCGGCCATGCAGGAAGCAGTCCGCGAAGAGATCGCCCGCCACAAGAAGCTCGGCAATCCCATTGCCGTCTGGGAAGACGGTCGCGTGAAGTGGATTCAGCCTGAAGATATTTGAGCCATCCGCCACACTCCTTCCCCTTCGCCCCCTCTTCCCTTACAATCCCCCCTGACACGAAAACGGCTACCGAAGCGTTTGCCGTTTTCGAAGTATCCTCCCGTCTTTAGCGGGAGGCCGTGCAGGAGGAGCCGTCGCAATGATAAAAATCGGATGCAACTTCCTCAGCCTCAAGGGGCCGAACCGCGACGTCGACCAGTTCATTAAGATGTCGTACGACCTGAGGCTGGACATCATCGACTGGCATACGTCCGCATTCCCCACCAAGAACACGGATGACTGGCTCAAGATCAAGCGCAGGTGCCTGGACTGGGGACTTTCAATCGGCTACCTGGGCATCGGCGGCAGCTTCATGCGCCCCAACGAGCCGCCCAGCAAGCAGGTGGAGCGCTGCAAGGCCGGCATCGACATGGCCGCCTTCCTTGGCTGCCCGATGATCCGCACCTTCGGCGCGCCGAAAGACGTGAACGCCAAGGACGGCAACGACGCCATCTTCGAGGGGCTGGCCAAGGGCCTCCGCGAGGCGGCTGACTGCGGCGCCGACAAGGGCGTGATGGTCGCCCTGCAGAACCACAACCACGGGAACATCGCCTCCACCGGCAAGGACGTCATCCGCATCCTTGAGACGACCAACCACGCGAACGTCACCCTGATCATGGACACCGGACAGTGGGCCGGCTCCATCGGCGACGAGGGCCACCCGGACCTCTACGACCCCAACACGCCGGTCTACGACTACATGGAGCAGACGATCCCCTACTCCGGCTATATCCGCGCCAAGTTCTACAAGTGCGCTAGCGGTCACGAGGAGCATATCGACTACAAGCGCGTCGCGAAGATCCTCAAGAAGGCGAACTTCAACGGCTCCGTCTCCATCGTCTACGAGGGCCAGGAGGAGACCGACCGCGCGATCATCGTCAAGAACGCCGCTAACGAGCTGCGCGAGGTACTGCGCGCAGAGAAGGTGGGACTCTAGGGCAGCAGTCAGCAGTCAGCAGTGAGCAGTTGGCTAACAGCCGGAAGACTTAGGCAAAATCGGGGAGAAACGGTTCATGATAAAGATCGGATGCAACTACCTCAGCTTCAAGGGCCTGCCGCTGGACATCGAGACCTTCATCAAGATGTCCTACGAAATGCGCCTCGACGTGGCAGACTTCCACACCCGCGCGTTCAAGCTGGGCGACAACGCCGCGATCCTCAAGCAGAAGGCGCTGTGCGTGAAGTACGGCCTGCCTATCGGCTACATCGGCGTCGCGGGCAACTTCTCGACCAAGCCCGAGGAGCAGCAGGCAGCGCTCCAGCGCTGCCGCGAGGGCATCGACCTCGCCGCGTTCGTCGGCTCGCCGCTCATCCGCGTATTCGGCGCGCAGAAGATCGAGGGCGCGGCCAGTCAGGACCAGGTGTTCGACGCGCTATCGAACGGCCTCCGGGAAGCATCGGAGTACGGCGCGAAGAAGGGCGTGATCGTCGCGCTGCAGAACCACAACCACGGCAACATCGCCTCTACCGGCGAGAGCCAGGTGCGGATCCACAAGCAGGTCAACCACCCCAACTTCTCGCTACTCATGGACACCGGCCAGTGGGCCAACGCCGTCGGCGACGAGGGCCATGTGGACAAGATCAACCCCAACACGCCCATCTACGACTACATGGAGCAGACGATCAAGTACGCGTCGTACGTCCGCTTCAAGTACTACAAGATCGCCGGCGGCAAGGAAGAGCTCATAGACAACGACCGCGTCATGGGCATCCTCAAGAAGGCGGGCTTCAACGGCTCCATCTCCATCGTCTACGAGGGCAAGGAGAACGAGACCACGCCGGAGCGCATCGAGACGATCCGCAAAGCCGCCGGTGAGCTGCGGACACTGCTGGCGAAGCATGGGGCGTAAGACGGTAGTTGGCTGTTAGTAGTTGGTAGTTAGCTGAAGAACAAAACCTACAAAGGGGGCGTTTGTGATCAAGTTAGGCATCAATTACACGAGCTATAAAGCTCACCCGATGACGGCGGAGAAGTTCATAGACCTTCACGCCGAGCTGAAGATGGACACCATCGACTGGCATACGGGCGCGTTCAAAGGGATGGACAAGAAGGAGCTGCTTCGCCTGAAGAACAAGGCGCTGATGAAGGGCCTGCCGATGGGTTACATGGGCCAGGGCGGCTCGTTCCTTCGCGTCACCACGACGCCTGACCCGCAGATCCAGATGTGCAAGGACGCCATCGACCTCTCGGCGTTCCTCGGTATCCCGGTCATCCGCACCTTCGGCGCGCTCCCGCCTCCGGGGTGGACGGTCGACCAGACATTCGAGGGGCTGGCGAAGGGCCTCCGCGAGGCGGCCGAGTACGGCGCCGAGAAGGGAGTGATGGTCGCGCTGCAGAACCACAACCACGGCAACATCGCCTCAAAGGCGGACGCGATCATCCGCATCCTCAAAGAGGCCAACCACCCGAACGTTGGCTACATCCTGGACACCGGACAGTGGGCGAACACCATCGGCGACCAGGGCCACGTGGACAAATTCGACCCCACGGTGGACCTGTACGGCTACATCGAGAAGGTCCTCCCCTACACCTGCTGGGTGCGCGCGAAGATATACGAGGTCGCCAGCGGCACCGAGAAGGCGCTCGACTACGACCGCATCTACGGCATCCTGAAGAAGGGCAAGTACAACGGCTCCGTCTCCCTCGTCTACGAGGGCTATGAGAAGGACGACCGCACCGAGCTGGTCACCAAGGCCGCCAAGCACCTGCGCGCCATGCAGGCGAAGCACGGGCTGTAGGCAGCGCGGAAGACATGAAGGAAATCGTCGGTAAAGCGAAGAGCATAAGGGACCTGATTGGTGCAAGCAGGTTCGCCGTCGACTACTTCCAGCGCGAATATCGCTGGCAGACGAAGCACGTTGCGGAACTCTTGGACGACCTAGCTTCCAAATTCAGAGAAAGTTATGAGGCGTCTGATGAGAGGTCAGCCGTCGAGACGTACGGTCACTATTTTCTAGGATCCATCATCGTCAGCGATAAGGATGGGAAGAAGTTCGTCGTTGACGGTCAACAGAGGATCACCTCCATCACGCTTCTTTTGATGTATTTGCACAGCGAACTGAGTGACACTCTGCAAAAAGGCGAGCTGGCGAACCTGATCTTCTCCCTCAAATATGGAACGCGGTCGTTCAATATAGATGTGCCTGAACGCGCCCGCTGCATGGATGCCCTCTTCCAGGGGCAGCCGTTTGACGACGACGGGAGGTCTGAGTCAGTTACCAACATTCTCGGGCGATATCGGGACATTGAAGAGAAGTTCCCAGAGGAGCTACTGGGCAACGCTCTCCCGTATTTCGCTGATTGGCTGATAGAGAACGTCCATCTCGTTGAGATCACAGCATTCTCTGACGAAGATGCTTACACAATTTTTGAGACCATGAACGACCGCGGACTATCACTGCGCCCCACGGACATGCTGAAGGGTTACCTGCTGACAAACATTCTGGATGCCAACAGGCGAACGCTGTGCAGCAACACTTGGGTTAACATGGTGCAGGAGTTGCAGAAGCAGGGCAAGGAGGAAGATGCAAATGCGATCAAAGCTTGGCTACGCGCCCAGTACGCTTCTACGATACGGGAACGAAAAAGCCTCGCCGCTCCTAAGGACTTTGACCTAATAGGTACTGAATTCCACCGATGGGTGAAGACTCACGAGGATGACCTCTCCCTAAAAAAACAGCGAAGCCTTCGCGCACTTCATCGAAAGCAACTTCGCATTCTACACAAGAGTGTATCAACGGCTAAGACAAGCATCGACGCAGCTTGCATCCGGCCTCGAGGAAGTCTTTTTTAACGCACAGCATGACTTCACACTCCAGTTCCCAGTCATTCTTTCCCCACTTTGTGTGTCTGACAGCGAGACTGAGCAAAATAGGAAAGTCCGAGTTACTGCCACATTCCTCGACATCCTGCTAGCCCGGAGGATATGGAATTTTCGGGCCATTGATTACTCCACAATGCAGTACGCAATGTTCCTTGTGCTCAAGGACATTAGAAACAAGTCTCTCGAAGACCTTCTAGACATCCTGACCAAACGACTAGCGTCCGATCCTGAGACCTTTGCAACGCGGGACAGATTTCGCCTTCACGGTGCGAACCGAGGGCAAGTACATAGGACACTTGCTCGTATTACGGCCTTCCTGGAATGCGACACGGATATCAGGGTCGCGGAAAGATTCAAGGAGTACCTCAACCGGCAGGGGAGAGATGGGTATGAGGTTGAGCACATATGGGCGAACCACCCCGAAGACCACAAAGCAGAATTTCCAAACGCGAGTGATTTCTTGGAGTCCCGAAACCGTATTGGTGGGCTTCTCTTGCTGCCAAAGGAGTTTAATGCAAGCTACGGCGACCTGCCGTATGAAGACTTTGCTGGCAAAGAAGGCAAGTACTCCAAGTATTTCGGGCAGAACTTACTCGCTAAATCGCTGAATCATCAATGCTATGCCAACCACCCTCGCCTTCTAAGTCTCCGTAACTCCGGTCTGCCCTTTCGCGAGCATCGGGTGTTTAACAAGGCGGACTTGGAAGAGCGGTCGGTGTTGTATCGGAAGATAGCAGAACGAATCTGGGATCCGACGAGATTAGCAAGTGCAGCCACCTAGACGAAGACGTTAACACGCCATCGCAAGACGTTGACATCCCGAGGCAATCGGAGAAGTACCGGCAATGATCAAAATCGGTTGCAATTACCTTAGCTTCAAGGGCGCGGCGAATGAGCTGAGCGTCGAGGACTTCATCAGGATGTCCTATGACCTGCGCCTGGACACCATCGACTTCCACCACCGCGCGTTTACGTCGAGCGATCCGGCGTACCTGCTCAAGATCAAGCGCATGTGCCTGGACTACGGGCTGCCCATCGGCTACGTCGGCGTCGCCGCCGGCGGGACCGGCACCGTGGAGGAGCGGCTGAGGGAGCGCGTGAAGCAGTCGAAGGCGGCCATCGACGACTCCGTGCACCTCGGCGCGCCGCTGATCCGTGTATTCGGCTTCTCCGCCGAGCAGAGCGACCCCAACCGCGACGCGCTGTTCACAGCGCTTGCGAACGCCTTCCGCGAGATATGCGAGTACGGCGCAGACAAGGGCGTCGTCGTGGCGCTGCAGAACCACAACAACCGCAACCTGGCCGCGGACGCCGAGGGCGTGCTTCGCATCCTCCGCGAGGTCGACCACCCCAACATGGCATACATCATGGACACCGGCCAGTGGAAGAACTTCTACGGCTCCTCCGGCACGCCCAACCCGACCGACGACGGTTACAAGTACATGGAGCAGGTGATGCCGTACGCCTGCTACGTCCGCACGAAGTTCTACGAGGTGGCGAGCGGCGTGGAGAAGCGGCTGGACTACGAGCGGATAATGCCGATCCTGAAGAAGAACAAATTCAACGGGTCGATATCTATTGTGTACGAGGGCGCCGAGCCCGGCGACCGGGTGGAGATCATCCGGAAGTCTGCGGCGCACCTGCGGAAGCTGATTGTGAAACATTCGATGTAGCCTGCGCGATTCATCGCGCCAGAGTCGCTTACAGGCAGTATCGGCGAACGATACAGGCGCGATGAATCGCGCGGGCTACAGAAAGCTGGAACCAAATGATCATCGATACGCACACCCACGTCTGGAGCGACGACTACGAGCGCTATCCCACCCCTAACGGGCGCAAGCACTCCATGCCAGGCTCGACTGAGTTCTTGCTGGAAACGATGGCGAAGCACAACGTGGACCACGCGGTCCTCGTGCAGTTCATCGCGTACTGGTACGACAACAGCTATATCATCGACACGATGAAGCAGTACCCCGGCAAGTTCGCGGCTATCGGGCTCATCAACTGGTTCGAGCCCGGCGCGCCGGACCGGCTGGAGAAGCTGGTCAAGGAGCACGGCTTCGCCGGGCTGCGCTTCCACACCTACCGCGCGCCCAATGGCCCGGCGAACTGGCTGGGGCCGCAGCAGCGCAATGTGTGGAAAAAGGCCCAGGAGCTTGGCTCCAGCTTCATCATCCACGCCAAGCCGGAGCACCTTCCCATTGTGGAGCCGGTCATCGCCGCGTTCCCCGGCGTGAGCGTCACGCTGGACCACCAGGGCGGCATACCGCGCGTGGAAGACCCTCCCCACCCGATGCTCCAGAACCTGCTCGCCTACGCCAAGTACCCGAACGTGGTGGTGAAGTACAGCGTGGCGCGCGAGAAGGGGCGCGAGGACTACCCGTACCGCGACACCTTCCCGATGTTCAGGAGGATTTACGACGCCTTCGGCCCGCAGCGAATCATGTGGGGCAGCAACTTCCCGGAGGTCTTCGACCAGACGAAGGGCTACGAGGAGGTGCTGGACATTTTCCGCAAACACCTCGATTTCCTTTCGAAGAATGACCTGGAGTAGATCTTCAGCAAAACGGCGCTGGGCATTTACGACTTTACCAAACGGTCGTAGAGACGCCCCACGTTGTCGAACAGGTGGCCCCGATATACAATCTCAGCAAATCAAACGGAGCGCAAAAACCGCAATGACAATTGTCGATACCCATTTGCACGTGTGGACGAACGACTACGCCAAGTACCCCATGGAGGGCGGCAAGCAGGTCAAGGAAGACGGCACCGCAGAGTTTCTGATCGATACGATGAACAAGGCCGGCGTGGACAAGGCGGTCATCGTCCAGCCAATTCACTACCTGTTCGATAACAGCTACGTATCGGACACTATGAAGAAACACCCCGGAAAGTTTGCCGGCATCGGACTGGTCAACCACTTCGAGCCGGGCGCCCCGGAGCGGCTGGAGAAGCTGGTCAAGGACCACGGCTTCAGCGGCCTCCGAATCCACCTCGCCAGGCCCCCGCAGGCATCGGACTGGGTCCGCCCCGACCAGGACGCCATATGGAAGAAGGCAGAGCAGATCGGTTCCAGTTTCATTATCTACGGGCCGGCCAACCTTCTCCCCGCCGTGGAGCCCATCATCGCCCGCTTCCCCAAGGTCAAGGTCGCCCTCGACCACAACGGCGGCGCGCCGCGGGACGAGGAGTCGCCCTACCCCGTCCTGAAGAGCATCCTGGCCCTTTCGAAGTATCCGAACGTTTACGTTAAGCTCACCCCTCACAAGCACAAGGAGCCGTTCCCTTACAAGGACACGCACCGCATCTTCAAGGCCTTCGTCGAGACCTTCGGCGCAAAGCGCCTGATGTGGGGCACCAACTTCCCTGGCGTGATGCGTGAGACCGGCTACACCCCCGCCCTGGAGCTCTTCTCCAAGCACCTGGAGTTCCTGACAAAGGAAGACAAGGACTGGATCCTCGGCAAGACGGCTCTGGGCATCTACAACTTCGGCGGCAAAAAGTAAGCCTGCTGAAAAGGATCTGAACAACGGGCCTGGCGCTGGCAAAGTCAGGCCCGTTGTTTTCTTTATGTTAAACGCTCTCGCACGCTGTCTTTCGGGGGCTTGCGTCCACCTCAGATAATCATGGTGTCCGTCGAGCGTACTCAGAGTGTGACTGGTCGCACCATGCCTTACCAAAAAGACAAAGAGAAGACCACCCGGCTCCGCCTGCGCATCGAGGCGCTGGAGAGCGAAATCGCCGCGCGAGAACGCGTGCGCGAGCACGAGGCCACGATCAATGCCTGGATAGAGAATGCGGAATTCTCGGTGTTCACGAAGGACGCCCAGGGCCGGTACGTGATGCTGAACAAGCACCACGAGGGGCTGTTGGGAAAGACCAGGGACGAGGCACTGGGAAAGACCACGCTGGAGCTTATACCCGGCGACGTGGGCGGGCGGGTCCATTCTGAAGACATGCGCGTCCTCCAGGACGGTCATGTAGACGAGCAGGAGCGCTCGACAACCGAAGGCGGCCAGACCAGGACCTACGTGGTGCGCAAGACCCCCATCCGCAACGAACGGGGCGAGGTCGTAGGCCTCTTTGGAATTACTCTCGATATTACCCAGCGGAAACGCACCGAAACGGAGATCCACCTCCTCCTGCGCATCACCCAGGCCATCGAGGAGGCCAGGGACCTGGCAACAGCCCTCCGCGTGACGATAGAGGAGGTCTGCCGCTCAACGGACTGGAGTTACGGAGAAGCGTGGACGGTAAACGCTGAAGGAGCGCTGCAGTGCAGCAGCGCCTGGTACTGCCGCGATGAGAGACTTATGGAGTTCAGGGATATCCGCAGAAAGCGCGCCCTGGACAGCGGCGTCAGCATGGTAGGGCGTGTTTGGAAGTCCCGGCTGGCAGAGTGGCTACCGGATGTTTCCGCAACACCCGAAGTTGTGTATGTCGACAGGGCCGACGCCGCAAGGTTGGGTGTAAGGGCCGCGCTCTGTGTTCCGATTGTGGCGGGTGGCCAGACCGTGGCGGTCATGGCCTTCTACATGACCGAAGTGCGTGGCCCCGACGAGTACATGAAGGGGTTCATCGCCTCGATCGGCACGCAAATTGGCGGAGCCATTGAGCGCAAGCGCGTGCAGGATATTCTCAAGGACAAGACGGAGGATCTGGCGCGGTCAAACGCGGAGCTCGAACAGTTCGCTTACGTGGCGTCCCACGATCTCCAGAAGCCGCTACGAATGGTCAGCGGCTTCGTACAGCTTCTCGCAAACAAGTACAAGGGTCAGCTTGACTCGGATGCGGATGAGTTCATATCCTATGCGCTTGATGGGTCCCAGCGCATGCATGCGCTCATAAACGACCTCCTCCAGTTCTCCCGGGTAGGACGCGACGAGGCCTCTGCAAAAGAAGTGCAGATGGGGGAGGTCCTTGAGCGCGCCCTCACGAACCTCGGCGTCGCAATAGAAGAGGCGGGCGCAATAATCACAGCAGACCCGCTTCCGTCAGTTGTTGGCAAACAGTCCTACCTTGTTCGGTTGCTCCAGAACATTATCGGCAACGCGATCAAGTTCCGTAGCAAGGCCGTCCCAAAGGTCCACGTAAGCGTGCGCCGGCAGGACGGCGAGTGGGTCTTCTCAGTGAAAGACAACGGGATAGGCTTCGAGCCGAGGTTCGCTGAACGGATATTCGGCGTCTTCCAGCGGCTGCATAGCCACGCGGAGTACCCGGGGACCGGTATCGGCCTGGCCATCTGCAAAAAGATCGTCGAGCAGCACGGCGGGCGCATCTGGGCGGAATCCGAGCCGGGCAATGGCGCAAGCTTCTACTTCACTTTGCCCGTTGTTTCAATGGACTCCGAAGCCGACGGCGAGAAGGTCTAAAGGCAGGTCAGATGACGCAAGTGCCCGCTCCCAAGCTCATCGAAATACTTATGGTAGAAGATAACCCTGGTGACGTGCGCCTCACCTACGAAATCCTCAAGATGAACAAGAGGATCGGCAATCTCACGGTCGCCAGGGACGGCGAAGAGGCGATGGCCGCCTTGAAACGGCAGGGGAGGTTCGCGGAGACGGCCCGTCCCGACCTTATCCTACTGGATCTCAACTTGCCGAAAAAGAGCGGCCACGAAATCCTGGCCGAGATCAAGGCGGACCCGAACTTCAGGCGTATCCCTGTCATTGTGCTCACGTCCTCCACTTCTGAGCACGATATTCAGCGCACGTACGAGATGCACGCGAACTGTTACATTTCCAAACCTTTCGAATTCGTAAAATACCGTGAGGTCCTCAAGACGCTCCAGACGCACTGGCTCGACACGGTTACCCTGCCCTCAGAGTGAGGCCGGATAGTATGGATATTTTCAAAATCCTGTTAATAGAAGACAATCCCGGAGACGCGCGCTTCATCCGGGAAATGCTCTCCCAGGGCCTGGGGGCAAACCACCGCGTCAAGTGGGCGCAGAAGCTCGGCGACGGGCTGACGCTACTGGCGAACGAGACCTTTGACGTGCTCCTTCTCGACCTGTCCCTCCCTGACTCCCATGGCCTCATGACACTGGAGCAGATCCACCCTTCCTACCCCAACCTTCCCGTGGTTGTGCTGACGGGCCTGGACGATGAGAAGAAGGGGCTTGAGTCCATTCACAAGGGGGCGGAGGACTACCTGGTCAAGGGCAAGACGGAGAGCCAGCTCCTCGTAAAGTCCATCCGTTACGCCATAGAGCGCCGCCGGACGGCGGAAGCGCTCCTGGTCAAGGAACAGGAGAACACGCGACTGGAGATCCTCCGGCAGACCGCCGTCGCCATGGCGCACCACGCCCAGAACGCCATCACGCCCGTCTGAATCATGGCCCACCTCTTCGATGCGAGCCAGCCCCAGGACGCCATTGAGTTGAAGCAGATCACGCTGGACCAGAGCCTGCGCATCGCCGCCATTATCGATGCGCTCGTGGAAATGGCGGAGACCGGCAACATCCCCACAATGCACTACCTGAGCGACAACAACAAGAAGATGCTCGATATGGAGCCCCCCTGATCGAGCACTACCTGAAAAAGCGCCAGCAGGCCTGAGGATGGGTGGGCGGACTACGAATTTCGTTCGCCGCAACCGGAAAACGGTCGCTTCCGTGGAAAAGCGCGTGTTATGATAGGAGGGTTGCCCCGCGAGCGGGGCTTAGATTTGCCTGGAGACTTATGGATAACCTCACCAACACACACCTTCGAAACGTAGCCATTATCGCCCACGTCGATCACGGCAAGACCAGCCTCGTTGACACACTCCTCAAGCAGAGCCATACCTTCCGGGCGAACCAGGAAATGGGGTCGCTCATCATGGACTCCAACCCCCTTGAGCGCGAGCGTGGCATAACGATCCTTGCCAAAAATACCGCGGTGACTTACAAGGGCGTCAAGATAAACATCATCGACACCCCAGGCCACGCCGACTTCAGCGGTGAGGTGGAGCGCGTCATGAACATGGCGGACGGCTGCCTCCTCGTCGTAGATGCGGTGGACGGCCCCATGCCCCAGACCAAGTACGTCCTCAAGCACGCGCTGAACCAGGGGCTGATTCCCATCGTCGTCATAAACAAGATCGACAGGCCGGAGGCCCGGGTCAAAGAGGTCATCAGCCTCGTGCAGGACCTTTTCCTGGAGCTCGCCACCAAGCCGGAACATCTCGATTTCCCCATCCTTTTCGCCTCCGCCCGCGAAGGCTACGCCATTGCAGACATGGCAGCCCCGCGCGTGGACATGCAGCCGCTTTTCGAAGCCATCCTTGGCTCCGTGCCCGCCCCCCAGGGGGACCCGAACGCGCCGCTCCAGATGCTGGTCTCAGCGCTGGACTACGATAACTACATCGGGCAGATCGCCATCGGGCGCATTTTCCGGGGGACGATGAAGTCCGGCGTCAACGTGGCGCTGCTCAGCAGCGACGGGAGCAAGACTAACTACCCTGTGGAGAAGCTTTTCATCTTCAAAGGCCTGCAAAAGGTGCAGGTTGAGGAGACGCCGGCCGGCGAGATTGTTGCGATAGCCGGCGTTTCAGACGTCACCATCGGCGACACCATCGCCTCCATAGACAACGCGGAAGGCCTGCCCCGTATTTCCGTGGAAGAGCCCACCGTAATGATGAGCTTCATCGTCAACAACTCGCCTTTCATGGGCCGCGAGGGCAAGTATTGCACTACGCGCACGCTGCACGCGCGCCTGCTGAAGGAGCTGCGCACCAACGTGAGCCTTAAGGTAGAGTCCACCGACAGCGCGGACGAGTTCCTTGTGAAAGGGCGGGGTGAGCTGCACCTCGCGATCCTCATAGAGACCATGCGGCGCGAAGGCTACGAGTTCGGCGTCTCCCGCCCCAAACCGGTACTGAAGGAGATCAACGGAAGGACCTACGAGCCTTACGAAATACTGATAATCGATACGAAGGACGAGTACATCGGCTCTCTCACGGAGAACCTGACCCGGCGCCTGGCCCAGCTGCTCGATATGCGGAGCGACGGCCAGGGGAACGTGCACATAGAGTACCGCATTCCCACGCGCGGCCTCATCGGGTTCCGCTCGTTCTTCATCCGGCTCACGCGGGGCAACGGCGTCATGAACAGCCTCTTCCAGGAGTACGCTCCCATGGAGGGCGAGGTCAGGACCCAGTCTAACGGCGTGCTTGTTGCCTCTGAGGAAGGCGTGGCGGTAACCTACGGCCTCAACGCCGCCCAGGGCCGCGGCACAACGTTCATTGAGCCCGGCACACCCGTTTACGAGGGCATGATTATCGGCATGCACCCGCGGGACGAAGACATCAGCATCAATGTAACCAAAGAGAAGAAGCTGACCAACATCCGCTCCGCCACGGCTGACTTTGCTATACGCCTCACGCCCGCTGTGAAGATGAGCCTCGAAGAGTCCATGGACTTCATCGCGGACGATGAAATGATTGAGGTAACGCCTCTCAGTTTGCGCCTGCGCAAGAAAGAGCTTTCCGCCCAGGCCCGCCAGCGGCTGCGGCGCGACGCGAAGGTCCGGGTCTAGCTCCTCGCCTCGAATTGCGGATAGGCAATGGGCGGCCGGCATGCTGACCGCCCATTGCTTTTTTTTCGCACACCACGCAGTCGTTTTCTCCGGATGGCTCCTGCCGAAAGACTCCGCGCTCGACGCAATTGCGGGGCATACTTTCTAAGATATTCTTTGAGAATTTTGCTGCCGTGTCTCGGGAATTATCGGGAGATACGCCGGGGATTTCTCGTTAAACCGCACCTTGCGAAAGAAGAAACTAGGGATTAGACTATCGTTGACCCGGCGAAGAGTCACGACATATACGTTGCCCGCAGGAGGATGAAAATGCCCAAGTTTGACCTGGTGCCATTGCAGGAAGCAATGACCATTACAGCAACGGGGAAGCGCGCCCAGATTACACACGAGTATATGGGTTTCATTAACCGACTGGGCAGTGGTGAAGCCGGAAAGCTTGAGGCGAATTCAAGTGAAAGCGTAACGGCGATCAGGCGCAGGCTGGGCGCGGCAGCCAAGGCGGCCGGCAAAGATATTGTGATCAAGCGTAACGGGGGTTCGGTCTTCTTCTGGGTGCAGCCCAAGAACAAGTCCGGCACCGGGCGCAGGCGCGGGCGGCCCCGCAAGAACGAGACGCTGGGCTAGAATTTCACGCGAGCGCGCAGCTTAGATGTTTGACCTGCTGATAAGAAACGGAATGGTGATCGACGGCAGTGGCAGCCCGGGCTTTTTCGCTGCCGTCGGCGTGAAAGACAACCGCGCCACCGTCATTCGCGGAGACTCCATCTCGCTCCAGGCAGCGCACGCAATTGACGCAAAAGACCACGTGGTATGCCCGGGATTTATCGACCTTCACTCCCACGCGGGTCTAACGATACTGGGCGCCCCGCACCACGACCCGAAGGTCAGGCAAGGCGTCACCACCGAACTGGTCGGCATCGACGGAATATCCCACGCCCCGTTCAAATCGCAGGAAGAGCTCCACCGCTACATCTGGCTGGATTCCGGCCTGAACGGGTATCCTCCCATACCCGCGGACTGGCTGACAGTAGCCCAGCTCCTCTCCAAATATGACGGGACGGTGGCCGTCAATATTGCCTATATTCTGGGCAATACTCCCCTTAGAATCTGGTCCGTGGGTTGGAACGATCGCCCCGCCACGAAGGCCCAGGTCGAAGACATGAAATCGGTCGCGCGGGAGGCGATGGAAGAAGGCGCTTGGGGCCTTTCTACCGGTCTCGATTACCCGCCGGGCTCCTACGCGAGCACGCACGAGCTGGTCGAAATATCGGGGACGGTTGCAAAGCTGGGCGGCTTTTATCACACCCACACCCGGTCCAGCCTGCTCGAAAAAGGGCACCTGGAGCCGTGGGAAGAGGCCCTGGAAATCGGCCGCCGCTCCGGCATTCCCCTGCACATGACGCACTACCGCCAGTCCCGGCAAGGGCTGGGCAGCCATCACGATTACATCGGCCTGATTGAGCGCGGGCGCGCCGAAGGTATGGATGTCACGTTTGACTGCTACACGTATCCGTACTCGGGCACCGCGTTGAACATACGCCTGCCTCACTGGGCCAAGGACGGCGGCCCAGAGCGCGCCATGGCCGCCATGCGCGATAAGAACGACCGCGCCCGCCTGAAGCGCGAGATCCCACGCGACCATCTGGAGAACATCTGGCTGACGAATTTCCTCAGGCCAGAGAACCGCAAGTTCGACGGCAAGCTGCTGACGGATATCGCGGAGATGCGCAGCCAGGACCCGTGGGAAACGATGTTCGACCTGCTACTGGAGGAGAACATGGGGGTATCGATGGTTGGGCTGGGCACGAACGCGCACACCCTGCACGCCTTCGTATCGCACCCATACGGTATGATCGCAAGCGATGCTCTGCTGTTCGGAGAGTACCCGAACCCACGCAGCTACGGCTGCTTCCCGCTGGTGCTCGCGGAGTTCGTGCGAGCGGAGAAGCACCTGAGGCTGCCGGAAGCCATACGGAAGATGACATCATTCCCTGCGCAGCGGCTGGGCCTGCCGGACCGCGGCCTGCTGAAGGACGGCTTCAGGGCGGATATCGCAATCTTCAACCCCAATACCGTCAAAACTCACGCCACTCGGGAGAACCCCAAACAGTACCCCATCGGCATGGATTACGTGATCGTAAACGGTACCGTGGTGATACAGAACGGCGAGAACACCGGGGCGCTGCCGGGAAGGGCCTTGCGGCGGGGCCGCGCCGAGACCTAGCACCCCGGCTACTTCTTCTTTCTCTCTTCCGGCCGCGTCTTGATGTGCTCCACTATGCCGGGTACTGCATCCCCGCTCTCAATCAGGGCGCGGTGCGCGAGTATTCGCAGCCTGTCGGAGTCCGAAAGGTGCTTTTGCACCTTGAGGACAAATTCCCTCACGGTCTGCTCGGGCGTCAGGTCCGAGTTATCTATCGTGAACTTCCGGCGGATGTGCGAGTTCGCGTATTCCTCCTCGAACCGCTTCAGGACGAATTCCACGTCCTTCTCCTTGAGAAGTCCCGGCCTCAAGCCTCGCTGGTCGCGCGGCTTGGGGTGGGTCTTCATCCGTTGCCGGATCGCCTCGGGGCGCGCCTTGAGCAATACCAGGATGGTCTCCGGCGCCACGCGCATCAACGCAGACTCGATCTCCCGGGCCATGGGCGACCGGGCGGCGTAATAGCCGTCGCCGCCGTAGCCGTAGTAGAGGGGCGCAAAGACGGCTTCCTCTATGTGGTAGCCGATCAGCATGTGGTCGGCGTCACCAAGGAACGCCCCGGCGCCGTGGTACTCGATCTGGTATCGCTGGAACCGCTCCTTGAAGGCCGGGCTCATCGCCATGAAGTGCGGGACATCCTCATCGGACAGCTCCGGCGTCGGGATCGTGAAGTGGTCGTGGAAAGTGCGACTGTTGCCCATAGTCTTCGAGATCCACTCGGATATGCCCTCGGAAAGCGTCGTCTTGCCAACGTGCTCGCAACCGACGAGGATGAGCTTCACACAACCCTCCCTGGCTAACTGACATTACGACGCCGGCCACTAAACGGCTCCGCCCGGTCGAATCGTCTCTAGCTCGGCGGGGCCAGCCTGTTCACCTCCAGCCCCTCGGGGCGCTGGAAGTCCTTGTACCGCAGGTGCAGCTCCACGCCGGTCACCGTGCGCGTGAACGCCGCCAGCTTAGCCATCTTCCGGTCCGTGATCTCCAGCTTGTTGTCGCCGCGCTTCACCAGTGCGGCGTCCAGCTTCCACCGGAGCCAGTACGACCCACGGTGCGGCTCCAGAAGCTCCGTGGACGCGGCGGGCAAGACAGCTCCGTTCAGCTTGAACTCCACCTCGTCCTCAACGCAGTAGAAACGGAACGCCACCGTCAGCGTCGGGTCCCGCATTTCACCTTCCCTGCGGGCATTTTCCACGTCGTCGGAGACGACGACGTTCAGGGTCGTCGTCTGCCCCTCCTTGAGGTCCGTGGGAAGCTGGCGGCCGTCCGGTGCGGAGTACGAAGGCATCTTTTCGGTGCTGGCTATGAAATACCGCTTGTCCCTGCGGCCGGTCGCCTCGGGGAAGGCCATTTCTCGAAGCAAGCTGTACTCCCCCTCCGCGAACGGCCAGGGCAGGTATCCCAGAAACATTCCGGTGAACCCCTGGGCGAACAGCGTCTGGCTGGCGGCCCGGTACATCTCGATATTGGCTATGTTGGTGCGGACATCGCTCACCTTGCGCGGCGTGCGGAAGTACGCCGCGGCGCCGGCGGCATTCGCGCTCTCGGCCAGCCATGCCGCCTCCCTGATTCCCGTGTCCATCATCTGGCCGGCAGGCTGGGCTACAACCATGTCAACGGACTTGCTTCTCAGCCACGACTCGGGGTCCAGCCCAAAGCGAAGGTTTTCTTCCTTCCTGCTCCACACCCGTGCCATGACAGGCACTTCCCTGCCCTGGCGCCCTTCCACTTCACTCGCCATTCGCTTCACTTCGGCCACGAACTGGTTCATGATCGGGATGTTCTTCTCAGTGTCCGCCTCTTTGAAGTACAGGGGGAAGAACATGAAGTCGAGATCAATCCCCTCGGCCTGATAGTCTTCGAGGACCTCTCTCAGCAGCGCAAGCTTTTCGTTCCTTACCTGCTCGTTGGCGTAGTCGTAACACCACTCGGTCTTATAGTCCGGGAAGCGGCTGTCTGAAACGCCCAGCGTGACTTCTTTCCCCTTCGTCATCTTGAGCCGTCCACACCGCTCGTCGCCGGGCGCGGCAGGGTCCTGGAGCTTCAGGCTCGGGAAGACGGGCAGGCGCATCTGGCGACTGCGGCGGATAACCTCCTGGAGTTGGTCTGTGCCCATAGAATGGGCGTCTTTGACCATCCGCATAATCCGCCAGTTAATGAAGCTCTTCCATGTCTCCTGGTCCTGGCCGATGATGCGCCCAATTTTCGTCTGGTGGAAAAAGACGTCGCCGAAACCGAGCCCGAAGGTGAGCATCTCGACGCCGGTACCCAGGAGCTCGTCCACTGGCCACCGCATTTTGTGCATGTTCAGGGGCGGGTCAAGTCTCTTGCCGTGAAAGTGATGCGCATCGCTGTAGTAGATCAGCCGGGGGCGTCTCAATAGAGCCTCCTCAAAGGGGGTTAATTGTATGAGATCGGAGACTGGAAAAACTCATGGAACAGGGGTGACTGGGCGCCGTGGCTCGCTATGCGCTTTTCAGGACACGGCAACTCCCAATTTAATGGCACGGAGTGTATCTTCGCACAGCATGGTTGTCAACGATGGGCTTAAACATGGCGCGGAAAGGCAATCGCAAGGTGCAGAAAAGGTCAGGAAATACAATTCAGGAGAGCTAGTTCAGCTTATACCCGTAGCCGCGCACGGTGACGATGTACTTGGGGTTCGAGGGGTCCGGCTCAACGCGCAGCCGTAACCTGCGGATAGACTGCTCGATCTCCTGGTCGCCAACTGCGCCGCCGTTTCGCTCAGGCCAGCCGATTGCGGCTATCTCGTCCTTGCTGCACGCCTGGCCGCGCTTCTGGAACAGCAGGTCCAGAACATCGAATTCCTTACGGGAAAGGGGCGGGTCCAGCTTGTCCGCGCGGATCCATACGTCCCGCGAACGCGAGTCCACCATTATGTCGGCCTCGCCCATGGTTGCAGCGCCTGAAGGCATTGTGAGCGTGGTGCCGCGCTCCTGGAACCGAAGGACAACTTGCCCTTCGGCAAACTCCACCTTGTCGCCGCCTTGCAGCAGGTATGTTTCGCTCTTGAGGCGCTGGCCGTTAACAAACGTGCCGTTCTTGCTGTCCAGGTCGCGAATGCGGAACCGCTCCCCTTCCTGCACAACCTGGGCTGCACCCTGGAAACGAACGGGTTGTCGATAAAGATGTCCGCCGTGGGTGACGCGCCGATCAACAGGACCTGCTGGTCGAGCGGCAGTACGCGCACTCCGGGTAAGCCGCGCTCCACAACGAACATCGAGGACGATTCGTCCGTTGTCTCTTCTTTCCTTGGCAGGTTGAAGTGCTGTTTCATGCCTTATACCCGTTCCTTCCCGCCGTTGACGGATTCCTAGATTCTATCGCCGCCGCCCGTCCGAAAACAAGTAGCTTTGTATCGTCTGCTTTGCGTCTGCCCAAGCGTCCCTGGAATTGTAACGACATTGTAACAACCCTTGAATCCACTGTTACTGAAAGGACACCCTGACAGATGTTACAAACTCTGCGTTATACGTTCGTAAGTCTTGCGGCCGCCTCGTCAGCTATGACTAGTCCGCACTAACTGTCAGGAATGTGTCAGCTATTAGAGGGGTAATCGTCAGGAACTTTGGCTCTCGACCCTCTAATCTAGGGTTAGTAGTCTCCTTGGATTAGGCAGCCCGGACAAATGGGTAGTCGGTTGTGTCAGAAGGAGTGAATGTGTCTACCAATACAACGACCGTTGAAATGACCGGCGCCGCAAAGGATATCAGGGTCCAGGCGCCGCCCGCGGTATCACGCGCACGCTACGAGCCCACGAGGGCAGGAGGTCGTGGCATGATAAATCTCAATAGCTGCCCCCGCTGCAAGGGCGCCGTGATGGAGTCTATAAACCCCAGCTTCGATAGCGCCATGTGCATCACCTGCGGCTGGCGCAAGAGCGAGGTGTCCGCAGAGGTGCTTGCGCAGGTCCAGGCCCATCTGGGCGAGCCCTACATGGAGGACCGCTACACGCACTCCCGGATTGGCACCGGCAAGCCGCCCCTAAGCGGTTGGGACCGTGTCAAGCGAAGCCGCGAGCGCGAACGCCTGAAGGAAAACGGTTCGAACGGCACGGAAGGATTACGCCTGTAAGGCCGCCGAGTCATTGGCCGGCGGCCTTACCTCAGGGAATGCCGGAGGCTGCCCCCCGACGATCACGACTGCCTGGCAGTCTCCCCAAACAATGACGGTCCGGCTGGTGAGTAACCCTCAGCCCTTATACAAGCCACCCGATGCCCCTTATTGACTGACCGCAGCTCCGGCATTCCATCCCTGCATGCGTCTATCGCGATTGGACACCTGGTGCTGAACACGCACCCCTTTGGCGGGTTCATAGGACTCGGAAGCTCGCCCGAAAGTATTATCCTCTCCCGCCTGGATTCGACTGCCGGGTCCGGGATGGGAATGGCAGAGAGCAGGGCCCTCGTATACGGGTGCTGGGGGTTTTTGTGGAGCTCGTTGCGGTCTGCAATCTCAACAATCTTCCCCAGGTACATCACTGCCACCCGGTTGCTCACATGCCTCACAACGGCCAGATCGTGGGCAATGAACAGGTAGGTCAACCCCAGCCTCTGCTGCAGCTCTTTCAACAAGTTAATAACCTGGGCCTGGATCGATACGTCCAGAGCGGACACCGGCTCGTCGCACACGATGAAGCTGGGGCTCACCGCAAGCGCCCGCGCGATGCCGATGCGCTGCCGCTGGCCGCCGCTGAACTCGTGCGGATACCGGTCTACCATGAAGGGGTTCATCCCAACAGTCGTCAGAAGCTCGGCGACGCGGTCCTGGTACTCGGCTTTCGTTTTCGTGAGCTTGTGGACTATCAGGGGCTCTCCGATTATGTCTCCGCAGGTCATGCGGGGGTCCAGCGAGCCGTAGGGGTCCTGGAAGATTATCTGCATCTTCCGGCGGAACCCGCGCATTTCGGCGCCGGACAGCCCGCTGAGGCGCGTCCCTTCGAACGTAACGTCGCCGGACGTGGGTTTGTAAAGCTGGAGTATGCACCTGCCGAGCGTCGTCTTGCCGCTGCCGCTCTCCCCCACCAGGCCGAGCGATTCGCCCTTGTCGATCGACAATGTCACGTCGTCGACCGCTTTCACATCGGCGACCTTGCGCTGCATCACAATGCCGGAGGTCACGGGGAAGTACATCTTGAGGTTCTTCACCTCCACCAGCGCCTCGCGAGAGCCGTTTGCAGTCGTCAAAGTCCCCTCCGTCATACAGCGGTGGCGCGCGTGAGGTCAGGAAGCTCGGCCCAGCGCCAGCAGGCGGATGAGTGCGAGCCGTCCACATGGAGAAGCGGCGGGATCTCGGCCCGGCACTTGTCGATCGCGTACTTGCACCTGGGTGCAAAGCGGCACCCGTCCGGCAGGTGGGCCAGGTCCGGCGGGACTCCGTCTATCGGCTCCAGGCGAGAGCCTTCTGGAGAGTCCAGGCGCGGCACAGACCGCAACAGGCCGAGCGTGTAAGGATGTCGCGGCCGCTCGTAGATCTCCCGCGCATTGCCCTCTTCAATTATCTTGCCGGCGTACATAACCAGCACGCGAGATGCGTATCTGGCAACAACGCCCAGGTTGTGAGTGATGATAATCAGGGCGGTGCCCAGGTTGCGGCAGATAGACCGCATCAGCTCCAGTATCTGCGCCTGAATCGTCACGTCCAGGGCAGTGGTCGGCTCGTCGGCAATGATGAGCTTGGGGTTGCAGCTGATCGCCATCGCAATCATCACGCGCTGGCGCATCCCGCCCGAGAGGTGATGCGGGTAATCGCGAAGCATACGGTCGGGGTCGGGTATCCCCACCATCGCGAGAAGGTCGCGGGCGCGGTCCCTGGCAGCGCCGGGGCTCATGCTCAGGTGCAGCTCCAGCGTCTCGGTGAGCTGCCGCCCGATGCTGAGGACAGGATTGAGCGATGACATCGGCTCCTGGAAGACCATCGCCATCTTGTTGCCGCGGACCTTTCGCATCTCGGACTCAGACAATGCGAGGAGGTCTCTCCCCTCAAACAACACTGAACCGTCGACAATCCGTCCGGGAGGGTTGGCAACAAGCCGCATCAGCGAGAGCGCGCTGACGCTTTTGCCGCAGCCGCTCTCACCGACAATGCCGACAATCTCGCCTTCTTCGATTGTGTAGCTAATCCCGTCGACGGCCTTGACCACGCCGTCCTGAGTGCGGAAATGCGTGGAGAGGCCCTTCACTTCGAGAAGTCGTCCCATTCACTTTCCTTGACCGCCGGGATAAGGCATATGATATCAGCTTTTGCCCGGAATTCGCCTGGTTTAGGTACAGGCACGGGGGATCGCCACCAAGCTACCCCCATAGTATCGCTACGTAGTGCAAAGTTACTATTGAAATGGTTTATTAGGTGGGTTGGGCCAAGCTATGTATAATACACAGCAGTTTGGGTTAACGTTCACCGCACCAACTATGAGCAGCGACAACAACGATCAATCCCGGCGCGGGGATAGCTCCGAAAGCTCGCAAGAGAAGGAAGAGCTTCGCCAGATGCGCATGCAGATGTTCGACGTCTCCAACCGCATCGCACTACTGAAAAGCGAGATTGCGGAGAAAGAGGAGCGCCGCGCTGCCCGGCACGAGCGCAGCCGCCGTCACCACCGCCGGAAAAAGATCGTACGTTTAATTTGGGGGGCTGTGCTGGTACTGGCCCTGACCGCCATTGTGCTCAGCATCCTCCTCTGGGTTTAAGAGGCCCCTCCTCCTGAAATGTAACGAATCGCCCAGGCGGGCGGTTATGCCGCCCGCGCGACCCCTCTGCATCCCCGCTGCCGCCCCGTCCCCTTGACACCCCAACCCCCGCCTCTACAATGTCCCCATAGGCAAATTCCGCCGCCAGGAGCCCGCCGTGCCCCATTCCGCTTCGCCCTTCGCAACGTACGTCGTCGGCAGTCTGCCCCGCCCTCAATGGGTGCGCGATGTCATAGAGGACCGCAAGGCGGGCCGGCTTTCTGAGGCCGATGCGGACAAGCTGCTGGACGGCGCGGTTCTTTCCGCCGTGCGAATGCAGGAGCGCGCAGGGGTCGACTACCTTTCCGACGGCGAATGGCGACGCGAGAGCTACGTGAAGGTGTTCACCGAGGCGGTAGCGGGCTTCACCCCGGACCTCACCGTGGCCGCCCAGGGGGTTGCCTACCCCGCCGTCACCGGCAAGCTGAAGCCCCGCCGCCCAATGGCCGTGGAGGAGGTGCGCTTTCTCAAACAGAACACCGCCTCAAAGGTCATCGCAGCAGTTCCCTCGCCCTACACCGTCGCAAGAAGGATGTGGTCTCCCGACCACTCCCGCAAGGCGTATCCCACCCGCGAAGAGTTTATGGACGCGTGCATCCCAATTGGCCGCCAGGAACTGGTAGCCCTCGTGAAGGCCGGGGTGGACGCCATCCAGCTCGACGACCCCTGGCTCGCCCTCCTGGTAGACGCCGACTACCGCAAGCGCGAGGGGATCACGAGCATCGACAGCGAGGCCACGCTCTCCGTCAAGGGCGTGAACGAGTCCGTCGCCGGCTTCTCCGGCGTGCCCGTCAGCGTCCACCTCTGCCACGCCCACTTCAACCGCCGGCACGCCACAAAGGGCGCGTACGACCTGATCATAGGCGCCCTGGGGCAGATGAACGTCCAGCGCTTTGCAATGGAGTTCGCCACGCCCGACGCGGGCGGCCTGGGCGCGCTGAAGCACTTCCCGAAGGACAAGGTCCTGGGCCTCGGCGTTATTGACCACACAGACCGGCACGTGGAGACGCCGCAAGAGGTCGTCGATCGCACGGAGCGCGCCATGGAGTACGTGCCCAAAGAGCGGCTGACCCTGAACCCGGACTGCGGATTTGCGCCTTCCAGCATCAACCCCATGGACTTCGACGAGGCGTACCTGAAACTCGTGGCCCTGAGCAAGGGAGCGCGGATGCTGCGAGAGAAGTACGCATGAAGCTGCCGAACGGCGAGAACTGCACCGTTGACCGCGACACCATCGCCGATTACCTCCTGTCTGCCACGCACCCGACCGGCCAGATAAAGGCGAAGTCCTTCGCGGCATTCGGCTTCGAGCGCGTGGACCTGGATGACGTTGCGGCGAGCCTTTTGGACCTTGGGCGCAAGGGCGAAGTCGCCGGCGCCACAGAGACTAGCCACGGCGCGAAGTACTTCGTGGACGGCGCGCTGGAGTCCCCCGTCGGCATCAAGATGTTCATCCGCACCGAGTGGGTCGTGGACAGGGGATCGGATATCCCCGCCTTCTCGGCCGTCTATCACCACGCACCGCCGCCAAACGCCGGAGGGTAAATGTTCAGAGAGCTGGAGCTCGTAGTCCTCACCCGAAACGTCCCCGAACACCGCCTCCTTGCCGGAGACGTGGGCACCGTGCTCCACTGGTACAAGGACGGCGAGGCCTACGAGGTGGAGTTCCTGACCGGCGACGGCCTCCCCGCCGCCGTCGTCACGCTCTCAAAGGACGACGTCCGGGAGATCGACTCCGCAGAAGTGCTCCACGTGAGGAGGATACGTTAGCATCATATGCCAACCGCTGAAATCGTCGCCATCGGCTCCGAGCTGCTGCTCGGCCAGATCGTAGACACCAACTCCGCCTGGATGGCCCAGCGCCTCTCCAACCTGGGCATCAACATGTACTTCAAGACCGTCGTCGGCGACAACCCAAAGCGCATGAACGAGGTGATCACCCGCGCGCTGGAGCGGTCGGACATCGTCATTACCGGCGGCGGGCTCGGCCCCACGCAGGACGACCTCACCCGCGACATCGTCGCCGAGGTCACTGGCCGCAGGCTCATGCTCGACCCCGCGCTGCTGGACCAGATAGAGCAGCGCTTCCGCAAGCGCGGCTTCATCATGACCCCGAACAACGAGCGCCAGGCCTACGTGCCGGAAGGCGCAATTCCCGTCTCCAACCCCAACGGAACCGCGCCGTCCTTCATCGTGGAGGACCCACGCGGCGTCGTCATCTCCCTCCCCGGCGTCCCGTTCGAGCTCCAGTGGCTCTTCGAAAACGAGGTGGTCCCCTACCTCCGCCGCAAGTTCAACCTGAACGAGGTGATCTGCTACCGCGTGCTCAAGGTCTCGGACATGGGCGAGAGCGCCGTGGACGACCGCATCGGCCACCTCATCGCCAACTCCAGCAACCCTACCGTCGGCGTCCTGGCCCACCCCGGCCAGGTGGACGTGCGCATCACCGCCAAGGCGGCAGACACCGCCGAGGCCGCGCGCCTCATGGCCCCGCTGGAGGCCGAGATACGCCGCCTTCTGGACAACAAGGTGTTCGCGGTGGACAACGAGACGATGGAGGACGCCGTCGGCAAGCTTCTTAAAGCGAACAAGAGCACGATCGCGGTGTACGAGGACCTCACCTGCGGAATGGTGGCGGAGCGCCTGCTCCAGGCCGGCCGCGAACACTTCGCCGAGGGCGTAATCGGCAACAGCCTCACCTCGGTCCGCAGGCTCCTCGCCTCCGCCGGCCGCGGCAAGGTCGAAGACGTGGCAGACCCCGATCAAATAGCCGTGGAGCTGGCGAAGGCCATCCGCGTCGCCTCGGGCGCCGACATCGGCTTCGCCGTCCACAGCGTCCCCGACTACACGGACGGCGCGCAGAACCTCGCCCGCGGCCAGACCTACATGGCGATAACCGACGGCTCAGGCGTGAGGAAGCGCACGTTCAACACGGCGGGACGCGGCCGCCCGGACCGCACCCGCACCAGCATGCACGCAATGGAGCTCGTCCGCCGCGCTCTGACAGAAGGCTACCCGGACAGGATTGCGCCAGTGGCCGACCCGAGTAACTGACGAAAAAAGAGCAGGGCCCCCGGATTGCTCCAGGGACCCTGCGAGGAAGGTGCCATAGGGAACACCTACCTACCGCACCTCCGACTGCTACTATCCAAAACCTAGCCTCCTTTCCAGAGTCCCCAAAGAATTTTAGACTATCATCTGCCACACTACGGACTCTGAGTTTCATTATAACCACGAAATACAGAGAAATTAAAGGGCTTTTCCGCCGATCGCCCCGCCGGCGGCTTCACACAGCCACAAACAGATTTCCAGAGAAGCGCGAGGGCAACATTCTCCCGCTTACGCAGGTCCGTACTTCCGCCCCTACCCTTTCGCCTTCTCCGCCTTCACGAACTCCTGGCCGGCGTTGATGAACAGGTCCCACACCCGCGCGTTCGACGTTATCTCGTCGTACATCCTCTTCCCCGCGCCGTGCACCCGCTCGCGCACCTTCGCCTCGAACTCCTTCACCCTCGGGTGGTTCGGCTGGCCGAGCAGGCCCATCGACTGCGCAATGTCGTTCGGGCCGGAGGTGTAGTAGTCGATGCCCTTCACCGCCAGTATCTCGTCGATGTTCTTGAGCGACTCCACGTCCTCAAGCTGGGCGATGACTATTATGTTCGCGTTCGACCACTGCATGTACTCCAGCGCGGACTTGTGCCGGCCGAACGTGGCGGCGCGCGAAGAGCCGTAGCTGCGCTTCCCCTCCGGCGCGAAGCGGCACGATTCCGCCAGCTTCCGCGCCCGCCCCCCGTCCGTGATGTGCGGCCCCATGATCCCCAGCATGCCCCTGTCCAGGAACCGCAATATGGTATCCGGCTCAATGTTCGGAACCCGTGCGATGGGCGTCATGTCCACCATCTCGCAGATGCGCACCAGATCATCGAGGCTCTCCGGCGTGAACGGCCCGTGCTCGCTGTCGAACTGCACAAAGTCGAAGCCCGCCAGCGCCATCAGCTCAATGACGGTCGTGGACGACCACGTCAGCGTGAATCCGTGGGCCCGCTTGCCCTCGCGGGCGAGCTCGATAAGCTTGTTGGGTTTCATGGCATCTCCACCGGTCAAAAAGTAGTGCGTGGAATTGTAATGGAGTGGAGTGGGAATGTGTAGTTTAGAGCGTATTCCTGTAGGGGCGGCAACGCTCTGAAGGAGCGTGTTCCCTGGGTCCAGCCCAACGGGCTGGGTAAGGTCCGACATACCAGACGGCCTGAAGGGCCGTGTTAAGTCCACACCGAAGGATGCCCCCGAGAACACGTTGACATGGCCGGGTAACACGCCCCTTCAGGGCGTTTCGTGAATTGGTCTCTTTACCCAGCCCGGTGGGCTGGGCTCAGGGAACACGGCCCTTCAGCAACTGTCTTGGAAGTCAATAGAGATTCTGGCTCTTTCAGCGTT
>Ga0194132_10001215_pt1 | contig 52300 bp, 38 predicted proteins | sample TA2KigOf80mmetaG_FD_148612 | JGI IMG/M metagenome (GOLD analysis project Ga0194132, IMG submission 148612) | Freshwater microbial communities from Lake Tanganyika, Tanzania - TA2015054 Kigoma Offshore 80m | ecosystem: Environmental > Aquatic > Freshwater > Lake | place: Tanzania: Lake...
CGACACCGGAACCATCCGGGCTGGCGATCTCACCATCGCGGGCGCGCTTCCCTCGGCCGTCCGGGATGCATTCCTCAGCGGTCAATGGAATCCGACGACGATGCTCCTCGATCGGTACGAGGACGTGCGCACGGTGGCGAGCCACATTCAGTACATCGCCGGGTTCTAAAGACGTAGGACCTCTGTCCCCAAGGCTCTGGCTGCTCGTCGGGCCCGACGCCCCCACGCCGCGCCCTTGGGGGCGTGGTTGGTACCCGCCGTCGGTCGCTAATCATTGATGACATTTATCATACGGTAATGATTATCACATTGACTGAGTACCAGCGGGCCTTGTACAACTAAATCCATGTCAGAAGCCGCAGTCGTCATCTTCGACACGACGCTTCGGGACGGCGAGCAAGCCCCTGGATTCTCGATGGACGTCCCCTCCAAGGTCCGGATGGCGCTGGCGCTCGACGCGCTCGGTGTCGACGTCATCGAGGCGGGCTTTCCGATTGCCTCGCCGGCCGATTCGGAGGCGACGCGGCAGGTGGCCGAGCGGGTGAAGCGGCCCGTGATCGCCGCGCTGGCGCGGTGCCGGCCGCAGGACATCGACGAAGCGGCTCGGGCCCTGGCACCGGCCGCCCGTGCTCGCATTCACACGTTCCTGGCGACCTCGGACCTCCATCTCGAGCGCAAACTCCGGATTACGCGTGAAGCCTGTCTCGAGGCGACGGCCGCCGGCGTCCGACGCGCTCGCCGGTTCACCGACGATGTGGAGTTCTCGGCGGAAGATGCCACGCGCAGCGACCGCGACTTCCTCTGCCGCGTGGTCGAAACGGTCATCGACGAGGGCGCCACGACCGTCAATCTGCCCGACACGGTCGGCTATGCCACGCCCGAGGACATTCGGGAGTTCTTCGAAGAGATTCGACGCCGGGTCCCCAACGCGCACAAGGCGGTCTTCAGCACGCACTGCCACGACGACCTCGGCCTCGCCGTCGCGAACAGCCTGTCGGCTATCCAAGGTGGCGTCCGGCAGGTCGAGTGCACGGTGAACGGCATCGGCGAGCGTGCCGGCAACGCCTCGCTCGAAGAGCTCGTCATGGCCCTGCAGGTGCGCGCCGACCGGCTGCCGTACACGACCGGCATCCACACGCCGCTGCTCTTTGCGACCAGCCAGCTCCTCTCCGAGCTCACGAACGAGCCCGTGCAGGCGAACAAGGCGATCGTCGGTCGCAATGCGTTCGCGCACGAAGCCGGCATCCATCAGGACGGCATGCTCAAGGATTCGCGCACCTACGAGATCATGCGGCCGCAGGATGTCGGTCAAGTCCCGGATCAGCTCGTGCTCGGACGTCACTCCGGACGCCACGCCGTGAACCGCCGGTGCGAGATCCTCGGGATCCGGTTGAACGGCGACGAGCTCGCCCAGGTCTATCACGCCGTCATCACGATGGGCGAGCACCGTAAAGCGATCGGCGACAACGATCTGCGGCGCCTCGTCGAGCGCGTGCGCTCGGCGGTGCCACATGCCACGGCCTGACCGTCCGCCCACGAGCGATGATTCCGCTGCGGGACGTCATCCCTTCCCGCTCCACGCCGTACGTCACTCTCGGGCTCATCGTGCTCGCGTCGGTCATGTGGCTCTACCAGCTCACCCAGACACCGGCGGCCATGACGCGGCTCGTCCAGAGCTTCGGCCTCGTGCACGAGGGGTGGAACCTCGCGGCGATCGTGACCTCGCCGGTGCTGCACGCCAGCTGGATTCACCTCCTCGGCAACCTCTGGGGCCTCTGGCTCTTCGGTGAGAGCGTCGAGGATCGCCTCGGACACGCCGGCTTCGCCGCACTGTGCCTCGTCGGGACTGCCGTCGCGACCCTGAGCCACTTCGTACCGAACCTGTCGTCGACGGCCCCGGCGGTGGGCGCCAGTGGGACCGTCGCGACGGTGCTCGGCGCGTACGTCACGCTCTATCCGCAATCGCGGATTCTGGCGCTCACGACAACCGGCCTGTCATGGCACGTCGTCGAGCTCCCGGCCTTGGCGATCGGCTGGGTCTGGATGCTGCTGCAGTTCGTGAGCCTTGGGGCCATCGCTCGGACCAGGCACACGCACGATCCGGCCATCGCGGCGGCCGCCTACGCGGCGGCGTTCGTGGCGGGTGCGGCGGTCATCGTCCTCACGGGCGCGCGTCGCACACCGAACTCGTGGTGGGACCAGCGCTAAGGCGTTTCGGCTTCGATGTAGGGCACCAAGGCCCAAGACCGAACCGCACCACATCGAGGCCGAAAACGCTCTCTAGGTCTTCGAGCGCAGCTGGCGATCCAGACGCGCGAGCTCGAGGAGCAAGCGCTCGAGCTCGGCCTCGTACCGGTCCGCCGGCATCGTGCTCTTGTTCGAGCGCAGCAGGTTCAGGGCGTTCTCGATCTCCACTCGCTGCCGAGTGAGCGCCGCGAGACGGGGATCGCCCACGACGGCCAGCGGCACGTCGGGCTGAAGGTAGGTCACCTGCGCCAACGTTCCACCGCGGCTCGGCGTCTCGGCGTCCCGTCCAATCCCATCCCCGACGTCGTCGAGCAGCGGCCGCTCAGTGGAGAGCTGTCCACGCTGTTCGTACCAGCCCTTGACGCGGGCGCCGACGAAGCTGAACGCCTCGAGAATCGAGACCTTGCCGTTCTTGTCGAGATCGGCGCTGTCGCTCGCGAACGCCTCGACGAAGTACTGCGGGAACACTGTCTCGAACTGCTGGGCCGCCGAGTCGGCCGCCGTCAGCACCATCCGCCGAGGGCCGGCCAACTTGGCCAAGAATGGAAAGCTGCCGCTGGCACCGTTGACAAACACCAGCCGGCCGGCGATGGGCTTCACCAGGCTCGCCCACTCGTCGACGTCAAGATCGCGGCCGACGAGGTGGAACTTCGCCTCATCGTACGACGTGCCGTGGCCCATCAGAACGATCAGCGTCAAGTCACCGTCGACGGCGCGCTTCGCGATGTCGGCGAGCGCGCGACGGACGTTGTCTCGCGTGGCCTTCTGGAAACCCTCGCCTTCGTCCCACAGCTCGTGGATGTGATCGGCTGGCCATTCCAACCGGTCGCGCAACGTGCGGACGAGTGCGGTGCGCCAGCGCTGGTACTTCTGGGCGTAATCGGATCCACCGGCCGCGCCACTGATGACAAGCGCGTACCGCTGATCGCTCGCGGCCGCTGACGGCTGGGGCGCGCATAGCGCTACGGTCGCGACGAGCCCGGCGGCGATCCGCCGGCGGGCCAGGCATTGACTCATCGAAGACCCCAGTGTCGACGCAGCATCCACTCAGTCGCCATCAGCGCGATCAGCCAAATGTACACCCACGGCTGGTGCCACAGATCTTGGCGCACCGGGACGAGCGACGAGGAGCTGTCCGACTCGAGCCAACCCGCGATGGCCCAGGCCTCGTCACCGCGGGTGAACCGCCCACCTGTGGCCTCGGCGAGTCGGCGCAACACACCGGAATTCAGACGGGGATCGGTCATCTCGCGATCGCTTCCCCCGACATACACCCATCGATCGCTGGTACCGAGCACGGTGGCGCCTCGTCGCGCGTCGACATGGATGCGGTAGAGGCCCGCTGCCTCGGGCCGCCATGCGACGACGAACCGCCCGGGCGTCTCACGCGCTGGCTGGACGGCACGCGTGGTGCTGTCACCGCCCGACGTCGTGACGGTCGCCGTCACTTCCGCGTCCGCGACCGGCTTGAACGCGGCGTCCCGCGCGTCGACGTCCACGGTGACGCCGTCACCAACCTCCACGCCGTCTGGCACCGTGATCGTCACGGGATCTTTCGCCGCGCCGGTCAGCCACCGAGCCGACTGGCGCCAGAAATACTCGTAGGAACGATCGGTCGACGGGAGCATCATCTTCCAGCGCCAGGAACCCTCGCCGCCGAAGACCATCGATCGCCCTCGGCCGTACCGCTGAACGGCCACGAGCGGCACGACAACGCCGCCGTGTTGCGCGGTCGCGGCGAGCACCGTCGCGCCTGGGCGCGGGCCGCCCAGCGTGGCACTGGCCGCGAGCGGCGGCATCGCCGCCCACAAGCGCTCGGTCTCTGCGATCGAGGACCCGATGCGCATGACCGGATGCTCACGGCCCTCGGCGGTGAGCGTCACGTGGTTGGCGCGCGACGGACGCCCCCCCTGGAACCAGGACCGGGTCGAGCCCCCGCGGCGGTCGCCAAGCTCCACGGGCAGTGCCTCTTCGAGCGGCGTCCCGATCAGGCTTCGCGCGGAAAACGCTTGCCCTCCGAGGAGGAGCAGGCCGCCTCCACGCTCGGCGATGAAGTCGGCCATCGACTGCAGCTGCGCGCGAGTGAAGAAGTCGCTTTCGAGATTGGCGAGGACGAGGGTGTCGTACGCGAAGAGCGCCTCGCGCGTGGCCGGGAAGCCCGCGCTGAGCGTCGATGCCCGCCCGCCGCCCGCCTGGACCAGAAACGTATCGTGGCCGAGATCGTCCTTGCCCTTCCGAACGACCAGGTCGACCTCGAGGCCCGGATCGCGGGCCAACGCGCGCGAGAGGAACGCATGATCGTAACCCGGCGCCCCCAGGACCGCGAGCACCCGGCGCTTGCGCCCGACTGGACTTACGAGCACGCTCCGGCGATTGTTCTCGGGGACGGCTTCGCCAGACTCGGCAACGATCTCGGCCGTCACGACGGTCGGGCTCTGGGCGTTGGGTGCGACCGCAAACGTCTCGATGACAGGCGACCCGTCTGCGGGGGGCTCGATCCGCCGTGTCTCGACCAGCTGACCATCAGCGCTGACACGCATCTGGAACGGATCGCGTCCGTACCCGCGGCTGACGGCGGAGACGGTGACGTCGACCGCCGTTTGATCGAGGCGCGGATCCGCAGCCGAGAGACCCACGACCTCCCGATCGCTGACGCCGGTCTCAGACCCGATGCCGACCGTCACAATCGGCACAGAGGGGCCCAATGACGACGCCGCGGGCTCTCGCGTCGTGTCCGCTCCATCCGACAGCACGATCACGCCCGCCAGCGAACGCCCACGGTAGCGGTCGCGCACCGACTCCAGTGCGTCGAGGAGATGCGACTGTGACTCGGCGGCCTTGATCTGGCTGGCGTCCTTCCGCTCGAGGCCCTCGCCGAATCCGTAGATCTCGGGTGTGAAGCGGCGCGAGAGGTCCGGCAAGAGGCGCTCGAGGACGGACACGGCTTCCTCGATCCGGGTACGCCCCTCGTCTGCGTCGGCCACGCGCATGCTGCGCGATACGTCCACGAGAACGGGCACGAACCGGTCTTTCGGATCGAGCGGCGGCCGCAGGAGCACGGGCCGTGCGAGCAGCGTGACCAGCGACCCGAGCGCGAGCGCGCGAAGCGCGGCCAGACTCGTCAGCTGCCACACGGTCAGCGGCACGAGTGGCCGCCGGTAGGCGACAAAAACGAGGGCGACAACGCCCGTGGCGGCGAGGACCACCAGCCACCACGGAAGCGGGGACGCGAACTGCATTACGAGCTCAACTGAGAATCTTGGCGTCGAATGGCCCGTCGCCCCCGAGGAGCGGGTCGTCAGGCCCAGGCGCGCCCTTACTTGGGACGTCCGCTCGCCAGCGACCTGAAGTACCGGTCGACCTGGTCGGCGTACGCCGGGGGCGGCCGATCATCCACGCTCGCCCCGAGGCGGTTGCGGCTCTCGCGCGCGTGGAGCTTTTGCGCGATCGTCGACTCAGCCCGCTCGAGCGCTTGCGTCGTCTGGCGTCGCAGCTCCTCCCACTTCGCGAAATCCTGCTTGAACGCCTCGGTCCCGGGTGCAGACAGCACCATGCCTTGATCGGCGAAGGTCACCCCCGTGCCAGCCCGTTGTCTTCGCTCGAGCGTCCCGAGCCGCTCGGCGAGCTCGCGCGCTTCGCGCACCTGACGTTGGAACTGCTCACTCAGCCGCTTCAGCTCCTCACCATCCCCGGGCGCTCCTGAAGCGCCACCCGTGCGCTCCCCGCGCTGGCCGGCCTGGCCTCCTCCGTGTGTCCCCCCCTCGGGAGACGACGAAGCAGGCTGTCCGTTACCGCGCGATCCAGATCCCTGGGTCAGGCGCTCGACCTCGGCGCTCGTCGCCTGCATCTGCTCGCGCAACTGCTGCGCCCGGGTGAGGTCGTCCGAAAGACGTTGCGACTCCTTGTCACGTCCGCCGAGCGCGTGAGCCAGCTGGTCCGCGAGCCGCTCGAGACCCCGCGCGATGTCTTCCTGTGTACCGCGCAGGGCCCGATCCTGGCTTCCTGATCGGTCTTCCCGCGCGCCGCTCCGGCCCTCAGCGGCGCCCCGCAGCTCGCGGGCGGTCTGACTCATCCGCTCCGTCACGCGCTGGCGCTCGAGCTCGCGCGAGGCCTCCGCGAGCGCTTCGCGCACGTCCTTCCCGTCCGCCTGAGCCCGTCCGAACGGAGCCTGCTTCGCACCCTGTTGCGACAGCTTCTCGGCGAGCCGCTCGGCGCGTCCCGCGAGCCGATCTTCCTCGGCCGCCAGCCGGCGCCGGACGTCACCACCGTCCGCTCCGGGGGCCGTCCGCCCGACCTCGGACGCGATCTGACGCTGCGCGTCTGCCAGTTGACGTGCTTCGAGCTGCAGATCGCCGGCGGCACGGCGCTGCTCATCCATCGAACCGGAGCTAAGCTGCCTCTCGAGATCGCGCAGCGCCTCGAGCGCCCGGGCGCTCCGAGCGGTGGCCTGGCGCGGATCCTCACGGCGCAACTCGCTCACCGCCGCACGCATCTCGTCGGTCGCGCGGCGCAGTCGCTCGTTTTGATCTCCGCCGGTCGCGCCGGCTTCCTCGGCCGAGCGCTGATCGCCCGGACGACTGGACTGGCCCCGCGCCTGCCCTGACTGGCTCGGTGATGACGTCGAGGCCGACTGGCCGGAAGACGACGGCTGAGCGGGCTGACCAGACGAGCCGTTCTGATTCTGCGGATTTCGCTCGCGCTGGCTGGCTGACGAGGACCCGCGGTTCATCTGGCGCGCGACTTCATCGGCTCGCTGGCGCAACTCCGACTGCTCGCGAGTCAGCGCTTCGAGCGCTCGGCGGATCTCCTCCGCCGTCATCTCGGCACGCTTCTCAGTCAGCTCCTGCTGGCGTCGAAACAGCTCGTCTTGCCGGATCGCCAGCTCCCGAATCCGGTCCCGCAGGCTCGAGTCACCGTCCTCGCGCCGCTCGGTCGCAGTGGGCGTCTCGTAGTTCGTCTGCTGGTGCCGCTGCAGCTCCTTGTCGAACAGCGTCGACAGATCTGGCGCCGATCGGTTGCTGCCGCCTGCACCCACACCGGCCTGCCTCGACACCTCGTGCTTCTTCACCTCGCCCTGGGCCTTGATCAGGTGGTTGAGCGCCTCGAGCTCGCTCGGCATCGCGGCCGTCGTTTGGAGCGCGTTCAGGGCATCCGCCGCCTTCCCCATCGCGAGCGCCGCGGCCGTCATCGCGTCTTCCTCAGGCGACGTCTGGCCGGCTCGCAGCGTGCCGGGCTGTGATCCACGGCGACGCGGGTCGCGGAGCTTGGAGGAGCGAGACGCGCTCGACGCGCCTTCGACGCGCGTCTTCAGCTCGGTTTCGGCCCGCGCCACGGCCCTGACGTCCTGCGCCGACCGCGCCCCCTGTGCCGCCCGTGCACGACGATCCAGCTTCCACGTGGCAACGATGACTTCCTTCTGGGCGTTGATCAGCTCCTCGACGGACTGGTTGCCGCCGCCACCGCCCGCCTGGCTCTGCGCCAGGGAGAACTCCTGATCGAAGGGCTTCACTTCGAGGAAGAACAAATCGCTGCGGGCCTCCCGCGAGCGCCGCCCTCTGGCGACGTCACGCGCCCGCACGTAATAGGACACGAAATCGCCCGGCGCGATGCTCAGGTCTTCGAGATAGAGCGTGTGCGTCCCCGTGACGGTCGGCTCACGCCGCGGAGCCGCCATCGGGACTGCCTTCTCCGCGCCTCCGCGTACGGCGTAGACGAAATCGAGCGAGTCGATGCCGAAGTCGTCCTGGGCCTCCGCCTGGATGTCGATCTCGTCGAGCGGCGTGACGCTCCGGTCACGGGCGGGCTTGATCACCCGCACCTCTGGCGGACGATCTTCGAGTACGCGAATGAAGTACTCGGTGTCGCTGGCGCTCGAGAGCCCATCCCGATCGATCACCCCGACACGATAGCCATCGTCGCGTGCCACGCTGAGGACCGCCTCGTGCTCCGTCGGCCCAATCGAGGCAAGCGGAATGGTGCCGCCGTGCGTGAGCGCCAGGGCACCCGACCTGGTCGCCTGATCGGTGTGAACGACGACGCGAACCGTCGTCCCGGCGGGCGCGTAGATATCGCCGGTGTCTTTTTCGAGTCGGGGAGGGAGACCGAGCGCCGAAGGGTAGCGGTATTCGACATCGACACGCGTCACCCGTGGCGGACGCATGACGGCGACGTCGAAGGTCGGCGACGTGAGGCGGCCGGCAACGACGCGATAGCGGAAGGCGTCGGCCACTCCGCCGACTTCGGCGCGGAAGCCACCCGCCTGATCGGTCGTCATCTCGGTCGCGCTCCATCCCTCGCCGTCGGTCCGCTCGAGGCGTGCGGCAACCGGTGCCCGATTGCCGACCAGTCGAGCCGTGATCATGAGCGTAGACCCGGCGGGCACACGCGCGTCGCCTGGGTTCACCTCGAGCGTGAGGCGGGCCGGAAAGAGCGTGTACGACACCGCGTCGGCAGTCTGCCGAAGCGTCTCGCGTCCGAGCACCGCGAGGCCAGCGAGCGCCACGGACGCGGCAGCGGCCAGAAGCGCGGCTCGCCGTAACCGGCCGCCCGGCACCACGAGAGCGGGGTCGACCTGGGCGGCACGTCGATTGGCGTCGGCCAGCAGGAGCGGTGCGAGTCCCGAGGCGGTCGTCTCGGCAGGGCGCCCCGCGAGCTCGATTGCGCTGACCAGCCGGTCATCCAGAGAGGGATCCTGTTCCTCGATGAAGCGCGCCAGGCGACGGTCCGAAGGCACCTGTCGCAGGATCCACAGGGCGCGCACGGCGAGCACGCCGGCCACGACCAACGCGAGCACGCCCCAGAGCGCCAGCCCGCGCGGAGACTGTCCGAGCACGCGAGCCACGACCAGCGTGGCTGCGATCACGCAGGCGACCGCCAGCGCGGCCCGTGCCGCGGCGGTCAGCAGGACGAGTTGCCGCCACCTCCGCTTCACGCGGGCGAGCAGCCCAGCCACACCGCCCGAAAAACGATCCATCACGTTGACTCTATCAAGGTTCCGTGTCCAAAGGACGGAAAGCCGCGGCGCCGGGACCTCACTCCGGAGCGGTCAGGTGGTCCGCGCCGCCAGCAGGCTCTCGACCGCCAGCACGGCCAACACGATCATCAGGACGTAGCGCCACACCTGCTGTCGATCCTCGCGCTGAGGGCCGGGTCCGGACGCGGGCTCGGCGGGTATCGCCGAGACCCGCTCGATGGCCGTGCGGAAGTGGTCTTCGTCCAGTCGAGCGCCGTCCGACTCCCGCGGATCCACGTTGACGACAACCTGTCTCGTCTCGCCACTTGGACCGCGAAGCAGCATCACGCCCGGCACATCGGGCACCCCAGGGGGCGCGCTCCCCACGACGTACTCGGCCCGACGGGCCCGCTCACCCATGAGATAGCGAACCGATTCGTGCAGGAACGGCACGAACGTCGCGTGCCGCGGGAAATCATTCCACCGTCCGTCGAGATCAGATGCCAGAACGAGCACACGCCCGCGCTCGAGTGCGCAGTCGAGGAGCGCGGCTTCCCCGGTCGTGAATCGCGCGATCGTTTGACATGCCACGCCAGAGACCGTCGCGATCCGGGAGAAACGAACGAGCCCAAGGGTCGCGGCCGTCGAGGCAAAGACGCGAAAGACCGGATGCCGCACGTCGGCCGGCGCCAGCGTCCGTACCGTACCTGCCGTCCCGCCACTGGCCCCGGCCACAGGGACGGCAGGGGCGATGGTCACGGCCCCGGCGAGAGAGCCACTTGCGACCTCCGGGTCGATACCTGGCCCTACGGCGAGCAGCACGCCTCCGCCGCGGCCCACGAACGTCGCCATGGCCTCGCGTCCGCGCGAATCCACGCCCCTGGTCGCAAGCAGCAGAACGGCCGAGTACGCGTCCATTGCAGGCGGGTCCAGACCGGAGAGCCGTGTGCCGTCAACCCCGGTGAGCTCGATGCGCGTGCCATCGGGGCCTCCACTGGCCAAGGCACGCGAGACGTACAACGCGTCGCGCTCGGGGTCGTTGTCTCCCGACACCACGAGCACATGAGCCGCCCCCGCGGCTCCAAGCCCGAGATACCGTTGGTCGTCTCCGCGCACGCCCTCGGGGTCGTCGATGACCACCCGGGCCGTGGTCCCGTGGGGTGTGGGCACGGACAGTGTCGCATCGATCGTGCCCCCTGGCGGAACGGTCACCGAGGTGTCACTGACGACAGCGCCGTCGATCTCCAATCGAACCGGCACCTGCTGCTCTGCCGCCGCAGAGCTTCTGATCGAGGCAACGAGGCGACCGTCGGTGAACCGCGCGGCGGGCACGGAAAGGTTGGGGGGAAGCGCGCCGAGATCCTGCACTTCCACGACCGTCGTATCGGGCAGCGACACGCGGTCGGCCGGATTCCACCCTACGGTCTGCAGGTCGGTGATGAGCACGATTCGACCGGGACGCCGGTCCAGCATACGGGCGGCGACCGTCAACGCCGACCCATACCGCGTGCCACCAAAGCCGACGCGCGCGGCGTCTATCGCGCTCGTGGCGACGCTTCGATCGTCTGTCGGCTCGGTCACCGCCGTCGCGTGATCGGCAAAGGTGACGACACCCACCACTTCTCCACGCGGTGCGTCGGCGACGACCTGCCGCGCCAGCTGTTGCGCCCGAGCGAACCGGCCGGGCGCCGTCAGACTCAGCGATGTGTCGAGGGCGACCACCGTGACACCGGCCGCTCCAGCGGCCGACCCTTCGGTGAAGAATGGGCGCGCGAACGCGATCGACAGCGCGACGAGCGCGGCCACTCGCATGGCGAGCAGCAGCAGCTGATGCAGGCGACGCCGATCCGCTTGTTCGACCGGCGTCATGCGCAGCAACTCCACGACGGCGAACCTCACCCGCGTTTCGGGATCGCGGCGCAGCAGGTGCAGGACGATCGGGATGGCCGCCGTGATCGCTCCCGCCAGGAACAGCGGCGAGAGAAAGCCCATCAGAGACTCCGGGCCCGTGTGGCCAAGTACGCCAACAGGGCCAATTCGATCGGCTGGGAGGTACGGAGCTGCTGGTAGTCGATCCCAACGGCGCAGAGCTCGCGCCGGTAGCGCGCGATGAGCCCGTTGAGCGCCTTCAGGTACTCCTGGCGTACGATGGCGGGCACGGCCGTCACCTCGTCGCCCGTCTCCAGATCGGCGAAGCGTGTCGATCGGGTGAACGGGAACTCGAGCTCGTCGGTATGGAGCACGTGAAACACGATGACATCCGTGCCCCGAAAATGAAAATGCTTGAGCCCGCCGATCACCCGCTCCGGATCGTCGAGCAAATCTGAGATGAGCACGACCATGCCGCGCTTGGAGAGGCTGTCGGCGACCTGATGGAGCGGCTTGCCGAGGTTCGTGCGGGCGCCGATCGTCATCCCGTCCAAGGTGAGCAGCACGCGGCGCAGGTGGCCAGGTCTGGCGCTCACGGGCAGCATCTGCACGATCCGCTCATCGAACGTGGTCAATCCGACGCCGTCGCGCTGCCGGTTCATCAGGTAGGCCAGCGACGCGGCCAGGTAGGTCGCGTACTCGAGCTTGGTCATCCCCGGCGACCCGTATCCCATGGATGCGCTCACGTCGACGAGCAGATGGCAATCGAGGTTTGTCTCTTCCTCGAACTTCTTGACGTAGTGCCGGTCGCTGCGGGCGAAGACCTTCCAGTCGATCGTGGCGAGGTCGTCGCCTGGCATGTACTGCCGGTACTCCGCGAATTCGACGCTGAAGCCCTTGAAGGGGCTTCGGTGCAGGCCCGACAACACCCCTTCGACTACTGTCCGGGCCTTGAGCTCGAGCGTGCCGAGGCGAGCCAGGACCGCAGGGTCCAGAAACCGCCGCTCGCGGGCCCGGATCGCCACTACGACAGCCCGCTCTTCGGCACCGGCACGGTCTCCAACAGCCGATCGACGATCACGTCCGAGGAAATCCCCTCCGACTCCGCGTAGAAGTTCGTCATCACACGGTGCCGGAGAATGGGCTTGGCGAGTGCCTGGATGTCGCGCACCGAGGCGTGATAGCGCCCCTGCATGAGCGCGCGCGCCTTGCCCCCGCGCGCCAGCGCCTGCGAGGCGCGAAGACCGGCGCCCCACTTGACCCACTTGTCCACAAACTCGGGGGCTCCGGCCCGGCCCGGACGGGACGCGTCCACGAGCCTCACGGCATAGCGGGCAACCTCCTCCGCCATGACGACCTGCTTGGCCGTCTCCTGGAACTGGATGATGTCGTCTCCCGTGACCACGCGCTCGAGCGCAGGCCGCGACGCGCCGGTCGTCTGCGTCACGACCTGGACTTCCTCGTCCTCGGTCAGGTACGAGATGACGATGTTGAACATGAAGCGATCGAGCTGGGCCTCCGGCAGCGGATACGTACCCTCCAGCTCGATCGGGTTCTGCGTCGCGAGGACGAAGAAGGGTTGATGGAGCGGGTAGGTCCGCCCGGCCGCCGTGACGTGGTACTCCTGCATCGCTTCGAGTAGTGCCGCCTGCGTTTTGGGCGGCGTCCGGTTGATCTCGTCCGCCAGGATGATCTGCGCAAAGATCGGGCCTTTGACGAACCTCAGGCGCCTGATGCCCTGTTCCTCGTCGAGGATTTCGGTGCCCGTGATGTCGGAGGGCATCAGGTCGGGCGTGAACTGTATCCGCTTGAACTCGAGATGCAGGATGTCGGCGAGCGTCTTGATGAGCAGCGTCTTGGCAAGGCCCGGTACGCCCGTGATCAGGCAGTGCCCGCCCGTAAAGAGCGCAATCAGCACCTGCTCCACCACGTCGTCCTGTCCCACGATGACCTTGCGCAGCTCGGTCAGAATGCGCTCGCGTCCGCGCGCGACGCGCTCGGCGTTCACCTCGGCTGTGTCTGACACGCGATGATCTCCTTGGGCCGGGCGCGCGAACCGCCGCGTCTCCGGAGCACCGAGTGGTTGGACGGCGGTGCGCCCGTCCGCCCTGTCGGACACCTCGGGCCGAGGGACACGGTTCTAGTGCGTCAGGGCGTACACGATCTCGTTGATGCCCATGCGATATGCCTGGGCGGTGTATTTGATGTAGCCGGGGTAGTCTTCCGCGTTCGACCACTCCCAGCCGTCACCCATGTCGGTGTTCCAGTTGATGAAGAGCATGAGACGACCCGCATCATCGGCGATCGTCCGCAAGCGGGCCGTGTACCCGCCCTTTTCCCAGCTTCGACCCGCCATGAACGACCCGAGGCCCGCCACTTGGGGGTACCCGTCCAGCTTGTAGAAGCAGCTGAAGATGGGATGGGTGGGCGGGACATCGACGATCTCGCGATCGGGGAACACGCGCTTCATCTGCGCCACCATGTGATCCCACTCGAGCGGACCGTGGAAGTCGTCCATCGTGAGGGATCCGCCTCGGAGCAGGAACTCGCGCAGCGTCGCGGCCTCGGCGTCCGACAGCTTCAGGTTTCCTGGCTCCACCATGTAAATCCAGGGGTAGTCGAACAGCCGTTTGTCGTCGAGCGTGAGCACAAGGGGATCCTCGACCTGGACCGTCGTCGCGCCCTTCAGGCGCCGCGACAGGTTCTGCTCGGCGGCTGGCGCATCGATGGCCCACGGCTCGCCGTAATAATCGGGCGAGATCACGTTTGTGCCCTCGGTGGTGTAGTGGTACTTGATCCGGACGAACCGCCACTGGAGTCCGGCAAACCGGGGATCGCTCACGGCGGGGCTGGCCGGAGGCAGTTGCGCGTCGAGCGTGCGTGACGCCTGCAGCCAGAGGACGCCAATCAGGGCGAGCGCCCCGAGGGCCGCCCTCGTGACGAACCGAGCCTTCGTCCTCATCGGCCGTCCCCAGACAGCCGCAGCAACAGGTCCTGCGCGCGCTCGTAGCTTGGCGCGATCTCGAGCGCCGCGAGGATCGAGCGCCGCGCCTCCGGGCGCTTGCCACTGCCCAGATAGCTTTCAGCCAGATCGGTGTGTGCGGAGGCCGCATCGACCGGATTCAGCGCGAGAACCGCCCGGAACTCCCGACTCGCGGTCTCGTAGTCGCGCCGCGCCATGGCGAACCGCCCCAGCTCGATGTGCGGTTCCGGATCGAAGGGGTCGATGGCGGCGATCCTCGCGTACACCGGCTCGAGCTCGACGGCGCTCGTCAGACGAGCCTCGCGCAGCAGCTTCACGAGCCGCCGCGGCGCATCGATGTTGTCGAAGTCCGCCGCCATGACCGCGCGCAACGCCGTGATGGCGCCGGCCTGATCCTTGCGCTCGAGGGCGATCTGCGCCAGCTGCGCGTGCGGGTTCCCGGGACCGTTGGCGAGCGGCACGAGCGCCGCCGCCTTCTCGAAGGCCGCAATCGCCTCGTCCAGCGAGCCAGCCTTGCGCAAGGCGCTGCCAAGCGCCATCAGCGCCGGAAAGCTCTTCGGATGGGTGGCGACGTACGCCTGCAGCTCCGGCACGGGCATCTTCGACAGCTCGACGCCCTTCTCTGGCGCGGCGAGTGCGGCGCGCATGGCGCCGAAGCGCTGCTCCATTGCGGCGTCGAAGCTCGTTTGGAGCTGATCGAAGTCGGTCGCGAGGGCCGATTTGAGCGCTGCTTCGGCCTCGAGCCCCTCGCCGTAGGCCCGAAGGAGCTTGTGCAACCCCTCGTCGCCGAACCGGCTGACCAGGTGCTCGACGAAGAGCGACGCCTGGAAATAGGCGAGCGACACCGTCTTCGGATCGGTGAACGCCGAATTCAGGTCCTTCAGCTTCAGCGTTTCGCCCGTGTTCATCATGGACGCATATTGCACGTCCATGCCCCGCCCCCACTCGCGCTTGGCCAGCGTTTCCTCGTACACCGAGATGCCCTCCGTCAGCCAGCGCGGCACGCGCTGCTTCGACATCTGGAGCGTGACCACGTGCGCGAGCTCGTGCCACAGCGTCGCTTCCCATTGGAACTCGCCCGGCGGTCGTGCGCGCGGCGAGTCCATCGTCACCACTCGGCCGAAGCAGACACCGAGCGCCCCAATCAACCCGGGGAGCCCGAGGTTGCGCACGGCGAAATCGTCGTGCTTCGGGAAAATCTCGATGAGAATCGGCCCTTGCGGCTTGAACTTGTAGCGTTGTGCGAGAGTGTCGAGTGCGCGGCGCGACAACGACAAGGCGTACTCCGTGAGCAGCGGGGCCTCGTCTTTGTGCAGACGCAGGATCACGTCGCCCTCCTTGAGGGTGACGAACGTGTCCAGCGTGTCCATCATCTGCAGCAGGTTGTAGGTGACGACGTCGAACGGATCCGTCTTGAACGAGGCTTCGAGCGTCGTGCGGGCTCCGGGCTCGTCGCCCGTGCGCAGCAAGTGGAGCCCCAGGTCGGCCTGCGCGCGAGGATTCCCTGGCTCCAGGCTGATCGCCTTGCGCGTGAGCGCCACGGCCTCGTCGAACCGGTAATTGCGGGCCGCAAGGTCGCCCGTCACGCGGTACACCTCGCCGCGCGTCGGCGCGACCGCCAGCACCTGCTTGACCTCGGTCTCGAAGTCGCTCGTCCGGTCCTCCACATAGGCGATCGCCGCCACGAGCGCGCGCGCGTCCAGACTGGAGGGATTGACGGCGAGCGCCTTCTTCAGGAGGTCCTTGGCTTCGTCGCGCTTCCCTGCATCGAGCGCAGCGCCAGCGAGGAACACCAGCGCGTCCACGCTCGAGGCGTTGATCTTCAGAGCGGCGTGAGCCGCCGCGACCGCTTGAGGAGGATTCTCCTCGCCGAGCGCCCGCGCGACGCCGACGAGCGCCGGCGCGTGGCTGGGATCGAGCTGGAGTGCCGACTTGAACGACTTGAGCGCCTCGGCCCGGTTGTACTTTTCGAGAAAGAGCTCGCCCCATGCGGTGTGCACGGCCGGGTCACGCGGGAGAGCCGACGACGCATCCCGATAGGCCGCATTGGCATCCTGCGATCGCCCGAGGGCTCGCAGCGCGCGCGCCGCCCGGGCCAGCTCGTACGGATCGTTGGTCGTCGTCACGACGCCGCTCACCCGTCCCAACACGGTCTGGGCCTCGCGGCGACCGAGCATGCCGAGCAGCAGCCCGAGCTCGAGGGCAGCATCGCTGCTCGGCGCACGCTGGGCGACGGGGCTGAGCAGCGACTCGGCGTCCGAGTAGCGCCCCTGCGCGATGAGCGCCCGTGCCTGAAGCGCCACCACCGCCGGATCCTGCAGATTCAGCTTCTGCGTGAGGCTCGCGACCTCGTCGTAGCGCCCCTCGATGAACGCTCGTGCTGCGTTCTGAAAATCAGAGGGCGCAGGTCGTCGTGATGACTGCGCGATGACGACCCGGATCAGAACGAGCGTCAGCAGCGCGCCCACGCCGAGGGTCAAGAAGCTGCGGGAGGACCATGTGCTCGGCCATCCGCGCACGAAGGCGCGCCGGAAGAACGCCGTCACGATGTTCGTATTATAGCCACGAACCCGACATCGTCCTGCCGCGCTGGCGCGCCCCAAGCCTCATTCGCTCGCCCCGGGCACCCGTCTGGAAACCCCTCAGTACATGTGACGCCAGGTGAAGAAGAGCACCGCGTTCAGCGCCTGCAGCGCCATGAACGAGCCCAGCCATCCCGACCGATGGCGCTCGGCGACGACGCTGGCGAACCAGATGAAGGCGGGAAAGAGCACCGACGAGAATCGACCAGCGGACAGGAGGCCGCCGGCGGCCAGCGGCGGCAGTATGTTGATCGCGATGAACAACCCGCAGGCCAGCCCGAAGCGGCGCGTGACCGGCCCAATCGCGACGAGCGCGAAAAGCGCCCCGAGCAACTGCACGAGGTCGGTCGTGCCCTGAGCCGTGTAGGCGTAGAGGCCAGACTGCGCCAGGAACTGATAGCGATCGGTCACGAGAATCGACAGGCCCTGGTAGCTCCGGCCCCAGGCGACGTGCCCCTCGGCCCAGCTGAGGGGATTCCCCGTGAGCGAGTAGACGTACGCCGAGTACATCAACATACCCACGCCGGGCAGCGACGCAGCCAGCAGAGCTCGCACCAGACCGGCCGGCCGCCTGCTCGCGGCGCCTGCCCTCTGCCCGCGCAGCATCTGCGGCAGCCAGGGCTCGATCGCCATCACGGCGAGAACCACCGCAAGAAAGCAGCCGTTGGGACGCGTGAGACCGACCAGCCACCCCCAGGCACCCCCCTTCCAGATCGCTCCCCGCCTGAAGTGATAGACGGCAGCGGCCGAACCGAGCAGAAACCAGGCCTCGGTGTACGGGGCGCTGTAGAAGAGCGAGAAAGGATAGGTTGCCATCAGCCACACGGCGAATACGGCCAGCGTGCTGTCGTCCAGGAGATCGCGGGCCAGCCGATGGACATACAGCAGGCCGACGGCGAACGCGATGAGCGAGCCGACCGTCGCGCCCCACAGGTAGGCCGTCGGATCGCCGCCGAGCAATCGGCCGATACCTCGCATGATGAGCGGAAACGCGGGAAAGAACACGATGTTCTGCTGTCCACCACCGGCCCCCGCCCGGTCGCCGACACTGTAGCCATCAATCGCGATGCCCAGATACCAGCCGACGTCCCACCGCGCCGGCAGGTTGGCGAACTCGTTCTCGGTGATGCGCCACGGTGGGGCCCCGGGAGGAAAGCCGATGAGAAACACCGCAAGGTACCCGACAAACATAATCGCCGGGCGTGTGCCGAGGACTGCCGCGACCACCGCCCGCGCTTCCGCCGTGCGCCAGAGGCTCACGAGGCGTGAGGAGAGATCGGCGTAGATCGGACGTCTGCGCACGACCACGTGCCGCACGGCGGCGAGCCCGAGCGCCCAGAGCATCGTGCGGTACGGCGAGGTCAACGCGAACCGTACGCCGAATACGCGCACGCGAAAGCCGCCCGACATCGCGATGACACCCGCAAGAACGACCAGCAGCAGGCAGATCGCGTCCACCCACCGAGCCCAGCCCGGCAGTGGAGGATCATTGCGGTTGACCGCGGGAGGCATGCGGATGGAGGACGGCGCCCTTCACCCTCTTCGGGGGCCGAACGCGGAGTATAGCACCGCGTTTTCTCCGAGGCTGGCGGCCGTCATCTCCCTGGACGCCGCGACGGGACGACTCGGCGTACTATTCCTCGCATGGCCGCCGAACCCGCCCGCTCGTACCCGACCGAACTGCCCGTGCTCGCGTTGCGCGACACGGTGATGTTTCCGCTCACCCTGCAGCCGCTCGCCGCGAGTCGCCCGCAGTCGGTGGAGGCGGTGAACCGCGCGCTCGCCGGCGACCGCCTGCTCTTTCTGACCTACCAGGCCTCGGGCGGGGACGATCCCGAGCCGTCGGATCTGAAGACGATCGGCACGATCGCCGCTGTCCGCCAGATGGCCAAAGTGCCCGGGGGCGGCGTCCACATCATCGTCGAGGGGCTGGTGCGGGCGCGGTCCACGCGCGTCACGAAGGCGGGCACCGTCGTCCGGGCCACGATCGAATCGAGCGCAGAGGTCTACGAGCGCACGCTCGAGGTCGACGCCTACGTCCGTCGGCTCCAGGAGCTCATCGACCGCGCGGTCTCGGTCTCGAGTGGACTCTCGCAGGAGCTCCGTGGACTGGTCGCGAGCATCGATGATCCGCTGCGCCTGGCCTACTTGCTCGCCAGCCTCATCGACATGAAGCCCGAGGAGCGTCAGAACATCCTCGAGGCCGATGGGCTCCTCCCCAAACTGCAGTCGGTGGCGACGGCGCTCAACCGTGAGATCTCGCTGCTCGAGATCAAGGGACGGATCGAGACGGCCGCCGAAAAGGAGATGACGCAGGCGCAGCGTCAGTACTTCCTGCGCCAGCAGCTCAAGGCCATTCAGGACGAGCTCGGCGAGGGCGAGAAACCCGAAGCCGTCGAACTGCGCGCGCGTCTTGCGGCCGCTCAGCTTCCCGAGCACGTCGCGAGCGCCGCGACCCGCGAGGTCGACCGGCTGGAGCGCATGCCACCGGCCTCCCCCGAGTACCAGATGATTCGCACCTACCTCGACTGGGTGCTCGACGTGCCGTGGTCGGTCCTCACCGAGGATCGCCTCGATCCCCGCGCGGCGCGCCAGGTGCTGGACGAGGATCACTACGACCTCGAGAAGGTGAAGGATCGCATCGTCGAGTACCTGGCGGTCCAGAAGCTGAAGACGGAGCGGCCGGCGGGCGGTCCGCCGGCGGGTCACGGCATTCGGGGACCCATCCTCTGCTTCGTCGGCCCGCCTGGCGTCGGCAAGACATCGCTCGGACAGTCAATCGCGCGGGCCATGAACCGCAAGTTCGTGCGCGTCTCGCTCGGCGGCGTTCGCGACGAGGCAGAGATTCGCGGACACCGGCGTACCTACATCGGGTCGATTCCGGGTCGGATCGTGCAGGCGCTCAAACAGGCGGGCGCGATGAATCCGGTCTTCATGCTCGACGAGATCGACAAAATCTCGGTTGGCTTCCAGGGCGATCCGGCCGCCGCGCTGCTCGAGGTACTCGACCCGGCGCAGAACCACTCGTTCCGCGACCACTACCTCGAGGTCAACGTCGACCTCTCCCGTGTCCTTTTCATTGCCACCTCGAATCAGCTGGGCACGATTCATCCGGCGCTCCTCGATCGCATGGAAATCATCACGCTGACTGGTTACACCGAAGAGGAGAAGCTGCACATCGCCCGGCGGTACCTGATTCCCCGTCAGATCGACGAGCACGGATTGACGCGGGTGCAGGTGACGTTCGACGACGCGGCCGTTCGGCGCATCGTCGCGGAGTACACACGCGAGGCCGGCGTGCGGACGCTCGAGCGACAGCTCGGGGCCGTCGTGCGCAAGGTGGCGGCCCGCATCGCCGAGGGCGAGCCCGTCCCGGCGGGCGAGGCTGCCGGCGAGGGACCGACGCACGTCATCCGTGCCACCGAGGTCCCCGAGTACCTCGGTCTGCCACGCTTCCCTCCCGAGGTCGCGTTTCGGGTCTCGCGGCCGGGCGTCGCGACCGGCGTCGCCTGGACCGAGACCGGGGGCGACGTCCTCTTCATCGAGGCCACGCTCCTACCCGGCGGGCGCCATGAGATCACGCTCACGGGACAGTTGGGCAATGTCATGCAAGAGTCAGCGCGTGCAGCGGTGAGTCATATCCGCTCCAGTGCCGCGACGCTCGGGATCGATCCAGCCTTTCTCAACGCGAACGACCTGCACGTCCACGTGCCGGCCGGCGCGATCCCCAAGGACGGGCCGTCGGCTGGCGTCACCATCGCCACCGCCATCGTGTCAGCGCTGAAACAGCAGCCGGTGCGCGACGATGTCGCGATGACCGGCGAGATCACGCTGAGCGGTCTCGTGCTCCCCGTGGGCGGGATTCGCGAAAAGGCGCTCGCAGCCCAGCGCCACGGGATCAAGACGTTCGTCCTGCCCGCACAGAACGAGCCTGATCTGGCCGAGCTGCCACCCGAGGTCACACACGATCTCCGCTTCGTGCCTGTGAAAACGTTGGAAGAAGTGCTCAGGGTGGCCTTGCCCGCGTCATTTACCGATACCTGAAATGCGGTCTCATGCGAAGCCCGTTCGCCGTTCTGTCGCGTCTCGGGCCCCTCGTGGCGCCCCAGTCTGCGTCGTTCGGTGATAAGGGTGGCGTCGAGGGCAGGGTTCGGCTGACGTCGAGGATTCGAGGCACGCCGCGCTCGACGGCGCCGTCAGGAAGGGATCGACGGTCAGCTTCCCGAACGCCCACCATCCCCGACGCGCAGGGCCGATTCGCGATCTTGCGCGTCCCTCCGGGCGGGCACCAGCGGGTCGGATGGCGTGCGCGTGTGGACGAGCGGACGGTCTGGGTCGATGTGCGCGCCGACAGTCCCGTCTCCGTGGAGCTGTCGCTTCCGGTCGATACGCCGTGACCCGCAGGCACCGCGCCCCCAGTCTGCTCGCGAAGACGTTGGGCGTGACCTTTGTGTTGGTCATCGGCCTGCTCGGCGTCGTCTTCGCCATCATCACCTTCAGCGTTCGGAACCAGGTGCGGAGCAGCGTGCAGGCCACACTCGAATCCGGCCAGCGTGTACTCGCCGAGCTCGAGTCCCAGCATCTGCAGGACGTGCGGGCACAGGCGGCGATTCTGGCCGAGAACCACACGCTCAAAGCCGCCCTGGGCACCTATGTCGCCGAGCACCCGCAGCCGGGCGCCGACTCGCCCGATCCCCCGCTCGAGACGGTCACCCGCGAGCTGGACAAGCTGGCGACGCTCGTGAAGCTCGACGCTATCGTGCTCGTGGACGTCCTGGGTCGGACGCTGGCGAGCGCCGGACCGCGATCGGTCGACTGGCCTCGGAGCGCGCGCCAACGTTTTGCCGCTCGCGCGTCGGCGCCCGGGCGCATGGACGGGGTCGTCCTGAACGGCGGCCAAATCTACCGTGCCGTCTGGCTCGACCTCGCCGTTGACGGCAACCGCATCGGGACACTCTACATCGTCAATCTGCTCGACGAGGGGTTCGCGTCGGATCTCGCGCGTGTGTCGAACGCGCACATCGCGATCGTCAAGGACGATCAGCTCGTCGCGAGCACGCTCGCACGTGATGCCGCCCAGACGTTTGCGCGGTCGAGCACGCCCGAGATCGCCGAGGGCGAGACGACGCTCGCAGGCGAGCTATTCAACTTCCGCCGGCTGCTCGCCGTCGACGACGTCGTCGTCTTTGCGCTCGGGTCCGTGGACGAGCTCTCGAGCGCGGCCATGCGGGAGGCGATGCGGACGCTCACCTTCATCGGCATCGGAACGACTGCGCTGGCGCTGCTCGGCAGCATTTGGATCGCGCACCTGCTGACCGAGCCCATCGGCCGGCTCTCGAACGCCTTGCGCACGCTGTCGGGCGCTCGAGGGACCTCCACGAAGCTTCCCCGGACCGGATCGAGCCGTGAGCTCGACATGTTGGTCGACACCTTCAATGCCCTGATGGCGTCGCGTGCCGCCGCGGAGGCCGAGACCGAAGCAGCCTACACCGGCGCGATTCGCGCGCTGGCCGCTGCTCTCGACGCCCGTGATCCCTATACGGCCGGCCACTCGGAGCGCGTGAGCGTCGTGTCGGTCGCGATCGGACGCACGCTCGGCCTCGCCGATGAGCAAATCGAGGTCCTGCGACTGGGCGCGCTCCTGCACGACATCGGGAAGATTGGCATCCCCGACAGCGTGCTCTGCAAGACGGGTCCGTTGACGAGCGAAGAGTACGCGCTCATCAAGCGACATCCCGAGCTCGGTGCGCGCATTCTGCAGTCGGTCCCCTTCCTGGCGCCTCACCTGCCCATCGTCGAGCTCCATCACGAGCAACCGGACGGCAAGGGATATCCCTACGGCCTGCATGGACAGACCACGCCGCTTCTCGCTCGGATCGTGCATGTCGCCGACGCCTACGACGCCATGACCAGCGCGCGAGCCTACCGCGCGGCCCGGTCGTCGCCCGAGGCCATGCGTGAGCTCTGGCGCTGGGCGGACACACAGTTCGATGCCGCCATTGTCGAGGCCCTCGCGGTCTCGCTGTCGGTGGCGCCGTCCACTCCGGCGGAGCTTTCTCTGCGAGTCGTTCATGCGTGAAGGCCGTCGTCTTGCCGCGGTCGTGCCAGGCTGCGCCTTCACGATCATCCGGCCCGGCTCGCTCCGCGACCGAGCGTTGTCGCGGGTCGGGCTCGATTCGGCCATCGCCATCGAGCGGTTCGTCGGCCATAGTGCCGCAGTCCACTCCCAAGGCCACGGCTGTGGCCATCCCGGAGCCGGCTTCGTTCCACGTCCTGGGCTGCGCTTTGAGGTATCCTTCGCCGCTGGCGAGTACGCCAGACGTGCCATGCTGACCCGCCCAGGTTCTGCAGGTCGAGACATGACGCTTGGGCCGTCGGAAGCCAGGCTCCGCGGCCGCGTTCCTGCCCGGAGGCCGATTGTCGCAGGCAGACAGGACCAGCCAGCTGATATATCGCTTGGCTGGGCTCGACGCTGGCAGTAGGGGAATTCATCTCACGTCGGCATGCTCGCCTTCTACACCTCCGGCCATGGCTTCGGTCACGCCTCGCGCGACATCGAAGTGCTCGACGCTCTCGCACGACAGGCCCCTGAGCTGCCGGTCACGATCCGATCGGCGGTTCCGGCGTGGATGTGGGAATCGTCGCTGCGCCGACGTCGTGGCATCGAGCCCCTCCAGACCGACACCGGCCTGACGCAGGTGGACAGCCTGCGCATCGACCTGCCCGAAACGATTCGATGCGCGAAGCGGTTCCACGACACGTTCGCGCTTCGCGTCGAAGCCGAAGCTAGGTGGCTGGCGCGTGCCGGCGCCCGCCTGGTGGTCGCCGACGTGCCTCCGCTCGCGTTTGCCGCGGCGGCGACGGCAGGCCTCCCCTCGATCGCGCTGGCCAACTTCACATGGGACTGGGTCTACGAGGCGCTCCCGGGCTTCGCCGAGCAAGCCCCTGAAGTACTTGCGGACATTCGCCGCGCCTACGGATCGGCCACGACCGCGCTGCGCCTTCCGCTCCACGGAGGCTTCGAAGCCATGCGCGACGTCGTCCGGGACATTCCGCTCATCGCTCGGCACTCCGGCTACGGACGCGCGGCTGCCCGGCAGCTCCTGGGCCTCTCGGGCGACACACCGGTCGTTCTGGCGTCCTTCGGGGGGCATGGCCTCCGGCTCCCCTATCGGACGCTCGCAGCCGAGGGCCGATTCACGATGCTGCTCACGTCCTTCGAGGCGGAGTCCTCGTCGGCCGACTGGCAGGACGCTGGACCGCACGTCAAGTGCGTCACGCAGGGGGCGCTGACCGACAAGCGACTGCGATATCAAGATCTGGTTGCGGCCGCCGACGTGGTCGTCAGCAAGCCAGGCTACGGCATCGTGTCGGAGTGCATCGCGAACAACACAGCGCTGCTGTACACCTCGCGCGGCAACATGCCCGAGTACGACGTGCTCGTCGAGGCGATGCCGCGGATGCTACGCTGCCGCTTCATCGAGCAGGATGCCCTGCTCGGGGGAGAGTGGTCCGCTGCTGTCGAGGCACTACTCCTCCAGCCGCCGCCCCCCAGCCGACCGATGACCAACGGCGCCGAGGTCGCGGCGGCCTTCCTCGTCCGCGCCGCGCAGGCTCAGGTCTAGAAAGCGCGTCTCGAATTCCGCGCGGCGCGCCGTTCTGCCTTGGCACCTGGGACCTTCTATCTTGGTCCGTCCCCGGTCTTTCGGATGCCCTCGCAGCCCTAGCGTTTCGTGTAGTCGCCCCGCAGGGCCCGCCCGCGGATGCGCGCCAGCTCGCCGAGCATCCGGAGACCGTCACGCACCATCGAAACCTGGGACTCGGAACGATAGTGCCATTCAATCGGCACCTCGACGATGCGGAGCCGGTGCGCGCGCGCGATCGTGAGCACCTCGACGTCGAACGCCCAGCCGTCGATGGTCACGCGGGGAAAGATCGCCTGCACGGCGTCGGCTGTGAACATCTTGAAGCCACACTGCGAGTCTTGGATGCCCCGCAGCGCGAGCCACTGGACCAATTGGTTGAACAGTCGTCCCATCCAGTGTCGGTACAACGGCTCGCCGACCCGTCGTGCGCCCAATCCTTCGCGTGTTCCGATGGCAATATCGAACTGGTCGATGGCGGGGGGCAAGAAGCGCCGAAGCTCGCTGATGGGCATCGAGAGATCGGCGTCACAGATGAACCGGTACTGGTGGACCGCGGCGAGCAGTCCGGCTTTGACTGCGCCGCCCTTCCCGCGATGCGGCTCACCCTGGGCCACGATCCGTGGCTCGGTGGCGGCAAACGCCTGTGCAATCCTCAGCGTGTCGTCCCACGACCCATCGTCGACGACGCGGATCTCCCAAGTCTCGGGCCGTCCCCGCAGGTAGTCGACGATCGTTTCCAGTGTGGACGCGAGGCGCTTCGCCTCGTTGTACGCGGGGATGACGACCGAGAGCGAGCGAGCTGCCGCCATGCGTGCGAGTCAAGGCCGCCCGACCGGCCGGGCGTCCGCCTCGACGCACCGGGCGTAGGGACCGGGCAAGAGCAGGACCAGGTTGGGTGGAAACGTGCGCAAGGGCGGGGATGGTGCGCGGCGGACGGCGTGGGTCGCGTCGGGCTCACGCATGAAAGCCTGGTAGGTGGACTCGAGCACCAGCAGCGGACGCGGCCGCGCCGTGTCCCCGAGAACGCGCCCGAGCGCGGCCGGATCCGGCGCCGCCGCCCGCTCCCAGGGGCGCACACGCCGGAAGTGGTAATAGACGCCGTGCGTCAGGTCGTCGGGCGGCACGTCGACGTAGAGGCCGGCCTGACCGTGCTGGCGGTTGACCTCGAGCACGCAGTCGCGAGCGGCCCGCAGCGGATGCTTCTCGAGAGGGATGCGCGACAGGCTGTCGCGGTAGCCCGCCACCGGCAGGAGGCTCGACACGACGATCACCGCCGTGGCCTGGCTGCCCGCGCTCAGGCGCCGCGCCAGCAACCCGCACAGCAGGGCCACGGTGAGCGGCCGAACCAGACCCGAGCTCTTGAATAGCGTGAGCCCCTGCCAGTCGAGCCTGACCGATCCAAACACGATCGTGAACGCCGCGACAGCGAGCGCGCCAATGGCGACAAGGGTGAGTCCACGCCTTACTGCGGGTCGCGCGGTCGTCCGAGCCAGCCGCGGGCGGGCGGCCAGCGACGCCTCGAGCGCGCCGAGCCAGCGACGGAACGGCACGACCCCAACCGCCAGAACCAGCGCGAGCAGGTAGCCAATGCCGAGCGCCAAGGGTGGCAGGAACGGATACACGTAGTGATAGAGCTTCGAGCTGCCCAGCGAGATCGCCACCACCGGCACGACCGCCCAGGCGACGATCGTCCATCCCTCGACCGAACGCCGGATGGCGCTCAAGACCACGAGCGTCACCAGGCCGGCAACCACGAGCCACTGCTGCCCACTCTCGCCGAATCGCAAGAACAACGTGGTGAAGTAGAAATGCCAGGGCTGCAGATGGCTCGGATCGAGGTACGAGGTGAAGCGCGCGTAGACATGGACGCCGAGAATCGTCTCCCAGAAGAACCAGCCGTACGTGAATGAAGCCCACACGAACCACGGGGCGATCACCAACGCCGTCACGAGGCTTGCCGTGAGCCAACGGCGCCAGTCACGGACCAGCGCGCGTCGGCCATCGCCACTGAGCAGCGCTGGCAGTCCAATGACGATGGGCAGGAAGGCGATGGCGACGAACTTCGTCATGAAGCCGAGGTAGAAGTAGGCGCAGATCGCCCAGATGTGCCTCCGGGCGACGGTCGCCTCCGCACGCAGCCAGGTCAAGAAGTGCCAGATCCCCCCACAGTAGGCGAGCACGAGGGGCGCTTCCATGTTGTTCGAGCGCAGCCCGTGCTCGAAGAGCAACGGCCGGTGCGCGAGAAGAACCAGAACAGCGCTCGCGCCGCAGAAAGGGCCTGCCAACCGGTATCCAATCGCGAACACGTACAAGAGCGCCATGACGCCGAAGACGGCGTCCCACACGCGGATCGCGCGCTCGTCATGCCGAAACAGCCCGAAGCGAATCGGCGCCGCGACGATCCAGAACTTCAGAGGTGGCTTCTCGAGGAAGGGCCAGTCCTCGTTGGGAGTCGTCCTCGGCGACAGCCAATCGCCGGTTTCCAGCATCCGATCGACGGCGAACGAGTAGATGGCCTCGTCGTTTTCGATGTCTGCGCGGCTAAGACCCGCGAAGAGGGGCCAGCAGATGAAGGGGATCGCCAGAGCCAGCCAGAGCCAGCTGCGACTCATCCTTTGATGCAAGTGACGAGCGACCAGATCGGCGGGATGTTCACCTTGTCAATCGACACCGGCACGAGGTCGGCCTGCGCCAGGAAGCCCGGCAGGTCGAGATCGGACTTGAAGCCGATGTGGACGGTGAACGGCGAGAGCGCCCGCTCGACCTTGGCCAGCAGGCCGTTCAAGCTTCGGAAGTGGTTGAGGATGACGAAGCGGCCGCCCGGACGGCACACGCGCCGCATTTCGCGGGCGACGCTGACCGGGTCGGGCACGACGCTGATCACATACGGCGCGTAGACGATGTCGAAGGTGTCGTCGGGGAAGGTCAGGGCGGCAGCGTCCATCGCCATCAGCCGCACGTTGTGAATGTCCTTGCGCGCCAGCCGCTCGCGCGCCTTCTCGAGCATGCCCTCGGAGAGGTCGATGCCCGTGACGAAGCAGTCGCGCGGGTAGAGAGCGGCGTTGATCCCCGTGCCAACGCCGACCTCCAGCACACGGTCGCCCGGCTGGATGCCGAGCCGCTGGATGGCTTGTACGCGGCCGGCATGGAGCGTCGGCCCGAACGTATAGTCGTAGACCTTCGCCAGCTTCTCGTACACGCCCTCGACGAAATCGTTCTCGACCGCGGCGACCGACAACGCGCGGGTGCCGGCATCGGAGCCCATGACTTCTTCGTCGGTGGTCGACCGGGTTGACTCGAACAGTGACATTAGACGCCTCTCGCAGGCACGGTCGAGGGCGTCTCAGGCTCACCCTCGAGCGGCATCCTCTGGACGTCGCTCGGCTGCAGCGTCCGCCCCGGGCCGGCGACCTGTCCCGAAACGGCACAGGAGGCACCGGATCCCGTATGGTGGGCCGAGGGACTATACATCTGATGGTCGACGAAGTCCATCGAGCACGGCCAACACCGCGTCGCTATTTCCCGATGCCGCAGCAACTTGCACGCCTTGCACGAGGGGACGAATCGCCGCCAGAATCTCGCGTGCAATTGCGATTCCCTCGACCGGCGCAGCCTCGGGCCGGTCAGCGCGCCGCATCCGCTCGAGGAGCGCCTCCGGGACACGGACTCCCGGCATTTCATTGGCCATGAACTCTGCCCGACGCGCGCTCTCGAACGGAAACACCCCCGCCACGACCGGCAACCGCGCACCCTCGATGCGGCGCATGAACCGCTCGAAGCCGCTGACATCGAAGACCGGCCGCGTGACGACGAGCTCCGCGCCCGCCTCGACCTTGTATTCGAAGCGCCGCAGCTCCTCGTCGAGGTTTGGCGCCGTGGGGTTGACCGACACGGCGATGTGAAACGCGGTCGCCTGCCCGATGGCCTGTCCACCCACGTCGCACCCGTGATTCAGCCGCGCCACGACGTTGGTCAGTCCAATCGAATCGACGTCGAAGACGGCCGTGGCGTCGGGATAGTCTCCCACTCGGCTCGGATCGCCCGTGACGAGCATCACGTTCCTGAGCCCCAGCGCGTGGGCCCCCAGCAGGTCCGACTGAATACCGAGCAGGTTACGGTCACGGCAGGCATAGTGGAGCATCGTCTCGATGCCCGCTCGCTGTTCGATGATGACCGCCAGCGCGAGCGCGCTCAGCCGGGCGCCGGCCCGCATGCCATCGGGGATGTTGACCGCGTGGACCCCGGCCGCCTTCACGGCGAGGGCTCGCACGACCGCCTCGTCCACATCGAAGCCCCTCGGCGGCGGAAGTTCGACGAGGGTGACGAATTCCTGGCGGGCCAGGGCGGCCGCCAGATGCGACTTCTGGGCGCGGGGCACCGGGGGCGCCTCAGCCGGCGGCGTGGGACGGGTCAACGTCGACACGCGGCCGGCGGCGGCCACACGCCCCGGCGTGGCGGCGGGCCCCCTGACGGCGGCCTTGATCTGGCGGATGTGCTCGGGCGTCGTTCCGCAGCACCCGCCGACCAGACCGACGTTGTGCAGCACGAAGCGCCTCGCGTACGACGCCATGTACTCCGGCGAGCAAAGATAGATGTTGCGTCCCTCGACATCTCGCGGCTTGCCGGCGTTGGGCTGCGCCGAGAGCCGGAGTCGGGTCACCGCCTCCATGCGCTCGATCGTCTCGAGCATCGGAGCCGGACCGACCGCACAATTGACACCGATGAGGTTCGCGCCGCGGCGCTCGAGCTCCGGCGCAAAGCGCTCGGGCGGGGTGCCGTCGAGCGTGTTCCCGTCCTCTTCGGTCGTCATCTGGGCGACGATGGGCAAATCGGAGATCGATCGCACGGCGTCAATCGCGGCGCCGATCTCGTTCAGATCCCGAAACGTCTCGAGGACAATCAGGTCGACTCCCCCGTCGACGAGCGCCTGGGCCTGCTCCCGAAAGTACTCGCGCGCTTCATCGACGCCCGTCTTGCCCCATGGCTCGATGCGGATGCCGAGCGGCCCGATCGATCCGGCCACGTAGGCGGAATCACCGGCCGCAACGCGCGCCAGGCGGACACCCTCCAGGTTGATGGTACGCAGCGAATCGGCAAGACCGAAGGTGCCAAGCTTCACGCGATTCGCCCCAAACGTGTTGGTCTCGATGACATCGGCGCCCGCGGAGACGTACTCGCGGTGCACGTCGACCACCAGCTCGGGCCGGCTCACGTTCAGCTGCTCGAAGCTCTTGTTGATGAAGACGCCCCGTGCATACAGCATGGTGCCCATCGCGCCGTCGCAGACGAGTACCCGATCGGCCAGCGCGTCGAGGAAATCAGGCTTCATGCGCGGGGCGGTCAGGTATCCAGGCGTTCGCAGGCGAACGTCCCGGCGTCGACCAGCAGGTACGAGTTGTTGACGACGTCGAGCCCGATGGACCGGATGCCCTGGCGCACCGAATCGGTGAACTCGTGATGGTGGCCGAAGAGGTGCAACCGGGGATGCATCGCTGCCAACACCTCGTTGATCGCCGTCTTCCCGGCGTCGAGACGGCGACCGGCCGGATGAAACGGCCGCGGCGCCTCGTGCGTCAGGAACACGTCGATGTTCGTGAGCGCCTTGCACGCGAGCACTTCGTCGCGCACGAAGTGCCTCCGCTTGTCGTCGCGGCTCTTGCCGAGCTTCATCGACGTGTTCGACGCCCGCCGGCCTCGCGACGGCGGGAGCGCCGCCGCCGGCGTGTGATACCAGCTGGGCGCGAATGTGCCCCCGAGGGCCGCCACACGCCACGGTCCAATCGTGTAGGGCCCGCCATTCGGCAAGTAGCGGAGCGTGGGCGCGAAGATGCCCGACCCGCCGGCCTGCGCGATGACGTCGAAGTCCTCGTTGTTGCCCTTGATCCAGTAGAGCGGCTTGATGGGGATGAAGTACTCACCGTCGTTGCTTGCGACATCGCCAACCTGAATCCAGAACGGCACGTCGTCGTGGCGCGCCATGATGTCCTGAACGACATCGAATGCCCCATGGATGTCGCCAAGCGCCCCGATTCTCATCGTGTGATCGGCAGAGGGTCAGCAGGCCCGTAATCTGGAGAGGCCGGAACGACGGTCGCTACCGCGCGCCGACGTGGGCCGTGCCCGGCGGCGTGGCACCATCCGCGGACACCAGCAGATCCTGTTTGTCCCACACGAAATCGCTCTTGCTGTACACCGCGAGCTCGTAGTCCTTTCCCATGAAAATCGCACCGACCGGACACGCCTCCTCGCAGTAGCCGCAGAAGATGCAGCGCGTCTTGTGGATCTGGTAAATCGACGCGTAGCGCGGCCCGGCCTGTACCGATCCGTCGTTCTCCGCGGCCTCGAGGTAGATCGCGTCGGCCGGACAGGCCACCGAGCACAGCCCACAGGCGACGCATTTCTCGAGGCCATTCTCGTCCCGCATGAGCACCTGCTTGCCCCGAAACTTCGGAAACATCGGGACTTTCTGCTCAGGGTAATTGACCGTAATCGGCGTGCGGAAGATGTGCTTGAACGTGGTGGCGAAACCCACCAGCAGGGAGCGAAGGACAGCCATTGCCCTCAGTTTACTCGGCCGCTAATATCAAGTAAATCAGGCAGCTGGAGGCGGCCAGCGCACCTCCGCGCCCTTCATCATGCCCGGACCGACCTTCCTTTCGGCCGACCAGCTGCTGCTCACGACGCTCGTCGTCAAGCTGGCCGCCATGGCCGCGCTCGCGACGATGCTCGTCCGGTACCGCCGGTTCCGGCACATCCTGATCTTCGAGCGGCGCGATTGGCCGGATCGCCTCGTCTTCGCCCTCGCCTTGGGCGTTCCACTCGCCTCGGGGGTCACCGCGCGGCTGCTCCTCAACTACTACGCGGCCGATTTGAGCCTCGAGGGCGCGTTCATCGCCGGTCTCATCGCGGGCCCCTATGCGGGCGCGACCGTCGGTGCCATGGTCGGCCTGCCACCGCTCTTCGGCGGGGAATGGATCGCTCTTCCTTTCTCGGTCGGCTGCGGCTTCGCAGGCGGCGGGCTGCGGGAGCTGTGCCCGAAGGAAGCCATCTGGCACTTCTCCCCGTTCGTCTTCACCAAGCTCCACTCACGCGCCTGGGGCATGTTCCGCCGTGTGCAGGTGGACTGGCAAATCGTGCTCCTGCTCGCACCCGTCGGTCTGGAACTGCTCCGGCAGGCGCTCGGCGCCCGCTGGCCCCTGCGCTTCTTCATCCTGCCGCCAAGCTCGTTCTGGACGCTGATCGCGGTCCTTCTCGCCACGGTGCTCGCCGTCGCAACACCGATCAAGATTTGGAACAACGCCCGCATCGAGCACCGTCTGCAGGAACAGGAGAAGCTGCTGCTGGCGGCGAAAATCGAGGCGCTCGCCAGTCAGATCAACCCCCACTTCCTGTTCAACACGCTCGCCTCGATCTCGTCGCTCGTCCGCACACAGCCCGATACGGCCCGGATGCTCATCACCAAACTCTCGGGTCTGCTCCGGCGGCTCATGCGAAGCTCCGATCATTTCGTGACCTTGCGCGAGGAGTTGGCCTCGGTCGACGAGTACCTGGCGATCGAGGTCGTGCGCTTCGGACCGCAGCTCACCGTGGACAAGCAGATCAGCGCCGAGACGCTCGACGTGATCGTACCCAGCATGATCCTGCAGCCCCTCATCGAGAACTCGATCAAGCACGGGCTCGCGCGCAAGGTCGGCGGCGGGCGCATCACCATCCGCACCTCGCGTCGCGACGGCCACGCCCTCATCGAGGTGCTGGACGACGGTCTGGGCATGAGCGAAGAGCGCCTGGGACGGGCCTTCGGAAACGGGATCGGTCTGAACAACGTCAACGAGCGGCTCAGGACGATCTACGGCGCGGGTTATCACCTGAAGCTCACCAGCACGCCGGGGCACGGCACATGCGCCAGCCTCGACATCCCCGAGCTCGTCGCTCCCGAGCGGGTCACGGCATGAGCGGCGCCGATGGCACGCGGCCCGGGACACCCTTCGCCCACGGGCGCTCACCCGATGCTAGCTGACCCGCGTCCCACGCCCGCTCTTGCCCTGCGCGCCGTCGTGGCTGACGATGAACAGCCCGCGCGTGACGAGCTGACGTATCTCATCGGCCAGATCGGCGGTGTGGAGCTGGTCGGTCAGGCCGGCAACGGTGAAGACGCACTCTCCGAGATCACCCGTCTGGATCCCGACGTCGTGTTCCTCGACATTCAGATGCCAGGGCTGACCGGGTTCGAGGTCGCCCGTCGGCTGCTCGAGCAGGACCGCCGGGTGCAGATCGTCTTCGTCACGGCGTTCGACCAGTTCGCCATCGAGGCCTTCGAGGTTAATGCGGTCGACTACCTCCTCAAGCCCGTCGATCCGTCCAGGCTCGAGGTGGCCATCGATCGCGTCCGTCGTCGGCTGCCGCCTGCCGAGCCCGCCCCAGGGCTCAGCGGCCAACCGGCCCTCAACCGCGACCAGCTCGAGCATCTGGTCCAGCTGATCACCGAGCGTCGCCACCGGCGGGAACAGGTGGCGCTAAAGGTCGGCGAACGGTATCTTTTGGTCCATGCCGACGAGATCGTTCACGCCTCGATGGCCGACGACACCATTACCGTCGCCACCGACAGGCTGGCTGGGAACTCGAGCTATCGCACGCTCGACGACCTCCAGGCGGAACTCGATCCGGCGGTGTTCTGGCGCGTGCACCGGGCACACCTCGTGAACATCAACAAGATCAAGGAGATCGTGCCGTGGTTCAGTCGGAACTACATCCTGAAGATGAAGGACGAGAAGGCCACGGAGATCCCCGTGAGCCGCAGTCAGACTCGTCGGCTTCGGGACTATCTGAAGCTTTGACGACGTCCGAGCCCAGCTTCGGGCCCGGCTTTACCGCGTTCGAATCGACCCCCGACACGGTTCCACCGACGAGCCCGGAAGCGGCCGAGTTGAACGGCGGCGGCGTCCCGATCGTCTCGGACCGGACGCCCGTTTCGACACCGCCTCGCCGCCGAATCGACTTGCGTCAGGTCCGCGACGAGTTCGTCGCGTGGATCAAGACGCTCTTCTCGGCCGCCGTCTACGCGGTCCTCATCGTCACCTTCGTGTGCCAGGTCGCGCGCGTGGACGGCCAGAGCATGGCGCCGACGCTCGAAGACCAGGACCGCCTCATCGTGAACAAGCTCGCGTATCGCATCGGCGAGCCGCGACGAGGCGACATCGTCATGCTGTTCTACCCGCTCGATCCAGCCAAGTCGTACGTGAAGCGCGTCATCGCGGAAGAGAATGACACAGTTCGGATCGTCAACGGTCAGGTCTACGTCAACGACGTGCCGCTTGGCGACGACTACATTCCCGAGGAGTATCGCAGCCACGAGGACTGGGGGCCGGAAGCGATCAAGCCCGGTTACTATTTCGTGATGGGCGACCATCGCAACAACAGCTACGACAGCCGCCACTGGGGCATGGTCCCAAAGAAGTACATCATCGGCCGCGTACAGCTCCGCTGGTGGCCCGTTCCCACCGCGCGGCTGTTCTAGCCTCACGTGGGGCCTTGCCCCCACACCTCGGCTCAGTCGCTCGCGGGAACCTGCGCCCGGCCCCGCTCCCTATCTTGACTCGTCCTACCTGTCCTTCTGTTGGACCCGGTGAAGTTTGACCTCGAAGACCTTGGGCCACAGCTTGCCGGTGACGAAGATCCGATCGGTCGCCGCGTCGTACGCCATGCCGTTCAGTACGTCGACGCCCACGCGCTCCCGCGGGAGCAGCAGGTTGCGGAAGTCGACCCAGCCCGTGACGCGGCCCGTTTTGGGATCGATGCGCACCACGAAGTCGGTCTGCCATACGTTGGCGAAGATCTCACCCTTGATGTACTCGAGCTCGTTCAACCGATCGACGGGCCGTCCGCCAGAGGTCACCCTCAGCCGACGGCGCTCCTTGAACGACGTGGGGTCGAGGATCCGCAGCACGTCGGTGCCGTCGCTCATGATGAGGCTCGAGGCATCGGTCGTGAGACCCCATCCCTCGCCGGGATACATGAGCGTTCGCCGCGGCGTGAAGCTGTTGCGGTCGTAGACGAACGCGATACCCGACTGCCAGGTGAGCTGGAAGAGCTCGGACCCGAGAACGGTGATGCCTTCGCCGAAGTGCTCCGGGGGGAGCTCTCGGCGCTGCAAGACCTCGCCGCTCTCGATTCTGACCTTGCGAATCGACGAGCGGCCGTTCAAACCAGTTCCCTCGTAGAGGACGCCGTCGACGAACTGCAATCCCTGTGTGAACGCGTCCCGGTCGTGGGGATAGGCTCGAACGATGGTGTACCCGTACACCGGAATCTCGGGCGCACGGGGCACCTCGGCCGCTCTCGGGAATGCGGCGATGGGCACGAACCCGAGCGTCACGCCGAGCACCAGCAGCGTCCGCACACTGGGGAGATTATGCCCGATCCCGGCGACGAGCCTCCGCTCGGGCCACCGGTGACGACTACCTCGTGCGCGGCGTGGATTTTCGGAGGCCGGCTGAACGACGGTAGGTACCACTGCGCCCACCGGTCTTCTCTTGGAGGTAGATCGGGCCGATGGTCATGTGCTTGTCGACCGCCTTCACCATGTCGTAGACCGTGAGCGCCGCCACCGCCACCGCTGTCAACGCCTCCATCTCGACGCCGGTCTGCGCCCTGGTGCGGACACGCGCTTCGATCCGGTAGCCGCTGGTCGTCGGCTGCAGGTCGACCGCGACGGTCGAGAGCAGCAGCGGATGGCACAACGGGATGAGCGACGCCGTCTGCTTGGCGGCCATGATGCCGGCGAGACGGGCCGCTTGGAGAGGATCGCCCTTCTTGATGGCGCGGCGTGCAATCTGTCGACGCGCCTCGGCCGACATGGACACGTGCCCGCGGGCGATCGCCTCGCGATCGGTCTCGGCCTTGTCCCCGACGTCGACCATCTGGACGCGCCCCCGCGAGTCGACGTGCGAGAGGGTCGCGGGAGCCGTGCGCTTGGCTCTAGTCGCCACGCGCTTCATCCCGAACAAGATAGAACGACAGGCTCTCGAGCGACACGGTCAAGTCCACGCTCTTGAGCTTCACGCCCCGAGGCACTTGCAGCGTGCCCGGCGAGAAATTGAGAACGGCCTTGATACCCGCTGCAACGACAAGATCCAGGACACGCTGAGCGGAGGCGGCGGGCACGGCGAGCATCGCGATGCGGACGTGATCGCGCTTGGCCTGCTTCTTGAGGTCTTGGATGTCGTGGATCGGAACGCCTCCGCGCGAGTGCTGCCCCACCTTGTCCTTCATGCTATCGAAGAGGGCCGCGATCTCGAAGCCCTCCTGCCGGAAACCCGGATAGTCGGCGAGCGCGAGGCCCAAATTGCCGGCGCCGATGATCGCGACCCGGAAGCGGCGGTCGAGGCCGAGAATCTGGCGGAGGTGACGCCGCAGGTCGCGAACGTAGTAACCGACTCCGCGGACGCCGAACTCGCCGAAGTAGGCGAGATCTTTTCGGATCTGCGCGGCGTTCAGATGGAACTGCTCGGCGAGCGCTTGAGAGGAGATCGTCCGGACGCCGGCTTCCTCGAGCGCGTTCAAACACCGGAGATAGACCGACAGGCGATTCGTCGTGAGCTCGGAGACCTGATCGCCGGCGTGCCGCAGCCGCGAAAGCCGAAGCGTCCCTTTGTTCGTCGCTTTCACAAGCTTGTCCGCGATTGTAGCAAATCCGCGGTGTTCCGCTGCCGTGAAGGGCCCGTCTCGCGGTCCCTGTGCGGCGCCGCGCATTTCTGGTCGCCGCGAATCCGTGCAGGGCCCCGCGTCTCCCTGGCGCCGCGTGCCAGGTGTAATATCCGGACATGGCCGCCACACGAGGGGCTCCATTCCTCTACTGGTCCCGCCGGCTGACGCGGGGCGTGGTGCCGATACTGCTCCTTCTCGGAACCGTGACGGCGCAGACGGCGCCGCGGCGCGCGACCAACCTGGCGGCGCTGCTGAACTATCCATCGTTTTTCCATCTGCGCCCCGTGCTCCTGGTCGGCACGACGAAGCTGCACGACACCGGCGAGCTTCGCGTGTCGGGCGAGGCGGGCTCGGTCCGCGTCGTCTTCAAGGGCCGCGTGCCGGAGGGCCTCGCCGAAGTGCGCGGCGAGTTCTGGGACGTGGGCCGCCTGCGCGTCGACGACCCCCGGCTCGCCGGCTATGACCTGCGAGAGTCCTTCCAGATCGAACCCGACGGTCCGTGGCCGCGCCCGGGGCAGGTCATGGCCATCATCGCGACCACGGTCTCCGAGGCCCCGACGTCCGCCGCCCCCTCCCTCCGAAACGTGGTGCTCGTTCCCGAGCGCTTCCGTGAACAGAAGGTGACGCTCGTCGGTCAATTCGCCGGGCGCAACCTCCTCGGCGACCTCCCGGATGCGCCCGGCCGGAGCCGCTACGATTTCGTGCTGCGCTCGGCTGACGCTGCCGTCTGGGTCGTGAACCTCAGACCGCGTGGCAAGGACTTCGAGCTGGCGCTGGACGCTCGAATCGACACCGGGCGCTGGCTCGAGGTGACCGGCACGCTGCAGCAGGGCCGCGGTCTGCAGTGGCTGGACGGTGAGGCCGGAAGCGTGACGCTGGCCAAGCCGCCGGCCGAGACCCAGGAAGAAGCGCCGATCGTCCTGCCGAGCGCGCCTCCCCCGGAGATCATCTTCAGCGCTCCAACCGAGGGGGAGACCGATGTGTCGACATCGACCAACTTGAGGCTTCAATTCTCGCGCGATGTCGATCCCTCGACACTCAAGGGCAGTCTATCCATCGTCTATACAGGTCCGGACGCTGGTCAGCGCACGCCGATCGTGTACACGATTGAATACCGCGCCGCTCCACGAGTGCTCGAGGTAAAGTTCGCCAAGCCGCTCGAGCCGCTCCAGCCGGTCAAGGTGACCCTGGCGGAGTCAGTCCTCGGCACCGATCGCCAGCCGCTCAGGCCTTGGACGCTGACGTTCACGGTCGGGGCACAGTGAATCACGCGGCGGGCGTCTTGCCGGCCGCGCCGTAGGATGGCGCTCCTCCAGTCATCCCGCTCAGGAGCCCTTCGATAGCGCTTCGCACACGCTCGATCAGTTCGTCGCGCTCGTCGAGCGACAAACCGCGGGTCTCGATGGGCCGGCCCACGGCAATCGACGCCCGTGCCGGCCAGATGCGCCAGCTTCCCTTGCGCATGGCATCGCGGCCACCACGGATCGCGACCGGCACGATAGGCACCTGCGCCTTCAGGGCCATGATGAACCCGCCCTTCTTGAACGGCAGGAGCCCATCGGTTCGGCTCCGTGTGCCCTCCGGGAAGATCAGGAACGAGTGCCCCGCAGTCAGCGAACGCGCGCCGGCTTCGATGGAGCGCATGGCCGACTCGCGGTTGCGTCGGTCGATGGGAATGAAGCCGCCTAGCCGAAAGGCGCGCGCCAGGATCGGAATTTGATCCAGTTCGTGCTTGTACAGAAAGCGGATGCGGGGGTGGAGCGCCCGGAAGAGCACCGGGGGATCGATATTGCTCTGATGATTCGCGCAGTAGACGGCCGCTCGCTCGGGGTGGAGATGCTCCCGTCCGCTCACGGTATAGCTGATGCCAACCAGCGCGAGACCCATCCGCGCCCCGATGTGTCCGAGGCGGTACAGCAGATCGGTCCAGCCAAACAGCATCGCGAGGAACATGCCGGGCGGGCCGGTAATGATGACGAAGAGCGAGACCAGAACGTAGGCGGCTAGCGAACGGAAGGCGGCGATGAGCACCGGGGCGGCATCATAGACGAAAAAGCACGGGGCCGTCGGCTCTGCGTCCGACGGCCCCGTCGTGCTCGTTGAAACGTGGCTGGAGGCCGTGCGTCGCGGCACGGCGTCCAGTTCTCAGGCTCGCGGCCCTCGGCTCTTCTGACTAAGCTCGCACCGCTCGCCTCGGCGCCGAAGCCGCCTGAGCGCGGGGCGCTGCAGCCTTGGCGACGACCTTCCGCGTCGTCGACCGAGCCTTGGCTGTGAAACAGCGCTCGAGCGCATGGTCGACCCGCGCTTCGATCGACGGCGCCGTTTCGCGCATCACCTCCGAGACTTCGGAAATGATCAGGAACTTGGCCCGGTCGAGCATGCGCTTCTCGCGAAACGACAAGCTCTTCGACTTGGCCAGGAAGGTCAGACTCTTCAGCACATCGGCCACGTCATAGATCGAGCCGCTGCGCATCTTGTCCGAGTTATCCTTGAAGCGGCCCTTCCAGTTCTGATGGTTGTCGATCTTGCCGTCACCGAGCAGGTTGAACAGCCGCTCCACCTCTTCGTCGGAAATCGCGCGCCGCAGTCCGACGCCCTCGACATTGCTCAGTGGAACCAAGACCGTGGTCTCGTTGGCGACGATGCGGAGATGGTAGAAGCCACACGTCGTACCGAGAATCGTCTTCTCTTCAATCCGGGTCACGATGCCAAGGCCGTGATTCGGGTAGATAACCTTATCGCCGACTTCGAATGTCACGGTTCCCCCTGTTGGAATCGGTCCGGTAGGCCGAAAAGATCTATCCGGCAGTTCTCACAGTATAGCTCAACGCGTGACCGTTCCACAAGCCGAAGTCGCTTGCAGACAGTCACTTCCGGTCCTTCTTCGCCCTGACGTGGTCTGGCCGGGGCGACCTGCGGAGCCTCGGTCGAGGCTCTAAGTCTTGGCTGTTGATGGGGTTGCGATTGGGACCGGATCGGCGGCCGTTGTGTGGAGGAACTCGTCCGGCCGTCGCTCATGATTCAGATGGCGCACCAGAATCGGTCGATAGACCGAGTCACCTGCAAGCCGGCCGTCATCAAGATTTCAAAGCGCAGGTCGACAATCCTCGTCGCGTTCCCATCCGACAGCGGGTCGCTCGAGGTTCGACTCGTCAGGGCAGTTCCCGACGAGCTCGCTTCTCTGATACCGCGCCATGCGCGCCCGCCGTGCATCGAGCCGAGCTCGAGGCTTGGGACCAGGCGACCACTGGCTTGCACGGCATCCCCCATTCGGCAATGCTTAGACTTCGCTCTGTCCTCCTGTCCTCGCCGGAGTGGTGAAACTGGCAGACGCGCGGGACTCAAAATCCCGTGGGGGTCACCCCCCGTGAGGGTTCGATTCCCTCCTCCGGCACCAGCATTCCCATGATTGCTGGCGGCTCTTCCCGTCTTTCGAGCGATTCTCGATGTGGCGGCCTCGCGTCGCCAGGGCATTCAGCGCCCAAGGCCATGGACGGACCAAGACCCGAGGACCACAGCACCAAGGCCTGACAGCGCGCTATACGAAAACCGAAAGCGCCCTAGGCATCGCAGCAGGCGAGATCGATCGCCGCTGCCGAGCGTCTGGCCAGGAGACCCTCGGCGCAGCGGGATGTCGTCGAGGGCAGGTGCTCGGCTTTGCGCGCAACACCATCGAACCTGCCTCGCTTCAGTCGAAGATTGATCGTGAGGAGTGCGCAGGGGGTCGCTGCACAGTCGACGACGAGCGATGCGCTCGCCGCGTGGCCGCCGCTGGCCCCAAGCGGGGCTTCAGCCCGTTGGATTGAGTCGGTAGCCCACCCAGGCTTCGGTCACGAGGTACCGCGGACGGGCTGAGTCCGGCTCGATCTTCTTCCGCAGCTGCCCGATGAACACTCGGAGATACTCCGGATGATCTTCGGCTTGCTCACCCCACACGGCAGAGAGCAGCCGTCGGTGCTCCATGACCCGGCTGGGATTGCGCGCCAAGTACACCAGCAGGTCGAACTCCTTCGGTGTCAGGCGCACTTCGCGGCCGGTGACGTTCACGCGGCGGGTGGCGAAGTCAATCAGGAAGTCTCCAACCACGAGAGGAGGCTCGTGGCCGTCGGGCGAGGCTCGACGCAGCACCGCGCGAGCTCGGGCCATCAGCTCAGCGGCTCCGCAGGTGCGGGTCACGATGTCGTCGGCGCCCGAGTCAAGGGCTTCGACTTTGGCGGCTTCCGGGACAGCGTCCGACACGACGATGAGGGGCACGGTCGATACGCTGCGGATGCGCCGGCAGAGCGCTACGGCTGCGGCCGAGCTCATCTGACCGCCGGTGAACACCAGATGCGGACGCCACTCGTCGAGGCTCGGCAGGATCGCCTCGCATTCCCGGGCCGCACGCACGGAATACCCCTGATGTGCCAAGACATGTTCCAGGTCTTCGGTCGCCTCTGGTTCACGGCCGATGACCAGTACTCGCGAACTCTCGCTCATTGACGCTCCTGCTGATCTCTTGTCGCCAACGTCGCTGGACGTACTCAACGGACGCTTTCGTTCGCACTCTATGTGGCGACGCACGCTGTGTAAATCACCATTTATAGGTATGCGATGGCCGCGCGTGCAACGCGGCTCCATGGGGAAGCCTCTGGGACGCCGACAGCAGATCAGGGCAGACGGACGATGCCGCGACGGAGGGCGACGTTGACGGCCGAGGTACGATCGTCGACCGCCAGTTTGGCGAAGATGTGTCGAAGATGGACGTGCACGGTTTCCTGACTGATTGACAACGCAGACGCGATTCGACGATTCGGAAAGCCGCGAGCCACGAGCTCCAGGACCTCCACCTCGCGTTTGGTCAGCGTCGGCTGCGCAGCCCGATCGGCGAGCCGTGTGGCCACGTCGGCGGGCAAGGGACGATGGCCCTCCGCCACCTCGCGGATGATACGAATCAGATCCGTCGTGAGCGTGTCTTTCAGCAGGTAGGTGGTCGCACCGAACTGAAGGGCGCGGTAGATGTTCTCGTTGCCCTGATGCACCGTCAGTACGATGATGCGCGCATCCGGGTGACGTTCGTGCAGGACGCGAATCGCCTTCAGTCCCCCCATCCCGGGAAGCTCCAGGTCCATCAGCGTGACATCGGGCGACAGCTCCTCGAAGCGCTCGAGCGCTTCCTCGCCGGTTGCAGCCACGCCGACGACCTGCAAATCCCTGTGGAGCGCGATGAGCGCCGCCAGCCCGTCCCGCACGAGCGGATGGTCGTCAACGCAGAGGACGCGGATGGGCACGCTAGCCGACACGGCGTTCCGACCGAGGAAGAGCCGCCACGAGCTCGACGGTCGTGCCCGCAGTGGTGCTCGTCACGGTGAACTCGGCGCCGATGGCGGCCGCCCGCTCGCGCATGATGCGCAAGCCCCACTTGCCTCGAGCCACGGCCTCGCCCTCGGCCCGGAATCCGCCCCCATCGTCTGCGACCACGAGCGTGATGCGATGCGGTTCGTAGGCGAGATCGACCGCAATGCGTTGCGCGCCGGAGTGACGGAGGGCGTTCGAGACCGCTTCCTGGACGATCCGCAGGCATTGCTGCTCCACCTGCGAGTCGGCGATCGGCTCACCGTGGACGCGTAGGTCGAGTGCGACGTCAGTCCCCGTGACCAGGGCATCGGTCATCTCCCGCAACGCACCAGCCAACCCGCGGGCCTCGAGAGTGTGCGACCGCAACTCCCAGATCGAGCTGCGCGTCTCCCGGATGTAGCGCTCGAGCGACTCACGTGCGCGCTCGACCGGTCGCTGCGCGGACTCTCCCTGCTTCATGGCCTCGACAGCCACACCCAGTTGGAGTGCGACGCCGACCATCCCCTGGAGCAATGTATCGTGGATCTCGCGGCCGACGCGCGCACGCTCGTCCAACACGATCGAGTACTTGCGGCGGAGCTGCAAGACGCGGTAGCGCCAGGCGCTCCAGCCCGTCAGCGCCACGCTCGCCGCCACCGCGAACACGAACCAGGTCGTTTGATAGAAGGCGGGCTTGATCGAGAACTCGAGGACGGTCGCGTCGTTCCACGGGCCACCGAGGCTGCTCGCCGCCACTTCGAATCGATAGTTGCGCGGCGGCAGATTCGTGTAGAAGACCTGCCGTCTCGTCTCGGCCTGCACCCAGTCGCGGTCGAAGCCTTCCAACCGATACCTGAAGCGCACTTTCGACGGAGCCGCAAAGGTGAGCGAGGTGAAGTCGATTCTGAGGCGCTCGGTCCAGGGTGGCAACTGCAACCCGCTGACAGCCGGATAGGGCCGTTCCGGCGTGAGGATCCGTTCGACCAGCACGGTTGGGGGCGGAGACACATCCGGCACATCGCCTGGCTGCAGGGACCGGATTCCGTCTCGGCTGATGAACGACAGCGCGCCGTCCCGTCCTCTGGCGGAGGTCGGCGACCCGGCCCACTGCAGGGCGATGAACCCATCCGAGGCATCGAGCAGCCGGTACTGCAGCTGCTGTGGCGGATCGACGGTGGCGCGCAGCAGCTGGTTCCGATCGACGCGGGCAATGCCCGATCCGGTCCCGAGCCACATCCCACCGCTGCCGTCCTCCACCACTGCGGTGATGACATCATCTGGCAACCCGTTGGCGCGCCCGATAGTGGTGAAACGGCCATCGCGGAAGCGGGCGAGCCCTCCGGTAGTGGACACCCAGATCTCCCCCTGCGCATCCTCCAGCACGCCGCTCACGAGGGCTTCCGGGAGACCATCACGGGGCGTGTAGGCCTGGAACGTGCCATGGTCGAAGACGACGAGTCCGTCACTCGTGAAGCCGATCCACACGCGTCCGCCGCGATCCGTGAAGGCCGCTGTCGCGACGCGATGACCGGTCTCGGCCTGCAGCGACGTCAGTACGCCGTTGGCCCAGCGGTACAGCCCCGAGTAGTCGCACAGCCAGAGCGCGCCCTCATGGTCGGAGGTCATGGCGACGACCCGCGTGAGTGGCGCGTCGGCGCGCAGCGGCGTGAAACGGTCGTTCGAAAACGAGCCGACACCGCGGGTGGTCGCGACCCAGACAGCCCCGTTCTTCGCGATGTGCAGTGCCGTGACCACGCGATCCGGAAGGCCGTGGCGCTCGTGAAAGTGTTTGAGACCACCCTCATCGAAGTGAAACAGCCCTTCTACGCCTCCAGCCCACATGCTGCCGTCCGCGGCGTGGGCCACCGCTCTGAGCGACCGGTTCGAGAGCGCCGGATGGGCGGTGATCCGGTTGCCACTCGTCATCGCGACACGCGTCAGACCGACGCTGGTCCCAATCCACACGTTCCCTTCGCGATCTTCGAACAGCGACAAGACGCCGTCACCGATAAGCCCGTCTCGTCGTGAGAACCTGGCCGGCCGAGCCGTCCAGTCCTCCTGCGAGATCCACAGCAGATCCTGTCCGGGCGCCCCCCACAGGTGTCCGCGACGATCGCGAAGCAACCGCGACGCGCCCCCCGAAGTGACCAGGTGCTGCCGCTCTTCCTCCTCGGGGACCGCCGCCGCGATGCGCTGGAGCGATCCCTGCGCGTCCATGAACCAGATGGCGCCCCGGCGGTCCTCGAGGATCGCCACGATCTGGCGCGTGACACCCGGAACGCTCTCGAACGCCCCCCCCTCGCTCGAGAGGCGGAGCACGCCGGTCCGCGTACCGACCCAGAGGTTTCTCAAATGGTCCTCGTGCAGGGCGTACACGGCTAGCGCCTCGTCGAGCTGATGTGTGGCGCCCAAGCGCTCCCATCCGTCGCCGCGCGAGCGCGCCAGGCCACCGAACCCACCCACCCACAACGTGCCGCTGCGATCCTCGCGAATGGCCAGGACCGGACCGAGCGGCAATCCATCGCGTGCGGTGAAATGGCGGACCGTGCCGTTCTGGATCCGCGACACGCCGCCCGAGTTGTGGTAGCCCACCCACAGGCTGCCATCGGCGCCGGTATACAAGACGGTCACGGTCTTCTCCGGCAGGGGATCCCCAAGCGACTCCCACCGAACGAAGCGCGCGCCATCGAACCGGACAAGACCTGCCGACCCTCCCAGCCAGATGTACCCGTGGCGATCCTGCGTGATGGCCGTGAGGCCGCTGAGCGATGTGCCTTCGAACTCCGACCACGAAGCCAACGGATAGGCATCCAGCGACCGGGCCACCGTCTCCGCCCGAGCAGGCAGCGCCAGCGGTTCTGTCAAAGCCAGAGCCAGCGCGAGGGGTCGGACGGCGGCTACGAGCGCCCGAGTGACGGATCGCGGCGGTTCACCACGCCGTAGGGCTCCTGCCTGTCGGATCTGCATGAGGCAGCTTCGGGCAGTTTACCTCCGCGGCATGACGGTTGTGACCGGCCGGCCCTCGCGGCCGCGCACGGTCGAGGTGGGACTTGTCATTCGCACCCGGAAGAAAACGACCCCACGCCGGACGGCGGGGCGCGCGGGCTCGCCGGGACTGTCTGACGAGGGAGCTGTAGATCGGCGACGCGACGCTTTCAGTCAGCGCCGCATGGGTGAGGTCCGCGGCGTGACTGCCCGAATGTCCTCCTCATGGACCGAAGTCGCACACCCAGACATACAGCGAGGTCCCTGTTACGCGCTTCACGGGGCCCGCCGTCCGTGGCATGCGAGTTGCCTCCATCTTTTTGCAGTCGGGGCGGGGCGCTCAGTTCGACGCAGGCAGCTCAAGCCGCGCACTTCCCCGGCCGGGCCCATGGTGATGCGAATGGCTCATTCGCATCACAAGCCAGGGAGGAAAGCCGTGGAGCGGCTGGGAGAGCTACTGGCGGTCAATCATCGGCAGGCGCTCGAGTTCTTTGCCGTCGGGCTGTCCGACGTCTGCGAGACGACCGTCGATCGCCGTGAGCTGCTGTACAACGCGAGCATCCTGGCGCACTATGCGCAAGTCTCGACGCACACGGCCTTCGAGCTGCCGACGCCGGCCGATCTGACGGTGGTCTTCGACCAGTTCGTCGTCGATTCCGCAGTCAGACAGGACGAGACGCTCATGGAGGCGGCTGGGACGCACTGCCTGCTTCTCGCCGGGTTCTTCGAGGACCAGATGCGCCGGCGCCATAACGTGCGCTGGTTCGCCACCCTGGGCGCCGGGTTCTTCTTCCACGCCGCGTCGCTCACACGATCGACGCCGAAGGCCCTGTTGCTCACCAAGATCGCGAAGCACTTCGAACCGTGGCGCGCGCGGCATGCGCGGCTGTCCCGAGAGCTGCGCGACACGCCCTTCCTGCTCACGACGTCCGGGCGCCGCCCGATGGCGGATCCGAGTTCGTAATCCCGGGTACGATTTCGTCAGCGCACGGTGCAGCGCCGTGCGCACGCACACGTCGTTGCTCGGGCCGATGCCGATTGATTCACCGGTCTTCCCATCGCGTCGTCCGTTTCCGCAGAGCGGCGAGACCTGCGCCACGAACTGACGGACTCCACAAACTGAGTGTCCAGCAGACGATGACGTGGCGCCGGGCCTGAGCCCTGCGTGGCACGGACTGGCGTGTGACGCAGGGCTCGAGGGCTGCGAGGCTTGGCCCGCGACCCGTCCGGCGCGCGCCTGAACGGCCGCGATCTCGGAGGCGACTAGCCCCACGCGCCCTCGCAGCCCTGGAGTATGCTTGAGGGCTCTCATGCTCCGACCGACCGACGACCTCCGCATCCGTGACGTCCGTCCACTCATTCCGCCGGCGATCCTCCTCGAGGAGATTCCGATCGACGAGCGAGCGTCGAACGTGGTCGCCGACGCACGACTGGCCATCGCCCGCGCCCTGCGGGGCGAGGAGCGGCGGTTTGCGGTCATCGTCGGTCCGTGCTCGATTCACGACACTGCGGCCGCGCGCGAGTACGCCGAACGGTTGAAGCTGGTCGCCGACCGGCTGGCCGACGATCTCATCATCGTCATGCGCGCGTACTTCGAGAAGCCGCGCACCGTCGTCGGGTGGAAGGGCCTTATCAATGACCCCGACCTCGATGAGAGCTATCACATCAACAAGGGCTTGCGGCTTGCGCGTCAGCTGCTGCGCGATCTCAATGAGCTCGGGTTGCCGACGGCGTCCGAGTTCCTGGACACACAGATCCCGCAGCACATCGCGGATCTCACGTCCTGGGTCACGATCGGCGCGCGAACGGCCGAGAGCCAGGTGCACCGGGAGCTCGCCTCCGGGCTGTCCGCCCCCGTCGGATTCAAGAACAGCACTGACGGGGGGACCGACATCGCCATCGACGCCGTGCTCAGCGCACGCTCACGCCACTGGTTCCCGTCGGTCACCAAGCAGGGCGTGTCGGCGATTTTTCAGACCTCCGGCAACGACGAATGCCACGTGATCCTGCGGGGCGGCTCTCGGACCGGCCCCAACTACGATCGCGAGCACGTCGCAAAGGTGTGCGCGCGGCTCGAAGCGAAACACCTGCCCGCAAGCGTCCTCATCGACTGCTCGCACGGTAACAGTCAGAAACAGCATCTGAAGCAGGCGGAGGTCGCCGTGGCCATCTGCGATCAACTGGCGTCAGGATCGCGGCAGATCTTCGGGGCGATGCTCGAGAGCCACCTGCTCGAAGGGCGCCAGGACCTGGTGCCCGACCGAGCGCCAGTCTACGGCCAGAGCATCACGGACGCATGCCTGTCGTTCGAGCAGACCGAACCGATTCTTGAACAGTTCGCGCGGGCCGCTTCGAAGCGGCGCTGACCAGGCCGCCGGCAGCCGTGGCGCCAGTGCCGGTCGCTCACCGTCCGAGCGACAGGCTCTCAGGCGAGGCCTCCACCCGCGTCAGGATGAGGATGTGTGCGGCCGTGTGGGGCGACGGAAAGATCTCGATCCCCTCGATCATCAGGTCGGTGCCACTCGCGATACCGAGCGGTCCCGCATCCACGGACTCGACGGCGTAGTGCGCCTCCGGATCGAGCGACCCGAGCACGACCCGCAGCCCGCCGCTCCCACGGTCGCCCTGAAACGCGAAGAGCAACGACGCGTCGCCCGAGGCAGTCGTCGTCTGGAAGACGTCCCAGGGGGGCCCTCCCTCGAGCGCGGCTTGCTCGCTTAGGAGCGCCCCGGCCGCGCGCGTGAGAATCGACCTGATGCGCTTGTAGATCGCCAGCTCGCTCGCCACTTCGTCGGTCACGCTGATGCCGGGGAACGCAAACGACATCCCGAGCGCGCCCAGCATGCGACTGCGGACGATCAGGCTGATATCAGCGGTCTGGGTCAGCGTTTCGGAGGCATCCTGCTGGGTGACGAACGAGAACAGATACGCGGGGGGAAAGACGAGGCTCAGTCCCTGGGCATTGCGGCGGACGAGGCTGCCCGGCGCGGACCGATCGTTCATCCAACCGACGTCCGAGTAGCGAAGCATGCCGACATCGAGCCGGTTCCCGCCCCCGGAGACGTTCTCGATGATCAGGTCCGGATACCGCTCTCGTAACGCCGCCAGGATGGCGTACAAGGCTGTCACGTGCGCGAAGTTGCCATCGGCCGCGCCGTGGCCGTGCCCGTCACGATCGCAGTTCAGCCAGGCGTTGTTGTCCCACTTCAGGTAGTCGGGGCGGACCTGATCGATGAAGCTCGTGAGACGCTCGAGGACCCACGCCTGACCCGGTCCTGCCAGGCAGATCTGCCCCGTGCGATCGGTGACATGTCGGCCGTCGGAGGTCGCCAGCGCGAGCTCGTCGAGTCCGGCCTCTCGGAGCCGATCGAGATCGATCCGCTCCGGCTCGACCCATACGCCAAAGCGCATGCCCAGCTCGTGGGCGTAGTCGCCGAGGGCGGCGAGCCCGCTCGGAAACCGCGTGGCGTCGACCTTCCACGTGCCGAGGCCCGAGTCGAAGTCGAACATGCCGTGCGCGCCAGCGCCGACATACCATCCTGCGTCCAACACGAACAGCTCGGTCCCGAGCCCGGCGACATGTCGCATCCGATCCCGCATCGACTCCTCGGTGATGCGTGTGCCGTCGGCGAACCAGGGATTGAAGGCTACGAGGGGTGCGAACCCGCGCCCGTTGCGAAGGCCGTTCACGATGAAGGCCTGAAGCGCGGCCGAGACCTGCGGCAGTCCTCCCCACGTGACCCCGATGAGCGCGTGCGGCCCTTCGATGGGCCGGGTCGTCAGCTTCGTCTTGAGGCCAGGCAGCCCCATCCAGATCGAGAGCGTGTCGCCCGTTCGCACCATGTCGGCTCGCCAGGCACCGGACCAGAGAAGGGCGGTGAAGAAAGCATCGTTTTCACCGTCCACCACGAACCAGGGCACCGTGCGTTCCGACGATCGCCCGTCGGCCCCGAAGGCGATGCCCTCCCCCGGCTCCAAGTGATGCGCCTGCCGCAGGAAGACATCCGAAGTCACGACGTCGGCTGACTCGCCGCGCAGGCCGGTCAAGGACCTCACCGTGCCGTTCGGGACCTGGACTTCGAACGCCTGGACGTCTTCGATCAGGACCTCGGGGCCGAGCGGTTCGAAGGTGGTCCACACCTCGAAGGTCGGTGATCCGTCGGCGACAGCCACGTGACGAGTGACCCGGACGTTCCGCGGGCGATAACGAAACACGGCCTCGAGTCGCAGCTGGTGTCCCGTGCTCCCGACGCGCACGGTCTCGAGCTCGAATCCGGCTCCGCGGCGTCCCAGCACCTCGGATCGTCCGTCGATCACGACGGTGGTGTCGGCCATGGGGGCAGACAACCAGCGGCGGCCTGTGGGACTCTGCAGCTCACGCACCTGGAAATCCTTCGACGGGTGGAGCGTGAGCGTCAGCGTGGCTCCCCCAGCGGTGAGGGTCCAGGTGTCCGAACCCGGCGCATGAGCGATGGACGCCGAGCCGAGCGACTCGACAATGTTGGCAGAGCTCGGCGCGACGGGCGCCAACACGAGGACGGTCGTCAGCAGGGCGGCTCTACCGATCCAGGAGACGCAGGGCGGGGTCGAGCACACGGGAACGACCGACAGCCTGAAGGCGTCGTTCACGCTGGCCTTATCGGACGAACACATCGGCGCCCACAGAGGAGGAGTGCAGGCGACATGGTTGGCGTTTCAACGATGACCCAGTCCTCGGCTGAACAAAACGAAGGAGTTCATCAAGACGAACCGCCAGCGCAACTTACAGTCGAGTCGGTTCGTCGGCGACGTGGCGCCCCGTCTGGTTGTTCGACACTTCTGCGCTGAGGTGGGTGACATGCCAGGCGCCCTCCTGAGAGAAGCGCCCAGCTGGGAAGCAGGACCGGTGAGCCGGACCGAGGGGCAGCTTGCGGCCGGCTATCTCGACTTCAGCTCGTCGTAAAGCGATTCGTAGGCAGCCTTGACCCGATCGGATCGATAGCCGGAGTACTTCGACACGACCTTGCTGGCCGCCGCCGCCTGCTCGGCCGACAGACCGCTTTTGAACGCGGCGCGGGCCTCGGCAAGCAGGTCAGCGTTGAAGCGCTGATACTCCGCCAGCTCTTTCATCGTCAGGAGTGGACTGTGACCCGGAATGACGGTGTCGATGTCCTTCAGCGTCGCGACGGCCTTCGCGAGCGTGTTCGGCATCTCCACGCCGCTGCCTCCGTTGCTGCGATCGAGAAATGGGGCGTCGCGCCACGCGAACATGTCGCCAGTCTGCAGGGTACGCGCGCTGCGGTAGACGATGAAGGTGTCGCCGTTGGTGTGACCTGGACCGAAGTAGTACAGATCGACCTGGTCCTTGCCACTGCCGATCGAGAGACGATCCTTGTAGGTCCGTTTCGGCACGAACCTCGCCTTGTCGCCCTTGAAGGCGTCCATCCGCTCCATGTTCGCTTTCGTGTTCTCGTGCACCACGAACTCGACCGACGCCGGGAAGGCATCGTTGCTGCCGGTGTGATCCCCATGCGTATGCGTGTTGATCACCGTGGTCACGGGCTTGCTCGTCACGCTCTTGACCTGCGCCAGGATGTCGGGGCCATACCCCGGCAACTTCGTGTCGACCAGCACGACACCAGCCTCGGTCACGAACACACCGACGTTGCCGCCGGTGAACTTCGGGCGATCCGTGGCGTCGGAGCCGAAGATGACATAGAGGTTGTCCTTCACCTTCTCGATCGCGGGCAGCGGAGCCCGTGCCGCGGCTGGAGCCTGAAGGCCACTCACCCGCAGCGAGAGCGCGCCGATCCCAATCAGCGTCAAGAGAACGCCTGCTCGTGGCACCACAACCTCCAAGGGCCCCCTGTTCGATGACGGTGGGGCCGGCTCTGTGGACAGACAGTCCAGGTGACCGCGTCGGACCGGGCGTCCTAGGACGGACGGACCACCTCAATACATGTGCTCTTCGAGGTGACTGAACGCCACGATTATACAGTTCGATCGGGCCATCAGACATCCAGCTCGTCCGTATCTTGTTGTATATGCGAGGGTTCGGTCGGTAGGGAAGAAACTGTGAAAGAAACGGCCGTAACTGGCAGAAACGCCCGGTACAATTGGCCCCGAGCGCCGGGTTGTTTGCAAGCAGAGAGAGCGGGAAGGCCATTGCCCAATACGCAGAAGTCGCCCTGGCCGCCGAGTTTAGACCGCCCTCACCGAGCCTCGTCTGGCTCTGATACCTCAACGACCAAACCGCCTCAGGCGTTTCCAAGCCGCTCGCACGCGCTGGCTCTTGATCAGATCCTCGCCGCTCTCGATCGCGGCGAGCCCTTCATTGTCGCTACGGGCGCTCCTGGCGCTGGCAAGACGACGCTCTGTCTGAGCTTGCGTCAACAGACCGACGACCGCACCTTCGTCACGACGGTCTTCGATCCGCGTGTGAAGCCGGGCCGAATGCTGGCGAACCTGCTGCGCGATTTCGGACTGATGACCGAGGCGCAAGCATCGGCCGCGCAGGAGGCCGATCGCGACGCGCTCGCCGCGGCCGCTCGCCGGTTTCTCGCATCGCTCCGGCTGCTTGGTGCACGGGCTATCGCGATCGTGGACGATGCCGAGCAGCTGCCCGCGGAGGTCCTCCTCGAGTTGTACCGACTCAGTACGGCGTCCACCACCGAGCCCTCGTCGCTGCGCATCGTGCTCGTCGGCCGAGCGTCGCTCGATACGGTCCTCAAGCGATCCGAGCTGGCCAACATCAATCGCACCATCTCGACGCGCGTGCGCCTCACGGCGCTCGGCACCGAGGAGATGCTGCCGTACGTCCTCCATCGGCGGCGAAGTCGCCTGGCCGATCAACCCAACGTAATCTTGCCATCCGAAGAGACCATCGCCGCTCGTCTGACACCTGACGCAATCGAGCGCGTATGGGATCGCACGGGTGGGATTCCCGCCCTCGTCAACGACGCCGTCACTCGTCTACTTGATCGCCCCGAAGAGCACCCTGATTCGGCGCCTGACCTCGGGAGCCCCGTTCCGACCGTCGCCAGCCGAAGAGGCTGGGATTGGCACATGCCTGCCGCCGCCGTCGTCGTCGCGATCGGCGTCGCCATCGCGATGTGGCGTGGCAGCCCGGCGCCCGGTCCAACAGGGCAGCGGTCTCGGGCCGTGACCCGCCCCGCCCCAGCCATCCCTGTTGCCGTGCCGGCCGCCACACCCCCTGCAGCCGCCGCACCCACACCCGTACCGCCATCTGAGGCAAGCGCCCAGCCCACACCACCTGTGCAGGAAGCCTCGCCGGAACCAACAGCGGTCAGCGTTCGCCGAGCCCCAGAACCTGCCACGACACATCCGCCGCCAAGCGAAGTCCGAGGGTCCAGCCAGCCCGTTGGCACGAGCGGAGGCGCGACGCGCGGCGACCGGATGTACCGGATCACGGTTGCGTCGTTCCGATCCGCGGACAACGCAGCCGACGCCGTCCAGATCTTGAAAGCGGCCGCGGTCGCTCCCGAAGTGCTCACGGTATCGCAGGATGGCTGGCACAAGGTCATCGTCGGACCGTTCGACACCCTGGACGAGACGACGACCGCGCAAAGAGCGCTCGAGGCCGCAGGTTTTCCGAACACGCTCGTGCATAGCAGCGGACGTGGCGTGAGTCGCTGAAATCTTCCCCGCGCGTCCCCGAAGTCGACCGACATTGCCCTTGAAGTCTGCGCGGGCGACGTCTTCCTTCCGTCAGGCGTCAAACCGACTGCGCGCAGATTCTTCGTCTGAAACGGCACAGAAGCGCGCGTCTCGACTGAGTAGCCGCGTAACGCGGTGACGAGTTCGCAATTCGGATCCGAAGCTCTCATATTTGAGTCATGCGGCCGGCGTTCGGTTTGCTCATCGTTTATCTGTCAGCGGTCATCTGAAACCGCGGAAATCTGGCCCGACGGCTCTTCGGTCTTGATCTCTCTTGAAGGAACCAACAGAAAGAATGGGCTGTGGACGCTTGTGGGAATCTCGCGTTCTTGGCGAGATTTCCAAGCGGCTGTGGGCGCGG